>Ga0334884_1000005_pt1 | contig 357974 bp, 261 predicted proteins | sample GraSluR1_MG_7_FD_207215 | JGI IMG/M metagenome (GOLD analysis project Ga0334884, IMG submission 207215) | Sludge microbial communities from methane-producing bioreactor in Wageningen University, Netherlands - Granular Sludge_12_05 R1 | ecosystem: Engineered > Bioreactor > Anaerobic >... | reverse complement strand
TAAGGGAGAAAGCCATGTGATTTATCCCTACCTGCTACGTGGGTTAAAAGTAACCCGTCCCAATCAGGTCTGGGCAATGGATATCACCTATATCCCGTTAGCTGGCAGCCATATGTACATGGTTGCCATCATTGACGTTTACAGCCGTTATATCGTTGGCTGGTCGCTATCGAATAGGATGACCGCCCTCTGGTGTCGCGAGTGTCTTGAAGAAGCTATAAAGCACCATGGCGCTCCGGAGATAATCAATACGGATCAGGGAAGTCAGTTCTCCAGCCCGGATTTTTCAGCTTACTTTTCTTCCCACGAGGGTCTAAAGTTCAGCATGGACGGCCAGGGACGAGCTATTGATAATATCTTCATTGAAAGATTCTGGCGGAATATCAAATACGAAAAGCTTTATCTGGAACCATCAGACAATGGTTTGGAGTTATATCACAAAATAAAGGATTATATGAAGTATTATAACCTGGAAAGGCCCCATCAGGGATTGGAGTATAAAAGGCCGGTGGAAATGTACCCGACAGCCGCTTAGTTTCCTGGGATCGCCCTGCAGGGCGATCCCAGGAAACTAACTTAACTGTGAATAGAAATTGTCTAAGGAAAGGGAGAAGTTTATATAGCATGTTGCCTAATCCAACGGTGAAGGATAGTGTCACTGTTGACGGATCAGGTTTGGGCGATTTTTATAGCTATCTGTCGGGGTTGCGTCCTGCAACAACTTATTATGTAAGAGCTTATGCTACCAATTCAATAGGCACTGCTTATGGTGATGAAATACAATTTACCACCTATGGTACCGTAACGAATCCCGTGACGGGCCGAATTTGGATGGACAGAAATTTAGGTTCAAACCGAGTTGCAATCTCTTTGAGCGATCAAGAGGCCTATGGGGATCTCTATCAATGGGGACGTGGAACCGACGGGCACGAAAAACGATACTCTTCATCTACGGACGTGTTGAGTGCCGGCGATCATCCGGGCCATGGTAAATTTATTCTTAGTAATAATATATTCGAAGACTGGCGTAACCCTCAACGCGACTATTTATGGCAAGGAGTTAGAGGGATAAACAATCCGTGTCCGGACGGCTTCCGGCTCCCAACTCGGGAAGAATGGGTGGAAGAGCTAGATACCTGGTCGCAAGGAGCATTTGAATCGGTACTTAAGCTGTCATCGGCAGGCTACCGAAGCTATCAGCAGGATACAATTCGTTATGGATCAGGTACTAATTCCGAATACCGGGCCTATGGATTTTATTGGTCGAGCACTCTTAGTGTAGCCTATGCCTATGCACTTATATTTTATATCCGCGATACCTCCGGTGTAACTACTCACGCCTTCATGCGCAGCTACCCTAGAGCGTATGGATATAGCGTTCGATGTATTAAAGATTGATTGCGGTGTTGCCTGGTCTAAAGCAGCGGGTGCTCCTTTTGCAGTTCGAATCCTCTCGCTGGTGTTCTCAGCAGGTAACCCCCCATTTTAATATTTCAGATCCATCTGTTCAAATCCCCAGTCGTATTGCAGGCCTGAACTCGCCTGGGCTTTGGTGAGCACGTAAATTCGTTTTCCTTCGGCATTGGCAAAAACGAATTTTCCTTCGGCATTATACAGTTTATTGTTCACCATGTATTGTTCAAGGGTGTATTTTCCCAGGAAGTTGAGGTACGAATTGTTGAAAATCTGCAGATCGCTGTCTCCTTGGGGCGTACTCCAGCTGTTGTTGCCGGTAAGGATATACAAACGGTCGGCTGTTTTGGAATGAAAAAGTGACTGGATTTGGTTGGTGATTGCGATACTTCCATTATAGGTCATGTCTTCGGCCGACACTTCGCTGGCTCTCAGAATGGTTTTCGAACGGGTGAAAATCCGGTCGCCATCTTCCGAAAACCATAAATTGCCACCGAAGGGATAGTCGCCATGATAAGGGGAATCTTTCAAACTATAAGCCGCTCCCTTTTGGATGTCGAATTTTTCTATGTCGTCGGGCGATATACCATTGTCGGCTCCATAAATGTATTTTTCAGAGGGATGAAGCCTGCCCACCATTCCGGCGTAAATCATCCAGTTGTTGGAGTTTGCTTTTGTGCCCGTGAGTAAATTGATTCCATAAATTGCTTGCCACTGATCGCGGCGTGGAAATATGTATCCCCAGCCGTTAGAGGTGAGTATCACGTCGAGCGCATCGCATTCGATCGGATATTCTTTTTCGATGGAAAGCTCCGCTACGTCGACATAGGTAACCATACCCGTATGACCAATCAATACCTTGGTTCCGGCAGCATTAACGGCCACCGATGTAGGAGTTTTGTTAATAGCAACTGTTTTCTTGACTTTCGATTCCGGGTTAAATACCACCAATGCATTCGCAGGCGACGAGGTGATATAGAAAATAGTGTTGGTTGCACGCGAAAACTCCGCATCCACTACATTCGAATGAAGCATCAGTTTTTGTTCGGAGAAGTGATTCACAGTGACCGCCACCGAATCTTTCTTATTCGACTCGTTGCGGAAGTAAATCTTCGAATTGTACGTCCCGCTGGTTAACTTGCTGCGATCGAGTGTTACGCTAATCTGTACCGAGTCGCCCTTGGCCAATTCGCCGGCTGCATGGTTGGCCGATAAATAGGATGCCGGTTCCATGCTCCACGAGATACTGGCATTTCCCGTGTTTTTCAGGTAAAAACTTTTTTCGCTATCGGTGAAATTGTAGGTAAGCGAAGAGGTTGACAAAGCAAAATTCGAAATGCGCGGCACGGCCATCGTGATGCTCACGGGATTGTATTCGTTCTCGGCATTCGAATTGATTTTCAATTCACTCGAGTAGGTGGCCATGTCCAGTTTGGCACGCGAGCAAATTATCGTCACCATGGCTTTTTGACCTTTCAATAAAGTGCCCTGGGCAGGCATTACCGTGAGCCAGTGTGCCGGCTTTTCGACCGACCAGGTGAGCATGCCTGTGCCCGTATTTTGTAAACTGATTATTTTAATAGTGGAGTCGGTTCCGAATCCGACCGTTTGATTCGAAATGCCTAGCTTGGGATGTCCGGCTACCGACATAATAACTTTCATCTCCAGTTTCCCGGCCAGATCGGAAATTATCGAAATATTCCCCGAATATACGCCTTCGCGTCCTTCTTTCAGGGGAGTGATGCGAATCGGATTAATTCCCTTTTCGATGGTTCCTTTCATCGCCGAGCTGTCAATCTTAAGCCAGTCGGGTAATTGTGTTACCTGGTAGCTGACTTTGTAATAGGGTTGTACCGCCAGAAAGAACTCTTTATAAACGTCGGTGTCGGCAATGTACAGGGTGTCGGGCGAAACATGCAGTTGAAGCGTCGAAGTGTCAAATTCAGATTCGTCGCAGCCGTAAACCAACAGCGTTACCAGCGCAATGAAAGGCAGAAGTTTTTTCATTTTAGGACTTTTTGTTAATTTTTTAAATTAAAGTCCCAAAATTAATGTTTTACTCCATTCTATGAAAATAAATTACAGTTATTTTGCAATTAGAATCAAATCCTGTACAGTTTTACTTTACCTTGATCAGGATTTTCGACACGGTTCCCGGATTAGCGTCCCAGTACGCAAAGGCTTCGGGCGTTTCATCGAAGGGGAATATTTTAGTAATCATCTCCAGAAACAAAGCTTCGTTTTGTTCGATCATACCAATAACGGCAGGAAACACGCGCAGGGCATTTCTCGATCCGTATATATTCAGTTCCTTGCTGACAATAAGTTGGGTTTTGATTCCGGTTTCGTTTTTGGAATAACCGATGGTAACAATTCTGCCCGAGAAGCAAACCAGGTCGAGTGCCATATTGAAAGTAGCCGGGCTGCCGGCAGCTTCAATCACCACGCTCACCCCTTCGTTATTGGTGATGGCGTCGATGCGTTCGCGTACATTCTCGGAAGAAGAATTAATGGTATGGGCGGCGCCGAACCTACGTGCTTTTTCGAGTTTGGAATCGTCGATATCGAGGGCAATTACGTTTGCGCCTTTGCGTACGGCAGCGCTTAACGCTCCCATTCCGATCGTGCCGCATCCAATCACCAGCACTGTGTCTGTTTCGCGTACTTCACCCCGGTTAGCGCCGTGGTAGCCGACACTAAACGGTTCAACAAGCGCCAGTCCGGTAGGTGAAAGCTTCGTACTGGTAAACACTTTTTCGAAAGGAACCGCAATGCGCTCGGTGAGTGCGCCATCGCGCTGCACTCCCAGGGTTTGGTTGTATTGGCAGCAGTTGTCGCGCCCCGAGCGGCACGAAGGGCACACTCCGCAACGGGTGTAGGGCGATACGGTGACCCGGTCGCCAACGGTAAGCGTGTCGGGCACTGCGCTGCCTTTCTTTAGTATGACACCGCTGATCTCGTGACCCGGAACACGCGGGAGGGTGACAAAAGGCATCAGGCCGCGGTACGAGCTAAGGTCGCTGCCGCAGAGTCCGATGTAGTGTATTTCGATGAGTACATCGGTAGCGCTCATTTGTGGTTCGGCCATCTCAATGGCCTGTATGGTTTTTTCTTGTTGGATGGCAAATGCTTTCATAAACGAATTTATTTTAAATGATAGGCTTTCAGGGTGTTGAGTCCCATTATTTTTTCTTGTTCGGCAGGGCTGAATACCGAAATGACCTCGGTTACCGTTTCCAACCAGCTTGCATACTCCTCGGCTACCAGGCACACCGGCCAGTCGGAACCAAACATCAGTCGTTCTGGACCGAATGCTTCAAAAACAACATCGAAATAGGGTTTGAAATCGTCGGGTTGCTGATGCGGCCAATTGGCCTCGGTAACCATACCCGATAACTTGCAGAAGACGTTGGGGTGGTGTGCAATCTCCTGCATATATTCCTTCCAGGGCGACAGCGTACCGGTTTTGATGAGGGGTTTTGCCACATGATCGATCACGAATACCTGATCGCCGGAGAACCGACGGATAAACTGGAGTGTATTAGGTAAATGCTGCGGAAATACCAGAATGTCGTAAGTGAGATTGAAATCGCAGAGCAATTCGACTCCCCTTGTAAATTCCTCTTTCAACATAAAGTTACTGTCCGGCTCGTCGTGTATCACGTGTCTGACTCCCACGGCTTTGGGATGCCTGGCGAAGTCGCCGATAAGCTGGCTGGCATTCGCCGATCGCAGATCGACCCAGCCCACTACACCAAGGATGTGCGGGTGTTGGTCGGCAAGCTGAAGCAGCCACTTGGTTTCTTCCTCTGTTTGCCGTGCCTGAACGGCTATGGAACCGTCGATGCCGTTTTGTTTCAGTACAGCAGCAAATTCGCCGGGCAGAAAATTACGTCGGATGGCCGACATGGAATCATCGATCCAACCGTAATCGTCGGTGTTGTAATGCCAGTAATGTTGGTGACTATCTATTCTCATCATGTGTGCGTATTACAGCCAGTCGACGTGTGTTCCGATCAGGCCTTCGTTTTTCATGTCCATCCAGAATTCCGATGGTACGGGGGTTAGTACCGCATCGACATTTGCTTTGATATTGGCAGGTTTGGAAGTGTTGAGTGCAATACTGGAAACTCCGGGTGCCGCCAGTCCGAATTGTACGCAGGCAAGCGAGGGTTGTAAGTCGTAGCGTTGGCAAAGCTCGAAAAACCGTTGTCGCCAGGCGAATAAGCGGCGGTTTTCGTCGGAGTCGGGTTGTATCAGGCGGTAATCGAAATAATCGCCTCCAATAAGAAAGCCTGCGTGAAAAACGGCGGAATTGATACTGCTGATTCTGTCGCGTTTGAGTTGCAGCATGAAATCAATAAGTTCCTGAGGATGATGCAGGATGGTCATACTGTTGGCAAACATCACCCAATCGAGTTCGACAAGCGGGTACAATTCCCGTATCACCTTCCAGTTTTTGGCTCCTACGCCTATTGCTTTTACTTTTCCCTGTGCTTTGAGCTCGCTCAAGGCCTGGTAGGCCGAAACGATGTTGGATAAGCGCAGTTCCCTGTCGGCCGGCGAGGAAGCTGCTCCGAGGTATTCGTCGGGATCGTGAACCGAGACCAGTTGCGGGACATACGTATCGCCCAGCAGCCGGTTTCCCTGCTCGTAACACTTCAGAATACCTTCGTAGCTGATGTCCTGAGAGGCATCGTTGGTCAGTTCTTTCCATACCCCGGCCTCAAAAGTAGGTTCGGGCGTAGTCAGCGGGATGCGTTTCCAGCCCAGTTTATTGCTGATGATTACACGCCGGGGATCGATTTCGAGCCGGTGCAGGCATTCACCCAGTTTCTCGAGTGCCAGGCCTGCGCCGTACTTGCCTGCACTGTCGAACACCACATTGCCGGGTATATGTTGAAACGCTTCACGCACGATCTCCAGTTTAGTCGCATCCGCAAGCGCGGTATACAGATTCCCCAGGGCGCTGGTGCCGAAAACAACCGGAGGTAGCAGTATTCCGGTGGAGCCAATTTCGTTGTAGACCATAAATTATTGATTAGACAGTATGACGAATGAAACACCCTGATGTACTAAGCTATTCCGGCAACCTCGCACGAGGTGCGGCATTCGCAAAGCGTAAAGCAGGCAGCCTTCGATCAGCGTATTGCGGCCGATCGCCTCTCCACTTCCTCCCGCATTTCCTGCTTATAGGCGATTATTTTTTCGCGTACCGAACTGTCGGCAGCCGAAATAACCTGTGCTGCGAGTATTCCCGCATTTTTTGCACCGTTCAATGCGACCGTTGCCACCGGAACTCCCCCCGGCATTTGCAGTATCGACAGTACCGAATCCCATCCATCGATCGAATTACTCGATCTGACCGGAACTCCAATTACCGGCAGGGGTGAAATAGCAGCTATCATGCCGGGTAGATGGGCAGCCCCTCCGGCACCGGCAATAATCACCAAAATGCCCCGTTCATGAGCCGTCGATGCAAAATGCATGAGCTTTTCCGGAGTCCGGTGAGCCGATACAATATCGATTTCGTACGCAATTCCGAATTTGTCGAGCATCTCGGCCGCCTGCTTCATCACCGGCAGGTCGGAATCGGATCCCATCACTATACTTACTATTTTTCTTTCCATGCTGTAACCTTGATAAGTTGATGTACTGAAGAAGCCTTTTTCAACGCTTCTTCCTGCGAACCGGATAATACGGTGATATGTCCCATCTTCCGGAACGGCTTGGTGATTTTTTTGCCGTAAAGATGGATTTTCACGCCCTCAATGGCCATACTTTCGGTAAGTCCTTCGTATTTCACCGGACCTTCATGCCCTTCGGCTCCCAAAATATTAATCATTACCGACGGCAGTTTCAGACAGGTACTTCCCAGCGGCAACTCTAAAATGGCCCGCAGGTGCTGTTCGAACTGTGAGGTCACGATACTTTCGATCGTGTGATGGCCGCTGTTGTGAGGGCGGGGTGCAATTTCATTTACGATCACCCTGTTTTGCCGGTCGATGAAAAACTCTACAGCCAGCAGTCCTTCCATCTTCAGCGATTCAATAATCCGGGTAGCCAGTTGCTGTGCTTCCGCTGCTTGTTCGGCGGGTATGACTGCCGGACAAAGCAATTTGTCGACCAGGTTTGCCTGCGGGTCAAAAGTCATTTCTACTACCGGAAAGCATCGCACTTCTCCTTTTTTGTTCCGGGCTACTATCACCGAAATCTCTTTGGCTATATCCACCTTTTCTTCAATCACCGATGCTCCCTCGAGCAGTTTGCCCAGGTCGTCGCTGCTGTCGATCACTGCAACTCCACGGCCGTCGTAGCCGCCCTTGCGCAATTTCTGAACAAAAGGAAACGAAAACGGAGCCGGTTGGTCGGGAGTGGTTGCCGGCGAGCGGTGTCCCGGGCCGGAGCTGTTGAGCTGATTCACAAGGGTCGCACTGTCGGTAAGCCGGAATGGAGAGGTGGGGATATGGTTGCGAAGGTAGAATTCTTTCTGTAGTCCCTTGTCCTGGATCAGCTCCAGAATGTCAGGGTCGGGCTTCACCACCACGCCTTCGGCTTTTAATCTTTTTAAAGCATCTATATTGATATTTTCGATTTCAAACGTGAGCACATCCACCATTTTTCCAAACCGGTATACATCGTCGTAGTCCAGATTGCTCCCTTGTATAAAGTGGGAGGCAATGCTGCGGGCCGGGCATTCAACATCCTGATCGAGTATATAAGTGATTATATCCCACTTGCTTGCCTCTTGTATCAGCATTTTCCCCAATTGCCCGCCGGCAATGATTCCTAATTTCAGATTGGAGGTAACCAGTCGTTCCATTGTTTTTTGCGGCAAAAATACGATATAATTTTAACTCTCGCATTGTTTTCATCCGGAAATCAACACGAGAGTTAGCTAAATTGTAAACATACAGTTGCGAGAGAGAGGGTTTACTTCAAGATCACTTTTTGCAATTTTTCGTTGTTAAGTCGAATGAAATACAATCCCTTGGGCAGATGACCAACCGCGATGGTCGGTTCAGGATGGCTGATGGTGCGATGCAGTACTGCTTTACCCGTCGCATCGTACATGCCGAGTACGGAGCCGGGCGTGAGACGGCGGAACTGCAGGTAGTCGGTTGCAGGATTAGGAAACATAGTGGCAAAAGCTTCGTCGGTATTTTCAACCGATGAAATAAGTTCTCCGTTGAGGCGGGCCATGAATAAGCGTTGTATGCCATTGTAGTGCGAAAAATGTCCTCCGACCAGTATTTTACCGTCGGGTTGCAGTTTGAGTGCGGCTACATTAGCATTAAATATTGAATTTGTAAACCCCGTACCGGTATCAAAACCGGCATCCAACGCGCCATCGGGATTAATTCTGACCAGATGTTTCCGGTCCACATTATCGTAGGTTGCGAATATTCCCCCTACCAGCGTTTTGCCGTCCGGCAGCGGACAAATCGTAATTACTTTTGAGCCCCAGGTTAACTGCGGCCCCTGTGGGGGACCGAAGCTGGTGTCGACCGATCCGTCGTCGTTGAGTCTTGCAATATTCCGGCGGGTAATTCCGTTGACCGATCCAAAATGTCCGCCAATCAGTATTTTTCCATCCGGTAATGTCGAAACAACATCGATAGTATTTATTCCTCCCATTCCTCCTGCTATGCGGGGAGGTGTAAAACTATCGTCGTAGCTTCCGTCGGGGTTGATGCGCACCGAAAAATTGGCAGGTTTCCCGTTATAGGTCGTGAAATATCCGTAGAGGTAAATCTTACCGTTAGTTTGTACATGCATACCATTAACCTGCCCCGTAATGCCGGTAATGCCTGTTCCTGGATCGAAACCAGTATCGAGCGAGCCGTCGGCGTTGAGACGGGCAATGCCTGCACGTGATACGTTGTTGAAGAGGGTAAACGCACCGGCAATCAATATTTTCCCATCGGGCAATACGGCAACTTCAGCTATGGTATTATTTGCTCCCGTACCTATGCCGAACGTTTCATCCACCTTGCCATCCGTGTTAAGCCGTACCAGGCGGTTGACCTTTGTATCGAGAAAAGTGGTAAACTCGCCCCCGACGATCAGTTTTTCGTCGGATGTAAAGGCTGTCGAGTACAATATAGCTCCCCACAGTGACGGTCGGGTGAAGCCTTCGTCAACCGCACCGTCGGGATGTAACCGCACGATCCGGCTGTCGAAATGGCCGGTGACGATGATCTTGCCGTCTTTTTGCAGGGCGATTGATTCGATGGTCGAATTGGTTGCAAAGCCGGTATCGAACGACTCGTCGAGCCCGGCAGCCGGCTGCGCAAAGCCTGCGGCGCATAGCCACAACGAAGCGCCGGCCAGGAAATGGTTAAATTTCATAATACATCTTTTTTTAATGTAGAATGCAAAGATAGAGCCGGGCCTGATTCGGGTCAATACGCAGAAATTCGTATATTTGCCCCCTATTTTGATGAATGTGAATTATCTAGCCCATATATTTTTATCGGGAAATCATCCGGAAATACAACTTGGAAATTTTTTCGGCGATTTCGTAAAAGGAAACCAGTTTCACCATTTTCCAAAGCGGGTAAGGGAGGGAATAGTGCTTCACCGTAAAATTGACGAATATACTGATAGTCATCCGGTGTTTCGTGAAACGGTGCACTTGTTGAAGCCCGATTTCGGCAGGTATGCGGGCATTATGGCCGATATGTACTACGACCATTTGCTGGCGGTGTCGTTTCACCGGTATTCGGAGGTGTCGTTGCGCTGTTTCGCCTATAATTTTTATTTTCATGCCCTCCTTCGTTATCCCATGCTGCCACCCCGCATCAAACGGTTTATCTTTCATTTTGTATCGACCAACCGGCTGCAGCAGTATGCTACCTACCGGGGCTTACAAACTTCGCTCGAGATTATGCGCGATCGAAAAAGCAGCGCTTTTCAACCCGAATTGGCTATTCGTGTGCTCGACAGTAACTTCAACGAAATGAATCAGCAGTTTCACCGGTTTTTCCCCGATATTGTTCGTTATTCGGCGGAAGAGCTGAATAAGTTTTCGTAGGCCTTAAAAATCTGCTTTTACCGAAAAGATGAAATTGCGCCCGGCTGCGGTTAATCCCGAACTGTAGGGGCGGTAGCGTTGGTCGGTTATATTTTCCACGCCCGAGCTTAGGGTAACCTGCCGGACCGGTTGGTACGACGCTTTAAAGTTGAGGGTGTACCAGGCAGGAGAGTAAGGCATGCCGGTTTGGTCGCGCGCGTACAAAGCCGGTTTCTGGCGTTCTTCTTCGTTTAAATCGCGGTAGCTCACTTCGTCGCTCCAGGCGGCATACAGCTGAAGCTTTATTTTTTCACGGGCGTAGCTAAGCCGGGCTATGCCGAAGGCAGGCGCGGCATGGCGCGAAGGAGTCACCGTGCCATTGTCCATCTCTTCTTTTCCTTTTTGGTAGTTGTAGCGTGCCGATATGCTCAGACCGGCCGGCAGTTTCAGTTCAAAGCCCGCATTAAATCCGGCTACGGTGCCGTAGGCCGCATTCTGAATGGCGAATACCTTACTCATTTTGCCATTGTATAAAATGCTGTCGCTGTTTCCCACCCGGAAGGCACGCCGAACCATCGCGTGGTCGAGATAGGTGTAAAAAGCCGTTGCGTCGATTTTCAGTCGATTCGCGAATATTTTTGAAATGCTGAGCTCGGTGTTGTAAGCATATTCGGCTTGCAGGTTGGTGTTGGGCACAATCACTTCGCCGTCGGCGAAATCAAATATTTTGCCCATATCGTCGACATTCGGAGCTCGAAAGGCTGTAGCCGCGGTAAGGCTTATTTTCCAGCTGTTACCCGGGGTGTAAACCAAGCCCGCACTTCCTGTGGCAGCCGAATTTTTCACCGATGAAGTGGTGAAGTCGAAAGGATAAAACTGCAGGTGACGCGAAAAATCGGACGACAGCCCGAATCCGCTGTACCGGATTCCTCCTTCGATAAGTAAAGCCGGTGATGCGGTGTAGTGATAGTTCAGATAGCCGGCATAGCTGCTCCAGAGCGACTGCGGGTATCGGTCGGGGACTGCCATTGCGGTTTGATTGCGTATGTCGATGGCCGATCCGGTCGACTTTACCCGGTTGGCAATGTATTCGGCGCCATACACCCATTTGCCGGATCCGGTGCTTTTTTCGAAATCCAGGTTTGCCGAGTAAGCGTCGACTTGTTCGAGTTGTGTACGCAACCGGTGGTGGTTCCATCGCCGGTCGATCCGGCTTTCCTCAAAATACTGCTGAGCCAGCCGTAAGGTGAAATGGTCGAACCATTTGCTTTCCGAATGATGGGTGGCCGAGACATTATTCATCATCCAGATTTGTGGTCCATAGTTCCATACTGCCGATACCGGCAGCCCGTTGGTTTGTGTTTCGATCAGACGGTCGTAACGCGAATAACCGGTGGTTTCGGAGTAGTGAAAGCCGTACTGAAAATCCCATGCTGCCGAGGGTGCAAAGCGTATTTTTTGCATGAGGTTGCTTTGCGCATAGCCCGTGGGAGTCTGTACCAGCGGATCGGGATTGGCAATCATATGATCGCTGTTGTCGCTCCTTTCGGTGTAAAATGGTCGCAGGTAATCGTCGGGGCCGTGTTTTCCCATCCGTAAATCGCCGAAGCGTGAATGGGTCAGACTGGTTTTCAAAGCCCATTTTTTCCAACCCACACCGCCGTGGAAATGCAAAGTGGCTTCCTGGTTGGCCGATGAATAACGGGTCATGGCGCCTGCACGCACCTCCACCGCCTTGCCGGTCGAAAAGTGGGGAGTGAGGGTCTGGAAACTCATCACGCCACCGATTGCATCGCTACCATATATGATGGAGCCGGGGCCGAATAAGATTTCGGTACGCTCTACCGAATTGGCGTCGATCGAAATCACATTTTGAATATTCCCCGCACGGAAAATGGCCGAATTCATTCTCACTCCGTCCACCGTGTAGAGCAGGCGGTTGGTTGCAAAGCCACGAATCATCGGGCTGCCGCCGCCCTGCTGACTTTTCTGGATAAACACTTCACCTGTTGAACCCAATAAATCGGCAGCAGTCTGAGGATTGGAAAGGCTCACATCGGCGGGCCGTATTACGCTGATTTTCGACGGTGTTTTTCGTGCAGGCTGGATCCAGCGGGTGGCCGAAACGATCAGCTCGTCGAGTTCGAGCGAATCGGCTACGGCTTGAGCCTGTATCTGAACGATGCTCCCGACGGCTATAAAAAGACCAAGTAGTGAAGTTTTAGACATTTTCAAGTAGGTTGTTGAAAAAAGAGACAGGTATTTTTATTTTTAGTTTAATTAGCGCAAATATACTAAAATATTTTATTAACAGGCTGGTTTTTGATTGTGAATTTGGTTTGGTTCCGTGTTTTTAACTCTTTTATACCGGCGTTGAATGGTCGTTTTTGAACTGTGTGTCCGGCTTGCCCGTGTGCCTACACGGAATTTGCAAACCTGTATTGGCAACTCACTTTGAAGAGGAGCGAAATATGTCAAAAATAACACATTTTTAGTCAATTTTTACACTCATTTCCTGGGAACATCGTCTAATTTTGCCGTGTTATTTATTGTTTTTTTGCAGATTTCAGTAAAAATTCAGTTAATGACAAAAACAAACCTTTAAATTTAATATTTATGCAGAGAAACACGTTGTCAAGTAAACGCGTTACCTTGCTATTATTCGCTATTTTACTGTTTTCGGTAGGATGGGCGCAACGAATAGCGGTAAGCGGAGTTGTAAAAGATGTGGCTGGAGAGCCGGTCATCGGTGCTTCGGTAGTTGTCACAGGTAGCAGTACGGGAACGGTGACCGATCTCGATGGGAAATTCAGGCTCGAAGTTCCGGCAGGTTCGCGAACCCTCGACATTACTTATGTCGGGATGAAGAAACAAGTTGTTCAGATTACCGGTGCGCCTCTTTCGGTCGTGCTCGAAACCGAAACCCGCGGGCTCGATGAGTTGGTAGTAGTGGGTTATGGCGTTGTCAAAAAGCGCGACCTTACCGGTTCGGTCAGTTCCGTAAAATCGATCGACATATTAAAAACCACCGGCAGTAACGCGATGCAGGCTATGCAGGCCCGGGTGCCGGGGCTGGATATTCAGCAATCGAACGGTCAGGCCGGAGCGGGTTTGAATATCCGTTTGCGTGGCAGCCGTTCCATCAATGCTTCCAACGATCCGCTTATTCTGGTCGATGGTGTCGACTATGGTTTCACACTCGACCTGAATCCCTCGGATATCGAATCGATGGAAGTACTTAAGGATGCTTCTTCTACCGCAATTTACGGTTCGCGCGGGTCGAACGGTGTAATTCTTATTACCACCAAACGCGGTCAGGCCGGAACCTCGAAAGTTAACGTGAACACTTACGTGTCGAGCAACCGCCCGGCCAATGTTCCGCAGGTGATGTATGGCGATCGCGAAGTTCAACGCCTCGTCGATAAGGCTAATTATCAGGCCGATGCAAATACGGGTAACTGGGGTTCCAGCAATCTCACTCCCGAGCAGATACTGACCGAAACTCTCGAGGATTTTACCGAAATTGGGATTTATAACGATAAATCGTATACCAATTGGTTGGACATGATTCTGCAGAACGGGACGACGAAAAATGTAGAGGTATCGGTGTTGGGAGGTAGCGATAAAACCAATTTTGTACTTGCTCTGGGAGGCATGTTCGAAGAAGGTTTGATGAAAAACGATCTTCAGGACCGGTATAATATTAAAACGGCTGTCGACCATTCCATCAATAAGTACCTGAAAGCGGGCGCTAACCTGATGTTTACTTACAAAGACCGGGATGCACGCAACTCGGGAGTGTTCGGTCAGTCGATGAAAATGACCACCATTACGCATCCGTACCGGCTGGATAACGGAGCGATGATTAAAACCCCAAACCCCCGCTACCAAGCTCACAGCAATCCTTTGCTCGACGAAATACCCGGTGCGTTTGCCAACGAAATTGAAAGTACCCGTTTGTTCGGAAACGGATATGTTCAACTAAGTCCGGTAAAGGAACTGGTGTTTAAATCGGTCTTTGGATTCGATCGCCAGACTCATCGTAATGGTACGTATCAGGATTACGAAAGCGTCAGTCGTTTTCAGTCGCCTGCTACCAGTTATATGTCGTCGACCTTCGAAAACCGGACAGGCTATACCTGGGATAATACGCTGACTTACACGAAAGTGTCGGATGCGCACGAAATCGGAGGTTTACTCGGGCATAGTATGAGTCAGAATGTATTCGAATCGACCAATACCTTCGGAGATGCTGGTAAAGAGCATTTCTACAACAGTAAATTTTACGATCTGACAAAGATTACTACACCCAAAACAATAACCAAATACGTGAAAACGAATTTGTTGTCGTATTTTGGCCGGTTGAATTATAAACTCCTCGATAAATATTTAATAACTGCTTCCGTGCGCGCCGACGGTTCGTCGACCTTAGCCCCCGGAAACAAATGGGGTTATTTCCCGTCGGCTGCTGTTGCGTGGCGTGTCAACGAGGAATCGTTTCTCGATCAGGCCGATTGGCTCGATAACCTGAAAATACGTGCCTCGTGGGGTATTTCGGGTAATGCTGCCATTCCTGCCTATGGAACCATGACCGCCCTGAGTGTATGGCCAGTATATTACTACCTTAACGGAGCCAATATTCCCGGTTCTCTGCCGAGCCAGCTGGGGAATGCGCGGTTGAAATGGGAGAAAACAACATCCACCAACCTGGGGCTCGATTTCGGAATTGTGAATAATCGCATTTCGGGTAGCGTCGATGTTTATTTCAATTATACCGACGATTTACTGTATGCCAAAAGTGCTCCCGCTTCTTCGGTGTATACCAGCGTATTGTCCAATATCGGCGAAACCAAAGGCCATGGTGTTGAAGTTGCATTGAATACCCTGGTGGCACAGTCCAAAAAATTCAGCTGGGACATCAACTGGACGTATTCGATCTCGACCGACGAAATTGTAAGTCTTTCGGGCGGCATAACCCGTAATATCAGCGGTAATGTAGGACAGATTGTTGGTCAGCCCATCAAGATTTATTACGATTACGAAGATGCCGGTATCTGGAATGTTGGCGAATTCGAAGCCTACAAAACCGAATGGCAGGCTCGGCATCCTGATAAAACATTGGCTTTTCCTTCGGGATACGGTACGCCGGGTACGCTTAAGATAGCCGATAAAGACGATAACGGTTTGCTCAATGATGAGGATAAAGTCGTCTATAATACCGCTCCAAAGCATATCTTCGGGATGAATAACACGGTTACGATGGGCGACTTTTCGTTGTCGGTGCTGGTTTATGCCCGGTTGGGAGGTTATCTCGACTATGAAATGAATACCCAGCTGAATTACGAATCGGCCAACTGGGGCAATCTGGATTACTGGACCCTTTCAAATACGGGAGCTAAATTCCCGAGTCCGGGAGCTCCCAGCTCCATTTTTGCAAGCTATGGTTCGTCGCTTCGTTACGAACGGGCCGATTATATTAAAATTAAAGATGTCAGTTTGAGTTATTCGGTTCCGGCCAAGGTGCTTAAGCCCATCGGAATCAGCAATGTGAAGATCTACGGTTCGCTCAAGAACTTCTTTACGTTCAGCAGTATCGATAATTACGACTCCGAACGGGGCGGCGATATTTCCTTCCCGCTGGCCAAACAAATGGTGGTGGGTCTCAATCTTGAATTATAAAAAACAAACGTTTATGAAAAAAAATAAATTTGCTCTGATAATCGCTCTGGTCTCGTTGCTGAGTTTAAGCTCTTGCGAAGGATACCTGGAAGAAGATAACAAGGTAGGACAGACCGCCGACCTGGTGTATAATACTTCCTCGGGGATGCAGGGATTGGTGGCTTCGTGTTACAGCTTCGCCCGCGGATGGTACGGAAAAGAAGCGGCGCTCGGACTTTCGGAAACAGGTACCGACCTGTTTTACTACGGATACGATAACAAACAGAAATCGCTGAATTCGTATAATATTACAGCGGTGAGTCTGGATAATAATGTGGCCGATAATGCCTCTCTCGATCATTACTGGGAGTTGTTCTATGCCGCAGTGGATGCCTGTAATGCGGCTATCAAATACCTGCCGGGCCATCCGCTGATTTCCGAAAGCCTGCGCAGCCAGTTCCAGGGTGAGGTGCATTTTCTTCGTGCTTTTTACTACTGGCATATGGTGAATATCTGGGGTCCGATTCCTTACAATTCGGAATCATTTACCGAAGTGGTCACTACAGCCAAAAGGGTGCCCGAAGAAGTTATTTACAGCAATATTCTTTCCGATCTGGATAAGTCGATCGTCTATTTTGCCAACTACAAAACCAAAGCCGACGGACGAGCCAACTACTGGTCGTCGAGAGCGCTGAAAGCCCGTGTATTGCTGTATGCTGCTTCGTGGTTGGGTAAGACCAGTATCAGTTCCAATGCCGACTATGCCGGAAAAGATCTGTATGCGCTCGCAAAGGCCGAAGCTGACGCGGTGATTGGTAGCGGACAGTTTAGTTTCTACGATAACTATTCCGATACCTGGTCGATGAACAATGAAGATATTACAAAAAACAGGGAAACGATTTGGGGAGTTACCTACTCGTACGATCTTAAAACAAATGTAAATGTGATCCCGAAACGTTATCGCACCAATGTTAACAACGATCAGTTGGATTACAACAGCCTGATTACCCGTACCGGATACAGCCGCGGCGGTAATGCCATGTTGCTGATGTTCGTGTCGATGTGGAACAATGGTGCCAGCGACCTGGGTGGTGATGGTAAAGAAGTGTTCCGTCGTGTGCTGGGCGAGTCGACCTCCTATGTGGAGCATTCGGTAACGAAACAGAATGTATATGTCGCTCCTTATTATTCGCAGTACGGACGCGGGTTCACGCGGTACCTTCCTTCGGTTTACTTGTGGAAGTTGATGGAAAAGAACCGTGCCACCGATCAGCGTACCGACGCCACGCTGCTCACAGCCTACAAAATAGCTCCCGGATTGGAGGGCAGTGCTACCAAATATAGACTGATGGCCGATACTGCGATTTATTATAGTCCGCTCGATGGCAATTCGCCCGAAGGTCAGGCCTTGCAGGCCTGGGCCAAAGGTCGCTACCGTGTGCAGTTTATGAGTGGCGGCGATATCCCGGTCTATACTTCGTCCGATCCTGCTACAGCACTTCCTACCGAAGCAGCCGTTGCTAAATCGGCAGTATATGGCGATAATCGCTATAACTCCTATAAAATCGGCGGTTGGTGCTCGTATCCGGGAATTAAAAAATTCCTCGACGATGTGTACGATCCTACCTATCCTACCCACGATATTTCGTCGCGCGATGCTGTGGTGCTGCGTCTGGCCGAAATGTACCTCATCAAAGCCGAGTGCGAACTGGCATTGGGTAGTGCAGGTAATGCCCTGACAACCATCAACGAACTTCGGGCGAAACGGGCCATTCCCGGTAAAAACAACGCAATCGCCGGTCCCGTAACTATCGAGACGATCCTCGACGAACGTGCCCTCGAATTGTGTGGTGAGCAGCAACGCTGGTTCGATCTTAAACGTACCCGCACCCTGGTCAACAGAGTGAAAGCGTATAATGCTCAGGGGCAGGCCAACGTACGCGATATACACTATTACCGCCCCATTCCGCAGGCGCAGCTCGATGCGATTACCAACCGCGACGAGTTTTTGCAAAACGAAGGTTACAACTAATCCGATCCATTGGGATTTAATAAAAAAGACTGCTCCTCCGGGGCGGTCTTTTTGTTTTTTTTACTACATTTGCGAATCGAACTATTTTATATTGCAATAACATGAAACACAACCCATCGTCCCGCAGAGATTTCTTGCGGAATTTATCGTTACTTACCGCCACTGCAGCCTTGTCGGGCGCACGGTTACCGTTGCAGGCCACACCACGTTCGAAGCCCCGCAAAATAGCTCCTTCCGAAAAAGTGAATCTGGCTTGTGTGGGAATTGGATTCCGGGGAGGAGAAATCATACGGGAGCTTTACAAAACGGGCTTGTGCAATCTGGTTGCCTTTTGCGATACCGATATGGGAGCTCCTCATACCGAAGCGCTCCTGAACGATTTTCCCGAAGTTCCCCGTTTTAACGATTTTCGTCGGATGTTCGATAAAATGGCCGGCTCTATTGATGCCGTTTCGGTCGGAACTCCCGATTTTAGTCATTTCCCCGTAACCATGCTGGCCATGTCGCTGGGTAAACATGTTTACGTCGAAAAACCCCTGAGTCATACGTTCGAAGAATCCGAATTGCTGATGAAGGCGGCCCGCAAATATGGTGTGGTTACTCAAATGGGTAATCAGGGACATTCCGAAGCCAATTATTTCCAGTTTAAAGCGTGGAAAGAGGCTGGCATTATAAAGGATGTGACGGCTATTACCGCTCATATGAATAATCCGCGCCGCTGGCATGTGTACGATTCGAATATCAAGGCCTTGCCGGCTCCTCAGCCGGTGCCCCCTACGCTCGATTGGGATACCTGGCTGAGCGCCAAACCTTTTGTGGGATACAACAAAGAGTTTGTCAACGGTCAATGGCGGAGTTGGTACAATTTCGGAATGGGAGCCTTGGGCGATTGGGGAGCGCATATTCTCGATACGGCACACGAGTTTCTGGAATTGGGATTGCCTACCGAAATTGAGATGAAGTATGCTAAGGGGCATAATCCGTTTTTCTTCCCTTATTCGTCGACCATCCGTTTTCACTTTCCTGAACGAAAAACGATGCCCGCCTGTGAACTCACCTGGTACGACGGCATCGATAACCTGCCGCCGGTTCCCGATGGCTATGGAAACGTGGAGCTGGATCCGAATATCCCGGCGCCGGGCGCCGGTCAGATTGTACCGTCGAAACTGAATCCGGGCAAAATTATCTATTCAAAAGAATTGACTTTCAAAGGGGGTTCGCATGGAAGTACCTTATCGATCATACCGGAAGATAAAGCCCGCGAAATGGCTTCCTCGCTTCCGGAAGTACCGGCAGCTAGCTCCAACCATTTTGCCAATTTCCTGCTGGCTTGTAAGGGGCAGGAACAATCGCGGTCTCCGTTTTCGGTAGCCGGCCCGCTCAGTCAGGTTTTTTGCCTGGGAGTCATAGCTCAGCGGCTCAATACCGGGCTTACATTTGATCCGGAGAAAAAGAAATTCATCGGCAATAAGGAGGCCGACGAATTGCTGCGAGGGCCCGAACCTCGCCGCGACTGGCGCCAGTTCTATCGTTTAGCCTGATTTATACTCTTCAATTTATACTCAAAATAGATATGCGAAACAAAATTTCAACACTGGTACTACTGTTCTCCCTTGTTTTCAGCGCGTCGGCACAACAACAATGGGAAAGTTTGTTTAACGGGAAAAACCTGAAAGGATGGAAAAAAATAATCGGTGAAGCCGGTTATACGGTAAAAGACGGTGCGATTGTGGGTACCACCGTACATCACCCGGCCAATACCTTTCTGGCAACCACCCGTCATTACAGCGATTTTATACTCGAACTGGAATATAAAATCGACGAAGGCCTGAATTCGGGTGTGCAGTTCCGGAGTCAAAGCCTCCCCGGATATAAAAACGGAATCGTTCACGGTTACCAATTCGAATTCGATCCGTCGGCAAGAGCCTGGTCAGGAGGTATTTATGACGAAGCTCGCCGCGGATGGCTGTATCCGCTCGATAAAAATCCGGCTGCGAAAAAAGCCTTCAGGGCCGGTGAGTGGAACAAGGTGCGTATCGAAGCTGTGGGTGGACGATTGCGCACCTGGCTCAACGATATTCCTTGCGCCGATGTGCTCGATACCTTAAGCCGCAGCGGTTTTATCGCCTTGCAGGTGCACGGTACCAATAATGCCGCACTGGCAGGCCGGACGATCTCGTGGCGCGATATCCGCATTTGTACCCGGCAGCCCGGTAATTGGCTGCGTCCCGAGAATCCCGCGGTGCCCCAGGCCAATACGATCGATAATTCGATCTCGGAACGCGAAGCCCGCGATGGATGGAAATTGTTGTGGGACGGCAAAACGACACAAGGCTGGCGGGGAGCCAAACTGAAATCGTTTCCGGCCAAAGGGTGGGAAATGGATAGAGGCGTATTGAAAGTGCTGAAATCGGGAGGAGGCGAATCGACCAATGGAGGCGATATCGTTACCGAGAAGAAATACCGTAATTTCGAATTGTCGGTCGATTTTATGATTACTCCCGGTGCCAATAGCGGAATAAAGTACTTTGTGGATACCGAATTGAATAAGGGTGAAGGCTCATCGATCGGTTGCGAATTTCAAATTCTCGACGATAAACTGCATCCCGATGCCAAACTTGGCGTATTGGGCAATCGTACCCTTGGCTCGCTCTACGACCTCATTCCTGCGCCGGCCAATAAACCCTTTCGCCCCGGATTTTTCAATACCGCACGTATTCGTGTGGATGGCAACCGGGTGGAGCATTTCCTCAACGATGTGAAAATTATTGAGTACGAACGCGGTACCCAGCAATGGCAGGCGCTTGTGAATTATAGTAAATACCAGCAGTGGCCGGGATTTGGTACCGCTGCCGAAGGACATATCCTGTTGCAGGATCATGGCGATGAGGTGTGGTTTAAAAATATAAAGATCAGGGAATTTTGAAGTGAGACCTTGAATCGATAGGATCAGCAAGCCCGGAACTGCCAGTCCCGGGCTTTTTTTTGAACCAAGCAATACCTGTAGTAATATTTAACATATATATAAATATCAGTGTATCAGTGTTATATGGCTTATTAAAGAAATAATTCGCTAATTAATAAAGAAATATTTCTTTAATTAAAAGAAATGCATTATCTTTGTACCGTGAATTCAACCATACACAATACGAAAAATCGTTTTAAAGAAATGAAAGAAATTAAATTCAGTCTCGTTTATCGCGACATGTGGCAGTCATCGGGTAAATATGTACCTAAGAAAGAAATGTTGGAAAAAATAGCTCCTCTTATTATCGAGATGGGTTGTTTCAGCCGCGTGGAAACCAATGGAGGCGCATCGGAACAGGTAAACCTTCTGTTTGGAGAAAACCCCAACGAATCGGTGCGTGCTTTCACAAAACCATTCAACGAGGTTGGAATTAAAACGCATATGCTCGACCGCGGTTTGAACGGTTTGCGCATGAATCCCGTACCGGCTGATGTACGCCGGCTGATGTACAAGGTAAAACATGCCCAGGGGGTCGATATTACGCGTATCTTTTGTGGATTGAACGATGTTCGGAATATTATACCTTCCATCAAATGGGCAAAGGAAGCGGGGATGATTCCTCAGGCTACCATGTGTATTACCAGTTCGGAAGTACATACGGCCGAATACTATATCAATATGTCGGAAGAGCTTATCGCGGCCGGCGCCGAAGAAATCTGTCTGAAGGACATGGCCGGTGTAGGACGTCCGGTGTTGCTGGGTAATATTGTTCGCGCAATTAAAACCAATCACCCTGAAATCATCGTTCAGTATCATGGTCACTCGGGTCCGGGTTTCTCGATGGCTTCGATGCTTGAAGTTGCCAAGGCCGGTGCCGATATTCTGGATGTGGCCATGGAGCCGCTGTCGTGGGGTATGGTTCATCCCGATGTGATTTCGGTGCAGGCGATGTTGAAGGATGCCGGTTTCAAGGTTCCTGAAATCAACATGAACGCTTACATGAAAGCGCGCAAGATGACTCAAAGCTTTATTGACGATTATCTGGGCTATTTCATCGACGATCGCAACAAGCTTATGACGTCGTTACTTGTGGGTTGCGGACTTCCCGGTGGTATGATGGGTTCGCTCATGGCCGACCTGAAGGGCGTTCATGCTGCTATTAATTCGTTCCTCAAATCGAAAGCTCAGCCTGAGATTTCGGAGGATGAACTGCTGGTTCAGTTGTTTGAGGAGGTGAAATATATCTGGCCGAAGCTGGGATTCCCCCCGTTGGTAACTCCATTCAGCCAGTATGTTAAAAATATTGCCTTGATGAATGTGATGAACATGACCATGGGTAAAGGTCGTTGGCAGGCTATCGACCGTAATAGCTGGGATATGATTCTGGGTAAAGCTGGTAAGTTGCCGGGAGCATTGGATCCGGAAATTATCGAGTTGGCAAAGAAAAATAATTACGAATTCTTCGAAGGTACTCCTCAGGATAATTATCCCGACGAATTGCCGAAATATATCGAGGAAATGAAGAAAAACGGCTGGAGCCGGGGTAAGGACGACGAAGAATTGTTTGAGTTTGCGATGCATGATAAGCAATACCGCGATTTCAAATCGGGCGAAGCAAAACGCAGGTTCGAACAGGAGCTCGAAACCGCCATCCGTACGAAATATGCGAAACACAATCTGAGCTTACCCGAGATCCGTAAAATCATGTATCCCGATGCCGAACCGGTTACTGCAACCGCTACCGGTAAGATTTTGTGGGAACTTGATTTCCTCGACCGTTCAATCGAACCTACGTATGGTACATTGATCAACGAAAACGATATGTTGTATGCTATCCAGACTCGTTATGGTGTCGAAGCTGTAAAAGGAATTGGTAATGCCCGTATTATTTCGGTAGCGAAAAAACAGGGCGATATTGTAAACAAAGGCGATACGATCTGCTACATTGAACGGGTGAAAACACCGTCGGTCAACTGATTGTTGGAACGCTAACTATAACGTGGGGTTGAAAATGCTGATACAGCATCTTTCAACCCCACGTCGTTTTTATAAGGGATAATGAATAATTATCGTTGAATTGTCTGTGCTCTGTCGGGGCCTACCGATACGATCGTGATGGGTACTTCCAGTTCTGCTTCGAGGAAATTGAGGTAGGCGTTAAATTCTTCAGGAAATTCGTTTTCAGAGCGCATCCCCGACATGTCGGTCTGCCATCCGGGCAATTCGATATATACCGGTTCGATATCTCCTTCTATCGAATAGGGGAATTGTTCGGTTTCCACTCCGTCGATTTTATAAGCAACACAAGCTTTGATGGTTTCAAATGCATCCATTACGTCGCTTTTCATCATGATCAGACGGGTAACCCCGTTGATCATCACGGCGTACTTCAGCGCCACCAGGTCGATCCATCCGCAGCGGCGGGGGCGTCCGGTCACCGAACCGAATTCGTGTCCTTTATTGCGCATTTCATCGCCCGTTGCATCGAATAATTCGGTGGGGAAGGGGCCGCTTCCCACGCGGGTGCAATAGGCCTTGAAAATACCATATACATCGCCGATGGTACGGGGAGCTACTCCGAGTCCGGTGCAAGCACCGGCGCAAATGGTATTGGACGAGGTAACAAAGGGGTACGATCCGAAGTCGATATCGAGCATAGTACCCTGTGCGCCTTCGGCGAGCACTTTCTTGCCTTCCTTTAAAGCATCGTTAATGACATGTTCGCTGTCGATCAACTCAAATTTACGGATGGTTTCAATTCCCTCCATCCATTCTTTTTCCAGTGCTGCGAGTTCGTAGCTGAAGTTGTATTGTTCCAGTATTTCTTTGTGTCGCTGGATGGCAATGGCATATTTTTGATCGAAATTATGCAGAATGTCGCCGACACGCAGCCCGTTGCGGCTTATTTTATCGGAATAAGCCGGCCCTATACCTTTGCCGGTAGTGCCGATTTTGCTTTCTCCTTTTGCACTCTCGTAGGCCTGGTCGAGCAAACGGTGAGTAGGAAGTATCAAATGTGCTTTTTTTGATATTTTAAGTCGTTTGGTAAGCGGGTGCCCGGTTTTTTCGAGCGCTTCCACTTCAGCTTTGAACAGGGCAGGGTCGAGCACTACGCCGTTGCCGATAATATTGATTTTATCGCCCTGGAAAATACCCGACGGAATAGAACGAAGTACATATTTTTCGCCGTTAAATTCCAGGGTGTGACCAGCGTTGGGTCCGCCCTGAAAACGGGTTACCATGTCGTAACGGGGTGTAAGCACATCCACAACCTTTCCTTTGCCTTCGTCGCCCCACTGGAGGCCCAGCAGCACATCTACTTTCTTGCTCATATACTCTTTTTTATCTGTTTTTTCTTTTTCTGACACTTTTTGCATACCCCATAAATGTAAAGCGAATAATGGGTGCTTTCAAAATTAGCGAATTCTTTGGCCTTGATGGCCATCAGGATTTTTTTATCGGTAAATTCCTTGATGCGGCCACACACCGTGCACACCGAATGATTGTGCATCGACGAACCGAGGGCTTTCTCATATTGGGCAGGCTGCCCATCGAATTGGTGCTTCACGATCAAGGCAGCATCGTGAAGTAAATCCAGGGTGTTGTACACTGTTGCCAGACTTACGCGATATTCATGCTGCATTTGCTCGTAGAGTTCTTCGGCATTGAAGTGTCCATCGATGCCATATATCTTTTCAAGTATCGCGAAACGTTCCGGAGTTTTCCGGTGTTTGTGGCGAATAAGATATTCGGTGAATAACTCGATAGGTGACGGCTGTACTGGTTCTTCTTTCATGTATGTTTCAAAAAACTCACAAAGGTAATTATTTTTCAGCTATTATCCTGCTCATATCCTAAAAAAATGAGCTCGTTGGAGACGAACTTCCGGATGACAAGTAAACCTTTCCATTCATTTTCAGAGGCTTCCGGGATTTGTTGTCGAATGGCGAGAGCGGTGTCCCGGTCGATACGTGTGAAACGTGCCAGGCAGGTTGCTATGGTCTTAATCAGGTAGCTATCGGTGGAGCAGGCCAGCTCCAGTCCGCGTCGGGTGACTTCGGCCACTTGCGCTTTCGTCATCGTGGTGCTTACCCTAAGGGCCAATGTGAAACCAACAGATTGCACATGGGCTTTCTCGGCATGGATGCATTCCAATGCGAACGCAGCTGCATAAGGCAGGTGCTGGAATAAATTCATGGTGGTCTGCTCGATTAGTTCCAGATTGGTGCATTCGGCGCTCCATTTACGGGCTTTTCCCTCGGGAAAGGAAGAAGCGGGAGCCAGCATCGAGGCCAGAATCATGGTTTCACGTATTCCCAGCAGCCACAGGCGGTCGGCCAGGGCCTGCCCCGGCTCGAAGTCGCGGGCGATCTCCTTCAACCGGAGGGTGGTCACTCCGTAATTTTTCTTGTAACCGATGCCGCGGTCTTTCATCGAGTCGGCAACCACACCGTTCATCGATAACCGGACGGCTTTCTGTATACGCGCCAGTTGCTCGTCGAGTTCTGGGGTAGTAAATAAAAAAACAGGTTTCATTATTTTGTTATCTGTTTGAAATTCTGGTAGTTAAAAAAATATTTCTTTTTTTGTCGAAATCGCTTGTAAAATTCTGCCGGCTGTATTATCTTTGCAGCTCGAAAATGGTGGTTATAGCTCAGTTGGTTAGAGCGTCGGATTGTGGTTCCGAAGGTCGCGGGTTCGAGCCCCGTTTTCCACCCCTGAGTAGCGACGGATTTCATAAGAGGCACAGCCTGAGAAATCTGTCGCTATTTTTATGCCCTTTTCTTTCATTTTGTAAGTGTTCCGAATCATAAAGTTTTCAGTTGACAAAAATAACCAAAAGCCTTTGATACACAAATAGTGCGATATTACGGAAAAAGTATTAATTTTGCAGACTGAACATTTTATAATTAAACAATATACAGAGATGAAAGTACTCAAATTTGGCGGAACATCCGTAGGTTCTGCCGCCCGTATCAAGGAAGTTGCAAAGCTGATTTGCGATGGTGAACACAAAATTGTCGTATTGTCGGCCATGTCGGGTACTACCAACAGCCTGGTTGAGATTGCCGATTATTATTATAAAAACAATGCTTCGGGTGCTATCGAACGGGTAAACGCGTTGGAGCAGAAGTATTATGACGTGATTGACGAATTGTATGCCGAGGAAACCTATAAGTCGGCAGCTGCTGCGTTGATTTCCAAGCATTTTGAGTACCTGCGTACTTTTGCTAATTCGGTGTTTACCATTTTCGAAGAAAAAGCTATTCTGGCTCAGGGAGAGCTCATCTCTACAGGAATGTTCCAGATTTACCTGGAAGAAAAAGGCGAGAATTCGGTGCTGTTGCCGGCGTTGGATTTTATGCGCATCGATAAAAATTCGGAACCCGATACTGCTTTTATTGCCGAAAACATGGCCAAGCAGCTGGAAATGAATCCGGGTAAAACGTATTATATTACGCAGGGGTATATTTGCCGTAATTTTTACGGCGAAATCGATAACCTCCAGCGCGGTGGAAGCGATTATACTGCATCGCTGATCGGTGCAGCCATCAAAGCAAAGGAAATCCAGATATGGACCGATATCGACGGGATGCATAACAACGATCCCCGGTTCGTGGAAGGGACCCGTCCGGTACCCTATCTCAATTTTGAAGAAGCAGCCGAGTTGGCATATTTTGGCGCTAAAATTCTTCATCCTACCTGTATTTTACCCGCCAAACTCAATAATATCCCGGTTCGTTTGCTGAACACGATGGAGCCTTCTGCTCCCGGCACTTTAATTTCGCTCAAAAGCAACAAGCAGGCTATTCAGGCGGTGGCGGCCAAAGAGGGGATTACGGCTATCAAAATCAAATCGGGCCGTATGCTGCTGGCCTATGGTTTCCTGCGTAAGGTATTCGAGATTTTTGAATCGTACCAGACTCCGATCGACATGGTTACAACGTCCGAGGTGGGAGTGTCGGTTACCATCGACAATACTAAAAACCTCGACGAGATTGTCGATAACCTGAAAAAGCTGGGGACTGTTACGGTGGATCGCGATCAGGTAATTATTTGTGTGGTGGGCGATCTTCAGCCCGAAAATATTGGTTTCCAGTCGCGAGCGGTGAATGCCATGCGCAACATCCCGGTTCGTATGATCTCGTTTGGCGGCAGTAATTATAATGTGTCGTTCCTGATTCGTGCCGAGGACAAAAAGGCTGCCTTGCAGGCCCTTAGCACCGAACTTTTCTGATTTATAGAATACAAGATGATAAAAGCGAACTATCCTGTCGATCAATTTGCGGAGCTGCGTACTCCGTTTTATTACTACGATCTCGAAGTATTGCGGGCTACCCTGCAGGAAATTATTAAACAAACCAGCGGCGATCCGTTCGAAGTGCATTATGCGCTGAAAGCCAATGTGAATCCGCAGGTGCTTGCTGCTGTTCGTGAGGCTGGCCTCGGCGCCGACTGTGTAAGCGGTGGAGAAGTGCAGGCTGCTCTGGATGCGGGTATTCCGGCCTCAAAAGTGGTGTTTGCCGGAGTAGGGAAGGCCGATTGGGAAATTAACCTGGGACTCGATAATGATATCTTCTGCTTCAATGTGGAGTCGATTCCCGAATTGGAGGTAATCAATGAGCTGGCCGATGCTAAAGGTAAAACAGCCAGCGTGGCTCTGCGTATCAATCCGAATGTGAGTGCCAATACCCATCATTATATTACCACCGGATTGAACGAGAATAAGTTTGGAATCAATCTGTCGGAACTCGATAAAGTGACTACCATCGTGAAAGGTTTGTCGAATATCCGTCTGGTGGGTATACATTTTCATATCGGCTCACAAATTACCGACCTGGCGCCCTTTCAGGATTTATGTGTGCGGGTAAACGAGATTCAGGATTATTTTGAATCGCAGGGTATAAAGCTCGAAAATGTAAATGTGGGAGGAGGATTAGGGATTAACTACGAGCATCCCAATCATTTTCCGATTCCCGAATTCGAAGCTTATTTCAAGATCTTCCGTGAGCATCTCACGCTCCGTCCGGGTCAGAAATTGCATTTTGAACTGGGGCGTGCAGTGGTTGCCCAGTGTGGCAGCCTGATTTCGCGGGTACTTTATGTAAAGGAGGGCACTTCGAAAAATTTTGCGATTCTCGATGCGGGTTTTACCGAACTGATCCGTCCGGCCCTTTACCAGGCGTATCACCGGATCGAAAATCTGAGTTCCGATCGTGTCGAAGAAGAGTACGACGTGGTGGGGCCGATCTGCGAATCGTCGGATGTTTTTGCAAAGGGTTACAGTATGAACGCGACGAAACGGGGCGATCTTATAGCTCTTCGATCGGCCGGCGCTTATGGCGAAATTATGGCATCGCAGTATAATTTAAGGGCATTGCCTAAAGCCTATACATCGGATGAGTTAAGATAAAATAACATACTGCCCGTCGTCGGGTATATAAAAAGTGAAACCGGTTTAGACATGCTTGTCTAAGCCGGTTTCGTTGTTCTGCAACAAATAAAAAAATTCATAGATTAAGAAATATCGTGTCGCATTGGATGTAAATTACAGAAAATGGAATGATTTCGGTCGATTTACGGATCCGTCGCGGTAGAAAGCAGGCATTTGGTCGATTATTGTATCATTTTTTTGCAAAGATAGATATTTTCTTTGATAAACAATGCATTTGATTTATAATTAATAATTATAAAATTATAATATTCTGTAGCTTAGTTGTTTATGAAACTATAAGAAAGGAGGGTTATATATAAAAATACTGTCGGAACGATGGGGGAGGGTAAGGCCGGTGGGGAGAGGAAGGGTGTGTTATTTTTGAAACACGCACGAGGCGATGATTTCCTCGCTCACGCCTTGGGCGCGTAAGCGATCGGCTATCCGTTGATTTTCGACTTGCTGGCTGGTGTAATTAAACAAGAGCGTTGCCAGTTGTTCAATGCCGGTTTTCAGCCGTTCCTTGCCATCGCGGGTATTGAAGTCGACCCGGCAAAACAACGAACGTTTGCGATGAAGAACCAGATAGTAGATCCCCGAAATTATCGTAGCTGCTATCGGGTTGATGTCGAGATTGCTTTCTTTGAACTTCTGTTCGAGCAGTTGAATCAACGAGTCGTTGATCATTTCGCGCAATCCGGCCGTACGACGGGTAATGGGGTTGTCGTCGGAGAGTTCCCAGATCAGTAATTGCTGCATCCCTTTGTTGTTCCACAATGCCTGGATCAGGTTTTGCAGCACCCACTTCAAGGTATCTTCCTCGTTCAGATTCTTAGGCATTTGTTCGGCCAGGTTGGCGAGCCAGTAATCGTACTTATGGGTATAATGGTCGAAAAGTTCATCCAGATTGGCATAGCGGCGATAAAAAACGGCCGGTTCGATTCGAGCACGTTCAGCAACGCCGGTTAATGTTACGTTCCTGAATCCTACTTCCTCGATCAACTCTTCAACTGCTTTCAGCACGTCACGTTCGATAGCTATTTGCGTACGTCTGGTTCTTCTTTTCTTTTCGTTTTCCTCGGACATTTCACAAGTACTTAATACTTTTCAAAATAGAATCGCAAAGATAAGATTTTTTTTTAAAAATGTCCCTTATAACTATAAAAAAATGGCAGGAGATAGTTTTTGCAATCTATCTCCTGCCTCTGAATAAATAAAATTAGTTAATTTTCAGTCCTTGATTTTGGCTGAGAGGAACTCACGGTTCAAGCGGGCGATATGCGAAATGGAAACCGATTTCGGACATTCTACCTCGCAGGCGCCTGTGTTCGAGCAGTTTCCAAATCCGAGTTCGTCCATTTTCGATACCATCGCTTTAGCCCTGCGGGCACCTTCGACGCGGCCCTGTGGCAGTAATGCCAGCTGGCTGACCTTGGCGGCTACGAAAAGCATCGCCGAGCCGTTTTTACAAGCGGCTACACAAGCTCCGCAGCCGATACACGAAGCAGCATCCATGGCTTCATCGGCATCCTCTTTCGGGATGGGGATCGCATTGGCGTCGGGAATTCCGCCCGTATTCACCGAAACGTATCCTCCCGCCTGAATAATTTTATCAAATGCGCTCCGGTCGACCATCAAATCCTTGATTACCGGGAAGCCGGCCGAACGCCAGGGTTCGATGGTAATGGTGTCGCCATCCTTGAACCGTCGCATGTGCAACTGGCAGGTGGTTGTGTTGGCGTCGACTCCGTGAGGATGCCCGTTGATGTACAGGCTGCACATACCGCAGATACCTTCGCGGCAGTCGTGATCGAATACTACGGGCTCTTTCCGCTCGCTCAACAGTTTCTCGTTCAGGATGTCCATCATTTCGAGGAACGAACTGTCGGTGGAAACTTTATCTAATTTGTAGGTCTCAAACTTGCCTTTTACGTTCGGACCTGCCTGACGCCATACTTTCAGCGTTATATTGATTGTTTTTTCCATTTTGTGATTAAGCTTTGTAGTTACGTTGTTGACGTTTAACGAACTCGTATTCGAGCATCTCCTTCAGCAATTCAGGAACCTGGCCTTCGCCCTTGAATTTCCAGAGCGATGCAAAAGCGAAGTTTTCGTCGTCACGCAGGGCTTCACCTTCTTCGGTCTGGTATTCTTCGCGGAAATGGCCTCCGCACGACTCTTCGCGCATCAATGCATCGCGGGCCATCAGTTCTCCGATTTCAATAAAGTCGGCCACACGAAGGGCTTTTTCCAATTCCGGATTCATATCTTCCGATTTACCCGGAATAAATACATTGGACCAGAATTCCTTGCGGATTTCCTGAATGCGTTCGAGTGCATGTTCCAGTCCGGCTTTGTTGCGGCCCATTCCCACAAAATCCCACATAACTAATCCCAGTTCGCGGTGCAACGAATCGACAGTACGCTTGCCCTGAATCGACATCAGTTTTTTGATTTTATCACCGATTGCTTTTTCGGCTTCGGCAAACTCAGGAAGATCGGTAGAGATACGCGGAACCTGAATCTGGTCGGCCAGGTAGTTCTGTATCGTGTAAGGCAATACAAAATAGCCGTCGGCTAATCCCTGCATCAATGCCGAAGCGCCCAACCGGTTGGCCCCGTGGTCGGAGAAGTTAGCTTCGCCGATACAGAACAGGCCCTTGATGGAAGTCTGGAGCTCGTAATCGACCCAGATGCCCCCCATGGTATAGTGGATAGCCGGGTAAATCATCATCGGTGTCTTGTACGGATTGTCGTCAACGATTTTTTCGTACATTTCGAACAGGTTTCCATAGCGTGCTTTTACTACGTTTTCGCCCAGTCGTTTAATCGAAGCCTCAAAGTCGAGGTATACAGCCAGTCCGGTTGCTCCAACACCGTATCCGGCGTCGCATCGTTCTTTGGCAGCGCGCGAAGCCACGTCGCGCGGAACGAGGTTCCCGAAGGCAGGGTAACGCCGTTCGAGGAAATAATCACGTTCGTCTTCTTTCAGATCGGTAGGTTTTTTCTTGCCGGAACGGATTGCTTCGGCATCTTCTTTTTTCTTGGGAACCCAGATGCGTCCGTCGTTGCGTAACGATTCCGACATCAACGTCAGTTTCGACTGGAATTCGCCGTGAACAGGGATACAGGTGGGGTGAATCTGAGCAAACGCGGGATTTGCAAAATAAGCGCCTTTCTTATAGATCTGAATAGCAGCCGATCCGTTGGAAGTCATGGCGTTGGTCGACAGGAAAAAGGCATTCCCATAACCGCCGGTAGCAACTACCACGGCATGAGCCGAGAAACGCTCAACCTTTCCGGTTACTAAATTACGGGCCAGGATACCACGTGCACGTCCATCCACCAATACTACATCGAGCATTTCGTAGCGGGCATACAATTTAACGCTGCCTTTGCCCACCTGGCGGCTCAGGGCCGAGTAAGCGCCCAGTAACAGCTGCTGTCCGGTTTGACCACGTGCGTAAAAGGTACGCGATACCTGTGCGCCGCCAAACGAGCGGTTGTCGAGCAGTCCGCCGTATTCGCGCGCAAAAGGAACCCCTTGGGCCACGCACTGGTCGATGATGCTGTTCGATACCTCGGCCAACCGGTATACATTCGCTTCCCGGGCGCGATAGTCGCCCCCTTTCAGCGTGTCGTAAAACAACCGGTACACCGAGTCGCCGTCGTTCTGGTAGTTCTTGGCTGCGTTGATACCACCCTGAGCGGCAATCGAGTGCGCACGGCGGGGCGAATCCTGAATACAAAAGTTCAATACATTGAAACCCAGTTCGGCGAGCGATGCTGCTGCAGAAGCCCCTGCAAGTCCGGTACCCACCACGATAATATCCAAACGGCGTTTGTTGGCCGGATTCACCAGTTTCTGAGTTGCTTTATAATGCGTCCACTTTTCGGCTAAAGGTCCTGTAGGAATTTTAGCGTCGATAAGGGGAGATTCAGAAGAAGTTGCTTTGTTTTGTGCCATAATTTAAAGTGTTGGAAGTGAGTGATAGGTTGAAGTTGCGCTGAACAGCGGACCGGCTTCTAACAGTCCGAAAACGGGAACGGCAATGAATAACAATACAATAATAGTAGCTACCACGTTTGAAATTTTCTTAACGCGGGGATACCAGGTTTTGTTGTTCAGTCCCAGCGATTGCAGGGAGCTCCATACGCCGTGGGTGAGATGGTACCACAATGCTACCAGCCAAACGATATACAGTACTGCATAAACGGGCTGGCTGAAATAATGTTTAACCCAATGTGCTCCTTTGGTTGCCAGTAAAAGGTCTTCCTCCGGAGTATGAACGCCTGCCATGTGAAGAACTTCAACCAATTGCATTTTGCTCCAGAACTGGTACAGGTGTAATGCCAGAAAGCCCAGGATGATGATACCCAGCACAAGCATGTTCTGCGAAGCCCAGCTTACTCCCTCGGGAGTTGAGGTAACGGCATACCGGTCGTTGCCGCGGGCGATACGGTTGCGCACCGTCAGATAAAATGCGTACACAATGTGAACGATGAAGCCAAGGCCCAGTCCCATGGTGGCGATAAGCGCATACCAGTTGGCCCCTAAAAAGGCGCTGATCGCGTCGTACGCTTCAGGATTGATAATGGCAACAAAATTCATAATACTGTGAAACAGGAGGAAAACGACCAGCATTACACCGGTAATCCCCATGATCAGCTTTCTCCCGATGGAGGAATCAATTAACCACATAGATTTTTGTTTTAGTTTATAATTATTTGATATTCAATTTATTATTTTTACAATCCTGGCCGGTGAAGGGCTTTTTTCAAAAGTCCACAAAAGTACTCATTTTACCTGAAAGAAACAATGCATTAAAGAAAAAATTCTTTAATTAATAACATCTCCAAATAAGGTGGCCGACGAAGCCGAGGTGATGCGCACGCGGATCAATTCGCCTATATGTCGTCCTTCGCGGGGGAAAATCACCACCTTGTTTTGTGAAGTACGTCCAAATAGCTGTTCCTTAGATCGTTTCGAAAAACCTTCGACCAATACTTCGTACTCCTGACCGATGTCGCGTTGGTTGCTGGCAGCCGAGCATTCGTTTTGAACGGCAATAATATCGTTCAACCGGCGAACCTTCACCTCTTCCGGTACATCGTCGGCCATGCGTTTGGCGGCCAGGGTTCCCGGGCGTTCGGAGTATTTGAACATGAAGGCCTGGTCGAATTGTACCTGTCGCATCAACTCGAGCGATAGTTGATGATCTTCTTCGGTTTCGCCGCAGAATCCGCTGAAAATATCGGTTCCGATGGCACATCCCGGGATAATGCGGCGGATGGCTTCGACGCGGTCGAGGTACCACTCGCGGGTATATTTGCGGTTCATTCGTTTGAGTACTTCGTTGCTTCCCGACTGCACGGGGAGGTGTATGAATTTGCAGATATTGGGATACTTGGCGATCACCTCCAGGGTGGCATCGTCCATGTCTTTCGGGTGGGGCGAAGTAAAACGGAAACGCATGTCGGGAGCCGATTCGGCAACGATGCTCAGCAGCTCGGGAAATAAAACCGTATGGCCGTCTTTTTCAAATTTGTACGAATTGACGGTTTGTCCGAGTAAGGTCACCTCTTTGTAGTTTTTAGCCCGTAAATCCTGAATTTCCCTGAGAATACTTTCCACATCGCGGCTGCGTTCGCGGCCCCGGGTGTAAGGAACGATGCAGTAGGTGCAAAACTTATCGCAACCCCGCATAATGGAAACAAATCCCGAAATGGAAGCGCCGATCCGTGTCGGCATCACATCCTTGTAGGTTTCGGTTTTCGATAGCTCCACGTTAATGGCCTTTTCGCCCTGTTCCACCGAGTTGATCAGGTTGGGAATGTCGAGATAGGCATCGGGGCCTACCACCAGGTTTACTCCATGATTGTCGATCAGATCGTCCTTGACCCGTTCGGCCATGCATCCGATGACTCCAACGATCATGTTTTTCTTCTTCCGTTTCAGCGAATTGTAGTACTGAAGCCGGTTGTAAATTTTTTGTTCAGCATTGTCACGAACCGAGCAGGTGTTGACGAAAATCGCGTCGGCCTCGGTGATTTGCTCCGTTAATTCGAAACCATCCATCTCCATGATCGAGGCCACGACTTCGCTGTCGGCCACGTTCATTTGACATCCGTAGGTTTCAATAAATAATTTCTTGTCGTTCAGCGCGGATTTTGAGTCCGGTGAAGCAACAACGCTTACTTTTGAATCCATAAAATTAGTAGTATGTATAATATTGTTACTTTGCAAAGGTAATTCATTCTCTTCATATATCAAATAATGTCGTTTTGTCGGATTGGATGGAATGCATTAACTAAAATGTCTCAAAGTGGAATTTGTAAGGCGTTGATAATCAATGTTATTCAAATTGTAAAAAGTTTATTAATGTTAAATGTTTACGATTTGACAAAAAATCTCTTCAAAATGTTTGGTGGGTAATAATACTTGCCTTATCTTTGCAACGTAAACAAACAGATAAATTTTTCATAGTTAAGGTTTAGGTTAAAATGTGCAATGGGTGGCTGTGAAGTTACCCATTGTTTTTTTTATATGATTTTTAGTTGGGCAATTCGATAGCAATGCTTATATTTGCGGAGTAAACCACTTCAAACAACGTCCATGGAAGATTTCGGTGATTATATTTATTTAATTGCGATAGTGATAGCGGGGCTGAGTAGTCTTCTGAAGAAAAAGAAGCCTGCGGCAAACCGGCAGGAGCCGGCCATGCCCGATCTGGACGATGTGCTTCCTGAGCTTGAAGAGGAGTATATTCCCCGAAGGGATGCCACGACCCGTCCCGAGCCGGTGTACGAGGAAGCGTCGGACTGGTATCCGGCTCAGACTGTTGTTCCGGCGCCGGCCGTTCAGCAGGTAGAGCGGGTCCCGGTGAGCTACGAAACTGTTGCCGATTTCATGAAATTGAGAGCTAAAAAGACGGTTCAGAAAAAAAATCAGGTGTCGGAAGAGATGAAACCGGTGGAAGTGGCCGATAGTCCTGAGATGCAGATTGAGCTCGATTCGGCAGAGGATGTGAAAAGGGCATTTGTGTATTCTGAAATATTTAACAGAAAGTACTAAAACACTGTTGCAAAACATATTAAATCAAGGTTGAAAAATTTTTTTCTTCGAAAAAGAAGCTGTATATTTGCAATTCCAATACAATAATGAAAGTACAAGAGTTCCGGCAATGTGTCGGAATTCTTTTTTGTTTTACCAATTTAAATGAACTAAAGGAGGATTATCATGGCAGTAACTTACATGACAGCGGATGGTTATAAAAAACTAGTGGAGGAGCTTAATGAGCTGGAGAGAGTGCAACGTCCCGCTATTTCGAAGCAAATTGCTGAGGCTCGCGACAAAGGCGATCTGTCGGAAAATGCGGAGTATGATGCTGCAAAGGAGGCTCAGGGATTGCTGGAGATGAAAATTTCGCAGCTGAAGGAAACCATTGCCTCTGCACGAATGATCGACGAATCGAAAATAAGCACCGATGAAGTACAGATTTTGAATAAAGTAAAGATCAAAAATGTCAAAACCGGTCAGGTAATGAGCTACATGATCGTGTCGGAGAGCGAAGCCAACCTGAAAGAAGGTAAGCTTTCGGTTACGACCCCCATTGCTAAAGGTTTGCTGGGTAAAAAGGTGGGCGATAAAACCGAAGTGCAGGTTCCATCGGGGCTGATGATATTTGAAGTAATGGATATTTCACTTTAACAAGATAGAGCGATGACCATTTTTTCTAAAATTATAAACGGCGAAATTCCTTGTTACAAGGTGGCGGAAAACGATCGTTTTTTGGCGTTTCTCGATATTCGTCCGATGACCCAAGGGCATACCCTGGTAGTTCCCAAGGTGGAGACCGATTATATTTTCGATCTGCCCGACGATGTGTTGGCCGAAATGATGGTGTTTGCAAAGCAGGTGGCCGTGGCAATCAAAGCGGCGGTGCCTTGTAAGCGGGTGGGTATGGCAGTGTTGGGCATGGAGGTTCCTCATGCGCACATTCACCTGGTGCCGCTCAACAAAGAGTCGGATTTGAGTTTTCAAAAAGCTCCTGTTGAACTGAACCGGGAGGAAATGGCTGCATTAGCCCGACTGATAGCCGGAGCAATGTGATTTTATACAACCGGATAAGCCCTGAAATAGCGTTGAAGTAATAGCAAATGGCGTGGTATACCCCGAGCCGGGTATGACGAAACCTTTACTATTGCTTCAGCGCTATTTCGGGACAGGTCTATCTGGTGGGCGGGACCGACTATCTTAATGCTTACGTTTCAATACCACTGCAGTACGTGCCGGTAAATACAGCATCAGCCATTCCTTGCCACTTTCGTGTACGGGCTGGCGCACGGTGAAGTGAACGATGCTTTCGTCGATGCGGTTGAAGCCTCCGTATAAACTGTTGTCGGTAGTTAGAACGGTTTCGTAAGCTCCCTGATCGGCTAAAATACCATAATCGGTAAACGATTTCTCGCCGTTGAAGTTGAAGGCAAACACGAAATCGCCGCGTTGGTAGGCTACCACCTGATCGCCTTCTTTATCCCACAATTTTTGAACAGGCAATGTGTTGAAGTCGTGCCCGTTTTTTATCATCGCTATCATATCGCGATCGAAACGACCCAGGTCGTGATACAGAAATTGTGGATTGTCGGCCAGTTCCCACTGTCTGCGGGCATATTTATACGACCATCCGTTACCTTCCCGGGGAAAGTCGATCCATTCGGGATGTCCGAATTCGTTGCCCATGAAATTGAGGTAACCTCCGTTGATGGTAGTAGCCGTAATAAGGCGAATCATTTTGTGAAGCGCCACCCCCCTGTCGACCGTCAGCGTGTTGTCGCCTTTTTGCATATGCCAGTACATTTCGGCATCGATAAGCCGGAAGATGATTGTTTTATCGCCTACCAGCGCCTGGTCGTGACTTTCAGCATAACTGATGGTTTTTTCATCGGCCCGGCGGTTGGTAAGTTCCCAGAAAATATGACCAGCCTTCCAGTCCTCATCCCGCACTTCCTTGATGTATTTAATCCAGAAATCGGGTATGCCCATGGCCATGCGGTAGTCGAAACCAATGCCTCCATCGTCGATACGTGCAGCCAATCCCGGCATGCCGCTTACTTCTTCGGCAATGGTGATGGCATTCGGATTGACTTCATGGATCAGTTTATTGGCCAATGTCAGATAACAGATGGCATCGCCGTCCTGATTCAGATTGTAGTACGAGCCGTAATTGCCGAAATCTTCTCCCAGTCCGTGACTGCGATATAGCATGGAAGTTACGCCGTCAAATCTGAACCCGTCGAATTTATATTCTTCGAGCCAGAACTTACAATTAGAAAGCAAGAAATGGACTACTGCAGGTTTAGCATAGTCGAAGCACAGCGAATCCCATGCCGGATGTTCGCGCCGGGCTCCTCCATGAAAATACTGATAAGGAGTGCCGTCGAAACGTCCCAAACCTTCGACCTCATTTTTTACAGCATGCGAATGCACTATGTCCATGATAACGGCGATACCGTTTTCGTGCGCTTCGTCGATCAGCTGTTTTAATTCCTCCGGAGTTCCAAAACGCGATGAGGCTGCAAAAAAGTTGGAGACATGATATCCGAACGATCCGTAATACGGATGTTCCTGTATGGCCATGATTTGAATACAATTGTATCCGGCCTTTATAATACGGGGCAGCACATTGATTCGGAATTCGGTGTAGCCCGACACTTTTTCTTCGCTGCCCGACATTCCGATATGGCATTCGTAGATGAGCAGCGGGTCGGTAGTGGGTTTAAACACCTTATGTTTAAAGGAATAAGGGCGGATGGGGTTCCAGACCTGCGCACTGAAGATTTTGGTATGCTCATCCTGAACCACCCGTCGGGCCCAGGCCGGTATGCGTTCGCCGCTACCGCCTTCCCATTCGACCAGCAGTTTAAAGAGCTGAGTGTGGGTAAGTGCGTATTCAGGAAGTTTCAGTTCCCAGCTGCCATTCTGGAGCTTTTTAAGCTGGTAGTCGGGGTGTTTGTCCCAGTTGTTGAAATCGCCGATCATGTAGATGGCGGTAGCATTGGGCGCCCATTCTCTGAAGACCCAGCCATCGGTAAGTCGATGTAGCCCGAAATACAGATAGCCGGTTGCAAATTCAGAAAGGGAACGGCTTTCTTTCAGTAACTTACGCTCCGTATCTCTGAAATACTCATACCTTCCGTAGATAGCTGCAGCATAGGGCTCCAGGTACGGATCGGATTTAATGATTGGTAGTATTTCCATAGTAGTTGAATTGACTACACGCGAACCTTGATAATAATTTTTCTGTGCGGTCCTTCCACAATGCCGGGCTGATGTCCGTCGAGGGGAAAGAAGATTGCAAATTCAAGGGGTTTAAGATCGAGGTAAGTTGTGGCTTTATCGGCAAAAAGTTCGCATTCTTTTTCTTCGGAATAGGGGTCGGTGAGTTCGCTCAACGCAGCATAGGCTTTCCACCCGATACGTTCGGTTTTGCTAACGGGTACTTGTATGTCGATAAACTGACGGTGTACTTCCATCTTGATGTTATCTGCAGTGTTTCCTTTTATCTCAACCACGTTTGCCCACATATCATCACCATCGAGAACCACCTTTCCCAACGGAAGCGCCGCAAGGTCGTTGTTCATCAGAAATTCAAATGCCTTTGCAAATCGAGGATTCAGTGAGGCATACATCATTCCGTTTTTTACTTCATCTACTATCATACTCGGTGTTATTTAGGATTATTAAATACGTAATTATAGTTTCACTTCATCAACCGTGTAGTTGAGGAATTTATTCAACGGCCATGCCGCCTTGAAAATTGCGGCCACTTCCTGTACGAAATTGTCGCTGTTCAGGATCGATTCGGGGAGGGTATATTCTACCATATAATGCTTTAGTTTCAGCAGTTCGGCTTGTTCAAAGTCGGCCGGGAATCCTCGCGGGACCGATTTCAACTTGTCGTCGTCGTAAAATCCGTCGAACCATTTTGTAAATCCGGGATCCTGAATGATGGTCGTTAATTCGTCGATATTTTCGTACACTGTTTCGCGTAATGCTTTCAAGAGCGGTGGCGGCGGGCACCATACGCCTGTGGCAACGAAGCTTTTCGAAGGTTCGAGGTGCAGGTAATACCCTCCGCGTACGCTTTTTCGTCCACCCGCTGCTGCAATAAAAACGCCATAATGATTTTTATAAGGCGTTTTGTCGTGCGAAAAGCGAATATCGCGGTAAATTCTGAAAATACAGTCTTTTGCTTCCACATGGGCGATATCGTCGTCGAATTTCATGATTTCGCGGATCAACTCCGAGCTGATCGTTTCAAAATAGGCGCGGGTCGCTTCGTAGCGGTCCTTATTTTCGGCGAACCACTCACGGTTGTTGTGCTGTATCAGTTCGTCTATAAACTGGAGTACTGTAGGTATGTTCATGTGCAGTTTAGTGTATCAGTACTACAAAAATAGGCTTTTTATTTTGATATTTTAGTTTATGGAGCTAAAAAAAAGTATTTGGTCGTTTTTTGCGAAAAAAATCGTAATTTTGCGTGCTTAATTTGAATATACAGGTGTGGAATGCGATTGCTTTTATCGTGGCTCCTGAAAAATTGTTGTTAGTATGAGAGAAAAGATACAGGCTTTAATGGCTGAGGTGGATGCCTTCAAAGCATCGAATGCGGCCGAGTTGGAAGCACTACGGGTGAAATACCTGAGTAAAAAAGGTGATATTTCGCTATTGTTCAACGACTTTCGTGAAGTTCCGAATGAACTGAAACGGGAAGTGGGCCAGTTGCTCAACGATTTGAAAACCAAGGCTCAGGACAGGATTGCTGCGCTGAAAGAAGAAATCGGTGCCGCTGGCGCCTCGAGCGAACAGCTCGACCTCACCCGTACAGCCGAACCGGTAGCACTGGGTACCCGCCATCCCTTAACCCTTGTCAAAAACGAGATCATTGATATTTTTGCTCGTATTGGGTTTACTATTGCCGAAGGTCCGGAAATCGAGGACGACTGGCATGTGTTTGGCGCATTAAATTTTGCTCCCGAACATCCGGCGCGCGATATGCAGGATACGTTCTTCATTGAACAAAATCCCGATGTGGTGCTTCGTACGCATACTTCGTCGGTTCAGTCGCGCATCATGTCGGTTCAGAAACCTCCGATCCGCATGCTTTTTCCCGGGCGTGTATACCGCAACGAAGCCATTTCGTACCGGGCGCACTGCTTTTTTCATCAGGTGGAAGGACTTTATATCGACAAAGATGTTTCGTTTGCCGATCTGAAACAGGCGCTTATGTATTTTGCCAAAGAAATGTTTGGCCCCTCCACGCAAATCCGGCTTCGTCCGTCGTATTTTCCCTTTACCGAGCCCAGTGCCGAAATGGATATTTCGTGTAATTTGTGCGGCGGCAAAGGGTGCCCTTTCTGCAAACATACGGGTTGGGTCGAAATCCTTGGTTGCGGGATGGTGGATCCCAATGTACTCGAAAATTGTGGCATCGATTCCAATGTATACAGTGGTTATGCTTTCGGAATGGGAGTCGAGCGTATTACCAACCTGAAGTACCAGGTAAAGGATTTACGGTTATTTTCCGAAAACGACGTTCGGTTCCTGCGTCAGTTCGAATCGGCTTATTAATAGTCGACAAGCTTTATAACCCGATGGCCCCGGATGCGTTCAAGTATCCGGGGCCATCGGGTTTAAAAACAGCAATCAGGTGTCAGGCAATTTTCGAGCCTCTTTTTTCTTCCACTTTAAGCGGATTGGCCGCAATTTCGGCATTTTGCTTCCGATGCCGCAGTATATCGAACGCCATGAACACGGCCTGACGGAACGATTCTTCCGAAGCTTCGTTTTTGCCCGCTAAGTCGTAGGCGGTTCCATGGGCAGGCGATGTGCGGATTACCGGTAGTCCGGCTGTAAAATTGACGCCCTGATCCATGGAAGCTGTTTTGAACGGAATTAATCCCTGGTCGTGATACATGGCTAAGATTCCATCGAAGCGATTAAAGCTGCCGGAGCCAAAGAATCCGTCGGCAGGATAGGGGCCAAAACACAGGATTCCTTCTTTTTCGGCTTCTTTCAACGCGGCGCGTATCATTTCCTCTTCGGTGCCGATTAGTCCTTCATCGCCGGCATGAGGGTTGAGTCCCAGCACTGCAATACGGGGACGGATGATGGTGAAATCCCGTTTTAAAGAAGCATTCAGGATTTTCATTTTTTCGATGATCAGCTCTTTAGTAAGGGTAGCTGCTATATCCTTCACCGGGATATGCCCGGTAACTACGGCTACCCGCATTACATCATTTACCAGCAGCATCAGCGATTTCTGACCTTCGCCCAGGTGTTCTTCAAAGAATTCGGTATGGCCCGGAAAATGGAATTGTTCCGACTGGATGTTTTTTTTATTGATCGGTCCTGTCACCACAGCATCGATAAGTCCCGATTTCATATCTTCCACCACTTTTTCGAGGGCTGCAAAAGCGGCTTTCCCTGCTTCGGGAGTCGATCGGCCCAGGTCTACTTTTATATCGTCGTCGGTACAGTTGATAAGGTTGATTTTCTTGGGACCGGCTTCCTGAACTGAGTTGATGATGTTGAGATTTACGCCCTGGATATCCAGCTGTTTACGGTGGTAGGCCGCGGCCTTTGAGGAGCCGTAGATAACCGGAATGAAATCTTCGTACACACGTGGTTCGGCAAAGGTTTTCAGGATTACTTCATACGAGATCCCGTTCATATCGCCGTGAGTTATTGCAATTACAGGCTTGTTGGCAATCATAACTGTTTTTTCGTTTATTGTTTTTTACCGGCAACTACCGATACTTCTTTCAATGCATTTCGTTCCTGTGGAAGGCGGGTAGTGTAAATAACGGCCTCCAGCTGGCGGATATGGTTTCTTTTTTTCGATCCCGGGGCAAATACGAAACCTTCGACGGTGATCACCCTGTGATTCACTTCATCGACCCGTGTATGGCTGAAAAAAGGTCCTCCCATCGATCCCCCGTTGAACATCCTCCACAGTCCGGTTAGCTCGGCACAATAGGTATCGTTGACGTTGATGGCGCGAAACCGCGGATCGTCGTGTTTAAGCTCGGTACCCATGTACGAACCTTCGAATTCGCCGGGAATATTAGCTTTCATAACCGAATCGCGGCTGGCGATAAGGAATTCTTTTGTCAGCATTCGTTTGTCGGTATAGGGATAAGAATAAATGACCAGATCCTTGCGAATGCGGGCATGGTCGTTGGTAAGCCAATAGAAGTCGGTTGCTTTTTGCGATTTTGAAAGTTCGGTAGGCAGATCGATCTGGATGCCAAACATTTTTTCAACTTCATCCATTGTTTTTTTATTCAAATAGGATTTTCCCATGACGATACTTCGTTCCCGTTCGGTATCGAGAAAATAGTTGAGTATGCGTTGCCCGTCGGTTTTAAAAATCTGTTCCATCACGGAGTCGTTGGCAGCCTGGACGCGCACCACCGACTGGGGAGTCGACCATGTGTTCTTTCCGAAAGCAATTTTGGGCTGTTCGAAACGGGGATTCACTTCGACCAGCAAAATATTGCGCGAAGGTTTAAACAGATCGCTGAACTCCGAGAACTTAATTTGAGAGATGTCCATCAGAGGCTCCGATTGCGGCAGCGCAGGCATATCCTGATTGAAAAGCGCCACAACCGCACGACCCGAAGGCGCTTTCCAGTCGTTGTCGTTCATAACGATTAAAATCTCAAAGCGCGTGCCGGTAGCCGAAGGCAGTACCACACCTCCCTGTCCGCACGATAGGAGTAGCGGAACGAGAAAAAGAGGAAAAAAAATCTTTTTAGCCATGGTATACTTATTTTTTAAACATGTATTGTAAAAACCGTTGCATCAGTTTATCGCGCTGTTCGGTATCGGTTATCGTTTCAAAAGGAAAACCCATGACAATAATTTTACCACCCGTATGCGAAACAATAATCGCAGCCTGTTCGCCACCGTTGTACCATCCTGCTTCCCAGGCTTTCCGATCGGCAGGTTCGAGCACATCCACTTCTTCGGCAAAATAACTGCTTTCGTTGGCACTGATATGATATTCGAGCCGTCCTTGCAGCTTTAGTCCTGTATGAGCAGCGCTTTCGTAACGAACCGTGCCGAATTTCCGGTGTTCCGAACCGGCTGGTTTTGCATGCAGCACTTCTTCCAGAAACAACTTGCCTCCCGGGTCGTCGTACATATCGCTAACTATATATGCACCGCTTACCAGCAGGTTTCCGCCGCGTTGGGTATACTCCCTCAGCTTGGATTGCAAATCTAATGGAAAAGTTTGAAAGTCCGGCGATTTTTTTACATTTCCTAATAATGTTTGTTTTTGTTTGCCGCCAATAAAATCCACTGCTTTATAGCTGAGTAACGAAATATCGCCTGCTCCAACCGCATCGGCACCGGTCGACACGAAGGAATATCCGGCTTCGCGAACCGACTGTCCGTGCAAAGCCGGATAATCGAAGGTGTTTCCTTTTACGACTCTGCCGTCGTGGGTGCGTTCGCTGGCTCCGAAACCAGGATTGTTCTGGGTTTTATACACCGAATTGATCGAAAAATTATGCTGACGGCCGGTAAAACTCAAATCGTACTGATAAGGCACGCCGGCATCCCGATCGTTGAGAAATCCGGCCATAGTGCCCAACCGGAAATTTTCGGGACCGCTTACACGGGTGAACCCATTTACGATAAGCACCTCTCCTTTTTCGAAATGCTCCCGGTAGACCGATAAAATCTCGGAAGGAAAGCTTTCGCCTCCGCTGTTGATGGCCGTAACTTTAAAACTGTATAAGGTGCCCGGTTGAACAGGCACAATCATACTATCGGCCTGCACCAGAACGCCATTGTTGAATCCTCCGTTTTCGGTGCGTGTATATACTTTGTAGGCAACCGGCTGAGCAGTTTCTTCGAGCGGATCGACAGTGGCTTTCCATTTCAGCAGCACTTTGTTCCGGCCGACAAACCGGGAGCTGAAGCGCTGCACCGGCAGTGGCTGTACTACATAGGGCTGGTTGTACGTAGCCGAGAAATGTTTCAGCATGCCTTTGTAGATGGCCCGGCTCACCGTGAATCGAAAGCGGGGGTCGAGGGCGTATTTCATGTCCTCGAAATTCTGGTGCGAAAGCAATTCGAGCAACATGGTGGGTACGTCGGGGACGCGGGATTCGCTGTACGAACGGTTCCAGATGCCACGCCGCGTCCAGTCGCTCCGGAACGTTTGCTGTATGTCGGTTACAATTTCAGTCTGAATCAGATCGACCATGTCGCGGGCCGCCCATCGCGAAACGCCGTTCCGGTACAGGGTATCGCCCTGGTTGTTGTTAACGGTACAAATACCCAGGGTTCCCAGGATGGAATCGTTGGGACGGATGCCGGCATCGGTATGGAATGCAAAAGCAAGATCGACAGGCACTCCGAGCCCTTCGCGCAGGTAATTGACCCAATAGCCCCGCGATTGAAAATCGTCGGAATAGTGATTGGTGTTCCGGGTGCGGCTGTACACCGAGTCGGGAGCTCCCGACCACTGAAGCCAGTACCGGGCGCCTTCGGCAAAACGCGGATACCCGCTCACGGCAGGAACCTGTTTGCCTTCCGAAAACCGGAAAGGCCTGATACCCGTAATGCTACCCATTCCGCCTCCAATTTTCACAGCATCGGCCGTTACCAGTCGACCCGCTTTCGTACTATAATTGGTGAGCACCACTTTACCCTGTGTTTTGCGGCCTTTGTGAAACCGGAAATGCCCCAGGTACAGCCAGGTTTTGCCATTTACTCTTTGATTTACCGAGAAACGGGTGCTCCCTCCGGCATGGTGAATGGTATAGCGGGCATCTTCGGTACTGTTGGGCAGCGAACGATACGAAATATATACCGCATATTCGCCGTCTTCGGGAATATCCGGCGTCCATTCCACCCGGCTTGTTTCGTACGGATCGGAAAGCGTGGTGTTTACGACATACGTTCCCGAATCGAAGGGATTCTCGGCAAAGGCATACCACGACTTATAGTTCGAAAATCCCGGAGTAGCCTGCTTCCACGAATACCGGTCGTTGTATTCACGGTATCGCGAACTTCCGGGCACATCGTTGTCGATAATCACTTCCCGGGGGTTGATGTCGCGCTCTCTGGGGATATATACCTGAGCTCCGGCATTTTCGAGCATCGGAGCTAGATAGGGAAGTACAAACGAGCTTGTCAGTAAATCCTCGACGGTTTGAAACAGATTGGGACGTTGCCAGCCCCACACCGTATCGTTGTTCAGGTTGTGTAAACCATGACTGTTCCAGATGGCAATATTCCGGTTGTGCAGTCCGTGTTGAATGGCGAACTGCCGGTCGAGCGGCGTTACTACGGGCACCGGCAACGAAGGCTGTGCATAGAACCGCATACTGTCCGGGCGGGAACGTAAATAATTGGGAATTAAACTCCGGATGTCTCTGTCGTAGGCCGTGGCAACGATTTCGTAGCCGGGATACGAGGCTGCCAGATGGCGATTCAGCAGTGCATAAATTTGCCGCACATTGTCGGGTCGGAACGGGATATGCCCGAAATCGTCGTTGGCGGTAACCACTACTTTTTTAGCGAGCTTGTCGGGTAGGATCCGTACGCGCCGTATGGTGTCTGAAAACATGTATCGACGTGCAATGACGGTAATCGAATCGCCGAGCCTTTTTTCGAGCGAAGGTGTTTTGGAACGCTGTGCCGAAGCGGGCGCCTGAAGTACGATGAGTACAATGAATACTACTATGTGAGCTGCTTTCATAGGGCCGGCATTAAAAAGTAAGACCATAGGGAATCAGCCGCTTCCGGATACCTTCCCAATCGGTGTTCCAGGGATCGGTTTTGCGATGGGGTGCAATATCGCTATGCCTCACCAGGTGACGGATGGGATAGCGCGCCGAAAGGCCGGCGATAAGCTCGGTGAGCGCTTGGTACTGCAGTTCGGTGGGTTGATCGGTCGTGTCGTTCATCAGTTCAATCCCGATCGACCGGGAATTGATATTGCCGGTGCCATCGGGGAGGGCGCTTCGCCCTGCATGTTTGGCGATGTCGGAGTCGCGCACCAGTTGGAAAATGGTGCCCTGCCGGTCGATGAGGTAGTGAGCCGCAACGCGGTAACGTTGGAATTGTTTCAGAATTGCACTCAGGTTGTACTTGTCGCCCCCCGAAGCATTGTAAGTCGAATGAATCACCAGTACATCGATGGTTCGCTTGCCGGACGCGTAGAACCCCGACTGAACCCATTTCGGCACAATATTCTGTGCTTCCGGATCCGCTCCTAAGCCACTCACCATCAATACACCCAACAACAAAAATACCTTCTTCATCCGCCTTTCCACCATCAAAAAATCATACCGTGAACATACATCCATACTATATAGCGGACAAATTTACCTAAAAGCATCGAAATAGCAACTATCCAGAGACGACATCTGAAAAAACCCGAGGCCACTGCAATGGCATCGCCCACCCCGGGTAAAAAAGAGAAAAAGGCAAACCAATCGCCGTACTTATGTAAGATAGCTGTGAATTTATCGAGCTTCTCGCGGCTGACTTTTAAGTATTTCTCGATCCATTCGAGTTTACCCAGTAAGCCGATGTAGTAACAGGTCATTCCTCCCAACCAGTTTCCCAACGTAGCTACCGCCACCAATTTCCAGGGATCGAGGCCTCCCATCATCATTCCCGAGAATACGACTTCGGAACTAAACGGCACTACCGTAGCCGCCAGGAACGAGGCGATGAATAATCCGAGGTAACCTAATCCTGCTAAACCGCTCATTTATTGTAATATTTGAATGTATTGGACGATTAAAAAAACGATGTTCAGGAGAAAGAAGAGTATAAAAATCACGGAGTATACCATGGACCGGCGTAAACTCAACGGATGGGCAATAAGCACCGCCATCAGAAAGGCGAGTATGGGAAGAAACAGATGGGCCGATGTACCATAAATAACAGCTGCAATCAGTGTATAAAAGGTGGTGACTACCAGTACATGGATGTATTTCCGGGTTTGAATCGAATCTTCCAATAGCCGGCTGTAAAGACCGATGAGAGCGACGATTCCCATGGCAGCCATTGCAGCGGCATATACCAAAAAAGTCCAGTGAAGCTGTGGAATACCGGTGACGAAGATGGTTTTTTCAATAAACAGAGCCGAGAATTCTGTTTCCACTCCCCGGAACCAATACCAGGCATTATAAAAAATCCAGGGGGTTGCGATGCCTGTGATGCCGGCCAGCCATACCCTGAGCGAAAGAGCGTTCGTTATGATCATTCCGATCCATACCATGGGGATAAGGAGAAGAAACAAGGGATTGAAAAGCGATACCGCCGCTATAACAAGGCTGCTCAGGAAAGCGGCCTCCACAGCCTTCCGGTTGCGGTACATTCCGAAAAGCAATTCGAGGCTGAGCAAGAATACGGTTAGAAAGAAATGCGGGAGGACGTCGGTACGCAGGCCCGTCCATACTACCGTAAAAGTAAGGTAAAACAATACGGGCAAAAAGCTTTTTATCCGGATAATGGCGAAATGCAGAACAAACCGCCGGAGTAAAACGGAGTTGGTGGCTATCAAAGCAAGCAGTGCGGAAATATGATAGGCGATTGGCCATTGGGTATCGCGCAGGTTGGTGAATGACTCGTCGAATTCGGGTAGCAAAACCACATTCGAGGTCCAAATGCCCAGGTACCCCACGAGCATCAGGAGCAAGGTGGCAATTCCGGGTTTGATAAACGGAGATAGCGAAAACGCTTTCATACGATACTAAAAATAAAAAAAGAAGTGCGGATGGGCGTATCCGCACTTCTGGAAGCTGTTGTTAGTTAGTTGCGAAACCTCGTTTTACCAAAAGTGCCTGAGGATTGGGTTCTTTGCCGCGGAACTTCAGGTACAGTTGCATGGCCTCTTCCGAATCGCCTTTCTCCAGTACGTTTTGACGGAAGGCCTTTGCTACAGCCTGATTGTAGATATCGCCCGTTTCGACGAAGGCCTGGTAGGCATCGGCATCGAGCACCTCGGCCCAGGTGTAACTGTAGTAACCGGCAGCATATCCACCGGCAAAAATATGGTTGAAGTTGGTGCTGCGGTAACGAACGATGATTTCAGGGATCATTCCCATACGTTCCATCGAAGCCTTTTCGAAGGCTTCGGCATTGAGATCGTCGGCATTCGTCAGCATGTGGTAATTCATATCCAGGATGGCAGCCGAAAGCAGTTCAACCATTACAAAACCCTGGTTGAAAGTACCGGCTTTCTGAATCTTTTCGATCAGTTCGTCGGGCATCACCTCACCTGTTTCGTAATGTTTAGCATAGGTTTTAATCACCTGAGGCTCGAAGCACCAGTTCTCCATGATTTGCGACGGCAATTCGACGAAGTCGCGTACCACATTGGTTCCCGAAAGACCGGTATAGGTGGTTTGCGACAGTAAACCGTGCAAGCCGTGTCCAAACTCGTGGAAAAGCGTTTCCACTTCGTCCATGTTCATCAGCGAAGGTTTATCGGCGGTCGGTTTGGTAAAATTACCTACGTTCACGATCACCGGACGCTGGTTTTTACCATTTTTAATAAACTGTTCCGTATAGTTGTTCATCCAGGCTCCGGCACGTTTGCCCGGACGAGGGAAATAGTCGGTAATAAGCACGCCTACGAGCGAACCGTCGGCATTGGTAACTTCAAAAGCTTCCATATCGGCATGGTATTGAGGTGTTTTGTCCAGTTTCTTAAACTGAAGTCCCCACAGTTTACCGGCAAGGTCGAAGGCCCCCTGGCGTACGTTTTCCATTTTGAAATACGGACGAAGAGCCTCTTCATCCAGATCATATTTTGCTTTGCGCAGTTTTTCGGCATAATACCACCAGTCCCAGGCTTCGAGTTTCTCGCCCTTGCCTTCGAGATTCATCAGTCCCTGAAGTTCGGCACGTTCGATTTTTGCCTGATTCAATGCCGGTTGCCATACCGATTGCAGAAACTCCATCACCTTGGCCGATGTCTTGGCCATGGTATTGTCGAGAATAAAATCGGCCGGAGTGGCATAACCCATCAGCTTGGCACGCTGAATGCGCAGCTCCATGATTTTTTTGATAATGGCGTTGTTATCGTTGGCATCGCCGTTGTTGCCACGGTTGGCATAAGCCAGCAACAACTCCTTGCGAAGTTCACGGTTGTCGCCATACTGAAGCACAGGGATAAAACTGGCTTTCGAAGTGGTAAACAGCCATTGACCATCTTTCCCGGCTTCCTTGGCAGCAGCGGCGGCAGCTTGTTTCACACTTTCGGGCAGGCCGGCCAGCTGCGACTCGTCGGTCACGAATTTCTGGAACGCGTTGTTGTCGTTCAGCAGGTTCTGGCCGAAAGTAAGCTGAGCCATACTCAGTTCCTTGTTGATTTCACGCAGTTTTGCTTTGGCCTCTTCGCTCAGGTCGGCTCCGCTGCGAACAAAGTTTTTGTAATATTTTTCGAGAATACGGGTCTGTTCGGCATTCAGTCCCAGTCCGGCGCGCTGGTTGTACAAGGTTTTCACCCGTTGGAAAATTTTATCGTTCAGGTAAAGATTATCGCCGTGTTCCGAGAGGAGGGGTGAAACCTGATTGGCAATCGAGGAAAGCGAATCGTTGGTTTCGGCCGAGTAAAGATTGAAGAAAACCGACGACACGCGATTCAGCAATTCGCCGCTGAACTCGAGAGCCTCGATGGTGTTGGCAAAGGTGGGCGCTTCGGTAGTGTTGGCAATAGCATCGTATTCGGCCTGCTGTTGTTTGATACCTTCTTTAAAAGCCGGCATATAATGCTCGGTTTTGATGTCCTCGAAGGGCGGAATGCCATATTCGTTGGGAAATTCCGAATAAAACGGATTCTTTTCGCTACAACTGACGAGGGTCGCTATCGTCATCATAAGTACAAAAATTTTCTTCATATTATTTACGTGTAAAAAATTATACATGGGCACAAAGATACATTTTTTTGAATAATTATTAATCGAACTCAGGTGATTAATTCTAAATCCCTAACGCTGTTTTAAGCATCGGACTCAGATTGAAAGGTTTGTTTCAATCTGAAGAAACGAAACAAGCAGATGATGATAAGCAGTTGGAATTGAATCTTGAGTCTTATTAATACAGGTTGAGCGACACCGGTGTCGCATTTTCTGATTAGGTAAATGCGTCACGGGGAGATTTGCGGTAAAACAATTCGCAAGCGGATGTTTTTGCTCTTGATTAATTGTAGTTGGCTGGTTTTTAATTAATTAGTTTATTAAGTAGGGTCGGGTGAAAATATTTTTATATTTTGTTGCTTTTTATAAAGGTATATTTGTATTGTAAAAGTTTAGACTTGATCTGACAGTAGGGCGATTTTATTATATTCTATAAGATGGGTTTTCTAAGCCATAATTTCTTGGAATAGGAAGATAATTAGAGGGGTATTTTAGTTCCCCTTGACCATTCCAGTCAGTCGGATTATCACTGGCAGGTTGCTCCCCAGCAGAGCCTGTTTCCTTTTCACTTGACGGGAGCAAAGATACAACATTTTGGTAATGATCGGATAACATCTTCTCTTTTGCAAGATGAATGCTGTCTAACCATGTGTAAACAGGAATCAAAAATGCAGTAAAGATGGGAACATTATCTACAGTATTTTCGGGAACAAGAATACAGTGAATTCTGAGCAAAAATAAAGATATTTTCTGTAGTTTGTTTCAATTTCAAAAATAGTTTTTCTGTTTTGCATACGATAATTTTTTCCTTTGAGTTGTATAAGCTGGCATTTATACAGGAATCGATCTACTAATGCAGTGGCATCTGTTGCCATTGAAACCAAAGAAAACCTTCAGGTCGAAAAGATGGATGTCTTAGCCGACAAGGGTTATCATATCGGCGAACAAATACATGCGTGCGAACAAAACGGAATCACCACCTATGTATCGCCCAAAGAACCGGCATCGACGAATCCGGATATATTTCCGGTGTCACAGTTCATTTACAATCCGGATAGCGACAGCCTGGCTTCGACAGAAGGCTCATTTTAAGCCATACTGTGACATTGAACTCTCAATACCAGTTTTCTTTCACGATGACAGCAAGTTAAATATTCCGCCTTGTATGATGCTGTGCAATGAATATTTTACTACTTTTGGAAAAATTTGGGAGTTGTTGCGCAGACTCCCGTTGGCCGTAATTGTATGAAATCCACCAATATTTAATAAAGGGAGAAGCCGAAAACCCATAAGAGTAGGCAGGAATTTTAAAACAGAAGATTATGGCACTAATTAAAGTAGGCTCAATTAACAATTTTGCTGTAACTGCAAAAGAGCCGGTTATTAAGAAAAACCCATTTTTAAAAGGGATTAGAACTTTTGCTGCCTTAAATGAATTATCTGGAGAATTCACGCCAGATTTATTTGAACTTATTACCTCGACAGACCAAAGAGGTGTTGCTATTAAAAGTATAAAACTTACAGAAGGGTTTGAAGGTTTTTTACAAAAATATTTGAATCCAACTAATGAAATCTATTTTGTTGCATGGGCTTGGGACTTTAGCGGAGAACCTGTTAATCTTTATCCTGGTTCAAATTTCAATGCACAAGATGTAATTATCCCGATGAAAGTTGGGAATATACGTGAATTTATAGGTCAAGGTATAAATTTGTTTCCTAAAAGACGTATTAAAGGAGGAATAGCAATTAGAATTCAATTGTGGGAATCCGACCAAAATGTAAGAAATTTTGGGAAAGCAATGACCGAAACAGCCGATGCAATTAAAAAATCAGACCTTAATAATTTATTGACTCTTATTTCAATGGCAACTGGAGTAACAGGAGTGACAATAAATTTGATAAAAGAAGCATCAATTGAATTAGCAAAAGTCATTGGGATTATTCTACAAAGCAATGGCGACGATTATGTTGACTTTTTTGAAGGCTACTATGCTTCGGACACAGCTTGGACCATTGAAGATGAATCTTATCAAGGAAACTCTTCTGTATTGACACTAAGTAAATACTAAAAACTACTGCCAATAACTGGCACTCTGAGCGGTCGGTGTGACCCAACGAAATCGTCCGCAATTCGGCAACTCGTGATTGTGCCGTTACGTTAATCGCCAGCCTGACAACACAGTGCGACTTGAAAAGCGGGGCAAGACCGGTAAAAACTTTTAGAGCAGGAGAAAATTAATAAAAATCATGTTACATTTCGCTAATTTAAACAGTGCAATGAAAACTATAGATCATTCAACAAATGGGGCAAGTCCGAAGAATCATAAGACTAGGGTAATTGAAAGAAAAATAACTAATTTTTTCTTTTTGAACATAATGATTGTATTTTCTTTGTCTTTTATGGTTGGATGTAATCCAGAAGATGAACTTCAAAATGATGAATCAACTGGTGTTGAAAATACAGGAGAATTACACGTAGTCAAACTGAATCCAGAAACAGACCATTTTGATTTGTTGGTTGCTGGCACAGATAGTGTCAATGCTGTTGTTAATATGAATTGGCAAACAAGTACACCTAAAAATGCGTATTTATCTTTTTATGATGATATTGAAAATGGCCTTTTTATCAATTTTAGGTCAAATGGTTTACCCGATTATGCTGTTTATAATGATGTAGTTATTATTTACGATAATTTTCAAGGCAATAAGTGTGATATTACAGTAATTAAACCAAATAAAGACAGCCAATTTATAGGTAATGTTGAATGTAAATTAGATTGGGATAAACTAATCGAACAGCAGAGTGTGTTAAAAAGCGTAACTCAAAATATGTTAAGGAGTACAACTCAAGATAAAGAAGCTGTAATTGCCATATCTCATTCGCTTAAATTTATAAGTAACGCTTCTGGTGCTGCTATTTGTGGTGTAGGTATTGCTGGACTTTTTACAGGAGTTGGGACTGTTCCAAGCGTTGGACTTTTAGCAGTTGGATGTGGTAGTGCCTTGGTTGGGGTTACCAATGATTATCTGCTTTCTGAATCAAATCTTTATGTCGGATTATCAGCTTCAGGAACTTCGGCAACTGCAACACTGGTTGGTTGTGCCAAAGGTGTTTCGTCGTGCGTTTTAGAAATATTAGTAAGAATGCTTACACCTGCTGCAATGGCGATGAGTATTGCTGAAGAAGTGGTAACAAAACCTTCCGAAGATAATCGTCCCCAAATATACAATATTAACGTAAATACAACAGAGACTAGTGCTTCAATCAGTTTCTCCATACGTTCTGCTCATACAATAACGAAGTGCTCTTATTCATATAATGGCACTCACAATATTAGCCTAAACGAAAACAAAGGCAGTTTCACTTTGACAAATTTGAACTCAAATACAGAATATACCTTATTTATTGTTGCTGAAAATAAGTCTGGACAATATAACAAAAAGGTAACTTTTACAACAGACGGCAGTATTTTGGGAGAGTGGAACTGTAGTACAAATGGCCCTCCAGAAAATGATACTTTTTCTATTTCATTAAAAGAAAATGGAATTGCTGCTATATCAGGCATTACACTTACAGGTACATGGAATCTTGATGGTAATAAGGTAGTTATTAAATTCACAGGTCAAGATAATATATCTTATACTCTGACTGGAACTATTAATGGTGATAAAACACGGATATCGGGAAATTATGTTGATGTTTGGGCATGGTATGATGAAGATACCGGCAGTTTTTTGTATAATGAAACGTTCCAAGGGACATTTGTTATGAATAAAATAGAAGGAGTAGCAAATAAATCACTAATAAGCACGCCCAACTATGACAAAAATAAATGTAATATATTCACGATACGAAGGTTAGTGATGGCGCCCCGATCGATATAGGGCCCCAAGTATCTCACCACCTATTCAGTATTTGCCATCGAGGGCTGGCAGTGAACCGTGCAGGAGTTGCTATATGCACGCGGAACGATCATTGAAGAGTATCAACTGACTTTGTTCGCGCAAAGCTCTTTTGAGGCTGTTCCATTCAACATATTTTATTCTCAATTTCCGTTAATAGGTTCAACAACAGTGAATGTGTTTTCACAGTAAAATCTTTTCGATAACTTTGGCATTCGGAAATTTGGAGTAAAACAAGAAAATGTTGTGTCGTATGCTAAAAAAACAGGTAGAAACCAAGCAAAAATAAAGCTGATACGCTTGATAAGGAGAATTTGATGTGCTGTTTTAACACTCAATAAATAAATAATAAAAATGAATTTTTTAAATGTTACCAATGAAATTCTAAAGTATATTGATACTTGGGAGCAAAAATTGATTGATTTACCGGTTGATGTAATTACTAAAAACAGAAATAAGCAAAACAGGACTATCAAACAGATTTTGGGTCATTTGATTGATTCTGCTGCAAATAATCATCAACGCATGGTTCGATTACAGTACAATGATAAACTTGACTTTCCCGATTATCAACAGGATAATGACTTGTGGATTGCTATACAAGATTATCAAAATGCTGATTGGAAGACTACGATTCAGATGTGGAAGTATTATAATCTTCACATGATTCAAGTGATAAAATCGGTTGACCAAACCAAACTTGAAAATTCATGGCAAAGTTTTGAGGATATTACTGTAACGCTTCGCCAAATGATTGAAGGATATGTGGGACATATTGAGTTGCATTTTAACGAGATTCAGGAATTGATTGATAACTAGACAGTATGGCGGCACACACGCACCGAGCACAAACCCGAGAGGGTTGCGCTTAATGCCCTTCGTTGAACTCAATTTCCCGGGAACTCAAATTCGGGATCAGCTTGAAACGTTAAACTCTTTACAATTATCATCTGTTCCTGCCGATGGTCAACGTAGGGTATTATGGCTCAACGGGGATTAACTCCTATCTATAAAGGCCTCCTCGGTGCTGGTTTGCTTACCGAAAACCCTGCTTCAAAACTATGAGTACCCTGTTCCGTTTTATCACCGGCAATTTGGATGTTCATGATAAAACGCATAGATTTGTATCATCAAAGCCGTGTGATGGGAAACGATCAGGCACGGTTCTGTGAGAAGCTGGAAGGGTAGTTCCGCCGGTCTGCTTGACCGTTGTGCGTCATGCAAAAAATAGCTTAACTAAGGATATACAAATGGCAATTCCGACATCGAGAACAAAGGAGAAAGCAACAATAAGAATTGACACGGATAAGTGTACCGGTTGCGGGCAATGTGCAGAGGTTTGTAAAGATTTCAGCCTGTGCCTCGAAAATAATAAGGTAAGAATCAGCAATACCCCTGCATTTGGGTGCATTGGCTGCGGGCATTGCATGGCTATTTGTCCGACGGGTGCCATTGAGGTATCCGGGAGGGAATTATCCAAAGACGATTTATTTGATTTGCCACCTGCAAAGAGTACTGCAAATTATGAACAGTTATTCGCCTTATTTCAAAGAAGAAGAAGCGTGAGGGAATTTCTTGATCAGGAAGTCAAACCTGAAATCGCTGAAAAAATACTCGATGCTGCAAAGACTTCCCCAATGGGACTTCCTCCTTCTGATGTCAATGTCCTGATACTTGACAGTAAAGAAAAAACAAGAAAGTTTGCTGTTGATTTTTGCGAATATCTTAACGAGATGAGATGGTGTGTGTCCAAATGGTTTTTAGTGCTTATGAGACCATTTTGGGGTAAAACGAACGATGAAATGTTTAAAGGTTTTGTACGACCTCTTTTTGATGTCTATAGCAACAATATGAATGCCGGAATCAATCTGGTTAACTATGACGCCCCTTTAGCCATGTATTTTTATGGTTCGCCTTATACTGATCCGGCCGACCCGATTGTTGCTGCGACAACAGCAATGTATGCGGCAGAATCTTTAGGATTGGGAACTTGCATGTTAGGCGGCATACATCCTTTGATTCAAAATGGGAAAAAAGCAAAAAGATTCAGGGAAAAGCATGGGATAAAGTATGCCAGCAGGGAAGGATTATTTGTTGTTTTTGGATATCCGGCTGTGAAATATAGAAAAGGAATCAGAAGAACATTTGCCTCAACTTCAGAGATGAATTAATACATGGATGCACCAGTATGCAATATAAAATATTTAGCGGCAGATTATGAAGACATTAGAAGAGACTATAACAGCAGCAATGGACGTGTCCGAGCGAGAACTATTGCCGTTTCTACCGTATATCCTTCAGGATTTTTGGGAACTTGGAGCGGATCCTGATATCATGATTCGTTTAATTGAAAAACAGTTTGAAGGTCACAAAAGACTTACAGTACTTGATTTGGGTTGTGGAAAAGGTCCGGTTTCGGTTAAAATAGCGAAAAGACTTGGATATAAATGCTATGGTGTAGATGCTATCCCTGATTTTATTGATTATGCTATTGTTAAGGCTAAAGAATACGATGTTAGCGGATTATGTAAATTTGAGGTTGGCGATATTCGAGAAAAGATTAAACATCTTAAGGGCTTTGATATTATCATACTGGGGGCTATCGGACAGGTTCTGGGCGATTATTATACAACACTAACAACATTAGACCATTGTTTAACTAAGGACGGTATTATAATTATTGACGATGGGTACATCGAAGATGGAAGCTGTTTCAGTCATCCACAGATGATAAAAAAGCAAGAATTACTGAAACAGATAAGTGCCGCAGGTATGGTGCTTATCGATGAAACTATAGCCCGTGAAGATGACAAAGTAATCGAGAATTATAACATGGAATATGATCGTTTGGCAAAAAGGTGTCGGGAATTGATAATACAGTATCCGGGAAAAGCAGATTTGTTTTCAAACTACATGAAAATACAGAAAGAAGAGTACAACAATCTGAAATTCAGGGTGGTTGGTTCAACAATGGTTTTAAAACGAGAAGGACTAATAAAAAAATAAATTGATTGCCGGTGCTGTGCGTATTCGAGCGACACAGCTCGGATTAAAAGTTGGTGTGATTTGAAAGGAAAGTGCTTCGAAATCAGCAGCTAATCCGACCCGTCGAACAGTTGCTAAACATGCAAAAAAGCAAAATAGGCAAAAGATGAAAAAACTTATTCTAATGAAATTTTCTTTTATTTATATGTAAAAGTGTAGACTTGATCTGACAGTAGGGCGATTTTGCTATATTCTATACGATGGGTTTTCTAAGCCATAATTTCTTGGAATAGAAAAATAATGAGTGGGGATTTTAGTCCCCCTTGACCATTCCAGCCAGTCAGGTTATCGCTGGCAGGTTGCTCCCCGGCAGAGCCTGTTTCCTTTTCAGCTGACGGGAGCAAAGATACAACATTGTGGTAATGGTCGGATAGCATGAATTAGTTGGGTTAGTTACCGCTCAAACCCATGCTGGTTACTTGTTGGTAATGCGGTGAAGATGCGAACTTTCGCCCTGTTTTACAAGAACAATATTTATAGTCGAACTCAGGTTATTGCAAGTTATTCAACACAACTGTTTTGTCATCTTTTAATTGAAGAATCAGGGCATCCAGCGAGTCGAATTTTTTTTCATCCCTGATTTTATACAGGAACCGGATTTTGAGTTGCTGGTGGTAGATATCTTCCTGGAAATCGAATATGTGCACCTCGACACTCAGTTGGTGTGCATTGTCGAGTGTGGGGCGGTAGCCAATATTCATCATGCCGGTAAAGCGCCGGTACTGCCATTCCACTTCAACGGCATACACTCCGGTTCCCGGAATCAGCTTTTCGGCAGGCTCTACTTGCAGGTTAGCGGTCGGGAAGCCGATTTTCCGTCCCACCTGATAACCGCTAACTACTTTACCTGTAAAGGTGTAATCGTAGCCCAGCAATTCGCCGGCTTCTTTCATCCGGCCGTTTTCAATCAGTTTTCGAATCACTGACGAACTGATGTGGTTTTGATGTCCGGTACTGAACCGTGTAGCCTGTATTACTTCCATGCCGGTTTGTTGTCCGTAGGCTTTATATTCAGGAAATCCGTCTTCACGATTACGGCCGAACCGGTGGTCGTGACCCACCAGCAGGAGTTTGACGTTGAGGCGTTCGGCTAATACGTCGCTGATGAATTCCTGAGCAGTCATGCGGGCCATTTCGAGGGTGAAGTCGAGTACTTCCACGCGATCGACCCCCGACGATTTCAACAGTCTTAGTTTTTCGTCGTAGGACGTAAGCAGCTGCGGCTGAAAACTATCGTGTAGCACTTTGCGGGGGTGGGTGCCGAAGGTGATCAACATGGTTTTCAAACCTCTCGGGGCTGCTTCGGTCTTCAATTGATCGATCAGGAAGCGGTGACCGATGTGTACGCCGTCGAAAAAGCCAACGGTAGCTGCATACAGTGAGTTCATTTACCGATTGTTTCCGTGTGAAAGATCCGATAAAAAATCGAGCGATTCGCCCTGTTTCACCAGTCGCGTGGCAAAACCCATGGCAGCAGCCGTATCGATGTTTTTTTGTCCGTCGTCGATAAAGAGGCATTCGCCGGGTTGAACGCCGGCATCGGCGAGCAGGTATTCGAAAATGGCCTTATCGGGTTTGGTGAGTCCGATCTCGTACGAGAGATAGCATTTGTCGAAGAGTTGATTCATGGTGGTTCCATGAGCTTCGAAGGCGATCCGGGCACTTTGCTCGATATGAAGCGGGTTAGTGTTGCTCAGCATTAAAATACGGTAGCGGGAGCGTAAGTTTCGCAGCAGTGCGATTTTTTCGGCAGGAATATCTTGCAGAAAAGCCATCCATGCGGTATCGATGGCTTCGTCGGAGGGATTTCCTGAGCAGACCGATCGCAGTTGCCGGCGGAACTCGTCGAGCCCGATTTCGCCTTTTTCCCATTGCAGGAAGAAGCCCGATTGGCCGAAGTTACTCAGGTATTTTTCGACATCGACCGCCCCGATCGATTTGAGTCTGCTGATACACAAGGGTAAATCGAGGTTGATGATTACACCTCCAAAATCGAAAATAAGTGTCGTGAGTGGTACTTGTATGTTCATTTAACAAATTTCAGTATTATTTTTTTACTGTATCTATTTGCAGAAACGGTAAAAAGGATTACTTTTGCATTCGCTTTGCAAAAATACAAAAAAAATTGCAATGCCGGGCCTATAGCTCAGTTGGTTAGTAGCACCTGACTCATAATCAGGGGGTCACTGGTTCAAGCCCAGTTGGGCCCACCCCGAAGCACCGGAAATTGATTTTTTCAATTACCGGTGCTTTTGTTTTGGTGGTCAGCGGTTTAGCGGTGTGTCCGGCGCCGGAGACGGCCGGTTGTTGATTTGTTGCGGGGTTGTGCACAGTACCGCTTGCACAAAAGTCTATGTTAATTGTACGATATTACTATTCAGGCTGCCTTATTTTATTCTATTTTTGTGAACGTAAATTCAATAAAAAGATATATAAACGAGTTATATACTTTAAAACGGCCATTAATACACTAAAAACACATGAAAAACAAGGTAAACCGTAGAGATTTTTTAGCAACAAGTGCAGTCGGAGCAGTGGGTGCATTACTGAGTGGAGTGCCGGGCGTAGCTTCGGCACAAGGTAAAAAGCAGGCTACAGGCGGGAAGAAGCGGGTAGCCCTGGTAGGTACCGGATCGCGGGGCGCCGGTTTCTGGGGGCGTAACGTACTTCGTAATTATTCGGATCAGGTTGAATATGTCGGGTTGTGCGATTTAAATCCGGGCAGGCTGGAGGCAGCCAGGAAGTACATGGGTGCCAGCTGTAAAACCTATACCGATTTCGATCTGATGCTCAAGGAGCAAAAGCCCGACATTGTAATTGTTTGTACTACCGATTCGTCGCACGATACCCTTATCATAAAAGGGCTGGAAGCTGGTTGCGATGTGATTACCGAAAAGCCGCTCACAACCGATGAGGTGAAATGCCAGGCCATATTGGATGCACAGAAGCGTACCGGTAAGCAGGTGATAGTGACCTTCAACTACCGGTATTCGCCGCACCGGGCAAAAATGTGGGAGCTTATCAACAGCGGCGAGATTGGCGAACTTACCTCCATCGATTTTCATTGGTACCTCGATACGAGTCACGGAGCCGATTATTTCCGTCGTTGGCATCGCCGGCGCGAATTTGGAGGTTCGCTGTGGGTTCATAAGGCTACTCATCATTTCGATTTGCTGGGTTGGTGGACCAATTCGGAGCCCGAAGAGGTGTTTGCTTACGGAGCGCTCGAATTTTATGGGAAGAATGGTAAGCAGCGCGGCGTTAACTGCCGTACCTGCCCGCATGCTCAATCCTGCGATTTTTACTGGGATATGAACAAAAATGAATACTACAAGATGTTGTATTCCGATAACGAAAAGCACGATGGATATTTGCGCGACGGTTGCGTGTTCCGCGAGGATATTGATATTTTCGATAAGATGTGCGCGTCGATCAAGTATGCCAACGGTGTTCAGGTTTCTTATTCTCTTACCGCTTATTCGCCCTACGAAGGGTATCGTATCGCTTTTAACGGAACAAAGGGGCGTATTGACGCATGGATTCAGGAGAGCAATCCGGTACACGACGGCGAGTACGACGAGATCATGATCACGCGTAATTTCGGCAAACGCAATTACATCCGTATTCCACATGCTCCGGGTCATGGAGGCGGCGATGCCTTGTTGCACGACAAAATATGGAAGGGGGTCGTTGCCGATCCTATGAAGCAGAGTGCGGGGGTTCGTGATGGCGCCTTTTCAATACTGACCGGTGTTGCAGCCCGGATAAGCTGCGATACGGGTAAGCCTGTAAAAATTGCCAGCCTCACCGATCTGGTGCCAAAGGCAAAAAAATAAGTGTTCTAAAATAAATTGATTCCTATGCAAGCTTCATTTGTTAAACGCCTTGGGGCACGTTTTGCGGCTGCTTTGGTTCGTTTTCCGCTGGCTATTGCCGGTATAGTTGTATGTACTGTGCTGCTGATACTGGAAGAGCTCCAGCCATCGTTCGACCTGTCGACGCGCTGGTGGGTGTTTTATTCGCTGGCTGCGGCGGTTTCGCTGGCAGTGGTCATGGCAGTAGAGCAGGTTTTGTCGCGTTGGTTGAGCTTGGTAATTCAGTTGGCGCTGGCCGCTATAGTGTTTTGGTACAGTTCCACCATTCCCGATCATCCTGTTACGGCACAAGTGGTCCAACTTGTTGTTTTGTATGGTGTTTCGATTTTGTCGGCCTATGTACTGGCGTACCTGAAACCTCATTCGGACGGTGCATTTCGCACGTTTGCCGTGGAGGTAACACTTCAGGGAGTGGTTGCTTATGTGTTTGCGGGTGTGTTAATGGGTGGTTTAAGTCTGGCAGTGTTTTCGGTCGAATCGTTGTTTGGTGTCGATGTGCCTGGTCATGTGTACGACATCCTGGCCATTTTGTGCATGGTCGGTTTCGGGCCGCTTTATTTGTTGTCGAATATACCCTTGCCCCAGGAAATGAGCGATAAAGAAACGACTTTGCCCCAGGTGATGAAGATTTTAGGAATGTATATTTTACTTCCTATTCTGGCCTTGTATGTAGTGATATTATACGTGTATCTGATCACGATTATCGTGCAATGGCAATTGCCCGACGGATGGGTGAGTACGCTGGTCTCGGTACTGGCTCTGGGCGGTTTCGTAACGATGGCTATCGTATATCCGCTGGCGCTACAGAAAGACAGAGTCGTAAACTGGCTGTTCCGTTTTTTCCCGTTGCTGCTTCTGCCTTTGTTGGTACTGATGTCGGTGGGGATCGCCCGTAGGCTGGGCGATTACGGCTTGACCATCAACCGGGGATTTGTGCTTATTTTAAACGGATGGTTGTACGGAATCTCCATTTATCTGTTGCTGACTCAATCGCGCCATCTGAAGTGGATAGTCGTATCGTTTGCCGTGGTAGCTTTTTTGTCGGTGACCGGGCCGTGGAGTGTGTCTTCGATCACCGAACAACGATTGAAGAGCGAATTGCGTACCGAACTGCAGCTGGCCGGATACCTGCAGGAAAAGCCGCAGGAGCTGCAGTTGACCGATGAACGCCGGGAGCGGATCAGCGAGTTGTCGGAGTATTTATCGTCGACATTCGGTAAAGAAGTGTTTGCGTCCCTCGAAGCCGATCCGCATTATACCGTCGCAGTCGATTCCTTGCTGGCCAATCGTTTCAGAACAGCGCCTTCGCGACGATTAATAGATGTCTGGCTGGAATCGAAGCATGAGCAGTTGCAACTCACCGGAACCGATCTGGTGTATTTTTTCGACTACCCGTTCACGCCAGTCAAAAGGAAAACAGCCGAAGCATCGGACGTTGAGGTAGATTATGCCGAAGGAATGTTGATTTTCAAGCATCGGGCGTTGTCGAAAGAAGTAAAAGTTCCTGTCGATCTCGAATTAGGAAAGATAGCCGAGCGGCACGATCGGGGGGAATACACGCTGAAGGAGGCAGTAGTGGAAGGAAACGGATACAGGCTGCTGGTGTCGCGGCTGTACGGATGGTACGACCAAAAGAAAGACCGTTTTGAAATTCAGGAGGCAGAGGGAAGCGTATACATCGATTTTCAGTAATTCCCCCGGGTATTCGTGCCGTGAGGTTCCCTTGTGGGTCAGGAGGAAGCTGCGCAGGGGATCGAGCAGGAAAGCAACACCATAAACTGAAGGAGGCAGGGGAGATACAGCGTATTTTCCGACAGCAATAAGCAAGGTGTTTTGTGTTACCCGCCGTGGGCCGGGTAAAAAAACTTGTGTATCTTTGGTTCTTTTTTGCAAAGGAGCTAAACATACCTGCTTATTTGCTGTTTAAATCAGAAAAAATGTTGTAACGTTGAAGAAGAAAGAACCCAGATCACCCTCGGTATTCGAGGTGCTGAAACCCTATCGGTTGCTGATTTTTGTACTTGTGAGTCTTGCCTTGCTGAGCAACGGAATAAACCTGGTCATCCCCCGGCTCATTTCCTCGGCAATTGATTCGGTGACAAGTCCCGGTTTTTCGCTTTCCACGGTGGTGATGCAATTTCTCGGCGCGTCGCTGGCCATTTTTATATTCCAGTTGCTGCAGGGATTTATGCAAACCTATGTGTCGGAGCGGGTAGCACGCGACATACGAACCGAGCTTAACCAGCGTATTTCGCGTCAACGGTACCAGTTTATTCTGGATGCCGATCCTTCGAAGCTGCTTACCAACCTCACTACCGATGTGGATGCCCTGAAAAGTTTTGTGGCCATCGGCGTGGTGGCCATGGTTTCGTCGGTATTTGTGATTATCGGTGCCAGTGCATTATTGCTGAGTATCGACTGGAAGTTGGCTTTGAACGTTCTGGTGGTGATCCCGGTCATTGCCGGAGCTTTCGGGATTGTATTCAGCAAATTGCGGGTGCTGTTCAAGAAAAACCGCGAAGTAATCGACAGGCTCAATAAAATTATCAACGAGAATATTCTGGGCGCCGCCCTCATCCGTGTGTTGAGTTCGCAAACCGCCGAATACGATAAGTTTGTGGTTTTCAACGAACGGGCACGCACCATTGGCATGTCGATTTTGCGATATTTTGCTACCCTGATTCCCATTGTAGTATTCGTGGGCAATATGGCTTCGCTGGCCATTCTGGTACTGGGAGGGCGTTTTGTGATCGACGGTGCGATGTCGTTGGGCGATTTTGCGGCATTTACTTCGTATTTGTCGATTCTTTTGTTTCCGATTATGGTGCTGGGTTTTGTGGGGAATTTTATTGCCCAGGCATCGGTTTCGTACCGTCGTATCCGGGAGGTTACCGACGCCCCCGATCAGCCCGAGACAGGCACCCGCGAGTTGCAGCTCAGCGGTGCGATCCGGTGCGAGGGTGTTACGCTCTCGATTGGTGGTAAGCCGGTGTTGAAGTCGGTAAGTTTCGAAATCAGTCCGGGAAGTAAGACGGCGATAATTGGCCCTACGGCAGCCGGGAAAACGCAATTGTTGTATGTACTTATAGGATTAATTGAGCCACAGGCAGGGCAAGTGCTTTTTGATGGCGTGCCGATGCACGACATTCACAAATCGACCTTTCGCTATCAGGTCGGATTTGTTTTTCAGGACAGTATTATTTTTAATCTGTCGTTGCGCGATAACATCGCCTTCAACACCCGGGTCGACGAGGCAATGCTTCAGAAGGCCATCAGGGTTGCCGAACTTCAGGATTTTGTCGACGGATTACCCGAAGGACTCGAAACGCTGATCGGCGAACGAGGTTCCAATTTGTCGGGCGGGCAGCGGCAGCGGTTGATGCTGGCCCGAGCACTGGCTCTGCAGCCCCGTATTTTGTTGCTCGACGATTTTACGGCAAGAGTCGATACGCTCACCGAACGGAAAATCCTGGATAATATTCAACGGGAATATCCTGGTATTACCCTGGTGTCGGTAACGCAAAAAATTGCACCCGTGATACAGTACGACCGTATTTTATTGCTCGAAGAAGGGGAGTTGCTGGCCGGCGGAACGCACGAACAGCTTCTGGGAAGCAGTCCGGAATACGTACAGATTTTTAATTCGCAACGGAGTACCAATCATTACGAATCATGAAGACGAACTACAATCTCAATTTTGATACCAGCACCGACAGTTCCATGTCGACGCCCGAAATGTTTCGTAAGCTCTGGCAATTGGTGGGGAACGAAAAGTCAAGTTTGCTGATCGCTTTGTTTGTAATTATTGTGAATTCACTGTTGAATCTGATCGCGCCATTTCTGATTGGAGATGCTGTGGATAAATTTGTACAAACGCGCGAATATTCCGGAGTAATCCGCTATGCAGTTATCCTGTTCGCGATTTTTGCGACAGTGCTGGTATCGGGTTATTTTCAGACACAACTGATGGGGAAAGTAGGGCAACGCATGTTGTACAATCTTCGCAATGCGGTGTTCACCAAGTTGCAGGAACTTCCGTTTGCCTTCTTCAATCAGAACAAATCGGGCGATCTTATCTCCCGTATCAATAGCGATACCGAGAAAATCAACCAGTTTTTTTCCCATTCGCTCATTCAGTTTGCCGGCAGTTTGGTGTCGATGCTGGGAGCTGCGGTATTTTTACTGTCCATCAATTTCCAACTCGGGTTAGCTGCGCTTATTCCCGGTGTGGTTTTGTGGATCTTTACCCGGTCGGTATCGCCCTATGTGAAAAAGAAGAATGCCGTGAGTTTGCGCAGTGGCGGCCAGTTGAGCGCCGAAATTCAGGAAAGCCTTTCGAATTTCAAGGTAGTGGTGGCGTTTAACCGGCGCGATTATTTCCGCGAGAAATTCGAAGAAGCCAATGCCGACAATTACCAAAAGGCCTTGAAGGCCGGTTTCGTGAATACTTCGCTGGCACCCGTTTATAGTTTGCTGGCCAATATCGGGCAGCTCATCGTGCTTTCATTTGGAATTTATCTGATCTTAAACGGGTTGTTTACAGTAGGTTTGCTTATCAGTTTTTTGTCGTACATCGTATTGTTCTACAACCCCTTGCGGCAGATTGCCGGGTTGTGGGCCAATTTTCAGGTAGCGTTGGCCTGTTGGGATCGTATCGCGATGATTATTTCGCTTCGTAACGATTTGGAGGTGGTACACGAAGAGCCCCGGCCCGACCGGTCGGTGCTTCGTTTTCAAAACGTAAGTTTCGCATATACACCCGGCCATGATATTCTTACCAACATCAGTTTCGAGCTCGAGCAGGGCAAGACCTATGCATTTGTGGGTCCTACCGGAGGAGGGAAAACCACCACGGCTTCGCTGATCTCGCGCTTATTTGATCCTGGTTCGGGCAGTATCCGGTTGCACGGGCGCGATTTGCGTTCGTATTCGCACGAAGAACGGGCGCAACGTATCGGCTTTATTTTGCAGGAACCGGTTTTGTTTTCGGGTACTTTACGCGATAATATCGTGTACGGCAACCCGGCTTATGCGCAGTTGACCGATGATGAATTGATGCAATTGCTGCGGCAAGAGGGCTTGGATAGCCTGATGAACCGGTTTGGAAGCGGGTTGAATATGGAGATTAATGCTTCGGGCGAAGGGGTCAGTCTGGGGCAGCGGCAGCTGATTGCTTTTATACGTGCGGTACTGCGTCGTCCCGATGTACTTATTCTCGACGAGGCCACGGCCAATATCGATACCGTTACCGAGCAGTTGCTGGGCGAAGTGCTGGCTAAATTACCGGGCACCACTACCCGCATCGTGATTGCCCACCGGCTGAATACCATCGAGAATGCCGATGAAATTTTCTTTGTCAATTCGGGCCGGGTGATTCGTGCGGGATCGATGGAACAGGCAGTAGAGCTGTTGTTGCACGGGAAAAGAGTAAGCTAAGGAGCAGTGCATCGTTTTTTGCCGGACTTTGGGTGTTTGTGATTAATTTTTGTAATTTTGTTGACCAACTTAATCTATTATCAGCAAAAACACCATGAAGAGAACACTCCTGATCGTAACCCTTGCCGCTGTGTTGGCGGCCTGTACTCAAACAACGCCTGTTCAACCCCGCATCGCCATCGCGGGCATCGCCATCGAATCGAGTACTTTTTCGCCGGCTGTATCGCTAATGCATGATTTCCGGATCCGAGAAACCGATTCGCTCCTGAGCGATTATCCTTTTCTGCACCCCGATTCGGGGGTGGTCGACCGTGCCGTATGGCTGCCGGCACTGAAAGCGAGGGCTATGCCCGGCGGCATTGTGAAGCGGGAGGTATACGAAGAGCTGACTGCGCGGATTCTCGAAATGCTGAAAGCTTCGTTGCCGCTCGATGGCTTTTTCTTCGACATTCACGGAGCCATGAGTGTGGAAGGGTTGTCCGATCCCGAAGGCGATCTGATCGGGCGCATTCGTAAGGTGATCGGACCCGATGTATTGGTATCGTCGTGTATGGATTTACATGGAAGCGTGTCGCACCGGCTGGCCAAAAATGTGGATATGATTACCTGTTACCGGATGGCTCCGCACGACGATGCGATGAACTCGCGCCGGCGGGCGGTGGTCAATCTGCTCGAACGGCTGGAGTCGGGCAAGGGTAAGCCGGCCTACAAAGCCTGGATCAAAGTACCTGTTTTGCTTCCCGGCGAGAAAACCAGCACCAGGGTGGAGCCGGCTAAAAGTTTATATGCGTTGATTCCGCGGCTCATCGATGGCGAAAAGGTGATCGATGCATCGATCTGGATGTCGTATCCCTGGGCCGACGAACCGCGCAACCATGCGGTGGTGATGGCGTATGGCGACGATAAGAAGGCGGTGGCGGCAGCAGCCGGGAAGCTGGCAGAGCAGTTTTGGTCGGTGCGCAGGGAGTTTGCCTTTGTTGCCCCTACCGATTATCTGGACGCTTGCCTGGCAGATGCTTTAGCGTCGGAAGTGAAGCCTTATGTGATCAGCGATATGGGCGATAATCCGACGGCCGGCGGTGCGGGCGATGTTACCTGGACACTGACCGAATTGTTGAAACGCCCCGAATTTAAGCATCCCGATGGTAAAAGTCTTATTTATGCATCTATTCCCGATGCCGATTTTGTAAGCCGCGCCGTTGCTACCGGCGTGAACGGTATCATCGATGCCGAGGCCGGAGCCCGGGTCGATTCGCGCTATGCTCCGCCGGTGCGCCTCAACGGTCGTATTACCGCCATTTACAAAGACGATAGGGACGGCGACGTGGTAGTGGTGAAAATCGGGAGTATTTCGGTGCTTGTAACCCAAAAACGCAAGGCCTACCATTACGAACATTATTTTACCCAACTCGGGCTTCATCCGCGCGAAACCGATATTCTGGTCGTGAAAATAGGATATCTGGTGCCCGAGCTTTACGAGCTGCAGAAAGGATGGATGATGGCTCTTACTCCCGGCGGAGTGGATCAGGATTTAATGCGGATTCCCTACAAAAACATTATCCGCCCCATTTTTCCGCTCGATGCGGATATGGAAGATCCGGAACTGAAAGCGGAATGGATGTGACACGATTGTCGCAACGCCTTACTATCGGTTATGATGTTGTCAGTTGTCCGATGGTGTGTTTTACATTGTCGGCCGTGGTGAACGGCTGTCGGTATTCGTCGATAGTGACGGTACCGCCCATGGAGACCTGCCGATTGCGGAAAAGCATTCCGCTTTCGTGAAGCGAGCGCGCCGAGAAATGGAACTCGGTAATGCCTGTCTGCTCGTGGATACTCCGGATGTTGGACGGATTCACTCCGCTCCCGGCCAGCAGGATAATGCGGCCGGCAGCTTGCTGTTGAAGCTCACTTAGCAGCTGCATTCCTTCATAGGCGGTAGGCTGCTGTCCCGACGTTAAAATACGGTCGCATCCCAGTCCGATGATGTCTTCCAACGCTTTCCGCGGATCGCAGGTCATATCGAAGGCCCGGTGGAAAGTTACCGAAAGTCCCTCCGATGCAGCCATGAGCCGGCGCATCAGGGGCATATCGATGTCGCCGCCGGGAGTCAAACAGCCAAACACAACACCATCGACTCCGGCTTTGCGACAGAGCTCGATATCGTGGAGCATGGAGCGGATTTCCAGCTGTGAGTACAGGAAATCGCCGGCCCGGGGACGGATAATTACATGCAGGCGGGTGGTAGTCAACAACTCACGGGCCTGAATAATCTCGCCATACGAAGGGGTGGTGCCTCCTTCGGGTAGTGCGGCGCATAATTCCACGCGGTGCGCTCCGCCTTCCTGTGCCGCCAGGCAGCTCCGCACCGAGTTGGCGCAAATTTCGAATAAAAACATGTTTGTATTGGTTGGCGCTTAGTGGTTAACCACTAGCGATTAAACGTTAACTATTGTTTCGTATCTCGACCCTCCTGATTTTCCCGCTGATCGTTTTGGGCAATTCGTCGACAAATTCAATCATCCGCGGATATTTGTAAGGAGCGGTTACTTTTTTTACATGTTCCTGGATTTCAGCAGCCAGCTCATCGCTGGCAGTGTATTCCTTAGCTAAAATAATAGTAGCCTTTACCAGCTGTCCGCGCAGTTCGTCGGGCACTCCGGTCACAGCACATTCCACCACCGCCGGATGCGTCATCAACGCACTTTCCACCTCAAAAGGACCGATCCGGTAGCCGGAACTTTTTATCACATCGTCGGTGCGGCCTACGAACCAAAAATAGCCGTCCTCGTCGCGCCAGGCCACATCGCCCGTATGGTACAGTCCGTCGTGAATCACTTCGTTGGTAAGCGTTTCGTTGCGATAGTAGCCCTTGAACAATCCGATCGGATATCCTTTGTTCAGCCGGAGTACGATTTCGCCCTGTTCGCCGACTTCGGCAACTCGCCCGTCGGGCATCACCAGATCGACCTCGTAATGCGGATTCGGTTTGCCCATCGAACCCGGCTTCGGCTCCATCCAGGGCGCCGTGATCACCGTTGCCGTAGTTTCACTCTGGCCGTATCCCTCCTTCAGCTTGATCCCCGTCAGTTTCAAAAACTGCTCGTACACCGCCGGGTTCAATGCTTCGCCGGCAATGGTGCAATACTCCAGCGAACTCAGGTCGTACTTGCTGATGTCCTCCCGGATTAAAAAACGGAAAATAGTAGGAGGAGCACAAAGAGAAGTAATACGGTATTTCTGAATCATCTCCAGCATATCGGTGGGAGCGAACTTTTCGTGATCGTATACAAAAACGCAGGCCCCCACGATCCACTGCCCGTAAAGCTTTCCCCATACCGCCTTGAGCCAGCCGGTATCGGCAATGGTAAGGTGTAAGCTGTCTTCGTGCAGGTTGTGCCAGTATTTCGCCGTGACAATGTGCGCCAGCGGATACAGATGATCGAGCATCACCATCTTCGGATTGCCGGTAGTGCCCGAAGTAAAACTGATAATCAGCGGGTCGATATTGATCGTACAGCCTTTACCACATTCAAACCCGGGAGCGGCAGGCATTTCCTTCTGAAAATCGTGCCAGCCTTCAGGTACCGCGGGACCGACCGAGATCAGCGTTTCCAGTTCGGGCGAAGTACTCCGGGAGGCTTCAATGCTGCTCAACAGCGGTTCTTCGCCCACCGCAATAATAGCCTTGATTCCCGCCGCATTGTTGCGGTACACAATATCTTTTTCGGTAAGCAGGTGTGTTGCCGGAATTATTACCGCCCCGATCTTGTGAAGCGCAATAATCGTAAACCAGAACTCATAGCGGCGCTTCAGGATGGCCATTACTTTATCGCCCTTACCGATGCCCAGCTGCCGGAAGTAAGAAGCCGTACGGTCGGAAAAGGTTTTTATTTCGCCGAAGGTGAATTCGCGGCATTCGCCTTTGTCGTTGGTCCACAACAAGGCTTTTTTTCCGGGCGCTATACGGGCCCACTCGTCCACTACGTCGTAGGCAAAATTAAACTGATCGGGTATCAGCAGCCGGTAATTGGCCGCGAAATCGTCGAAATCGTGAAACGAGGTCTGTTTTAAAAAACGTTCAATCATATGTTTACTTCTAAAATCGTTCTAATGGTGAATGTGCAAAACCGGCCGGAACTAAATAATCATGGCCAGGAACCGCACTTTTTTACCGTTCAGGGCTTTCATCCCGTGAGGCCGTGAAGCGTCGAAATAAATACAATCGCCTTCGTGTAAGATAAGATCGTTGTCGCCGATCTGCAATTGCATGCTGCCTTCCAGTATCATTGCAAACTCCTGTCCGGGATGCGTGTTGAGGGTGATCGGTTTGTTGCTTGCCGCAACCGTCACCTCGAACGGTTCGGCCTTCGCATTTTTAAAACCGTACGCCAGCGAGCGGTATTTGTAGGCTTTATTGCGTTCTATGCCGATACCTGCACCTTTGCGGGTGATGAAAAATGCCGTGGCATGCGGCTCTTCACCGCTGATGAGCGTTGTTGTTTCGACTCCGAACACCTCGGCAGCTTCGCAGAGGAAGCTCATGGGGATGTCGGATGTGCCCGATTCAAACACTTCGTATTCCTCGGGGCTGATACCACACTTGTGCGCGGCTTCACTGATAGTAAGGTTTATTGCTTCCCGCAATCCGCGAAGTCGCAAAGCAATCTGGGTGATTTGTGTATTCATACGATAAATATTTTTAAGCCGGACAAATTTACACGAAAAATCGAGATATGCCATAGCTCGGTGTTTTTTTTGATAATTATCATCCTGCGCTGATACTTTGTTATATAATACTTTTAAGTAGTATATTAAAAATAATTAACAGTTTTTGAGGCCTTTATGCAGAACTATATCCAATGTAGGTTGTTAATACGTGTACAAACATCAACTATTATTTATAATGAATTCAGATAAGAAGATTCCGAGGGAAATCGAAGAACTTGAAAATGAAGAGTGGTTATACTCATTGGACTACGTACTACAGCAATGGGGACCCGACCGGGTGGTGGAGTTGTTGAAACAGCTTCAGATACGCGCCCACAAAGCAGGTGTTGAGCTTCCGTTTACGGCCAACACTCCCTACATCAATACAATTGCGAGAGCAAAACAGCCGCCTTATCCGGGAAATCGTGAGATTGAGCGTATGATTAAGAGTCTGATCCGCTGGAACGCGATGGCGATGGTGGTAAAGGCCAATAAGAATGAGAACGGGATTGGGGGGCATATTTCCACCTACGCGTCGGTAGCTACCTTGCTGGAGGTTGCCTTCAATCACTTTTTCAGGGGCAATGGCGACAACCACGATGGGGATATGATTTATTTTCAGGGACATGCGGCCCCGGGTATCTACGCCCGTGCTTTCCTCGAAGGTCGTCTGACGGTTGATCAGTTGAATAATTTCCGCCGCGAACTCCATCCCAAGGGAGGTCTTTCGTCGTATCCCCATCCCTGGCTGATGCCCGATTTCTGGCAGTTTTCTACCGTTTCGATGGGGTTGGGTCCTATCACCGCTATTTATCAGGCACGTTTCAACCGTTACCTGGAAGATCGCGGCCTTAAAAACACATCCAATCAAAAAGTATGGGCGTTTTTAGGCGATGGTGAAACCGACGAGCCCGAAACCCTGGGCGCGATCACCCTTGCTTCGCGCGAAAAGCTCGATAATCTGATTTTTGTTATCAATTGTAACCTGCAGCGGCTCGATGGTCCGGTGCGTGGCAACGGAAAAATTGTTCAGGAGCTGGAAGCGGTGTTCCGCGGTGCCGGCTGGAACGTAATTAAAGTACTTTGGGGTGGCGAATGGGACGAAATCCTTGAAAAAGATACCAAAGGTAAGCTCGTGAAACGTATGGGCGAAATTGTTGACGGGCAGTCGCAGAAATTTTCGATTGCTTCGGGCGATTATGTTCGCAAGGAGTTTTTCGGTGCCGACCCCGAACTCCAGGCGATGGTAAGTCACCTCACCGACGATCAGATCCGCAAGATGAAGCGCGGCGGACACGATCCCGAGAAGGTGTTTGCCGCCTACAATGCTGCGGTGAATCACAAGGGGCAGCCCACCGTCATTCTGGCCAATACCATTAAAGGTTACGGGCTGGGCGAAAGCGGAGAAGGGAAGAACATTACCCACTCGCAGAAAAAACTGAACGAAGACGAATTGAAAGAATTCCGCACCCGTTTCGGCATTCCTATTTCCGACGATGAAGTTGCGAAGGCTCCTTTTTATAAACTTCCCGAAGATTCGGCCGAGATGCAATACCTCCGCAAGCGTCGCGAAGAGTTGGGAGGGTATGTGCCGCAGCGCCGCGAGGATGTGCGTCCTATTAAAACTCCGCCCGAAGATATTTTCGCCGAGTTTTACACCGGTTCCGACGGTCGCGAACTGTCGTCGACCATGGCTTTTGTGCGGATATTTACTAAATTATTGAAAGATAAAGAGATAGGTAAACTTATTGTGCCGATTATTCCCGACGAGGCCCGTACGTTCGGTATGGAGTCCTTGTTCCGTCAGCATGGAATTTACTCGCACGTGGGGCAGCTGTACGAGCCGGTCGACCGGGAGCTGCTGCTGTATTATAAAGAAGCGAAAGACGGTCAGATTCTGGAAGAAGGGATTACCGAAGCCGGGGCTATGTCGTCGTTTATCGCAGCCGGGACTGCCTATGCCAATCACGGGATCAACATGATGCCTTTCTTTGTGTATTATTCGATGTTTGGACTTCAACGGGTGGGCGACCTGGTATGGGCGGCTGCCGACATGAAGGCTAAAGGATTCATGGTGGGCGGTACGGCCGGGCGTACGACGCTGGCGGGCGAAGGCTTGCAGCACCAGGATGGGCACAGTCACCTGCAGGCGATGACCGTTCCGAATATGGTGGCCTACGATCCGGCTTTTGCTTACGAGCTGGCGGTGATTATCCGCGACGGAATCCGCCGGATGTACGAAGAGCAGGAAGATGTATTCTACTACGTAACGATCATGAACGAAAACTACGCGATGCCGGCCATGCCCGAAGGTGTCAAGGAGGGAATTCTGAAAGGGATGTACCGTTTCAAAGCGGGATCGGACAATTCGAAGCCCCTGGTGGCCAATTTGTTGGGTAGTGGTACTATTCTGAATGAAGTAATTCGCGCGGCCGAAATTCTGGAAGAGAAATACGGGGTGTCGTCGAACGTGTACAGTGTTACCAGCTATAAGCAGTTGCGTCAGGATGCGTTGGAAGCCGAGCGTTACAACATGCTTCATCCCGATAAGAAAGAAAAGGTGCCTTATGTATCCACTCAGATTGAAAACGAAGGAGTGATTGTTGCAGCGTCGGACTATATGAAAGCCATTCCCGATTCGATTTCGAAATGGTTGCCCAAACGCTTGTATGCCCTGGGAACCGACGGATTCGGACGCAGTGAAGCGCGCGCCGAGTTACGCGATTTCTTTGAAGTAGATACCAAACATATCGTGTTTGCTTCGTTGTATGCCTTATTTAAAGAAGGCAAATTCAAGGCAGCCGATTTGAAGAAAGCGATGAAAGACCTGGATATCAATCCGGATAAGTTAAACCCGATGATTTCGTAAACAAAAGTACTCCGGGGAAGGCCTGTCCGGTTTTCCCTGAGTTGTAAAACCATAAGATTCGTATGAAACAATTTAAAATACCCGAACTGGGAGAAAATATCAGCTCGGCCGTGATTGTCGGGGTGCTGGTAAAAGTCGGCGATGAAGTATCGGTCGACCAGCCGGTACTGGAGCTTGAAACCGACAAGGCAACCATCGAAGTGCCTTCTGATGTGAGTGGGCTGATTGTATCGCTCAACGTGAGTGAAGGCGATAAAGTAACCATCGGTCAGGTGGTGTTTGAAGTGAACGAAGCTGCGGGCGCAGCAGCAGCTCCTGCCGCAGCGGTAGAAGCACCTGCCCCCGTGGCCGACAAGGATGCCACTCCTGCGGCACCGCCCGCGCCCTCGGTTCCCGAAGCAGTTGCAGCCACTCCTTCGGCTCCGGCCGCAACGACCTCGACCGCCTCGGCCATTCATGCCGTGCCACCCGCCTCTCCGGCGGCGGTCGATGGGCCCTCGCATGCCGTGGTGCTGGTCGAAAATCAGCCTCCTATGTTGCAGAATTCGGCTCCGGCGGCTCCGTCGGTACGTCGCTTGGCACGTGAGATCGGTGTCAACATCAACGACATCAAAGGAACAGGTCCGGGCGGACGTATTTCGCTGGATGATGTGAAAGCCTACAGTAAGCTGTTGCACGAAACCCGGGCCCAACAAACGGTGGCGGTAGCTGGCGCAGCACATTACGAACCCTTGCCCGATTTCTCGAAATACGGTACGGTGGTGGCTCAACCCATGTCGAATATCCGGTTGAAGACGGCACAGCACCTGAGCAATGCCTGGCAGACGATTCCCCACGTAACGCAATTCGACAAGGCGGATATTACAGAACTCGAGAAATTCCGGAAGAGCTATGCCAAACAGGCCGAGAAACAGGGAGTTAAACTTACCGTTACGGCGATCCTGATAAAAATAATCACTTCGGCTCTGAAGCGTTTCCCGCAATTCAACTCGAGCGTGGATATGGCCAATCAATCGATTATCTACAAAAATTACTATAATATCGGAATTGCTGTGGATACCGAATTCGGGCTTATCGTGCCGGTGATTAAAAATGCCGACCAGATGAATGTGATTGAGATTTCGAAAGAAATGAACGCGCTGGCCGAAAAGGCGCGTAACAAGAAAGTGAGTGTTGCCGATTTGCAGGGAGGATGTTTTACCATCACCAACCTGGGGGGCATTGGCGGAACTGCCTTTACTCCGATCGTGAATGCGCCCGAAGTGGCCATCCTGGGAGTTTCGCGCGGAGCGATCGAGCCGGTGTGGATCGATGGTAAATTCGAACCGCGCATGATGCTGCCGTTCTCGCTGTCGTACGATCACCGTGTGATTGACGGGGCCGATGGAATCCGCTTCCTGAGATGGATAATAGATGCAATTGAAAATCCGTATAATTTAATTGTAAATGGTTAATGATTAATTGTTAATGGGGGGAGAGGAGGATGGTCCGTATCGGGATTGTTTTCTCAACTCCCCGGCCACGATTGATAATTGATACGTAACAATTATAATATTATTGTTTATGAAAGTAGTAGTAATTGGTGGAGGGCCCGGCGGATATGCGGCTGCGTTTTATGCAGCCGACCTGGGCATGGAAGTAACGCTGATCGATAAGAATACCAATCCCGGTGGGGTGTGCCTTTACAAAGGTTGTATTCCTTCGAAGGCCTTGTTGCATGTTGCCAAATTGATTAATGAGACCAAAGAAGCCAGGCACTGGGGGCTCGAGTTCGGGGAGCCGAAAATCGATATCGACCAGTTGCGGGCGTTTAAAAATAAGGTAGTCAACAAACTTACCGGTGGGTTGGGTGTATTGTCGAAGCAGCGCAAAATCAATTTTGTGCAGGGAACGGCGGCATTTTCGTCGTCGACTTCGGTAGTGGTGACCAGGGCCGACGGCAGTTCCGAGACCATCACCTACGATAAAGCCATTATAGCCACCGGTTCGGTGATTGCCACTATCCCGTCGCTGATGATCGATAGTCCGCGGCTGTTGAATTCCACCACGGCTCTGGATCTGCCGGCCATTCCTAAATCGCTGCTCGTAGTGGGGGGCGGATATATCGGTCTGGAACTGGGTTCGGTGTATGCTGCGCTGGGTTCAAAGGTTTCGGTGGTCGAATTTATGGACCGGATTCTTCCCGGGGCCGATCGCGATTTGGTGTCGCACCTCGAAAAGCGCCTGAAGGAATCGTTCGAAACAATTATGCTTCAGTCGAAAGTGGTGGGTATCGGCGAGTCGAAAGATGGTTTGCTGGTGAAAATCGAGAACAAAGAAGGCAAGGTGGAAGAACAGGAGTACGATTATGTACTGATGTCGATTGGCCGTAAGCCGAAAACCGACGGATTGGGCCTGGAATATACCCAGGTGCGCGTGAACGAGCGCGGTTGGATCGTTGCCGACAAGAGCTTGAAAACCCACGATGAGCATATTTATGCCATTGGCGATATCGTGGGCGAGCCGATGTTGGCTCACAAGGCCTCGCACGAAGCCCGCGTTGCGGTCGACTCCATCAATGGGAAGCGGGTAGCTTTCGAGCCGCTGGCTATTCCGGCAGTAGTGTTTACCGATCCGGAGATTGCATGGGCGGGTATGACCGAAAATCAGGCAAAAGAAAAGGGAGTTCGTCACGAAGTGGTGAAATTCCCCTGGGCGGCCAGTGGGCGCGCCACCACACTCGATCGCAGCGATGGCCTGACCAAGATCATTGTTGATCCCGAAACCGAACGTATTCTGGGAGTAGGCTTGTGCGGCCCGGGTGCGGGCGAGATGATCGCCGAAGGCGTACTGGCCATCGAGATGGGAGCGACGGTAAAAGATTTAGCGCTGACGATACATCCGCACCCGACGCTGTCGGAGACGGTGATGGAAGCGGCCGAATTGTTTTACGGACATTCGTCGCATCTCTACAAGCCTAAAAAATAAGGGTTAACTCAATTTCTCCCTCTCTACTAAGAGCGCTTTCATCGCCGTGCCCCACCGGTATCCGCCTAATTTTCCGGATGAGGTGAGCACCCGGTGACAGGGGACGAAAACAGCCACAGGATTTTGGCCAATAGCGGTTCCGGTAGCGCGAACGGCTGTTGGCCTTCCTGTTTTCTGAGCAATATTTTTATACGTACTAAGTTCGCCCGGTTTCAACTGTAATAGAGCTTGCCATACCGCAACCTGGAATTCGGTTCCCATCAGGTGCAAGGGCAAGGCGGCGGCTTTATCCGCCGATGCCGGCCATTCGTCGAGGAGTTCGACTACCTTACGGTGCAGTGGCTCTTCCTGCTTTATCAGTTCTGCCGGTCGAAACCGCCGTGTTAATTCTGATACGGCATCTGTATCGAACAACACGCAACAGATCCCCTGTTCGGTGGTGCCCACCGTCGCTGCACCAAAGCGGGTTTCCAAAACGCTGTATTTTATTTTCATTTCAGGTATTAATTGTTAATTATGTGAGGACGGGTCATCAACCCTTATTTTTTCCATTGCGATCAGTTTCAGGTCTTTCGGCATCTTTTCGATGGCATACCTGAGTGCTGTGCGGGGCATAGTGGCTCTCCGGGCTACCACAAAATTCAGAATTACCTGCTGGTGTTTCTGCGAAGCCACTTTGAGCATCCAGCCATACCCTTTTTGTACAAGGTCGTCGCGATCGTGGAGGAGCGAGTCGGCAATCTCCAGAATATCCTGAAGAAACAATCCTTTGCGTGCCGGAACGATCAGCGAAACAGCAGCTGCCCGGCGCATCCAACGGTTGGGCGATTTGGTAAATCGTTTTAATTGAGCAAGAAAAGAAGGGTACATTTCAATGAAATTCCCCATGGTATGATTGCAAAATACATCGCAGGTAGCCCAATTGCTGACGTAGGTGTCGATCCATCGTTTGAAAAGTTCAAAGTCGCCGGGAGTAAAATACTTGCTCTGCGATTCGGCCCAATTGCAGGCGATAATCGATTCTTCAAAATAGCCGGTTTGAAATAATTCTTCACATAAACCGAAAATTTCTTCCTTGGAGTCAGCTTTCACCAACTTCAGATATTCCTTACAGATAGAAGATACGGATGCGGATTTTACTCCGTGTAAACGAATTTCTTCTTTGAAAAAACGGCGGCCGCTCAGTCGCGTTTTCTCGTCGGAACTGGCTTCCAGCTCCGCACTGATTTGTTCAATAAGTGCATTCATTGCGTGATTTTTTGACTAACAGGGGTCAAATGTAGAAATTTTTTTTGAAAATCACATCCAGCCGCCACATTGTTTTCGTCTAACATACAAACAATTAAATTTCACATCAATGAAAACAACAACAACACTTCTGATGGCGCTTCTGATTTCCGCAGCAACTGTATCGAAGGTTTCGGCCGCTGCAATGACTTTTACCGCCAAGGTAACCGACGAATACAACCAACCGGTCGAAAATGCCGAAGCCGTACTGGTAAGTCCCGAAACCCGGCAGGTAATCAAGGCCAAAGCATCGGCCAACAAAGGCGAATACCTCTTCGAAAATGTATGCTGCGGCAATTACATCCTTTCGGTTAGCACTGCCGATAAAAAACACCTCGAAACTGAAAAGGTGGAGCTTAAAGGTAAACCGCAACATAAGGATGTAAAGGTAAAAGCTGCCGAAGAGCTCAGTTCTAAACTTTAATTTTCTGCTTCCTGTTTCACGTTAATGGATCGGTTGCCCGGATAGAGAAATCTGTCCGGGTGCTTTTTTTTGTGGGACAGGAGTGAATTTCAATTCAATTTTTTATCTTTGTAGGGATTGAAAAAAAACGAACTATGGCAAAGGCGAAAAAATTCGGAGCATTCGGAGGAGTGTTTACACCTTCCATTCTTACTATATTAGGGGTTATTATGTATTTACGCCTTCCGTGGATAGTAGGACAGGCGGGTTTGTTCGCTACCCTGGGAATCATCGTCGTGGCCCATATTATTTCGGCCAGCACCGGGCTGAGCGTAGCTTCGATTGCAACCGATAAAAAAGTGGAAAGCGGAGGTACCTATTACATCATCTCCCGGAGTCTGGGATTGCCTATCGGCGGTACCCTGGGCTGGGCTTTGTTTGTCGGGCTTTCGTTTAGCGTGAGTTTGTATCTGATCGGATTTGCCGAAGTGTTTCTTGGTTATTTCGGTTTTGAGGTTACGCTTAACAACATCAGGATAGCCGGTGTGATTATCTTGCTGCTGGTAACCATTCTCACCTTTATCAGCACATCGCTGGCCATCAAGACGCAGTACATAATTATGACGGCGATGGTATTGTCGTTGATTTCGGTATTTCTCGGAAAGCATAACTTTGTTCCTGCGGCCCTGCAAACCGGCACCTTACCCGATTCGCTTCCCTGGATCGCTCTTTTTGCCATTTTCTTTCCGGCAGTAACCGGTTTTGAAGCAGGAGTATCGATGTCGGGCGACCTGAAAGATCCGAAACGAGCCATTCCGGGCGGTACGATAGCCGCTATCGTGGTCGGTTTTGTTACCTATATCGGATTGGCCTATTATTTCAGTGCCACCGTCGATCGCCGGGTGCTGGTCGACGATCCGAATGTGTTGTTTACTATCTCGTGGGTTCCTCAGCTGGTGATTGCCGGAATTTTGGGTGCGACGTTTTCGTCGGCTCTCGGAAGTATCCTGAGTGCCCCGCGCATTTTACAGGCGGTTGCCAAGGACCGCATTGCACCCCGGTTTTTTAGTAAAGGTCACGGCCCGTCGAACGAACCGCGCAATGCCATTTTGCTTACCTTCGTGATCGCTCTGGGCGGAATTTTAATTGGCGAGTTGAATGTGATTGCCCGGGTAGTCACTACTTTTTTCATTATCACCTACGGATTTCTGAACATCACCTATACCGTTGAAAGCTGGGCCAGCAGCGATTTCCGGCCTTCGTTCCGCATTCCCCGGTTCGTAAGCATCGTAGGGGCCGTTGCCTCCATAGTGGTCATGATCCAGCTCGATATTCTGGCTATGATTGCAGCGTCGATCATCCTGCTGACCTTGTTTTTAGTCCTGCGCCGTCAGGAGCTCAATCTGCAGTCGGGCGACACATGGACCAGCGTATGGATGTCGATCGTGAAACATGGATTGAAGAAACTGACCCGCAGCGAACTGCATACCCGCAACTGGCGACCGAATGTGATTTTGATGAGCGGAGGAGTCACTGCGCGACCGCACCTCATTGAAATGGGCCTGGCACTGGTCGGACATCAGGGGGTGTTTACTAATTTCGAACTCGAGCACGACGCCGGTTCTGCTCCCCGTCCTTCGGAAAAGGTGAAGGTGGAAAAGCTGAAGGATTATCCTGAGATTATTACCCGCAAATACCAGTGCAGTTCCATTTACGAAGGCATCGACATGATCAGCCGTGTATATGGTTTTTCGGGATTTGAACCCGATACCATTCTGATGGGCTGGCCGAAGGCTACGGCCGATCCACTGCGTATGACTCAGCTCCTGGATAGCTTGCAACAGCGGGATTTTAACCTGGCTTTGCTCGATTACGACGAGGTACGTGGATTCGGCGCTTATGCGTCGGTCGATTTCTGGTGGAAGGGAAGTGGACGGGAGCTTTCGTTGGCGCTGCATTTGATGCGGTTTATAAGTTCCAGAAAGTCGTGGCGGAAGGCTCGTCTGCGCTTGTTGATCCTCAATGAGGATGCGACACTTACCGAGCGTTACTACGGCGTACTGAAGCAAATGGCCGACGATTACCGGCTTCCTGCCGAAGTGAAAGTGGTAATGAACCTGGAAAAGAAAGCTGTCGTCGAATGTATTGCCGTCGAGTCGGAGTCGGCGGATCTGACTCTCCTGGCGCTACCCGACAGGGAGGAGGAGCACAGTGTGCGTTTTATCGAACATGCCGACGCTTTGTCGTCGAAATTGCACAGTTGTTTATGGATACGTGCTTCGAACCGGTTCGAAACCATCGAAGTGCTGCCCGAAACGCAGCCCGAGCCAAGCCGGATGATGGAGGAGGCTGCCGGCGAGAAGGTGTGCACCTTGCTGGATGTAACCAATGCCCGGCGGGATGCCAGGGAGCTTACCGAATTTGCAGAAAAGATGGATGTGGATCTGGAGCAGTTGAAGTCCGGACTGTTTACCGTGCTGGAACACCGGCGATGGGCGGTGGCCGATGCATTGCACGCCGGAGTGGGATCGCCGCAACAATGGCTACAATTGATCGATCGTCAGCTGAAAGAAGAGCTTGCTTTTGAGGAGGCACTTGCCGGCCGCATGGTGGGAGCATTTCTGAGCACTGTAAAAACCACGGTCGACAACCTGGTTCAACAGCTGGCCCTCAAGCCCGGCCGCAACCATACGAAAGCGATGGAGGTGGCGGTGCGTTATTATTTATACGCACGGAGAGTGGATTCGGTCGAGCGTTTCTATAATAGTTTTTTACTTCGTACGCTGCACTATACGGTTTCGTTGCGCGAAATGCTTACGCAAGCACAGGATGAGGACCGGTTAGAGGCATTGAAGCTAGCTGCACAAGCGCATCTCAGAGCGATGCATTTCGACCTGGTTACCGATATGCGGAAAGATATCATTCTGCTTTCGCAACTGCTCGACAGTGCCAAACTGAGCGAAATGTATCCCGGAATGAAGAAACTCGTTGCGCAGAAGGAAGCCAGGCTGATCGAGCTGGAGGAGGCGCCGGGCCGTATGCGGAGGTTTATTCAGCTGCAGTGGAATAAAGCGATACTCGATGGATTGTGTCTGGATACCCGCGATAAGGTTTCCGCAGCCATCGGGCAGTTGACGGGAGAGGTGAATAGGGTGTTAAAGGCCGGTTTGTATCACTCTCTTTCGGGGTTGCAGGTTCAGCTGAGCGATCCGCAGCACAGGCCGGTAGAAGCCGCAGAGGGCGGAATGCCCTTGGTGGATTCGCTTTTTGTTCAGCTGAACGATAGATTACGCGATATTGTGGCAGACCTGCCCGAATTGATTACGGTACCCGGCAACCGTCTGCCCGAAGACTTGTCGATTGATAAGGCCGGCGATAGCGAGGAGCTGGAAATCAACATCCGTACTACGGTGGATTATTATATCAGCAACGAGCTGGTCGATCAGATCAATAAGCAGGCTCAGTTGTTCGGCAAGGGTGTACAGCGTGTGGCTGTGGCTGTTTCGAATATTACAAAATTGGCCACTTACCATCGATCGCAGTTTCAGGCTGCCGCTTCGGCCGATACGCGGGTATTCGACGATTTGAGGCAGAATGTCGAAAAAGAAACGGCAGATCTGGAAGCGATTGAAGCCACCCTGAAACAGGAGATGGAAGGGGCGTTAAAAAGGGCATTCGAATCATTGAGCGCTGTTGAGATTGTGAATGCTGCCGGCCGTCCCGGGGCGCGTATCGTGCCCCGTTATCAGCAGCGCAAGGCCCAGCGCCGGTTGGTACAGGCCATCGGCGACTACCGCCGTCGATTGATACAGGCGCTGGTGGCCCTGTTTTATCATCAAAGCAAGGGCGTGTTGTGGACCAAGCGGCAAGAACTGACCGGAGAGCGGTCGTTGTTGTACCCGGGCGATGTTGTAAAGCAATACGCCGGGCGTCATCGACTCCATTCGAAAGTGATCGATCAATTGCCTTATTATTACGTCAATTTATTCACCGATGATGCGGGGGCATCGCAGGAATTCAGGGTGGTGATGCAGGAAGAGACCGCGCGGGGCAACCGGGCTATTGAACGGTTTAAGGAAGGTAATGCCGGGATGGTGATAGTGACCGGCGACCGGGGGTCGGGCAAAAGTTCGATGGCCAGGTACCTGGTCGAGACGCATTTCGAAAAGCAGGATATCTGGCGGGTCCGGCCGCCTCTCGAATGCAGTTCGGATGTGAAGAATTTCGACGATCAGCTGAAAGCGTTTGCCGGGGGCCGGGGTTCGCTGGAGCGCCGGCTGGACGAACTTTCGGGGAAAAAGGTGGTGTTGATCGACGATCTGGAGTTGTGGTGGGAGCGGCGCAGGCAGGGTACACAGGTGATCGACCGGATCGTGGAGCTGATGGGCATGTATGGTTCGCGCTTGCTGGTCGTGGCTACGGTGAACCGGTATGCACTCCGGGTGCTGGAACAACTGACGCCACTTACTTCGTGGGTTGGGGAGCTGATTTATTGTCAGCCTTTTAATGCCGGCGAACTGAAGGAGATGATTTTAACCCGGCATCAGGCAGGAGGGATGCGTTTTGTGCTTGACGACCAGGAAGAAGACGATTTTTCGGATTGGGCCTATGCACGTTATTTCAATCACCTGTTTAATTGTACCGGTGGCAATCCGGGTGCGGCAGCACATTGCTGGCTCGGCGGTATCCGTTCGGTGGAGGGGATGCGTATTCGTATTGAGCGTCCGGTGCAGGAGGAGTTGCATGCGGTAGGATATCTGACGGATAGCGAGTGGATGGTGATTTTGCAGTTGGTGATGCATCGCAGGGTGTCGGTGGGCGGTTTAGCCCGTTCGTTGAACCGGGATTCCGAAAGGGTAGGAGCGGTCGTACGGCAGTTGCTTCGCAATGGCGTATTGCATGAAACAACTACAGGGGTTTATATGCTGGAGCCCTTTATGGAACAGGCATTAATTTCGAATCTGAAAAAATTGACATACCTATGATTTTCATTCAAGTGCCAGCACTGGCTATAGTGCTTTTTATCGTGTTGCGCAGTGTTCAGCATCTGTATCTGAAGGTGGTGGTTTCGCAGCGGTACCGGAGGTTGTTTGCGCGATGGTTTCCTTTACTGGAGATTGGATTGTGGGTTGTGTATGCTTTCTGGTCGGTAGTGGGACTATCGTCTGAAATGCAGCTGAATTTTATAACCGAGGTATTTGTTGTGGTGGTGCTTGCGGTGTCGGGCTGGTATTTCCTGCGCGATTTTTTTGCCGGTTTTATGCTGCGGTCCGAAAATGCATTCGAACCGGGCTGCAGGTTGAAGGTGGGCGATAGTGAAGGCGTGATTTCGCACATTGGTTACCGGTCGTTACAGCTTACTACCGACGAGGGTGTGCTGGTTAAGTTGCCGTACAGCATGTTATCGGGTCGGTTGCTGATGCAGCCGGCTGATATGGGCCGGTTGAATCGCCAACCTGTTGTACTTGGGTTTTCATCGCGGTTACCGGCCGATGAAGTAAAGCTGCGTCTGTTCCGGCGACTGCTTGAGATGCCTTGGGTATTGCCCTCTTTTACACCTGAAATCAAGCTCCGGTTGCAGTCCGACGGAGTATACCGGGCCGAAATTCAATTGCGGGTTGTCGACGAAGAATCGCTGATGAAAACCCAATCGGAACTGTTGGAATTTGCCGTGAAAGAATTATAATACTATGGGCGGGAGTTTGCGTACAATGCGATTGCGGCCCTGGCTTAGTTCAATAATAAATGTATCATCGGGCAACCGGTGATGAACCGTGCCCCTTCCGGGGTTGAAGCTGATCACTTGAAGCTGGCGGCCCGCAACATCCAACATTCTGAGGCAGGCCGGTTCGTGATTCGTGCCGGCCGGTGTAAACCGGATGCTGATATGCCTGTCGATGGTCGAAAATTGCAAATCAAATGCAGGCGGTATCGTTGGATTGGCATGGATAGCTGTAATGTCGATGGTGTCGAGCGAAGGGGGAGTCAGGTAGCTGCGATAAAATGCATACATGCTGCTTAATGCTGCTGCTGTTTTAGGAATGGAATGGCCGTTCCCGTAATCCACCAGCGTTGAGGTAGCTACACCCAGCGAATCGAGTTTGGATTTGAAAAATCCGATTTGTTCCTTGTAATAGTGGGCATCGTCGGTATTGTAGAAAAATAATACCGGAGCGGTGGCGGCTGTTTGTGCCAGGTAGGCCGATCCTTGTTTTTCCCAGGTAGAATAGTTTGTTTCGAGGGCTCCCCATGCCCAGGGGCAACGAGTTTCCAGGTTATTGTCGCCGTCGCCGGTGGTTTTGTAGATTTTAGTAAAATCGAATACTCCTGAACCCAGGGCTGCTGCCTGTACGGCATCGTCGATTTCCTGGTGAAATCCGGCGTTTTCAAATTCGGCTACCGTGCGATCGCCTACGGCCATGGAACCCGCATCCGATCCTCTCGAAAAACCATAAATGCCTATTTTATCCGATAATCCGAGTTCGGCGCCCAACTTCCGGAGTGTACGAACGGCCGATTTTACCTTCTGAGCCGCATCGGGATTCACCTGGTACGATTTATACGTATCGTTGGCTCCGCCTGCCGGTTTGCCGTTTCCCCACGGGCAATACTTGGGATGATCGGCAATAGCCCAGGCCATTCCATGGGCTGGTGCGCCCTCCAGCACCGAGTCGTCGAACCCGGCGAGGGTATTTCCCAGATTGAGGCGCTGATTCATGTTGGCCGACCCGTACGAACTGTTACTGTACGAAAACGAAAGTATCACCGGAGTTGTTTCGGTGGCATTGGCCGGATAAATAATATCCATGCGCAAACTGTCGCCCACGGTATAGGCTGCCGGGTAGTTGTAGGTAAGCGGATTATCCTTGAAGTAAGGAATGTCGCGGGCAATGCGGTATCCTTCGAAAAGTACATACGATCGGTATTTCGAACAGTTGGTGCTTCCGCAGAAGTTTCCTGCAAACAGAGCATCGTTGATGGCAATGATATCCGCGTTGAGGCGCAGGGCCGAGGCATCAGGATGCTTTGCATAATCGAGTTCGATAACCCGGTAACCCTTGCCGAGTAACCAGTTCACATCGTCGGCCAGCGTGTTTTGACCCAGTTTTTTCAATGCGAGATTCTCGAGGTATACCACTGTGAGGTAAGCGCCGGTAGCATCTTTGGCCGGCGCCGGCGATTCGGAAATTGTGTAGTTGATACCCGATCCTGTCGCCGGGCTGTTCCAGGTGCCCGAAAGTTGGGCCGGAAGCATAGTACTGCATAGGATGCAGCAAGTCGTAAAAAAGAGAATGCGTCTCATAAGCCGGAAATTTCCAATAAGACGCACCGGCCGGCTGGATGTACTTTCGTTCGTCTTTTTTTTATCCGACGAAGGTAAGCAGATAGCCGGCCAGCGATCCTCCCACCACGATAAAGGCGCTGTTGAGTTTCCGGAAACCAAAAACGGCCAGGAAGCTCAGCAGGGTTATGGTTACCGTGCGCCAGTCGGTAATGGTTGCCATTCCCATTTCGATACAGATGACGGCAATAACAGCTACCGATGCCACATTAACCGCATCGAGAAAAGCAGCAAAAATTTTCGAGTTACGTATCTTTTTTACCAGTGGATTGAGCAGGGCTACGAATACAAACGATGGAATGAAAATGCCCAGGGTTGCTACCAGCGCTCCCTGAAAATTGTCGATTTGATAGCCGATGAAGGTAACCGACGAAAATACGGGCCCGGGAGTGAATTGTCCGACTGCTATAGCGTCGATCAGTTGTTGTTGCGAGAGCAGTCCGGTGGCTACCAGCTCGGTGTCGAGGAAAGCAAACAGTACGTATCCGCTTCCGTAGAGTATAGCCCCCACTTTGAGGAAGGTAAGAAACAGGCCCAGCGATCCGCTGGCTGCCAGTCCGGTGCCGGTGATGTGCAGCAATGGAAGCGGTAGCAGGGCGCTTAGCTTACCCGCGTTTTTGGTTTGCATGGCCTTCAGAGCCATAGCCAGGAACCCGGCTCCGAAAAGTACGATAATTTCGCCGACCCCTGCAAAATTGAGCGCCATAGCCGCGATGCCGATGATCCACAGCTGGGTGGATTTGAGCGATTTCTTTGCCAGCGGATACACGGCTGCTGCAATAATGGCGATAATGGCCGGAGTGATGCCGTAAACGAAGGGTTGAAGCTCGGGGAGTTGTCCGTAGTTTTTGTACAATATGGCAAATACGGCCGTAATGAGCACCGCCGGCACAATAAAACACAGTCCGGCCACGATTAGTCCTTTCCAGCCTCCCCGGTCGTAACCGATATGAATGGCCATTTCGGTGCTGTTGGGGCCCGGGATGAGATTGGTAGCGCCCATCAGATCGAGGAAATGCTGCTCGTCCATCCATTTTCGTTTGCGTACCACCTCGTCCTGCATCATTGCGATATGCGCTGCCGGCCCTCCAAACCCGATAATTCCGAGTTTTAGAAATAATTTAGCAATTTCTTTTAACATCATGCACGTATTTATAAGTAGCACAAAGATAAGGCTTATCGGTCGGATGGATGTGGTGGCTACGGACGGAAAAATGGTATTATTGAAAATATTTTCTGCGGAATTGCAGCGGAGTGACTTGTTCGTATCGTTTGAAGAATTTTACAAAATTGGAAGTGTCGGTAAACGCTAATATTTCAGCGATTTCGTTGATGGTATTGTCGGTATGCAGGATATAACGTTTGGCTTCGAGCAAGAGTTGATGGGCGATGAGTTCGCCGGCACTTTTCCCCGATTGTTTCCTGCAGAGGGAGTTGAGGTTTTGAGGAGTAGTGTTGACCAGTTCTGCGAATTCGTTTACCCGGTGCAAACGAGGACATTCTTTATTAAGAAGGACGATGAACCGTTCGTAGACCGACTGTGGCCGGGCATTTTCGGGAGCTGTTGCGGCATTCAACCGCAACAGGCTTCCTACCAGCGATTTTAACAGCCCGTGAATGATGTCGTTCGAATATGGAGCGTTGAGCTGGTATTCGGTGAAGATGGCTTCCAGCAGCCTCAGGGGGAACCGGTCCCTTGTCAGCCTGAGGCGTGTCATCGCTTGCAATTCGCGGAGCATGTCCAATAATCGCTTTTCGTTTACCGGATCGAATTCGTTTTCGCGGTAAATAATCACAAATCCTTTGGGGATGGATGTAAATTGCCAGAAATGGAGTTGTCCGGGTTTCAGCAAATAAAACTCGGGCGACGAAATAAGATATTTCTCCGATTCGATGCTATGAAAACCCTGTCCTTCGGCTAAGAATATTAATTCGTAATATTCGTCATGCTTATGCGGTCTGGTCTTTTTAATTTGCTCTTTAAATCGTGAAATTTTAAATGTATGTCCCTCGCCGAGTTTATTTTTTGTTCCTATGTGTTTTTGTTCCATCTTCTTAATATCTAGTCCGGTTGGCGTATCTTACCAGAGCCAGCATTACAGGTACTTCCACCAGCACTCCGACCACCGTGGCCAGGGTGGCGCCCGAGTTTAAGCCGAATAAGATGATTGCCACAGCCACCGATAACTCGAAGAAATTACTGGCGCCGATGAGCGAAGCAGGTGCTGCGATGTTGTGGGGCAATTTCCATTTTCGGGCCCATCGGTAGGCCAGGAAAAAGATTACAACGGTTTGCAGGATGAGCGGAACGGCAATCAGCACGATATTGAACGGATTTTTCAATATAACATCTCCCTGGAACGAAAAGATCAGGATCAGTGTTAATAGCAGCCCGCCGATGGTGATTCCGGTGAACTTCTTCAGGAAAACATTTTCGAAGAAAACCTTTCCTTTTTTCGAAATGACTGCGTTACGGGTGACAACGGCCAGTAGCAATGGGATTACGACAAACAGCACCACCGACATCAGCAGAGTGTTCCAGGGGATGGCGATTCCCGAAACGCCCAGCAGCAGACTCACGATGGGCACGAAGGCTACAATGATGATCAGGTCGTTGATGGCTACCTGCACCAGGGTGTAGGCAGCATTGCCTTTGGTGAGGTGACTCCACACGAACACCATGGCGGTACAAGGTGCGGCGCCGAGCAATACCGCACCGGCCAGGTATTCGCGGGCGAGTGCTTCGGGCAGGAAGGTTTTGAAGATGAAGAAGAAGAACAGCCAGGCAATTCCAAACATGGTGAAGGGTTTAATGAGCCAGTTGGTTACCAGTGTGATAGTAAGCCCTTTGGGCATTTTTACAGCATCCACCACACTGCGGAAATCAATCTTCAGCATCATGGGGAAAATCATGATCCAGATCAGCACTGCAATAGGGATGGAAACATTGGCATACTCGAGTTTGCCGAGTGTTTCGGGGATCGATGGAATGTACCTGCCGAGTACAATACCGTTAACAATACAGAGCGCCACCCAAAGGCTCAGGTAGCGATCGAAAAACGACATTTGTCTGGATTCGTTACTCATAACGCGATTTATAAGCTGAAATGGTGATACTGTAAACTCCAAAATCGTTGGTAGTGTTGGAGTTCAAATTATATTTTTGTACGATTGAAGCCGGAAGATCGATGGCTTTCTTTTTATGCAGGATAAGGGAGGTAAATCCTGTGTCTTCAATTAATTGCAGGTAGTGTTCGAGTTCGAGCGCACCTGTCACACAACCCACATAAAGCATAGCGTCCTTTAGCAGTTCATCCGGTAAATGGCCCGAAATGACCACATCGGAAATGCAAAAATGGCCACCAGGTTTTAAAGTCCGCCAAATTTCCGAAAAAGCTTTAGCTTTGTCGGGGACCAAATTGAGTACACAGTTGGAAAGAACTACATCAAATTGAAGATCTTCAAAAGGCATAGCTTCGATATCGCCCAATATAAAATCGACATTGGTAAATCCCAGTTTTTGAGTATTTAACCGGGCTTTTTCAACCATTTCCTTTGTGAAATCAAGCCCTGTTACGTGCCCTGTGTCTCCGGTGAGATGTCGTGCGACAAAGCAGTCGTTGCCTGCACCACTACCCAGATCGAGTAGTCGGTCGCCGGGCTTTATTGCTGCGAATTGGGTTGGGATGCCACACCCCAAGCCCATATCGGCATCGTTTATATGGCCTTCGATACCGCTGTATTCATCGCCTATCATGCTGTATTCCAGCGAATCGCAACACGAAGAACCACTGCCGCAGCAGCTGTTCAGTAAGCTTCCTCGGGCAATATTTCCGTATTTTTCCTGAACAACCAGTTTCATGTTTTTCGGGTCCATAAACTTACAATTGAGGTTTAATTTGTTCTTCGTACAAAGTATAGAACCCAGCCTTAATTTCGTCACGCACGCGGATAAATTCGCTTTGGATGAACTCCGGGCTACCTAGGGCATGGCTCGGATCGTCGAAGCCTATGTGGAGGCGGTGTTTGACCTTGCCGAGGAAAGCCGGGCAGTTTTCGTTGGCACCGCCGCAAACTGTTATTACATAATCCCATTCGTCGTTGATATAGGTATCGACCTGGTCGGAAGTGTGGTGACTGATGTCGATTCCGATTTCTTTCATCACTTCCACCGCTTTCTGGTTCAGTTTTCCCGAAGCTTCGGTACCAGCAGAGCATACGGTAATACGATTGTCGAACGATTGCAGAAAGCCGTGAGCCATCTGACTGCGGCAAGAGTTGCCGGTGCATAGAATAAGTACTTTCATTGTTGTTTTGTTTTTTGATGGTCGTGTTCTGGTTGCTGGAAAACGTAAATGCCGGTTTTTGAATACATCCGTTACACGTCCGATCGTAGTGTATCAGAAAAATGTGCCGAAAATCACTCCGGCCAGGGTGGAAAGCGAAACCACCAAAATTACGTATACTATTGTTTTTTGTGTCCCCATTACTCCTCTTATTACCAGCATGTTGGGCAGCGAAAGGGAGGGTCCGGCCAATAATAAGGCGAGAGCAGGTCCTTTTCCCATTCCCGAAGCCAGCAAGCCCTGTATAATAGGAACTTCGGTGAGTGTTGCAAAATACATAAACGCACCTACAATGGATGCCAGCAGATTGGAAAGCAGAGAATTACCGCCCACAGCCCAGGCGATCCAATGATTGGGAATCACTCCCGGAATAGAGGTGTCGTCGTGTGTAGAGCCCAGTAAAAAACCCGCAATGACAACCCCCATAGCCAGCAAGGGCATTATTTGTTTGGCAAATCCCCAGCTGGAGACGATCCATTCGCGGTTTTCGCCCTGTGCGTGTTTGTCGGTAAGTCCAAGTATGCTGATTACTGCAATTCCGGTAGTCACGCTGAGGATCGGACTGTTGGTGAGCAAGGCCACCCATGCGATGAGGAAAGTACCCAGGGCCACTTTCCACCATTTGATTTTCAGAATGGCGATAAGCGAATACATCAATCCTAAGGAGAGTGCGGCCGTAATCAGCCATTTATAATTCCAGATGGTAAACCAGAGTCCGGAAGTTATATCTGCAGATGGTTTCCCCCAGTTGGCAAACACCAGAATGAGTACCAGCAGGAAAAAATGAATTGAAGTTTGCCACAAAGGCCTTGTTTCGGGAATGTCGGGGAAGTTTAACTGTTCGGCAGCCCTTATTTTTTCTTCTTTCCGGTAGATAAAAGCCATAGTCATTCCGATCAGAATGCTAAACGATACAGCTCCGATAAACCGGGCAATTCCTAATTCAATTCCCAGAATGCGGGCCGTTAATATGATAGCCAGGATGTTGATGGCCGGGCCAGAGTATAAGAACGCCACTGCCGGACCGAGTCCTGCACCCCGTTTGTGAATACTCGAGAACAGAGGCAGGATGGTACAGGAGCAAACAGCGAGGACAGTTCCGGAAACAGATGCCATCAGGTAGGCAGCCCATTTCCGGGCTTTGGCTCCGAAATATTTGATCACCGAGGCCTGGCTTACAAATACCGATATAACGCCGGCGATGAGAAAAGCCGGAAGCAGGCAAAGGATGACATGTTCCCGTGCATACCAGCGGGCCAGATCGAAGGTAGCGGCTACCGCAGAGGTAAATACGACGCTTTCGACCGGAAGAAAATAGACGGCCAGAAAAACGACAAGGATGCCAGTCAGGATTTTAAGTTCGTTCTTGAGTTCCATTTCCGGTTAAAAATAAAAGGTAATTATATAGTAAACACCTACACCAATAAATACAACAGCCACCACCCGTCGGAACCAATACTCGAAGCTTTTCAGTTTATTGTAGAAATTTCCCACGCTCGAAACGCTGTAGGCAACAAACCATGCGAAAATAAAGACGGGTAGTCCGGTTGCAACTGCAAACACGAGCGGGAAGAAAATTCCACCCGCGCTCGCCAGCGATAAAGGAAGTAATCCTCCGAAATATAAAATGCCGCTGTACGGACAAAATGCCAGGGCAAAAATAACCCCGATCGCGAATGAGCTGAAGAGTGTTCCTTTACGAGCTGTTTGTTCGAGCTTAGCGCGGTTGCGTCCGGCTGTTCTGAAGTCGATTTTGATGAAATCGAACATGAAAATACCGATCACTACCAGTAAAGGTCCCAAAACGTACCCTCCGTAGGTGCTCAGTCCCCGTTGAATGTTGAAAATGCTTCCGCCTTGTTCGAGTATCACGATCAGCACTACTCCCAACACAGTATAGCTGAAAGCCCTACCCAAGGTGTAAAATATTCCATTGAGAAATAGTTTTCGTTTGTCGTTCAGATCTTTACCGATAAATCCGATGGCGGTAATATTGGTTGCCAGCGGACAGGGACTGATGGCCGTCATGATACCCAGCAGAAATGCCGAAAGTACCGGCAATTGAGAGGAGTCGATGAGTTGTTGTAGCGCATCCATGCTTAGTCTGCGAGGTAACGGTTAATCTCGGTTGTAATCGCTTGTTGCAAACCTTCCGGATCCGATAATGCCATCGCAAAACCTTTTTCGGTCATATTGGTATAGAGCACGCCCTTTTCGATTATCAGGCTGCTCCATGCAACTTCATATTTTTCGATTTGTTCTTCAAAGTTTTTATCGTCGAGATTAACTTCCACGAATTGTACCTTTTCAGGATTGTTGAAATTTTCAGCAATCGCCTTACGGGCAGCTTCCTCGATTGCCAGACAGCTTTTGCAACGCTGTGGACCGTGGAAATAATACACTACTACTTCGGCAGTAAGCGCTTCTGACGAATGGTTTCCGCCTGCCCGTTGGTTACAACTGCTGAATATAACCAATGTAAGTGCTAAGAGAATGATCTTGTTCATGGGATTGTTTTTTTACAGCGTGTATGATTCGTTAGGATGATCAGCGTTTTAAGGTAAGCAGGCTTTTTATTTCCGTCAGATTGGGAACAAAGCCTTTTGCAACTACTTTTCCGTCGATAACCAGTGCCGGTGTAGTTATAATATTGTAGCCCATGATTTCCATAATATCGTCGACCTTGGTGATGGAGGCATCGATACCTAACTCTTTCACCGCCGTTTCGACATTCTGATAAAGGGTTTTGCATTTTGGGCAACCCGGTCCCAATACTTTAATTTCCATAGGATGCGTATTAGTCGACGGTAGTGCAGCACACTTCCTTCAGGTGAATACTGTTGAAAAATTCGTTGAAATACACTTTCGCAAGCTCCCAATTGGCCTGGTTGATGCAATATTTTACCTTGGGTGTTTCAATTTCACCCTGTATGAGCCCGGCGTCCTTAAGTTCTTTAAGATGCTGCGATACAGTAGCTTTGGCGATGGGTAGCTCGTTGTGGATGTCGCCGAAATAGCAACAGTCGAGCGAGGCAAGAAATTGTAAGATGGTAATGCGGGCCGGATGCCCCATAGCTTTGGCGAAGCGGGCCAGCTGTTCGTTGTCGAGGCTGTAGTTTTTAGTGTTCATGTCCTGTTTATTTTATATCATGTTCGTAGTTCGCAAAATTACGAACAATTTTTGAACAAAACAAGCATGAAGCATAAAAAAGTAAAGAATCAAGATTCGGGATACTTTCGCATCGCCGGAACCTTGATTCTTTACGCTTGAAATTAAATTTTTACCACTTTCAAGGTTTGTTGGATTTCTTTCCCGGTTACACGCACGAAATACATTCCTGCCTCGAGGGAGTCCAACTCTAAACGATGTTGATAGGCATTGCTAACGGGTTCTGAAAAAATAAGTTTTCCCGTAGCATCAATCAGTTCAATTTTTTGCGCTTCGATAGTTTCGTCGAAGCTCAGCATACAATAACCGGAGGCGGGTTGTGGATACAGTTGTATGGTGTGAGATTCCGGCTGACGAAGGTTACTGGCTACATCCACCGAAATAATACCCTCGCTTATCCGGCTGGTGTTCCACTCCAATCCTTCTCCGGGAGTTGCCGGAACAATAGCATCGAAGGTTCCGGTAATGGTAGGAGCCGTAATGATTTTGTACGAAGTTCCTGCTGTATAAGTGCTTCCTTTGTTTACCATTTCAAGGGTGCCTTTCAACGAAGCGGTGCTCCCGACGCTCAGCCGGTCGAGCTGCGCTCCGAAAAGTTCGATACGGGTAGTGGATCCGGTCAGCAAGGAAAGCACGCCGTTGATGGTAAGGGTACCGAAACCGTTGTTTCCGGGCGATACGATAGCTCCCGACTGAACCAGCACACTTCCACCTACAATGCCGGTGCCGGCCAGTGTAGCTCCATCGCGCACGTATACCGCATTAGTTCCGGTAGCACTTCCGGTGGTGTTTCTCACTTCCAGCGTACCACCGTTAATGTTGACGATTGCCGTGGAAGCCGAAGTGCCGGTCAGGGTCCATTTTCCGGTTCCCACCTTCGTAATGGTAGCGGTGGCGCTGGTCGTGCCATTGAACACAGCATCGGCATTGTTGTAACCAATTTCCCAGCGTCCTCCTCCAATACTTGAACCGGCAACACCTTCGAGCGCTCCGATTTTCACCAGCGAACCGGTATTCGGGCTCGAGGCTCCGACGGATGAATAAGCCCCCATATCTACTTTGTCGCCCAGCGAAATAGTGGCGTTCGGAAAACCGGTCGAATTATTGGTGATGCGGAACGTGCCACCGTCGCTATCGGAAGTTACATTCAGTTTCCCATAAAAATTCAGGCTGTTGGCCACCCAGTCGGCACGAACGTAAGGAGTCACGAAGTTCAGGGTGCCGTCGCCGCTCAACGAGCCTTCAATATTACACCTGCCCGAGGCAACGAGCGTGCCGCTTTGTCCGGACGGCACCTCCATCTTCCAGTTGGGAGCCTGACCGTAGGCGGTGGAATAAAACATAGTCAGCCGGCCGCCATTACGGAACGTGATTGCATTTAGCCCGCTGTTGTTCATCAGAATCGAACCCAATGCCACCCGGGCTTTGTCGATTACCGTTCCACCACTGTGAGTGTTAGCTGCCGATGCCGACAGGTTGATTTGTCCGTCGCCGGCAAGTACCAGCTGTCCGGTGCCGGAGATCGTCCCGCTGAGCGACAATACTCCGTTGGATCGGGGTACGCTGATGGTATCGACGCCCGTTAGCCGGATGCCGCGGTTGGTATTTGTTCCGATTGCATTTACGATTAGTGTGCTGTTGTGCAGCTGGATAGCATCGGCGGCCGTGTTGCCTGCTCCCAATGAACCGGGGGCGCCGGCGTCGGAAAGGGCTGCAACCTGTACCCGGGCATTGTTTAAAATTGTTTTTCCGGTATACGTATTATTTACCGTTTGTATATCGAGCAAGCCATAACCCGTTTTCTCCAGATTACCTTCTCCCGCAATTCCGCCGGTTCCTTTTAATATATAATTCGTAGCCGTATTGAACCTGGCGGTCGAAACTGCGAATTGATCGGTAAGGGTAATGGTTTTCCGGCCGGCCTGATCGTTGAACTCCACCGCATCGCCGCTCACAAAAGCCGTAGGCGTACCCTCAATGCTGAAATTATTGGACAGAAAATCCCAGGTTTCGCTGGTCTGGCCGGTCCAAACCACCGCGCCGGCCGAACGCGACGAACTGACAACCAGTTGTAAGGTATTATCGGCAATAACCAGTACAGCCGGCAGCCCCGAGATCCCTTTCAGTACGAAATTACTTGCCGAGCCGGTCAAGGTGCCGCTCCATTTCATCAGGCTGTATGTTCCGGGCTCTACATTGCCATCAGGGGTGTTTACAACTACCGCAGTAATCCCCTTCGCATTTACATCGCCATTAACGATGAGCGAATCGTTCCGGTAGCTATTGCCCGTTGCGAGGTCGAAGTGCAAATTAGTTTTTCCGGGCAATTCCAGTTGACCGTTTATTACGATGGTGCCGAGCTCGCTGAGTCCTTTACCCGGCGCGAGCCGTCCGCCTTCTGCATGCAGCGAGGGGTGGAGGGTGAGTGGTCCGTTGAGTGTAGCATTGCCCGATAACGTACCGTTGGCATCCACCTGAACAGGGCCTGTCAGTGAACCATTCAGCTCCAGGGTGCCTTCCGAAACCCGGGTCGGTCCCGTGTAATCGTGCCGGCCGTTCAATACGAAGGTACCCTGCATCGATTTTACAAATTCCATCGAGCCGCTCAATTTGCCGCTTCCTCCCAGGGTATAGTCGTGCCCTTTCGGATTCATGGCCCATATTTTTGAAGGAAACACCGTTCCCGCAAGTTGAATTACGGCACTGTTGTCGCCCGACAAATCGAACATGATATCGTCGCCGGCCGTAAAATTACCGGTGCTGTTCTCTCCGGTGGTATATAGCCCCGTTTCCAGCGAAGTCCCCGATTTCCAGCTGAGCTTTGCTTCCTGCACCGGAGCAATGGGAGGGGCAGGCATCTGGTAGCCTAAGTAAAAATCGGGATAGGCCGATTGATAATAACCCTTGGTAGTAGCTTGCATGCGGTAGGCCGGATTTTGCATCAGGCAGTAAATACGGTGATTGGTAGGATAGTCGGTGGTATAGCCAACAAAACCCTGCACCGCTTCAACTGTATTTCCATCGACCACCACCGAAATTCTTTTTTTAAGAATTATTTCTTCGCGCCAGTCTCCGGCTATATCGCCAAAAAATGCCGGGCGCACTCCATAAGCGGCATTTACCTGCCAGTTGGTCATTTTTGCAAATTCGATCAACCGGTTGCCTATTGTTTTCGAGCCATGGTCGTATTTTCGTATATCGGCGTTAAATCCATTTCCATCGGGCGCTGCGAGCTGCTCGCGATCGAGCGCACCATCCCACCAAACACCTTCGTAAGGCCAGGGCGCTCCGCCTTCGTGCAATACGTTTCCCCTGGCATCGTATATATTCGGCATTGTCGACCAGAACTCATAGCCCAGCCGGGTGGAGTCGATATCGATACATTCGCCGCGCCCCACATCACCCACCGCCGGTAAGTAAAAACGTTTCAGGTGTTCGCCGGTAGCCGCGTCGTACACCACCATCCCCAATAAACTGGGAGCATTCTGCTGAATGGCAAATGTTTCGAGACCGGGCCGTTCGGGGTCGATGTCGCCTACCCTGAAGCGGTCACCGTGGCTCAGGTTGGCACTGAAAGCCATCGTTCCGTCCCCTTTCAGCCCAAATCCGATATTCAATAATTCATCTTTTCCATCCCCGTCGACATCGGCAGCCCGTATACTATGCGCTTCGGCCGCATTCTGACTGCCCCGTTCCCAGTTGAAAATATTCACCCACTGTTTCGCTTCGTTGTATCCCCAGGCCGATCCGAAATAATAATGCGCCTGATTCTGCACCGTTCGCACTTTGTAGATAAATCCGACGGCCGGACGCTTGCCATCGGCATAAAAAATAGACATATGTCCGTTCAGGTTGTTGTATTCGTCCCCCATGAAGATGGCTTTGTTGGTCCGGGTGTAAATCGAAGGGTAATTCATCTCGATACTGTTTTTCTCCCTGCCGGTCATGCCATCGATCACCGTAATATATTGCGGAGAGTTGCGTACATTCTGTGTGTTGTAGTCGATAATGCCATCGTTGTCGGTATCGAGCGAAGCGGAACCGAATACGCCTTTGCCATCGGCAAACTTCGTTCCGTCGCTGCTCTTCACCACCACTTCGGCTTTTCCGTCCTGATCCATGTCGTAGGCAATCACCATGTCGTCCTGTCCCTGACTGATGGTCACATTCGGTCCCATGTCGATGGTCCAGAGCAAAGTGCCGTCGCGCAGGTAAGCCTGCACCTTATGACTTTTTCCGGTAGTTGAAAGGCGGTCGACCACGAAATCGTATTCGCCGTCGCCGTCGAGGTCGGCCGGCCACACGAATTTAGTATTGTACTGGGTGAGTTCCAGGCCGTCGGCTGCCGGATTAAAGGCGATGTCGAGATAAGTACTCCGCATGGTGGTGAATCCGTGGGAAGGTACCGTGTACATTCCGCTGGGCGAACTCTCGACTCCCTTATTCACAGCAGTAACATACAGTTGGGTACCTATGCCGATGCTGCCTTGAGGCGCCTGGAAATTGGTAACTTGCAAGGGCTTGCTGTTGAGTCTGGTAAACGACGATCCAACAGGGCTTTTAGCATAGAGGTTGAAGGTGATATCGTCGGGGTCGGTCGCAAAAAACCTCCAGCTCACAAAGTAAGCTCCACCCGAATTGCGTACAGCTACCACACCACGGTCGAGTTTTTCCATTTTGCGCTGAGCTGACAGGGGGAAAGAGGCCAGCAGTATTCCTACTAAAATTAACGGGAAGAAGTGTTTCATGACAATATTTTAAATGTAAATCAGTTGCAAAAATACGATCTTCTGTTCAGTAAGAAATGGAATCGCGTGTTAATACCTGTTTTATTTGTGCAACAATGAGTATATAACATGGGCTGTCGATCGGGTTGAGGATGCGACAGCCCATGATGAAAATTAGTGAACAGTCACTTTATAAGTGCTGGTCGTTCCGTCGGTTTGGTCTACTGTGAGTAAGTAGAGACCTTTGGCAAACTGCCCCATATTCAGCCGATTAGTGTTACCTGTGTTGTGCGATAGCCATACTTGCTGTCCGGCCAGGTTAGTAACCCTGATCGAACGGATATTATTTCCCTCAACAGTAACATAATCGTTGGTCGTGGTAGGAAATACGGTCAATTGTTTCTCTGAATCGTTCACGCCAGTAGTGACGGAGCTATAGCTAAGGTATCCGGTGGCATCGTCGAAGCTATATCCTGCTGGAAGGTCTTTCAGGGCAAAGGTTCCGGTTCGGATGGCCGCATTAATCAGTTGAATGCTGGTATTGTCGGCAGGTGCATCGGCCGTTACCACCACCTTAAGCGAACCTCCGATAGCCAGCGAATCGCCCACCGTAAGCCGGTCGTATTCACCATCGTTAAATCCTGCAACCGTTAAAACCACCGAATCGGTAAGTACCAGGTCTTTGTTGAAAGTCAAACCACCGCTCAGTATTCCCTGTACCGTTGAATATCCGTCAATTATACCTGAACCCTTCAAAACAGCTCCGGGCGATGTGGTGAGAGTGGTAGCCGACAAGTGTCCGGTTACGTTCAAAACAGCTCCGCTATCTACTTTTACAGCATTGGCGGTGCTCTCCGGCGTACCTGTGTTTCCCCGCCAGGTGCCACTAATCAGCATTTCTCCGGCAGATACGGTCAAATTTCCGTTGAATGCATCCGAAACCCCCGCCAGGGTCAGTTTGCCGCTACCTACTTTGACAAGGTTGGTTTTTAATCCGTTGTAGCTCGCGCCACTTCCTGAGTATCCGCCCAGGTTGGTAAAGCTTCCCGCATATTCGCTGTCGAGGTTCAATCCTCCTACACTCCAGGTTATATCACGTTCGAGGGCGATAGATCGTCCCCAGCCCAGTTGCGCTCCCGGTTCGCCGCTCAACGATCCTACATTAATCACTGCCGGGCCGCCCTGGTTGGCATTGATATAAAGCAGGGCATTTCCTTTCAGGTTCAATTTTGCATCGGCAAGGTAGGTCGGCGAAGCCGACGTCATTCCAAAGCGGTTGTCGGTACCGGTGCCATTCAGTTCCAGCTCGGCACCCTCGCTCAGCACGCCCGATGCTGCAAAATCGAACGCACGGCTGTTGTCGTTGCTGGCATGGTCTTTTTGTGCGTTGATGGTGATTTTTACTCCACTGCCGGCTGTCATTCCCAAGATGAGCGACGAACTGAAATCGCCTGCGTTGATGGTAGCCGGAGCATTGAAGGTGGTGGCCGGAAGCGTGATGGCGTTGGCCTCCAGTGTAATCTCTGTTGCCCCTGTGACGGTTACAGCCGTTCCCAATACACCCGTTTTTTTCAATGCGATGGCTCCTCCTGTAATTTGCGTCGTCCCCGTCAGGTTGTTCGCGAGGTCGAGGGTGAGGGCTTGCGAACCGCTCAGGTTGATATTCATTTTACCGCTACCCAGAAGAGTTCCGGCTCCCTGTAAGGTGTAACCGGCTCCGCTGACGGTAAGGTCGCCGGTACCCAGGTTGAAATTGCTGTTGGAGGTTACCACTTTAGTGGAAGCAGCTTCGGGGAATTCGACGGCGTTGCCCGGTTGATACACCTGGGCGTTGGTTCCATCCGAGAAATTGGCTGTAGCTTCGTTCCAGTTGCCATCCACGGCGCCGGTCCAGTGGAACACTCCGGTATGTAGGGGGTATTTTTTCATATAAATATCCACATGACCCAGTCCGTCGGCCGTTACCAGGGCATTGTCGGCAGCCACGCTCGCGAATATATAGTAAAAAGCCCCGGCGGCAAATGCACTTTTATCGGCTCCCGAGGCGGTGTAGGTTGAATTAAGGGCCAGGTTGGGACGAACTTCCGATTTGATAAGGCTGGTCGTATTATCGGCATCGTAATAGTTGACGGTTACACTGCCAAGCGCCGACGCTTCTTCCCAGGTGTACAGGATGTAATTGTCGAGTGTCATATTGAGGACACTGTTTCCGGCATTACCGCTGTTGGTCAGATTTCGGCCCCTTGCCGCCATCGCGCTTATTTTATCGGCATTGGTGGCGCTGGCACTTAAAAACGGGATATTTGCAGCCATGTATTGCTTGCCGGGATCGTCGGTACGGATGATCCAGACAGAGTCGATCACATGGGTTGCAAAGTCGAGTTTTGCTTTCACCGTATAGGTTTTAGCGTTAGGGAAGTCGGCCCCGAGCCACGATCCTGCAAAAAAGGAGGCACAATCGGCTTTATAGTCGGATGTTCCCGAATAGGTGGCCGGTTGGAGCGTCCAGGTTGTTGTGAGGTGGGTAGCCGTAGGCGTAAGGTTCATCAGGTGGATTCCCGAACTACCGCTCACCCAGCTTTCGGCTATCAGCACGAAAATCGGATTTTTGGCATTGTCCGATATTCCCAGGGCGTTGTAAGCCATTGCATCACCATTGGTGGAAAGCGGCGCCCAGTCGAACTGCACCACTACTTTTTTGTCGGTTGGCAGTGCCGTATTGGCATTCAGGTTGTAGATTGCCGAACCACGTACTCCGGATCCGCCTCCACTGAATAAGACATTGGAGCTGGCATTGAGTGCAGCCGCACCATTAGCTATGGCAAACATGCTGGTGCCGGTGGATGTTCCGCCGTACAATACGGCATCGATAGCGGGAGATGCCGGGATGGTCGACGACAAAACTCCGTTGAATTCGAACTTATATAAATCGGAGGTTACGAATCCTGCATGAGCCTGACTCATCGACAGGAAAAACAGGGCAAGAAGGAATGTGATTTTTCTCATGATATAAAAGCATTTAAAAAGGTTGATTTTTATTTAAAATACCGCGGACAAAGATAAATGGATGATTTACAATGCATGATGGAAATTTATGCACATCAATGGATTTTTGTGTAGTGGTGAAATATTTAACAGGATAAAGAGGAGCCGGAATTGCGAAACTCATTAATTATCAGTCTGTTCAATATTTTATTAAGATTTTTAGCCGATGCATACAATTATTGGATTAATTTTGATAAATTTGTATACTGTTTTGTTTCTATTGACTAACTCTTAATTTTAGAATGTATTATGAAAAAGTTTGTTCTCCTTTTGTCAGCGGCAGTAAGCCTGTATTCCTGTATGCCTCCGGCAGTCAACCGAGTGATTATGAAAACTTATCCTCCCCGGAGTCAGGATTCGTCGGTGGTGGTGTACTTCTCTAAATCGGAAATCCCGGTTCATGCCGAGAACCTGGGCATAGTAAGTGTTTACGATTCGGGTGCCTCTTCCAGGTGCGATTCGGTATCGGTAGTCAACATTATCAAAGAGGAAGCACGTAAAGCAGGAGGTAATGGGGCTTATGTGTCCGAATACATCAAACCTTCGTTCTGGGGAAGTTCCTGTCACCAGATGACGGCTTCGTTGTTGTGGATCGGCGATTTCCGGGCAGCCGCCGATACGGGCATACATCCCGTCGCCCAGCTTTCGGAATTGAAGAGAATTAAACCCGAACGCACCTTGTCGCAGGTACAGTTGAGCCTGAATGCCGGATATGGATTCCGGACGGCAAAAATCAGCGATCAGTTGACGCAGGTTCAGCAGCAATTGCTGCGTGAATTAAAGTCGGGCATAGCGCTGGGCGCTTCCGGCTACTATTTTTTTAATGATTGGACCGGACTGGGCCTGCTTTTTTCGCAATTTAATTCGCAAGCCAATGCATTAGCCAGCACAGCTTCGGGAGCGCAAGGCATTTACAATATCCGTGAGGCCATTCGTTTTGTAGGTCCTTCTTATGCTTATCGTTTTAAGTCGGGAGAATCGTGGTTGGTTGGCATGCAATTGGCAATCGGCTATGTGGGCTTTGAACACCGGGAGACCCTGTTGAATGAGTTGTATACAGTGGAAGGAGCTACCGCCGGGACTATGGTAGGGTTCGATGTAGAGTATAAATTTGCCCGCCGAATGGGCGCCTTTGCATCGCTTGGGCTCACTTCGGGTACGTTGACTTCGTATACTGAAAACAAGAATGGTGTGGTGCAGAAGGTCGAACTCGATAAAGACCGGTGGGAGGGACTGGGTACCGCCAATGTAATGCTGGGAGTTCGTTTCCATCTGAAATAAACCGTCGATACCCGTGCCGGGAGAGCGACAGCTTCCGCCGGAAGGCCACCGGTTATCGCACTGCTGCTGCCAGTATTTCCACCGGATGAACCGGCTTTCGTCCGGTTCCGTCGAGGATCTGGTGGCGGCAGCTCGTGCCCGGGGCGGCAAGCAGGGTCGAGCCGGGAGTGTTCCGTACTTCAGGAAAAAGAATCAGTTCTCCGATCTTCATCGAAAGCGGGTGATGTTTTTTTTCGTACCCGAAGGATCCGGCCATCCCGCAGCAGCCCGATGGTATTTCGCTGGCGGTGTAGTTGACCGGTATGGTGAGCATGGCGAGTGTGGAGGCGGTACCGGCAAGCGCTTTCTGGTGGCAATGCCCGTGGAGGCGGATGTTGCGTGGTTCGCTGGTAAATTGCGAGCTGCTGATGCGTCCCGCCTGGTATTCGCGAACGATAAATTCGTCGATCAGCAGGGAATGACGTGCGAGCTGCGCTGCTTTATCGCGAAAAGGTTTCCGGACCAGCGCCGGGTATTCGTCGCGGAAACTCAGCAAGGCCGATGGTTCGATGCCGATCAGCGGTGTTTGTTCGTTGACTGATCCGTGCAGCATTTCTACATTCAACTCGGCGATGCGGCGGGCCTGTTTGAGCAATCCTTTCGACAGCCAGCTCCGGCCGCTTTCCTTGTGGCGGGGCAGCAGCACGTGGTAGCCCAGCCGTACCAACAGTGTGATGGCAGCAATACCGGTTTGTACATCGGTATGATTGGTAAATTCGTCGTTGAATAAATATACCGTTTGCCGGGGGCGTACCGGCTGTTCGGCTACCAGTTGCAGGTAGTGTTTCCGGTACCAGCGGTCGAGGGTTTGGGGTGCCAGTAGGGGCAGTATGCGTTCGGTGCTGAATCCGGCCAGCTGTTTGCTGATTTTCAGGCTTAATATTGCATTGAAGAGGCCCGGTAAAAGCGAACCCAACCGGTAGAGCCGTGCAATGGAGCCCACCAGCCATGTACGCAGCGGCACCCCCCTGGCATCGTAGTACTGTTGCTGAAACTCCGCCTTCAGCCGGGTGATATCCACGTTCGACGGACATTCGGCCCGGCAGCCTTTGCACGACAGGCACAATTCCATCACCCGGCGGATTTCCTCGTGGTCGAACGGATTTTTTTTAGTCGAGCGTGTCAGGTATTCGCGCAGGATATTGGCGCGGGCACGGGTCGTGTCTTTTTCGTCGCGGGTAGCCATATAGCTCGGGCACATCAGTCCGCCGGTGATTTCTGTTTTACGACAGTCGCCCGATCCATTGCATTTTTCGGTGGCCCGCACGATTCCCTGGTCGGCCGAAAAATCGAAATAGCTGGTTATTTCTCTCACTGCTTCGCCCGGCGTATACCGTAGCTGGCTGTTCATGGGCGGAGTAGCGGTGATTTTGCCGGGATTAAAAATTCCCTGCGGATCCCAGCATTGTTTGATCGCTTCGAGCAGCCGGTAGTTGTGATCGCCTATCATGAGGGGAATGAATTCGCCGCGCAGCCGGCCGTCGCCATGTTCGCCGCTGAGCGAGCCGCGGTATTTTTTTACGAGCAGCGCCACTTCACGGCCGATGGTACGGAACAATTCCACATGTGCTTTGTTTTTGAGGTTCAAAACCGGGCGCAAATGCAGTTCGCCCGAACCGATATGGGCATGATATACGCAATCGAGCTGGTATTTTTGGATGAGTTGCCGGAAGTCGGTTATATAGGCTTCCATGCTTTTTACCGGCACTGCTGTGTCCTCGATGAGACTCACCGGCTTGGCGTCGCCCACCATATTGGAGAGCACTCCCAGTCCCGATTTTCGGAGGTTCCATATTTTGTTGATCTCGCTGCCGAAGATGAGGGGGAAGTGGTAGCCGAAGCCGGCCGCGCGCATTTCCTGTTCCATGGCGTCGGCCAGTCGCCGGATTTCTTCGCGGCTGTGGCGGGCAAATTCCACGATCAGCAGTGCTGCCGGATCGCCCTGGATAAAGGCGCGGTTTTTTTGCTGTGCCAGGTTGCCTTTGGTGAGTTCGAGTATGGTGTGGTCCATGAGTTCCACGGCTCCGGGCTGGTACTTCAGTGCAATGAGGTTGGCGGCAAAGACCTGTTCGAGCCGGTTGAAGTGAATGGCCACAACGCCTTTTTCGGCTGGTGGCAGTGGCACCAGGTTGAGTTTGATTTCGGTGGTAATGGCGAGGGTTCCTTCGGAGCCGGCCAGGAGTTTACAGAGGTTGAACGGTATACCGTTGCCGGTAAAGGGGTCGGTTTCGAGGAGGAGATCGATGGCATAGCCGGTATTGCGGCGGTGCAGGGCCGGATCGGGGAACTGACTGCGGATTTCCTTCTGGTTGGTTGCATCGGAGAGCAGTTCGCGGAGGTGCCGGTAAATGCGATTCTCGAGTGCTGTGCCCTCACATTTCATCCGGAATTCCTCTGTTGTAAGCGCCTTCAATTCCACCTCGCAGCCATCGCTGAGCAAGACTTTCACCGCCAGCAAGTGATCGCGGGTGCTCCCGTATAGTATCGAATGGGCTCCGCAGGAATTATTGCCTACCATTCCACCCATCATGCAGCGGTTGGAAGTAGAGGTTTCGGGTCCGAAAAACAGCCCGTGCGGAGCCAAAAATTTATTCAGTTCGTCGAGAATCACACCGGGTTGCACCCGTACCCAGCGTTCTGCCGTATTCAGTTCCAGTATCCTGGTGAAATGCCGCGAAAGGTCGACCACTATTCCTTTTCCCACCACCTGGCCGGCCAACGAAGTACCGGCAGTTCTCGGTATCAGGGCCGTCTTTTTTGCGTGGGCGTAACGAATCAATGCTTTTAAATCGTCGGTTGACGCAGGATAGCTCACAGCCTCGGGAATTTCGCGGTAGGCCGAGGCATCGGTGGCATAGAGCGTACGGTGCAGGATATCGGTATGTAAAGGGGGCAGGTTCATGATTGCAGGCGCTTACAACCAATTTCGCAATTCACTCAGATGGTTGATGATATAGGTTGCAGGTTGATTGTCGTTTGCTTTTCCTTCGAGGGGGAAATACACCTGGTCGATCCGGGCATTGATGGCCCCCTGTATGTCGGCTGCGTACGAATCGCCGATCATAATACACTCTTCGGGCCGGGCGCCATTGAGCTGCATGGCATATTCAAAAATCTTGGGGTCGGGTTTTAAGGCTCCGGCTTCTTCCGACAGTACAATATGAGTGAAGTAGCTGCCGATCCCCGCACTGGCGATTTTACGGTGCTGGGTCTCTTTAAATCCATTGGAGATGAGCGTAAGCGGATAGTTGGCCGATAAATAGCCGAGTATTTCCATCGCCCCGGGCATTAATACTTTCTGAGTAGGCAGGATATCGAGGTACTGGTGGCCTATTTCCTCGGCCAATGCAGCATCGTCGACTCCCATTTTGGATAAAGGGTAGCGAAAACGTTCGGCTTTCAGGTATTCCTGGGTTATTTCGCCTTTGCCGTAGGCCTCCCACAATTCGATATTCCGCTTGGCATAGATACGGAAAAATTCGTCGAAATCCGTAAAATAACGATCAAGCCCGCGATCGTCGAACATCAGTTCGAGCGAAATGCGGGCGTTGGTATGAAAATCCCAAAGGGTATCGTCGAGATCGATAAATACAAACCGGTACTGCTTCATTGTTAATCCACTTCAATTACTAAATATTTGCTGACGCTCCAGAATTTTTCGGTGTCGGTTATCAGTAATGTGAAGCTATCGTTTTCTTTTTCGAGCGAATACGATGATTTGGGATGAGTACTTAAGATTTTTGCACGCGACGAATACAGGGGAATCGATTTGGTTTTACGGGCATCGATACGTACGAAATAGTTTTTGTTGAAGTCGCTTTCCAATACGCGGCTCGGGCGGAACCAGCCATCGGAAGTTACAATCCGTTGTTCTTTCAGTTCGCTTTTAGTTCCGAATACGTACCATGCCGTATGTATGGCTTCGTCTTGCTCCTTGATTTTAGTCGTTTTAACCTCGTTTTCCTCTTTCAGATTTTCAACATTTGCACTGATGGTTTCAATCTCGTCGCTTAATTCATAGATAAGCGCGTCTTTTTCTTCCAGCCGGGCTTCCAGCTCTTTCACCTTCAGTGTTTCTTCTTCCAGGGCTTTTGTAAGCCGGGTGATCGTACGTTCGAGTTCCGACGACTGGATGGTGCTCCGTTTGAGTTTCCGTTTGAGTTGTTCGATTTCCTCCCGGTTTACCTTCAGCATTTCGTTGATGTAGGCCAAATCGTCGGTGAGTTTGTTTCGGGTGTCCATGTCGGTATCTTCGCCAATGGGCTGCAACGAAATTATTTTTTCGGCATTTTTGATTTTTTCAATATTGGCTTCGATTTGATTCATGGTGGCAAAATAGCTGTCGATTTCTTCCTGCATCTTTTGCTGAACACGTTCGAGCGAGTCCCTTTCGGCCTGCAGGGCTTCATAATCGCCCGATTTTGAGTGACAACCCGTTAAAATCGAGGAAAAAACGACCAGTAAAAGAAGATATGTTGACTTCATAGGACAAACGCAAAACATAGATGTTAAATAATTGCTATCAATATACGAAAAACAGCGCAAAAATCCGGTACAAAATTACTCTTATTATTCTAATCCTGCAACAATTAACACAATTTCACCTTTAGGCGGGTGTTGGGTATACCAGGCGCTCAGTCCGGCAAGGGTATCGCGGCGCACTTCTTCGTGCAGCTTCGATATTTCACGGGCCACCGAGGCCCGGCGCTCGCCGCCCATCACCTCGGCCAACTGGTCGAGGGTCTTTACCAACCGGAATGGCGATTCGTAGAAAATCATCGTTCTCGATTCTTCGGCCAGGTTGCGTAAACGAGTCTGGCGACCTTTTTTCTGCGGCAGAAATCCTTCAAAGCAGAAGCGGTCGTTGGGCAAACCAGAGCTCACCAGTGCCGGTACAAAGGCGGTAGCACCCGGAAGGCACTCGACTTCGATCTCGTTTTCGACACAGGTTCGTACCACTAAAAAACCAGGGTCGGATATTGCCGGCGTACCGGCATCGGAAATCAAGGCAACGGTTTGTCCGGCTTTAATACGCTGGACGATGCTTTCCACCGTTTTGTGTTCGTTGAATTTATGATGCGAAATCATCGGAGTGCCGATTTCGAAATGCTTGAGCAGGAAGCCGCTGGTACGGGTGTCTTCGGCCAGGATTAAATCGGCCTCGCGAAGAATCCGTATCGCCCTGAACGTCATATCTTCCAGATTTCCTACCGGAGTGGGAACGATGTACAGTTTCATACCTGGTGTTTATAAAAACTTGCGACGAACGATGGCATAGAGGTCGCGTGCGGCTTCATTGTCGTCGGACCACCCGTATTTTTTTTGTAAAAAAGCTTCAATTTCCTGGTAACTTGCCAATAAGTTGATGTAGTTGAGCATCTTGTTCATCTCTTCGCCATTGTTGCGGAATAGTTCCCGCTGAAAGCGGAACCGGTCGCCGATACTGATGGCCTGACGTATATCGTCAATTTTTTTGTTAGCCAGCGAATTGCTCCATCGGTCGGTTTCGCCCGTCGAATGCATTTCGTTGCGGGTCATTCCCGAGGCCAGACGTTCGCCCAGCGTAGATTTTTTGTCGTCGGACACAGGAGCAGCACTGTACGGAGTATCGACTGCAGGGCTGGCAACAGGCTTTGGTTCCAGGGCAGGAGCCGTACTTTCCGGAGTTTCCTCTTCCGGTTCGGCCATGGCGGCCCCCCCGACACGATTTTCAACCGTTGCGGCTTCCCGGACGGGCTCGGACAGGTCGTCTCCGGTTCCGTTGTCAGTTTCTGTCAGCTCAGGACCCTGTTCTTCTACTTCGTCTTCCTCTGTTTCGGGTTCTTCTTCTTCCTTGTCCTCCGGTTCCTCCTCCATCTCCGTTGCTTCTTCTTCCTCTTCGTCTTCTTCCGGTCGGATCCGTTCTTCCTCCGCCTCCTGTGTTATATCCGGTTTAATTTCAATTACTTCCGCCTCTTCTTCGAATGTTTCGGTAGTCATTTCCGTTCCGGCCGGAACGACCACAGGCTCATCCTGTTTCCATTCGCTCAGTTCATACAAATACTCTTTTATGTCGTTGGTTTTTAACTGGGCAAGGTGGATCAACGCCCGTGGATAGGAGGTCATTTCCTCAAATCCGTCGGTAAGTAAAATAAGGTCGTCGATATTTTTTTTTAATAGTTTGACTATCAGTTCTCTGTTCATATCTTTTCAAATTTTGCTTTTTTCAACACTATTTTTTTATATTTTTGCACGGTAAACCCCGCCCGTGCAAAAGCGGTGTAAAGTTAGTGATTTCACGTTGATTACAGAATAAAAATAAGCTAAAATTCAGAAAATATCATGATCTATTCAGAGCAGAACAGTTTGTCGGCCCAAAAACGGGGCAGTATTGAGGTTATATGCGGCTCCATGTTTTCGGGCAAAACCGAAGAACTGATTCGCAGGCTCAAAAGGGCTCAGTTTGCCAAGCAAACGGTTGAAATTTTTAAACCCAAAATCGATACGCGTTACTCCGACGATGAAGTTGTTTCGCACGACCGGAATTCAATTCGTTCCACTCCGGTCGATTCGTCGGGAAGTATCTTGCTCATGACCAACGATGTAGATGTGGTAGGAATCGATGAAGCGCAATTTTTCGACGAAGGACTGGTGGAGGTCTGTAACCGGTTGGCCGAGCAGGGAATACGTGTTATAATTGCCGGCCTGGATATGGATTACAAAGGGATTCCTTTCGGGCCGATGCCGGCCTTAATGGCCATTGCCGAAGATGTATATAAAGTCCATGCCATTTGCGTTCGCTGCGGTTCGCTGGCGTATGTATCGCACCGCCTGGTTGAAAGCGATAAGCGGGTATTGCTGGGCGAAACGCAGGAGTACGAGCCTATCTGCAGGGAATGTTTCCGAAAAACCCGACTGGCATAAAATTCAGTTTCAGTACAGTTTTAATGTATTTTTATAAAATGCAAGCTTATAATTTGTAAATATTTATGTATGTTTGCCGACTGAAATTGTAAATTAAATCAAGTCAAAACGTAAAAAAGGATTCTTATGTTCAAAAATCATCCTAAGGGCCTCATCCCGGCAGCACTTGCCAATATGGGAGAACGATTCGGGTTTTATACCATGATGGCCATCCTTACTTTGTTCCTGATGTCGAAATTCAACATCTCGGGAACCGAAGCCGGTTCACTTTATTCCATCTTTTACGGCGCCATTTATATTCTGGCATTGGTGGGTGGTATCATTGCCGACCGTCTTCGCAATTATAAGGGCACTATTATCACCGGACTTATTATTATGTCGGTCGGATATGTGCTGTTGGCCATGCCGGCGCTCATCACCACCCAGTACATTGCACTGGCTGCCTTACTGGTGATTGCTTTTGGTAACGGATTGTTCAAAGGCAACCTTCAGGCTCTGGTGGGACAGATGTACGATAACGAACAGTACCGCGATAAACGTGATTCGGGATTTCAGATTTTCTATATGTTTATTAATATCGGCGCCATGTTCGCTCCTTTCCTGGCTACCTGGGTGCGCAATACTTTTGTTAAAATGCAGGGGTATGCCTACAATGCCGATCTCCCGGGGCTTTGCCATCAGTACCTGGATGGCAAGATGAGCGAAGAGGTGATTGGCGGCCGTTTTACCGAACTGGCAACGACGGTTTCGGGCGGGGTTACACCGGTCGATTTTTCGGCGTTTGCAGTGAGCTATCTCGATGCATTTAACACCGGTTTCCATTATGCGTTTCTGACTGCTGTGGCTGCCATGCTCGTGTCGCTGGTTATTTTCCTGGCCACCAAACGTCATCTTCCGACTCCCCGCGCCAAAGAAAAAGTGAAACCCAATATCTCTGCCGAAGAAATCAGAGCGAATGCCCACGAAATCCGTCAGCGTATTTATGCCTTACTGGCGGTGTTCGGTATTGTTATTTTCTTCTGGTTCTCGTTCCATCAGAACGGACTTACGCTTACTTATTTTGCCAAGGACTATACTTTATTGGGCGGTATTTTCCCATCGGCGGAGATTTTCCAGTCCATCAACCCGATTCTGGTTGTATTGCTTACACCCATCGTGATCGGTGTGTTCGGACGGATGGCGAAAAAAGGCAAAGAACCTTCGACTCCGAAGAAGATTGCGATCGGGATGGGTATTGCCGCTTCAGCGTTTGTTCTGATGGCCGCCGGATCGATTGGTTTGCCCTTGTTGAGCGACGTAACTGCACAGGGAGGACTGACCGACGAACTGCGTGTAACTCCCTGGTTGCTGTTCTTCACGTATTTTATTCTTACTGTGGCCGAACTGTTTATTTCTCCCCTCGGACTTTCGTTTGTGTCGAAAGTAGCTCCTCCTCACATGCAGGGACTCATGCAGGGAGGATGGCTCACCGCTACGGCCGTAGGTAACTTTTCGTTGTTCCTCGGTGCAATGATGTATGAAAACATTTCCATTTCCATTACCTGGACGGTGTTCGTGGCGGTGTGCCTGGTGTCGATGTTTGTAATGCTCGGAATGGTGAAATGGCTCGAAAAAGTGGCTAAGTAAGTTGCTCCAGTAAGCCTTCGCAGGCATCTTCGAGCAAATCGATCACATATTCAAATCCGGAATCCCCGCCGTAATACGGATCGGGGATTTCTTTTGCCCCATGGTGCCGGCAGTAGTCGGTCATTCGTTTAATTTTCGCCTGCTGTTCGGGGGTACGGGCCATACCATATAGTCGTTCCACATTGTGGTCGTCCATCCCGATTACTAAGTCGAACTGCTCCAGATCTTCCTGTTGCACCCGCCGCGACAGGTGGGTGAGGTGGTATCCCCGGCGCGAAGCGTGCGACCGCATCCGGGCATCGGGTAATTCACCCTGGTGATAACCCGAAGTTCCTGCCGAATCGATGGCAAACTCTTTGTCGCGACCCGCTTCGGCCACCATTTTGCGAAATACGCCTTCGGCCATGGGCGAACGGCAAATATTGCCCAGGCATACGAATAAAATTTTTTTTGGAATCATACTTGAAAAAATCAGCTTTCCGGTTCAGGCCGTTCATGCTCGTTGGCGGCCATCGCCATGGTTACATCGGGTTTTTCGTCTCTTATTACCCACCGGTTATAGTACGACATGATGAGGGTGGTCATCGGCAATGCGATAATCATTCCTATAATACCCATCAAGGCGCCCCATATCGAGAGCGACAGGAGGATGACAGCCGGGCGCATACCCGTGACTTTACCCATTATTTTGGGAACTAATACCATATCCTGAAAACCTTGCACAATAACAAATACAACCGCTACACCCAGTAGGGCCGAACCTATGCTTCCGCCCGGTTCGGCCGCTTTAATAAGCAGGAGAAAAAAACCGGGGATTACTGCAATGGTTTGCAGGTAGGGGACCAGGTTGAGCAGCCCGACAAACAGTCCGAATATAATAGCCATCGGCAGGTCGATAATCACGAATCCGATTGTGAAAAGTATTCCTACGATCAGGGCAATGAGCGCCTGCCCGCGAAAATAGCGATTCATGTTGGCTTCGATATCGCCCGTGATTTCCATCACGATAGGACGGTACTTCGGGGGGATAATACGAGGCCATCCGGCGTTGATTTTTTCGTAGTCCATCAGGATGAAGATAAGGTAAAGTACTACGATTATAAGTGCGACGGTGCTGACAATAAAGCCGATAGAACTTCCGATGATGCTCCAGAGCTGAGGTGCTGCTTTTTTGACTACGTCGATTGTATTGGGGTTCCGCAACAGCGCCAGCACATCGATATCGCTGATGTATCCGACCAGAGCATGTTGCCAGGCTATCGGTAAAAAGCTGTCGAAGGTGAAGTCGGCTGTGAAATTCTGAAGCAGCACCGACATGTTTTTCATTTCGCCGGCTATCATGGGGATCAGCAGGAGGAACAGCCCCACAATGCTGCCGAAAAACAGGGTCAGGGTGACGACGATGGACAATACCCGGCTTTTCAACTTTAACTTGTACTGAAAAAAACTCACGATAGGATGAAGCAGGTAAGCCAGCAGCCAGCCCACGAAAAAAGGTGTGAGTACCCCACCCAGTTTGCGGACCAGCAAGAATAAGAGGGTTAGTACTGCGAGTCCGATGACGATTCTGACAACCCTGTCGAAAGTATAAGGAGTTTTCCAAGCCATCATAACCGTATGTTTTTTATTGATTCCAGATTTTCCAGGCTGCTTCGGCCTGTCCCCATAGCATTTCCAATCCGTTGATCGTGGTTGCGCCCTGTTCTTTCCCTTTCCGGAGAAAAACGGTTTCTTCCGGTTTGTACACCACATCGTAGAGCAAATGACCGGAGCCGATAGCGGCATAAGGAATTGCCGGATATCCTTCAATGGCCGGGTCCATCCCCAAAGGAGTACAGTTGACTATAACCGGAAAATCCTTCATCATTTCGTGGGTTAAGTCGCCGTAGGCCAGTTGACTGGCACTTCCCGAACGTGAGACGAATGTGGTGTCGATCCCATTTTTACGGAGAGCATAATCGATTGCTTTGGAAGCGCCGCCGGTGCCGAGAATAAGAGCCTTGCGATAGTGGGGCTTCAGCAGGGGTTTGATCGAATTTTCAAAGCCGATGGCATCGGTGTTGTATCCTTTGAGCTTCAACCCGCCCTGGTCCCTACCGAATTTGATTACATTTACCGCGCCTATTTCGGCAGCAGTAGCATCCAGCTCATCCAGAAAGGGGATGACGGTTTGTTTGTGCGGGATGGTAACGTTCAGCCCGGTGAGCGTTTGCGAAGCAATCAGCTCCTTAAACAATTCGATTCGTTCCAACGGGTATAAATCATACACCGCGTCGATGCCTTCTTTTTCAAATTTTTCGGTGAAATATTTTTTCGAAAAAGAGTGTACGACAGGATAGCCAATTAATCCGAATTTCATCATACCGTTTTCTTTTTTAAAAGCTTTTTAAGAAGGTAAACAAAGCCTGCAACCACCACGAGGCCCATGATGATATAGCCGATTTCGTGCGAATACTTATCAATCAAATCGGCCTGTCCGTGAGCCAGGTAGCCTAATAATGCAAGTACCACATTCCAGATGCCCGCTCCGAGAAACGTAAACAGGGTGAACGGAATAAGATTCATCTTGGCCAGACCCGCCGGAATCGAGATGAGCTGTCGGATCCCGGGTATCAGCCGGCCTACGAAAGTCGACGTTTTTCCATGCGTCTGAAAATAATCCTCCGCCTTCTGAATTTTTTCGGAACTCAGCAAGAAGAGATGCCCCAGCTTACTGTCGGCAAATTTATGCAGGATGGGCCGGCCCAGGTACAATGCGAGAAAATAATTGATATACGCTCCCAGCAGGGCTCCCAGGGTGCCAAAAAGTACCACGAGGTAAATATTCAGGTGGCTGCCGTCTTTGCTGGCAATGTAAGCCGCGGGCGGGATAACCACTTCCGAAGGAAACGGAATAAACGAACTTTCGACCGTCATCAACAAAGTGATGGTGCCGTAGTTCATATTTTTCTCGTACCACTGTTCCACTTTTTTGACGATCGATACATTTTCTTCGGCCGGGTTGGTTTCGGCTGCCCTTACAGGCAGCAGCAACAAACTAAGGATAAGTACAGCAAGCGTTTTTTTCATTGATCAATTGTTGATGTAGAGGGAATTAAAAATCGGATTCGGGACAAATTTCGCGAAAAACCTTCAGTGCATCAAGACTTTCTTCCATGGCTTTATCCAAGGCAAAAAAGGCTTCTTCGCGCCGGCCGGTTTTATAATAAGCAACAGCCATGAAGAGGTGAATGTTCTGCAGGTCGCTTTCATCGTTCAGCGCCAGGGCCTGGCGGTAGTATTCGAGTGCCAGGTTGTATTCACCCTTGTCCATGCAGATATTGGCGATTGCCATATAGGTCTCGGGTTGATTCGGGTCGAGCCGGATGGATTTAATATAAGCCTGCAACGCTTCTTCGGGCCGGTCGAGTCCCACCAGTCCTTCGGCAAGGTATACCCAGCCATCGGCGGCATCGGGATTGATTTCGATGGCGCGCCGACTGAAGGCGATACTGTCGTCGAATTTATCCTGTTCCATCAGGCAGATGGCGATACCCGTGAGCGCTTCGTAATTATCGGAGTGCATTTTCAGCGATTTCGAGTAATACTGGATTGCTTCGGCGAATTGCTCCAGCCTTTCGTAGCATTCACCAATAAAGAGCCAGATTTGCCAGGTGTCGGGCACCATCGACGCATACACCTCATAATCGTCGATAGCTTCCCGGTATTGCTGCAGTTGGAAATGCGAATGGGCTTTCTGAAGATAGGTGAGCGAATCGTCGGGCCGTATTACCAGAGCGTACTCGTAGGCCATGATCGCCTTGGTATAATCAGGTATCAGAAAATAAACCTGGCCCAGATTAAACCAGGTCTCGGCCGAATAAGGATCAATTTTCAGAATCTTTTCGTAAATGGCGATCGAAGCCTCATTATCTTCCCGGGTATCGTAACAGAAAGCCAGTTCAAACAGAATATCGGTGTTCTTCGGGTTGGCCTTTTCGCCCAATTGAAGAAAATACATGGCATTCTCGATATCGTAATTACTGAGGTAGAGGTAGGCGAGGTCGAGGCAGGTGGTATCGGTCTCCAGACTCTGGTCGGCAAGCAGCTCTTCGGCCAGGGCCCGTGCTTCGCTGTGTCGCTCCAGCGCGGAAAGCACATTGATTTTCAACAATAGCACATCGTATTCGAACCGGATTACACTGCTTTCGAGCAATTGAAGTGCCTTTTGAGCCTGCCCCGAAGCCAGGAAGATTTTCGCCCTTTGCACCAGCAATACCGGGCTGCCGGGATGCAGCCTGAAGCCGAATTCAAGTGCAACCGAACTCTCACGGGTACGACCCCAACGGAGGTAATAATCCACAATCTGTTCCATTTCATACACATCGAAATAACCGGCTTCGGTTTTCTGCGACAGAAATGCTTCATAGCGACGGATCAGGTCTTCGGGTTCTTCTTCAGGAAGATGGGTTAATTTTCGTTTCATACGCGATTGTTTTTGGTACCGGGGTGCCGTTTCACCACGATGTTGCAAAAATACAGCATTAATCGTAATTCCGTGAATTCTTTAGCTAAAAAGTTATTAACAGACTGATAAAAGCAACAGAATGGACGGATGAGCAGTTAAAAAAACATTATCTTTGCGGTAAAACACCCAAAACAATGAAATTTAACGAGCTATTTCGGTATTGCCCGGTGTGCGGAAGCCGGGAGTTTGATCTGCACACGGTGAAATCGATGCATTGCCGGCAGTGCGACTTTTCGATGTACATCAATCCGTCGGCTGCGGTGGCCGCGTTTATCCTCAACGAAAACGATGAATTGCTGGTGACGGTCAGGGCCAAGGATCCGGCAAAGGGAACCTGCGATTTACCCGGAGGCTTCGTGGACGACGACGAATCGGCCGAGCTGGCGTTGATACGTGAACTGCACGAAGAACTGGGCATAACGGTAGGGAAAGCGGAATACCTGTTCTCGCTTCCCAATCAATATTTGTACAGTGGCTGGACGCTTCCCACCCTGGATCTGTTTTACCGGGTAAAAATCGGTACAAATATTGTTCCGGTTGCCGCCGACGATGTAGCGGATTTCGAATTCGTCCCGCTTCACCGGTTAAATCCACAGCAGTTCGGGTTACGTTCGATCCGGAATGCCGTCAGCCGTTTTATTGAAACCTATAAAAAATAATAGATGATGAGAAAGCTTATATTCAGCCTGATGCTGCTGGGTATGCTGGTTGCCGCCCGGGCCCAGCAAAGCAGTGTCTATACCCATTCCGGCGTGTTGTTCGAACAAGGCAAGGATCTTTACCATCAAGGTAAATACGCAGCTTCGTACCGGCGTTTCGAGGAGTTGCTCAAGCAGGAATCCAACCTGCTCACGGCCGGCCAGCTCCACGATGCGCGTTATTTTATTATCGCCAATGCATTCGAGTTGCGGCAGAAGAATACCGGTGTCCTCATCGACGATTTTCTGAAAAATCATCCGTACACGCCTTTTGCCGACGAACTGAAGTACATGCAGGGAATGCTGGTATACGAAGCGGGCGACTATCAGGAGGCTCTCCGCTTGTTCGACGATGTGAAAGCGAAGCGGTTTGGAAAGCGTCACCGTACCAGTTATGAATTTGCCCGGGGCTATTCGTTGATTAAAACCGAACAGTTTGCCCGTGCCGCCGAAATTTTCCGGAAGCTCAAAGCGGAAGATTCATCGTTTCGCATACCGGCTACCTACTACTATGCATACAGCGAGTATTACCTGAAAAACTACGAGGCTGCATTACCCGGGTTTCAGCAGGTGGAGCAGGTGGAGCAATACCGCGAGGATGTAACCTATTACCTGTTTCAGTTGTATTACCAGAGCGGAGCCACCGATTCGTTGCATGCCAAAGCCGATTACCTGCTTAAACACTACCCCGATCATCCGAATAATGCTGAAGTATATCGCATTAAGGGCGAAATTGCATACAACGAAGGCAAATATGACGAGGCCATTGATTTTCTGAAACGTTACGAAAGCCCCACGCCCCGCATGCTGCGCCATTCGTCGTACCTCATGGGGATGGCGCTGATGCGCACGGGCCGTCACAGCGCGGCAGTACCTTACCTGCAGCTGGTAACCACCGAAGAAGATGCGCTTACCGAAAATGCTTACCTTCATCTGGGACATTGTTTTGTAAAGCTCAACGATAAGGTAAATGCCCGTCTGGCATTCGAGGCAGTGCTCCGTACGCAGTTTGATGCCGGGGTGAGGGAGGAGGCAATGCTTAATTATGCACTTACCACCTACGAAACTACTTCGGCATTCGGGGAGTCGATCAGTGCGCTGGAGCAGTTTCTGAACGAATATCCCAATTCGAAGGGAGCCAATAATGTGAAGAGTTACCTGGCATCGGCCTATATGGCGTCGCGCAACTACGATGTTGCTTACGAGTCGATTAAAAAAATCAAAAACCCGAACGATAAAATACTGGAGGCCCGGCAGTTTATTCTTTTTCAGCTCGGTTCCGAGGCATTTGCTCAAAACCGGTTCGAACAGGCAGTGGAATATTTCAATCTGTCGATCAGGGAAAACCGCACGGCCCTGTATACGGCCGAAAGTTATTACTGGCGTTCGGAAAGTTATTACCGGCTGGGGAAATTAACCAACAGCATTTCCGATTTGAGATCGTTCCTGGCCAATCCGGATGCCCGTTCGAGTAAGAATTACGTAATGGCGCACTACAGCATGGGCTACGCACATTTCCGGAATCAGAATTTCAGGGAAGCCCGCCGGTTTTTCGAGTCGTACATGAACCTGGAGCGGAATAAAGCTTCCGATATTTTTGCCGATGCGATGAGCAGGGTAGGCGATTGCATGTTCTACGAACGCGATTTCTCAAGCGCCGAAATGATGTATTCGCGGGCAGCCAACCTGAGTCGGAACACCGGCGATTATGCCTTGTTTCAGAGTGGATATGTGGCCGGACTTCAGAAGAAATACAGCACCAAAATAGCGAGGTTGAATTCGCTGGTCGACACCTATCCGCACTCGGCTTACGTGGACGATGCGCTCTACGAAATCGGTCGTGCTTACATCCTGATTAACAGCGAAGCCGAAGCTATGCGTGCTTACCGGCAATTGCTCACCCTTCAGCCCAATTCGGCTATCGCCCGGAAAGCAGCCCTGGAGATTGGTATGATTTACCTGAACCAGAATAAGCTGACCGAAGCGATAGTGGCTTATAAAGAAGTGATATCGAAATTCCCGGGTTCGGTGGAAGCTTTTACCGCCCTCGAAAGTCTCGAGAATATCTACATTGAAATCAACGATGTACCTGCTTATATCGATTATTCAAAATCGTTGAATATGAGCCTTAGCGGGTTGAGTGCCAATCGTCAGGACTCGATCAGTTATATCGCTGCCGAGAAACAGTACATGAACGGCAATTATGCGCAGGCGGTGACGGGGCTTCGCTCGTACCTGCAGAACTACTGTACGGGCGGCCGCTATTGTACCAGTGCGCAATATTACCTGGCCGACAGCTATTACCGTATGCGCGATACCGACAGGGCCCTTGAAGAGTTCGGCAAGCTGATGAATATTCCCGGAAATCAGTATATGGAAGAAGCCAGCATGCGGGCGGCCGAATTGTCGTACGATAAAAAGGATTTCCGCAGCGCGTTGACTTATTTCCGGCAGTTCGAACAATTTGCACAATCGTCGGAACGTAAAAACATGGCACGTCTGGGCATCCTGCGGTCGGCTTATCAGATCCAGGACTATACCCTGACGGTTTCGGGAGCCGAGTCGGTAATCAACGATGCTCGTTCGACGCCGGAAATGAAAGCAGAGGCGCGTTACCTTCGGGCGAAAGCTTATGTGCTTTCGGGCAGGTCGAACCTGGCGATGGACGATTTAAAGCAAGTATCGGCCGATACCCGTACCGAACAGGGAGCTGAAGCGAAATACCTGTTGGCAAATCTGTATTTTGAACAGAAGAGTTATGCGATGGCCGACAAGGAGGTACAGGATTTTGCCCGCCTTGGTACGCCCTATCAGTATTGGCTGGCCCGTAGTTTTATTGTGCTGGCCGATGTACATATCGCACAGAAGAACGATTTTCAGGCTAAACAGTATTTGTTGAGTTTGCAGCGCAATTATAAAACTCAGGACGATGTTCAGGGGATGATTGACGATAGGCTGGCTGCCATTTCGAAACGAGAGAAAGCAAAAGTGAGCAACTAAATTAAGGAGATAAGTTATGAACAGAAAATGTATATACAGTGCCTTGCTGGCTGGTGTGTCGGTTGTGCTGATGGCGCAGGATCCTTCGATCGATCGTAATGTAACGGTTGAACGTGAATACCAGCCGGTGATCGAAGATGCAGGTAAAATAACCACATTACCCGAAATTCTGGAGCCTTCTGCTACCCGGTTGCGGGTCGATTATGGCGATGTGTTTCAGCCGCTGCCCCTGGGGCGTTTTCTTCAGAGCTTGCCCATGACCGCTTACCAGGCGGAGCAAGGCCGGCGTCAGGAAGCATTTATTCGCCTGGGTTTGGGAAATTACTGGAACACGATGGGTGAGCTCACCCTCCCGGTAATTAAGAAAGAAAAAGACCGGCTGGATGTCAATATAGAACATAGGGGTACGTTTGGCCGGCGTAAATTCTCGGAAACCCAGGGAAGCATCGATTATAACCATTTGTTTAAAACCACCGAACTGTTTGCGTCGGTGGGGGGGAATCACCGGTTTTTTAATTATTTCGGGTCCCATTTTTCGCCTTCCGGCAACCGGCTTCCGGCCGATACGCTTACCGGTGTCGTGGCCGACGATTCACACATGGCCTATAATGGAACGATCGGTTTCCGTACGATTTCCGATCGGTCGAGATTTCGTCACAAAGGGGAGTTGAAATACGATGCATTATCGACCAACTCGGGTTGGAAAGAAAATATTGTGAATGCCCGCTACGGTTTCAGTACTCCCTATAAGAAGGATCGTTATGGTATCGATTTCGACCTCCAAAACCTGACCTATGAGGCGCCGGCCCTGTCGTCCTACGTACATCCCGACTATTCGGTACTGACCCTGAATCCCTACTACCTCATCGAACGGGAAAAAGCATCGGTGCGGCTCGGGCTTAGCTCCACCTTTTCGTTTGTTACCGGCAGGGCATTCAATCCCTCGCCCGATATTCACGGCGAATGGAAAGTGTTCCCTAAATTCCTGGCTGTATATGGCGGGGTAGGGGGCGATTTCGTCACCGTTACTTCGGCCCGGTTGTTCAACGAAAATCCCTGGGTCCGTCCTTCGTTGCGGGTGAAAGATACGTATACGCCCTTTAAACCCTACCTGGGTGTGAAACTAAAGCCGGCACATTTTTTATTACTCGATGGTTTTGTGGAATACAACAGCATTAAAGATCAGTATTTCTTCGTGAACGACCCGGCGATGGTTACCCGCCAGACAGGCGCTACTTTTCCGATACTGGCCAATTGGTTTGGTGTGGAATACAGCGACGCTTCGTTGGTGCGGTTCGGAGGACGGCTGGCTTTTCAGTACAAAAACCAGATTAGTTCGAGCGTGAAACTTGTTGCCAATAAATGGACGACCGAATCGATTGCTCAGGCCTGGATGAAACCGGCATTGGAAGCCGATTGGAATATCGACGTAAAAGTAAATCCCAATCTGACCATCAGTTCGAACTTCTATTACGAAGGCGAGCGATTTGCCAGATTGGGATCACAGGTAGTTGAAATGAATCCGGTTGCCGATTTAAATCTGAGTGCGTCGTATTTCTTTAACCGGACTTTTTCATCGTTTGTTAAACTAAACAACATCCTGAACAGCAACTACGAACAATTCCTGGGTTACGATGTTCAGGGATTTAATTTCATGCTGGGCGGGGCTATAAGCTTTTAATCACGAAGCCCATTTTATATTCTTTATTGAATAAGCGGTATTCGCGGTGGGGTTGAGCGCCCCAGCTGTCGTCGCCACCTACACCTCGCATTGCAACATCCATCGATACAACCACTTCCTGTTTGGGAGTGATATCGCTTGGATGTTGTTGTTTTTTGGTGAGTCCCGGATCGAAATCTTCAGGATAGTTGTGCAACGCACTTACACCCAGCGGCTGCAATCCTTCGATGCGAATTCCCTTGCCCTGTGCGTCGGTTAATGTAAACCAGCGGAGATCGGTTTTGTAACCGTTTTCCTGCGGACGGGTATACGGCACGAATTGTTCGGCAACGGTACTGTTGTGAATGCCGATAAAGGAGGCTGTGTTACGGTCGGGATAGTTTTCGAGCGGACCGCGGCCGTACCAGCTGAAGTGGGTGTAGTCGCGGTTGAGCGCGAAAATCATACCCACGCGAGGTATTTCAGGCAGTTCGCCCGGCGCAGCTGTAAACGTAGCTTCCACCGTTAATTCGCCGGCGGCATTCATGCTGTAGACGTAATTGATTACCGAGTTCACATCTTTCAACCGCACCGATGCAAGCACCTTGCCCTCTTTTACTTCCACTTTATCGGCCGAAGTATTGCGGCCGGCCGTTCTCCATACATTGCTGTAGGTCTGAATGCCGGTTCCGAAGTCGTTGTCGGTAGGAGCTCTCCAGAAGTTAGGACGCGGATTGCTGCGGAAATACCAGCGGCCATCGGCGGTATACCGGTCGATCATACCCGAACGTTTGCCGATATGTACTTCCACACCGTTTGCTTTCAGTGCTACACGGTCGTTGTTTTCGTCGATTTCCGCTCCGGTGGCCGGTGCGATAGCTGCAAATACCGATGCATCGGACAAGCGGAATTGTTCGCGGGCCACTTCATGATTGGCCGGCAGAACAGCAGTGCCTTCTTTGGTCAACGCGAAAATATTCAGGAAATACTCTACGCCGGCTTCGTGGCCAAGCACCGGCAATCCGATCTTCATATCTTTGGAAGTACGGGGAGCCTGCTGATGTGCGATAACCCCCGATTGAATCACTTCGCCGTTTTTAAGTACCTCATAGCGGAATTCGTACTGGCTTAAGTTGGTGTACACGAAGTCGTTTTCCACCGTGATCAGTCCGTTTTTCAGATCCTTGGCATGGAAAAGAATATCCTGGTATACCTTTTTTACTTCGAATGCGCCTGGTTTGGGCTTACGATCGGGCCATACAATACCATTGTGACAGAAGTTTTCGTCGTGGGTATAATGCTGGCCGCCCATATCGCCGCCGTACGACCAGTATTCACGTCCTGCTTCATCCTTAACATGGAAGCCCTGATCCACCCAGTCCCAGATAAAGCCTCCCTGCATGTTCTTGCTTCCGCGTATAATATCCCAGTATTTCTGGAAGTTTCCGCTACTGTTACCCATGGCATGCGCATATTCGCACATGATATACGGACGGTTCACCGATTCGCGGCGGGCATAATTCTCCATATCGCGGATGCGGGGATACATTGGAGCTACAATGTCGGTATTGGCTGCTTCGCCGGCCTGTTCGGTTTGCACGAGGCGGGTTTTGTCGCGTTCCTTGATCCATTTGTAGGCATCGAAAAACACCGGACCGTTACCACATTCGTTACCCAGCGACCATATAATCACCGAAGGATGGTTTTTGTCGCGTTCCACCAGGCTGTAGATACGATCCATGTGGGCGGCATGCCATTCGGGAAGATAGGCCGGGTGACGGTTACGGTCGAACCAGCCCTGGAATTCGGCTCCCATGCCATGTGTTTCGATATTTGCTTCATCAACCAGGTACAAGCCATATTGGTTGCACAGTTTCACCCAAAGGATATTGTTGGGGTAGTGGCTGCAACGCACAGCGTTGATATTGAGCTCTTTCATTCGTTTGATATCCTGGATCATCATGTCGCGGGTCATGTAATGCCCATGCTCGGGATGGTGTTCGTGAATGTTTACTCCTTTCACCATAATCCGGACGCCATTCACCAGCAGTTGTCCGTTTTTGAGTTCTACCTTGCGGAAACCGACAGGGCTGGACACATGTTCAACCACCCGGCCCATCTCGTCGGTAAGGGTGAGCACCAGCGAGTAGAGGTAGGGAGTTTCGTTGCTCCACAAACGGGGGGCCTTCACGTTCTGATGGATGGTAAGGGTGGTTTTAACACCCGGAGCTACGTTGGCTTTACTGCTCCTGGAAAACACCACATTACGCTGAGCATCGTATAAGGTGGCTTTCACCTGCAATCCCGAAGCGGCCTGTGTGAAGTTTTTCAAGTCGACATCTACTTTCAGACTGCCGTTTTTATACGCAGCATCCAGATCGGGCTGTACAAAAAAGTCGCCGATACGAACATTCTCGGTGCTGTACAAATACACGTCGCGGTCGATACCCGAAAGCCGCCAGAAATCCTGATCCTCGAGGTATGAGCCGTCGCTCCAGCGGTATACTTCCACCGATACGTCGTTAACTCCTTTTTTTACATAAGCCGTGATATCGAATTCGGCCGGACTTTTCGTATTCTGGGTATATCCCACCTTTTGTCCGTTCACCCAGACGTACATGGCCGAGGTGCCGGCTTCGAAATACAGGTATACGCGGCGGTTTTCCCAGTTGGCCGGAAGGGTGAAGTTACGTTTGTACGATCCTACAGGATTATCGTGGTGAGGGATAAAGGGAGGGTTTTTGGGGAATGGATAAGCTACGTTGGTATAAATGGGGATTCCGTAGCCTTTCAATTCCCAGTTGGAGGGAACCTGTATATCGTCCCAGTGGCGGGTATCGAATCCTGGTTGGTAAAAATCGACCGGACGTTGTGCCGGAGCGGGAGCCCAGTTGAATTTCCAGGTTCCGCTCAGCGGAAGGTACCAGGGGGAACGATGGTATTCGTCGGCTATGGCCGAATGAACATCGGCATAGGGCAGAAAATCGGCCCGGGCTGCTTCACGGTTGATTTGAAAAACGGCGGGATTTTCCCAGTCGTTACGAGGTTGCTGTGCTACAGCTGGCAAAAAAAGAGTCAGAGCCAGTAAGGTGGCCGTCCAGTTTTGTCGTTTCATCGAAAAATTATAATTTATTTAGTGAATAATGCCTTTTTTAGCGTCGATCGTTACTTCCTCCTGCCATTCGAACACCGGTGTCACCGCATCGCTGAATTTCAGAGGGAGGAAAATATAGGTGGAATTGAAGTAGTTCTTCGGATCCCAGCGGTCGCCCAGGTAGAGATAGCTTGTTTTTTCGCTTCCCTGTACGGTGACGATGTAGGTAGGCTGGGTGCGGAAGGTCGTTTCGTCGCCAATGTTTTTCAGCTCCGACCAGGGTCCGCGTATCGATTCGGCATAAGCGTACTTCATCTGATTCGGATTCCAGCCGGTACATCCCGAAGTGAACAGAAAATAATATTTCCCGTGTTTCAGCAAGGTAGGAGCTTCGCGATGTCCGCCCGGCCAGAGGGTGGTGATATGCTCCCGGGTATCGAGGTAGTCGTCGGTAAGCTCATACAGGGCCAGGTCGTAGTTTTCGCGGGCGGCCGACAGGAAATAGGCTTTTCCGTCGGTATCTTTGAACAGCGTGCAGTCGCGCGACATGTTCTCGAAAGGCCGGAAGCTTTTCACGTAGGTGAAGGGCTTTTCGATATCGTCCGACCAGGCTACTGCAGCCCGGGCAGCCGAATAATCGCGCCGGAATTCAAAATGCATCCACATTACAAACTTTCCGGTTTTGTCGTTGTAAACCACTTTAGGCCGTTCGATATTGGCATTTTGTAACTCGGGATGCGATTCGCGGGTAAGCAGATCGCCCCTGAATTCCCAGTTTACCAGATCGGTCGACCGGTAACACGACACAAAAACCCCGTTTTTACGGTTTTCGCCTATCCAGTAATAGTAGTTGCCTACTTTTATAAATCCGGCTCCGTGAGCATTGATCACTTCGCCCCGGGTGTCGTAAAAAACACCGCCGTTTTTGATGGTGCCGCCGGCCTGCAGGATTCCTGTTTGTATCAGCAGTACGACTGCCACTAAAATGTGTTTCATTGTTTTAATTTTTTGGTGTGAGCGCAGGGTTTGCTTGTTATACTTAGCGCACTCCTTTATGAGTCGGTTTTATAGGGAGGATGTTGCCTTCCTTGTCGAATACCATCGGCTCGATGCATACTTCGCGGTTGTAGCCGGCCTCGTCGCCCATATTGATGCCATTCGGATAGTTGAAACGGTGGTATACGATGTACCACTTGTCCTTTCCCGGAACCTGAATGGTAGAATGATGTCCGGTGCCATAAATGCCGGCTTCGGGATCTTTCTGGAGAATCAGCGGATTCTCGGCCAATCTGATCGGGCCGGAAGGAGAGTCGGAAGTTCCATATTTAACCCGGTAATCGGGGCTACGCGTATCGTCGACCGACCACATGAAATAATACTTGCCCTTGCGGTAAAACACGTGGGCTCCTTCGCGGAATTCGCCCCCGCGGGGAGTAATCACCTTCGTCGAACCTTCTTTGATCGATACCATGTCGTCGTTGAGTTCCGATACTGCAAAGAATCCGTTTCCCCAATACAGGAAATATTTTCCGCTTACCGGATCCTGGAATACATCGGGATCGATCACCTGTCCGTTGCGGATTCCTTCGGGGCGTTCGCTGATCAGTGGTTTACCCAGGTCGGTAAAGGGGCCGGCAGGATGATCGGCCACGGCTACTCCGATTTTTTGAGCTGCAGTGAAATAGTAGTAGTATTTGTAGTCGTTTCCTTCTTTTCGTTCGATAATGCAAGGTGCCCATGCGTTGCGGTCGGCCCAGCTTACATCGGTACCCAGCGTCAGAATTTTTCCTTCATCTTTCCATTTCTTGAGGTTTTTCGACGAGAAAGTTTTGAAGTAGGTACCCGACCATCCGGTATATCCGTCGGAAGTGGGGTAGATATAGTATTGTTTGGTTTTATTGGAATAAATGATGTCGGGATCGGCATATAAACCTTTAAGCGCCGGGTTGTTTCCGGTTACTTTTTTTGCTTTCTTGGCTGTTCCCCATTTCTTTTCCAGTAATTTAGCTTCTTTGGCGGTGATGGGCAGCACCGTGCCGTGACGAGGATGGAAATCCATGCTTACCTTGTTGCGATCCACCAGTGTGAAATTTTCGAGGTCGGTGCTTCGAGTGAAATCGTATCGGCCGTTCATGTACACATCGTAAATGAGTAAGTACTCGTCGGTGCCATTCAGTTTGAAAATTCCCGAACCTTCAACGGCATTGGTAGTTTGCTGCAGGTACTTGTCCTGCATCACCCAACCCGAGGTAAGCTTGGTGGAGACAGCTTTTTTCAGACCGTTTCCGTGCCCTTCGGTTTTGAAGAACATGTGGTATCGGCCGTCGTGAAATATGATGTCGCCATCGATGCACGATTTACGTTCGGGATGATAAAACAGCTGCCGGGGGGCCGATTCGAAAGCGGTAAAGTCGTCGTTGGTGTATGCATAGTATATTTTGTCGTAGTCGTGATCACCGGCACGCATCGAGAAATACACCATAAACTTGCCGGCTTCCGGATCGTATATGCTTTGGGGAGCCCATACCCGGTCGACATTCCCGAATTCGGCGGGGAAGGCGGTGGGGATATGGATGGCGGACGAGGTCCAGTCGATCAGGTTTTTCGATTTCATCAGCACCAGGCCGCGGTTGGAGCTCCAGCCGTTGCCCGAAACCATATCGGTGACGGTCATGTAAAAGCTTTTACCATTGGGGCCTCGCAGGATGTGAGGATCGCGTACGCCTCCGGAGCGGCTGATTTTCTCCGATGGGATGATGGGTTGATTGTTGTTGAGCGTTTTGTAGTTGAAGCCGTCGTAACTGATGGCAAAGCGGATTTGTTCTTCGGCTTTACGGTTACCTGTAAAATAGCTGAACAGGTAGGCCGAATACGGCTCCTTGCCCCGGTTCGGTTTCACGAGCGCACATTGTTCCTGTTGATCGAGGTAGCGGTACATTTCGGCAGCAGCCAGCAGGAAAGCCCCCACGCCGAAATTGGCGGTCGATTGTGCATTCACCACCTGTCCCGGAATGGCTTTTTCGCCTATGGGCTGCACATAGCCTACGCGTCCGTCGGGCTGGAGAGCCTTCCGGGTAAGGTAGTTCCATCCTTTCATGGCAACCGCTAAATAATCGGTTGTACGCAGATAACCATTGTTGATCCCCCACAGATAGCCGTAGGTAAAGAAGGCGGTTCCGCTGGTTTCCTCGCCCGGTGCGTGTTCGGGATCGAGAAGGCTGCGGGTCCAGTATCCTCCGTCCTGCTGCGCATTTTTCAGCGAAACGGCCATGTTCTGAAACAACAGGGTGAATTCGGGTTTGTGCTTCCAGTTATCGGGAAGTTCGGGCAGGATGCGGGCCAGTCCGGCAAAGAGCCAGCCGTTTCCTCTCGACCAGAAATCTTTTTTGCCGTTTACACTTTTATGTTTCGGGTAAATGTATTTTGCATCGCGGTAGTACAATTGCGATTCGCGGTCGTACATCAGGTCGCGGGCAAAACTGAAGTATTCGTAGAGTTTGTCCAGGTATAACTCGTTGTTGGTGAGGTGGTAAAGACGGGTCATTACCGGCATCACCATGTACAAACCATCGACCCACCACCAGTAATCGTTGGCGGCAGTCGACATCTGATATTCCATCACCTCCAGCGCCCGTTTGATACGGATGCTGTCGGGTTCGATACGGTACAAATCGATATAGGTCTGAAAACAGATCTGCCAGTCGCCGAACAACACGAACTGATCGTTTTCGCCGTAGCTGTAACGCCACTTGCTCCGGTCGTCGGATTTGGCCCCTTTCCACTGGTTCTTTTCGGCCCAGTTCAACGAATAGTTCAGAAAATCCTTATTATTGGTGATTTTAAATGCCTCCATATTACCGGTATGGTAGGCTGCGTTATCCCAAAAGGCATTTCCCGGATCGGGTCGCTGTTGTTGCCAGTAGTAATTGGCTTTTTCAATGATCCGGAGTACGTCGGCTGTTGTTTCAGCGTTGGCAGGACTTTGGGGAATCAGCACAACGAATAATGCACTGATGAGGTAAAGAAAGTTGTTTCGCTTCATGAGAGTGTGTATACGTGTATTTTTTACGATTTGTTTTTCACCGAGTACAAAAATACGTGCATGCATTTAATTAAATGATACATATAAGGTCATTTAAGTGTCAAAATCAAATCATGGACACTTGTCTACCAATTTGAACCGTTTTTCCTATAAGCAGGTACTGTGATTCGTACCGTTGCATTACTGTCGGAACGGTTTGCCAGGTGCAATATAAAAGCATGCCTGACGGAAAAGCGGCCGGTACCGGCACAACCGGCCGTAGTCGCCATCCGTGTGGAGGGAGGAGATGGTAAACCGCTTTCGGTTGAAAAAGTTGCCTTTCCTGTGAGAGTTTGTGCCGCATCCGGCCGTTTCCATTATGGCGCTGAGCCGTACAATGGATACCAATCATATTCTACTTATTTGAATGAATATTACACATACAACATCGGCCGAACTTTTATCTTTGCAGTCGATTAATTATATGTAAGTAATACCTATGAACAAACTTTTTTTCTTCCTGGTGATGGGCTTGCTGAGTACTACAATGCTTGTAGCGCAAACCAGCCGCACACCGGTTACCATCGACGGGGCTGTAGCCCAGGTAAATGGTTACACCGACAGCGAAGTTACCATAACCGGTAAATCCAATGTCTTCGTAAATGCTACTTCTGCAAAAAACAGTCTGGTGAACAGTATCGTTCGGTTGAACGGACCCGATGCCTGGCTGTATTTCTCCAACGTTCGCCCTTCGACGGTGATCGATAGTTTGCTGTCGTCGGTTTATGTCGGCCAGTCGCCGGCGGTAAACCGTGCCAATGTGCGGGTAATGATTTACAAGCATGGTACGGCAGTGGTGGCTCATCCCAACGGATTCAGGCCGCTTACTATTTTCAGCGGACAAAACTTCACCGGCGACTCGGCTTCGTATACCACCCACGTGTATAATACGAACCTGGGATCGATGGACAATAGAATGCGTTCGTTCCGCCTGAAAAAGGGATATATGGCCACCTTGGCCACCAATGCCGACGGTACAGGCTACAGCCGTGTTTTTATTGCCGATAACGAAGATCTTGAGTTTTCGACCTTCAATTACCTGCTCGACGAAAATGTGTCGTTTATCCGCGTTTTCAACTGGGAATATGTAACCAAGAAAGGATGGTGCGGAACCGGCAGCGGCGGCGGTACCGATGTTGAAAAGGTGAAAGGCACCTGGTGGTATTCGTGGAGTGCCGACCAGGAATCGAAAACGAATCAGGAATATGTGCCGATTAAACAAAACCTGGGATGGCCGGGATGGGATCAGATCAACAGCAAGCAGCGGGTAAGTCATTTGCTGGGCTATAACGAACCCAACCGTCCCGATCAGTCGAACATGACGGTTGCCCAGGCGCTGGCTGCCTATCCCGAGTTCCTCAAATCGGGTTTGCGCATCGGTTCGCCTTCTCCTTCCGATCCTTTCGGCAGCAACGGTGCCTGGCTTTACGAATTCCTCGATAGCTGTAAAGCCCGCAACTGGCGGGTCGACTATGTTGCCATTCATGCCTATTGGGCAAAATCGCCGCAGCAATGGTACAACGACCTGAAATATGTGCACGATCGTACCGGATTGCCCATTTGGATCACCGAGTGGAACAACGGAGCCAACTGGACGACCGAAACATGGCCTACCAACGATAAAAGTTATTCGGAGGCGAATGCCAATAAACAGCTCAACGATATTAAAGCGATTCTGAACGTGCTCGATACAGCCAGTTTTGTTGAACGCTATTCGATTTACAACTGGGTACAGGATGCGCGCGCCATGTTGCTGAACGGGAACCTCACCAAGGCCGGCGAATATTATATGAACAATAAATCGCAGGTTGCTTTTAATCGCAGGAAGGAAGTAATCCCTACCTATACCATGCGGCGCAATCCGACGCTGGGAGCCAGCTATGGTGCCGGAACCATTACGCTTACCGTGAACGACGGCAACGGCGACTATTTCAGAGGCTTTATACTGGAACGTAAAAAAGATAATGGGAATTACGAAGTAATACTCGACAGCGACGATCGTTCGACCCGTATTTACACCGAACTGCTCGACGTTTCGGCAAGTACCGTCAAATACCGGGCCCGTACGAAGCTGGCCGATGGCAGTTTTTCGTACTATACATCCGAAGTAGGATTCAGTGCTGCCCAGGGAGGACCTGTGGCGCAGTTCGGATCGGCAAGTGTTTCCAATTCGGCCTGGAACTCGGTTTTCTTCTCCAATTCCTTCGACGATATTCCCTCCATTATCCTCGGATCTCCGGGTAGTAACAATTCGACGGTACGGATGACGCCTCGTGCCAAATTCGTGAACCGTACCACCCGGTTCGAAATCCAGGCTATTCCGTGGGCCTATCAGAATATCAGCAGTTTTAGTAAAGATGAAGCAATCCCTTACCTGGTGATGACCCCGGGATTGCATCAGCTTGGCGAAGTAACTGCGCTGGCAGGCAGAGCCACCGCATCGTCGGGCTGGACGAAAATTACCTTTTCCACTCCTTTCAATACAGTGCCGGTAGTATTTGCCAATCAGTTGATCCCCAGCAATACCTTTGCGACCGTACTGCGTATCCGTAATGTGACCAACGAAGGTTTTGAAGCGCGGATCATGAAGGAAGACGGCATCAGCTCTAATCCGGGCGCCGAAAACATCACCTATATCGCCCTCACTCCCGGCAAAGGAGTGGTCGAAGGTCGTCCTTTTATAGTGGGCGTGACGGCTCCGAATTATGTCGGGGCGACCTCAAAAGCCATCAATTACGGCGAAACAGTGCAGAATCCGTTGTTTATTGCACAGATGCAAACCACCAACGATGATATCACTGCCGCTCTCCGGTCGTTTATTGTAAGCAATTCGGTGGCGTATGTGCTCAAGCAACGCGAAGGCTCGGTGAGCCAGACCAATCCTGTCGCCGAAACGGTAGGCTGGTTGGTAATGGATCCTCAGAATATTATCCAGGGGGTGAACGCTCCGAACACTACGACCTTTACACTTTCGCCCAATCCGGTACGCGATCGGATTTACCTCTCCGGCGAAATTGCCGATGGCACTTCCGTTTCAATTTATGATGTGTCGGGGGCGCTGGTACATCATGAAATGCTGCAAGGTAACGAAATCGACGTGGAAAGATTACCATCGGGTTATTATATCTTGCGTACTTCCGAATCCGGAACTTCAAAATTTATTAAATTATAGATAAGTTTTTATCACATCTTATGAAAAGAATACACACAGGAACGAAACTGGGGGTACGGCTCTTATTGACGCTGACCCTCGTGCTCACCGTTTTATCCTCCTGCCGGGAAGATTATTTCTACGACGAAATTCTCCCCGAATGGTTGGGCGGTAGTATCTACGAGTATTTGCAAGAGGAAGGGGAGTATACCACCTACATCAAGTTAATCGATGATCTGGGTTACACCGAAGTATTAAACCTGACGGGGAGTAAAACCCTGTTTGTGGCCAATGATGCTGCTTTTGCCGAATTCTACAAAAACAACGAGTGGGGCGTGAAGAAGTACGAAGACTTCACCCTGGCTCAGAAAAAATTGATTTTTAATTTTTCGATGATTAATAATGCTTATCTCATCGAAACCTTGTCGAACTACTACGATGGCAGCGTTTACAACGAAGGTACCGCTATGCGCAGGCCTACCGCCCTGCAGGCTATCGATAGCATAGCCTACGAACAAGGCGATAAGCTGTCGGTGGGTAAGTATTTCAATTCGCGTCGCGACAAAGGGATGTATCTGCTGAAGGATCATACCCTTATGCCTACGGCGTATTTTACCCAGCGCTTTCTGTCGCGTCGCGGGATTACCAACGAAGATATGGATTATATCACGGGCGCTGTGTTCCAGGGAAAACAAGCCCGTGAAAACGGCGACGTGCATATTTTCGATACCAAAGTAATAAAACGCGATATTGTGTGTAAAAACGGTTATGTGCATGTTCTCGAGAAAGTATTGATTCCGCCTGCTAATATGGCCGCTCGTATCGAAACGAATCCGAATACCAAGATTTTCTCGAAATTGCTCGAGCGTTTTGCAGCCCCTTATTACGACGCGGAAATTAACGTACGTTATCGTGAGTTGAATCCTTCGTTCAGCGATTCGATTTTTGTTAAACGTTACTTTTCGCAGCGGGGAGGTACGGTGGTAGCTCCGGGCTCTTCGGTGGCGGTTTCCAGCCTGTTGCCGTTTAGTCCGGGTTGGAACAGCTATTCAACCGGTGGTTCTGCCGCACTTCCAGGCGATATGGCTGCTATGTTCGTGCCTACCGACGAGGCGATGAATGCTTATTTCAATGGTGGAGTGGGCGAGTTGCTGAAAAGCCGGTTCGGCAGTTGGGACAGTGTACCCGATAATATCATCATTCCGTTGCTGAAACGTCATATGCGTCCGTCGCTCATCGAATCGGTTCCCAGCCGCTTCAGCAAAATTGTCGACGACGAAAACTATGCGATTCCTGTCGAGAAATCGCATATTGTCGGAAGTTACACCGGTGTGAACGGTCAGATTTTCTACACCAACCAGGTGTATCCTCCGGTGGATTATATTTCGGTGTACAGCCCGGTGCTGCTGAGCGCCAATACCAAAATCATGAACTGGGCCATCCGTATTTCATCGAGCAGTGTCGATGGTACTTTGTTCGAATTCTACAAGCTTTATCTGAACTCGTTGGTGAGCCGCTACAGCGTGTTTATTCCGACCGACGATTATTTTGAGCATTATGTCGACCCGATTGCTTACGGACAGGATGTTCCGGCGGTGCTTAAGTTCAAATACGTGGAGCGCAACAACTCGGTGATGGCTTATGTACATAAGTACGATAAGGTAAACGACATGGTTGAACCCGATCCGATCGATAGTATTTCGAGCACTACGGCGCCCAACTTCATTAAAAACCGCTTGTGGGATGTACTCGATTCGCATATCGTGATCGGCGAGATCTCGGCATCGAAAAAATATTATGTTACCAAAGCCAATGATATTATTCGCGTGGATGGAAACGAACCGAATATGACGGTGAGTGGCGGCCGGAATATCAACCTGGGGACTTCGTCGAAAGTTACACGTGTGTTCGACCAGGCCAACGGCAAGACCTTCTTTATCAATAATTCCATTCAGCCCTCATTGCGCTCGTTGTATACGACGCTGGCTTCGAATCCGGAGTTCTCCGAATTCTTCGATATGTTGAGCAACGTACCTTCCGACTATGTGGCGCAGATTTTCTATCCTCAGGGCGTCGATTATGCCGTGAAGTTCTTCAATGCCTACCGGTATACTGTGTATGTGCCTACCAATGAGGCTATTCGTGCAGCTGTGGGCAGCGGGAAGGTAAAAACATGGGAAGAAATAAACGATATGCCGGCCGGTGCGGCCCGTACGGCGGCTATCGAGAAAGTGGTTCGTTTCCTGAGGTATCATTTCCAGGACAACACGGTATTCTTCGGCGATAATGTAAATGCGCTGTATCAGTCGGCCACCATCAAAACGGATGATGCCAAAACTCACTGGAATACTGCACGGAATAAATATTACAAGATTGGGGTGGTGGGAAGTGCCAATGCGATGGAGCTGACTACCGAAAACAATAAGAAAGCGAGTGTAACCTCCCTGCATAATATTATCGCGAAGGATTACTTGTTTGCCAAACTGCCGACTGCCTACAAAAACGTAGATGGAACCGGCCCTCTCAGCGGATCGAACTTCAATACTTCGCTCATCTCGACTTCCTCGTCGGTAGTGGTACATCAAATTAATAATATACTGACCTTTGAAGATTAAATAAGAAAGACGCATGAAAACAAATATGAGAATTACGTATCTCCTCTTTATGCTTATGTTGATTCCCGGCATGACCACTGTATTGCGGGCACAGGGGAGCAATGACATTATCATTCAGGGTCAGGTGACTTCTTCGTCGGATAAACTGGAGATTATCGGTGCCAACGTATCGGAAATCGATGGAAACAACCGTGTTGTAAATGGTACATCGACCGACTTTAACGGTAAATTTGTAATGCGTGTCAAAAGCGCATCGAACCGTTTGTCGATCACCTATATCGGATACAACCGTAAGATTGTTGAAATAGGGAACCGCAGAGTCATCAATATTACTTTGGACGAAAGCGTGCAAACCATCCGTGCGGTAGAGGTTACGGCTACCCGCCGTTCGTCGCAGGGTGGTTTCTCCATTCCAACCCGTGAGTTGAGTACCGCTATTCAAACCATCGATACCAAGGAGTTTGAAGGTTTGCAGGTGTCGTCGATCGACGAAGCCTTGCAGGGACGTATTGCCGGCTTGGATATCGTGGCTAACTCGGGCGACCCGGGTAGTGGTACCTCGATGCGTATTCGCGGGGTAACCTCGATCAACAGCAGCAGCGAGCCGCTGATTGTAGTAAACGGTGTGCCCTACGAAGTACAGATAGATCCGAACTTCGACTTTGCGAACTCCAACCAGGAACAATATGCCAATATGTTGAGTATCAACCCCGACGATATCCTCGAGATTTCGGTGTTGAAGGATGCCGCAGCGTCGGCCATCTGGGGGTCGAAAGGAGCCAACGGGGTGTTGATGATCACCACCAAACGTGGTCTGGCCGGCCCGACCCGCGTTGAATACTCGTACCGTTATACCCTTACCAAGCAGCCCCGCGGCCTGAATATGCTGAATGGTGACGATTTTACCATGTTGATGAAACAAGCTTATCTTAATCCCCGTCAGGACGATAATGCTACCGATATCGACGAATATAACTACGATCGTAACTTTCCCGATTTCGAGAATTTCAACAACAATACCGACTGGGTGGGTGCCGTTACTCAATTGGGTGCCGTCCACGACCATTATGTAACCATCTCGGGTGGTGGCGAACGGGCTCGTTTCCGTGTATCGGGAGGATATTTCAACCAGCGCGGTACCGTCATCGGACAGGAGCTTCAACGTATATCGTCGCGCGCCTATCTCGAATATTCGGTATCCGATCGGATCAAATTTATTTCCGAATTCTCGCTTACCAATTCGGACAACCTGCGTAACTACGAGAACCTGCTGGGGATAGCTTATCGCAAAATGCCCAACGTAAGTATCTATGCACAGGATGCCCTGGGTAACAATACCTCGTCGTACTACAACATTCCGCGTACTTCGGGACTCGACGACGACCAGAAAAACCTGCGTAATCCGGTTGCACTGGCCAACCTGGCTACCAACCAGCTCAAATCGTTCCGTATCCTGCCTACCTTCCGCCTGCAATACGATCTCGTAAAACCCGAAGACGGACGGTTGAAATACGAAATGTATGTGTCGTTCGACATCAACAACAGCAAAACCACCATGTTCCTTCCGCAGGAAGTGTCGAACCTGGCGTGGTTCGAATCGGGCGTGAACCGTGCCGAAAACTCCGACCGCGAATCGCTCACCATTTATTCCGATCAGAATATTTCGTGGCAGCCTAAATTCGAAAGCAAGGATCACGATTTATTGCTCTACGGCTCGTTCCAGATCAACGTGGGTAACTCGGCCAGCCAATCGATGGTCAGCTACAGCCTGCCTTCGGGCGATGCAATCGATGCTTCGGGCTTCGGATACCTGTCGGGAGCCAATACCGCTCACGGATCGTGGCGCTCGCTGGCTTTCATGGCACGCGGACACTATTCGTACAAAGGACGCTATATCCTCGGCGGAACCATCCGTCGCGACGGAAGTACCAAGTTCGGTCCCGGTAATAAATTCGGAAACTTCCCCGCCTTGTCGGCCAAGTGGATTATTTCCGACGAAGATTTTATGGAACCCTCAAAAGACTGGTTAAGCACCCTGGCCATCCGCCCGTCGTGGGGGATCAGCGGTAACCAGCCCAAATACGAATACCTGCACTACAGCCGCTATGGTTTATACGGATCGTATATCGATATGACTGCCGTAAAACCATTGTCGTTGCGCCTCAGCAATCTCAAATGGGAAACTACCCAATCGTTTAACTTCGGTGCCGACATCGGCTTCAAGGACGATACTTATCTGTTCGATATCAACCTGTATACCAAGCGTACCAAAGACCTGTTGTTCGAAAACGTGGCCATTACGTCGGCTTCGGGTTACAGTAATCTGCCTTACATTAATGGAGGTACCATGGACAACGTAGGATGGGAAGTGAACTTCTACTCGAACCGGTTTGTGAAATACAAGGATTTCAGCATCGATTTCCGTTTCAACCTGTCGAATTACATGAATACCCTTATCGACCTGGATCAAACCCTGCTCGATAGTTACAACCGCGATTTCAATTACGCGAATGGTTCGTACCTTACCCGTGTACAGAAAGGGAATTCCTTCGGTTCGATCTACGGCTTCAAATACAAAGGCGTATACCAGTACGACCAGTATATTCCCGGCGTACAGGAAAATGCACCGGTCGCCCGCGATGCCAGCGGTAATGTGATTCTCGATCAGGAAGGCAATCCGCGTCCTGTGTGGTTCAACTATTACCAGAAAGGCGGAGGTTCGCGTTATATGTTCCGCGGTGGCGACGCTATTTACGAAGATATCAACAGCGATGGAAGCATCGACGAGCTCGATATCGTATACCTCGGTAACTCGAATCCGAAAATCAACGGGGGTTTCGGGCCCACATTCCGCTACAAAAATCTCAGCATGAACGCCTTCTTCAACTTCCGTGTCGGAAATAAGGTGATCAATGCCGCACGTATGAATACCGAGAATATGTATTTCGATAATAACCAGAGCTATGCCGTTAACTGGCGTTGGCGTAAGGAGGGCGACATTACCGAAATTCCGCGTGCATTGCACGAAGCCGGCTACAACTGGCTGGGAAGCGACCGGTTTGTGGAAGATGGTTCGTTCCTTCGTTTCAAATACCTCACGTTCAATTACGCAGTTCCGCAGAATACATTGAAAAAACTGAAAATCAGCCGGTTGAATTTTTATCTGACCTTCAACAACGTGGCAGTATGGACAAAATACACCGGTGTCGATCCTGAAGTAGGATACGGCGGACTGGGACTCAGTTACGACGACTCGCGCACACCGCGATCGAAAGATATGACATTCGGTGCATCAATTGGATTTTAACAGCAGCAACGATATATGAAAACAATGATGAAAAAATATATTCAGAAAACGATAGCTCTCTTGAGCTTGGTAGTGGTGGCTGGTTTCCTGTCGTCGTGCGATGAGTGGCTCGACCTGAAACCCGAGAGCGAAATCATCCTCGATGAGTATTGGCAGTCGGAAGCCGATGTGGAAGCTGTGCTGGCTGCGTGTTACCGTGGATTAACCGAAGAATCGGTGATATACAGGATGATGGTTTGGGGCGAACTCCGCTCCGACAATGTGGTCAACGGAAGCAGCTTCCCCAATGCCCGTTACGATATGCAACGATTAATCGAAGGCGACATCACCGCCAACAATGCATATACCTCGTGGGGTCCGTTTTACTCGGTGATCAATTATTGCAACAACTTGTTGTTTTATGCTCCCGAAGTAGTATCCCGCGATAACAACTTCTCGCAGGCCGACCTCAATCGTGTGCGTGCCGAAGTTTTGGGAATCAGGGCGTTGACTTATTTTTACCTCGTGCGTACATTCAAGGAAGTGCCTCTTATGTTGTCGGCTGTGACCGATGGCGACTCCACCTTGTACAACCTGCCCAAGTCGCCCGAGAATGTGATTCTGGATCAGATTGTATCCGATTTGCTGGAAGCCAAGAAATATGCGCGTCTCGATTTCGGAAGCAATCGTGCCTACAATAAGGGCCGCATCACCTTGAATGCCGTCAATGCAATTCTGGCCGATGTTTACCTGTGGAGAAGCGAGTACCAGAAGGCGGTAACGGTATGCGACGAGATTATTGCAACGCCTTCGCTCAAGCTGGTACAGGCCCCGCTCATGCTCACCCAGGTGTTTTACCTGGGCAACTCTACCGAAAGTATTTTCGAGCTGCAGTTCGACGACGATGTTCAGGCCAATGTGCCGGTGATCGAGTTATACGGTAGCAACGGTCAGCCCGAGGGTGAGTTTAGTTTCCCGGCCACGTTGGCCTACGACGAATACGAGAATAAACTGGGTCAGTACAGTCCGTTTGTGTACCGCGTTACGCAAACCGTGGTCGAAAGCGAAAAGGATATTCGTTCGAAAGACTTTTATCGTACCTACGGAGGTAAGTATTATATTTTTAAATATTCGGGACTGGCCCGCCAAACATCTTTGATAGAAGGGTTGAGCTCGTACCGGTATCGTTCGAACACTGCCAACTGGATTATCTACCGGTTGTCGGATGTGATGTTGATGAAAGCCGAGGCTTTGGTGCAGCTTGCACGCCAGAGCGCTCCCGGCACCGAACTGCTTACCCAGGCGGTACGCATGGTGAATATCCCTTATCTGCGGGCCAACGAAGGTCAGGATTCGCTCATGCTGAACAATTATCAAACGGTCGATGCGGTTGAAAAGCTGGTGCTTCGCGAGCGTCAGCGCGAACTGATGTTCGAAGGCAAGCGTTGGTTCGACCTGGTTCGTCTGGCGCGTCGCGAGGGATCCACTACCACGATGAATACCTATGTGGGGTATAAGGATCCGGGTTCGACCAATAACCTGGGAGCACGCACGCTCGATGCGATGTATATGCCGATTTCACAACGCGAACTCGAAGCCAATCCAAAATTGGTTCAGAATCCGTTTTACAAGGATGAAAGCAGTTCGTCAACACGTTAATCAGATAATAAAAGAAAAATGCATATGAAAATACAAGTTTCATTCTCAACAAAAGGGGTTGCGCTCCGGCTGGCGGCCGTTACGGTTGCCATTGTGTCGCTTTTCAGCTCCTGCGACCCCGATGAAGTAGGCGATAACCTGTACACCTTCACCGATCAGATGGCTGGTCAGTACCTGAAGGATGCCGAAAATGCTCAATTCTCGGAATTTGCCCGGCTGCTTGATACCACCAAAGTGTTAGGGCTGCTGAATTCGTACGGTCAATACACCATTTTTGCACCTACCAACGAGGCAATGAAAGAGTTTTACGCGATTAAGGGGAAGAAAGGTCTGGCCGATTTTTCGCGCGATACTTTGCTTACCATTGCTTACGACCACATTATTAACGGTACCAAGGTGCCTTACCTTAGTTTTATCAACGGCCGTTTGTCGGAAATGTCGATGAGTAACCGGTATTTCACCATTTCGTTCGATAATAAGTCGGAGACCTTCGTCAACCGCACTTCGCAGATTCTGCGTAAGGATATTATGGTTCACAACGGAGTGATCCACTCCATCAATCGCGTGCTCGATCCTGCGCGCGAAGGTATCGTTGAAGCCATAGCATCGAAACCGGAATACTCCCTGTTTTACGAGGCTCTGCTGGTTACGGCAATGGCCGACTCCTTGCTGCTCGATAAAGACGACAGCTATAATGCTGCCGATTACCGGAGTCTGATTACCACACCCAAGGAGTCGAACCAGTGGTTTTATCAGGATATACCCGCATTTCGCCGTTATGGATATACGGTGTTGATGGAAAGCAATGCCACCATGGCGGCACGGGGTGTCAACTCGCTCGACGATCTGGCTGCTTATGCCAAATCGGTGTATGATCAGATTTATCCCGAGGATGCCGGCATCACCGACTTTAAAAACCGTCGCAACAGCTTGAACCGTTATATTTCGTACCATCTTATCAACAAGGAATTGAGTAAAACCAAGTTTATCGATGCCTACGACACCGATCATATGCTGAAAACGGTAGATATGTACGAATACATCGAAACCATGTGTCCGAACACCTTGCTGGAAGTTAAAAAAGACCGCGCCTCAGGCGAATCCAACTTGTTTAATGCCTACAATGCAACTGCGGCAGTGCGTTTGCATCCAAGCAATTACGACTTTGAGTCGGACAACGGGGTGTTCCACGAAATCGACAAGCCCTTGTTGTACAGTGTGGATGTGGATGCTTATCTTTCGAGTAAGCGCCTTCGTTTCGATGCGGCGAGTTTCTTCCCTGAGCTTACCAACAACAATATGCGGGGAAGCCGTTTCAATCAGAATTCGAATGCGTCGTTGTACCGCGAACAAAGTTTGCATTACCAGATACCACGCGGTTATATTTCGCGCATAAAGGCATCGGAGCAAACGGTAGTCGGTTACCTGGCCGGGTATGCCCGTTTCCAGAATTACATGGCCGACGAGATTTTCCTTAGTGCATCGGCCGGTAAGTTGTACGAATTTACAATTACCACTCCGCCGATTCCGGCCGGTACTTACGAGATCAGATTCGGATACCTTACCAACGGGAAGCGCGGTGTGGCTCAGCTCTATGTCGACGATATCCCGGCAGGTGTTCCTCTCAATCTGAACCTGACTGCCAGCGACGTATCGATCGGTTACGAAACTCCGGGCTCGATCACAACCGACCCCGCAGGATTCGAGAACGATAAAATGATGCGTAACCGCGGCTATATGAAAGGTCCGGCTGGATTTAAAGTGGCTGAGGCCGGATGGACCTCGGGACAGAATGCACGGTACAGCGATGCCAATTTGCGTAAGATCTTAGGTACTTATCAGTTTGCCGAAGCGGGTATGCACGAGATTAAAGTGGTTGGCCTCAGTGGTGGCGAGTTTATGTTCGACTACCTCGAGTTTGTTCCTACCAGCGCCATCGAGTTCGAGGATATTTATTAAAATACGAAGTATTAGCAACATGAAAACAACTATAGCATTAAAACAATTTCTCCTGGTCGTGGCTTCGGTACTGGTGATGGTGTCGTGCGAGAATGAAGCCTGGAATGAGCATTATACGACGGAGGTAACGGAGAAAAGCGAGCTCTCGATTTACGATTATATTAAATCGAAACCCGAACTGAGTAAATTTGCCCAGGCATTGGAACTGACCGGTTTCGACAAAATCTTATCGGAAGATATTACCTATACGGTGTGGGTGCCCGACAACGAGGCATTGGCCGGTCTGGATTTAACCGATCAGGCTCAGGTAAGTAAAGTGGTTCGTAACCATATCACCCGCTTTACGCATCCGACATCGCGGGTCGACGAGATGTCGATGCTGATGCTGAATGGTAAGATTCTGGATTTCAAACGTCTTCCCGGCAACAAATATGCACTGCACGGTAAGGAATTGAAGCAGCCGAATATAGCTGTACGCAATGGTATGATCCATCTGATGAGCGGCTATGTTCCGTATATTCTGAATCATTGGGAGTATATAGCGGTGGCCGAGGGGATCGATTCGCTGCGCAATTATATTACGTCGCTTACCCGGGAGGTGTTCGATTACGATGCCAGCTACCTCGACGGAGTACTTATCGACTCGGTATTCACCACCACCAACAGCGTGTTGACCGCGCTGGCCGACCTGAACGTGGAGGATAGTATTTATACGGCTATTTTACCCGGCAACGCTGCCTGGAACGAACGGCTGGCCAAGGTGTTTCCTTACTATAAGACGCTGGAAGTCGATGGCGGTGTTCAGGCTCAGGGTACGAATGCCCGTTGGATGATGGTGCGTGATTTGTTTTTCAGAGGTAGCTTGAAGCAACCCCTGGCTTCGGATAGCTTGCAATCGACAGTGGGAACGCAATTTACCAATGCTTCACAATTGATACCTTCGTCGGCACCGGTGGAATTGAGTAATGGGAACAGCTATATTTTCAGCAGTTATCAGCATAAACCCGAAGAAAGCTTCCTTCAGCCCATTCGTATTGAGGCCGAAAATGCATCGTACGGACGGAGTGTGAAGGATTACGAAATTTCGCTTTTCTCGTCGCTGGGTACCGGATACGATATTTCCAACGGTTTTTATATCAATGCGCGAGCACTTTCGACATTGAGTACTGCCCGTATGAGCATCAACTTCCCGATTCCCAACACCCTGGCTACCAAATACAATATTTATTGCGTATTTGTACCCATGTCCATTGCCGATTCGACCAATGCGCGTAAGTACAGGGTAAGGTTCTCCATCAACTACAATTACGACGATGCGGCCAAAAGCGATTCGGTGTGGATTGGAAACAATGGATATGTAAAACCGCATACCCAGGCTAAAATTTTTGAAACCGACAGCAAAAAAGTAACGAAACTGCTGGTGGCCGAGAATTACGAATTTCCCTGGGCCAATCTGGTTGGAACGGGGGGCCGGATGGGAACCCTGATGCTTTCCGACAAAATCCGGGTCGGATTGAGAGTTGAAAATGCTGCGGGAACTTCTGTGCTGGATCGGTTGAATTACAGCAGGGATCTCCGTATCGACTATATACTACTGGAACCTGTAAAGTAAAATGGATGATAGAAAGAATATGAAAAAGCAAACAACACATAAACAGAATAGTATGAACAATTCAATATTCAACATATTCGGGATGAAGTCCATTTTTACGGTGTTACTCCTTCTGCTTACCATTGGAATGGTTGCTCAGGACAAGGGAATGTTCAAAGGGAAGATCACTGATGCGGCTACCGGTCAGCCGATTAGTGCGGCACAGGTTTCTATCCCCGATAAAAACGCCTCGGCGGTAACCAACGAAAACGGCGAATTTGAAGTGAAAATAACATCGGCAAACGACATCATGCAGGTATCGGCCATTGGGTACGATGTGCGCGAAATCGGGATGCAGGGACGCCGGTCGGCTGAGATCCGGTTGTATCGTAAAGGTTTCACCCCGTATTTCAAACAAGTTCAGGATCTGAACGGTGCTGTGAATCAGAGTGCCGCTACCGCGTCGATCCATGGTATTGCTACCAACGACTTATCGTCGGCTCTGGTAGCCGATGAAATTATCATGCGCCAGATCGGAGCTACGGCCCGTCAGGTGATTCGTTCGGGTGCCGAAGGCATGGGAACCAACCTGTTTATTCGCGGTATGAATTCGCTCAATGCCAATGCTCAACCTTTGTACATTGTGGATGGAGTGATCTGGGATAATATGCAGAATGTAGCGTCCATTCACGGGGGGCATTTTTCGAACCCGCTGGATAATATTCCGGTCGAGGATATTGCCAATATCACCGTGTTGAAAGACGGTACTTCGATTTATGGAAGCAAGGCAGCCAACGGGGTGGTAGTAATCAATACCAAACGTGCGGCCAATATGGTAACTCGTATCGACCTGAAGATGTTTCTGTCGACCACACAGTCGCCGGCAGGAGTGCCCATGATGAATGGCGACGATTTCCGCATTTACGCCAGCGACATGCTGGGCTCGACCGGCGTATCGCCAAAACTGGTCGATAATGTAGGTTTCCTGATCACCGATCCTTCGAATACGCAATACCCGGTGTATCACAATTCGACCGATTGGAGAAAACTGGTCTATCAGCCGGGATTTACCCAGAATTATCAGATTAATGTGACGGGGGGCGACGAAAAAGCCTTGTATTATTTCTCCATCGGTCTGGCCGATAACAAGGGGATTGTAAAAACAACCGACTGGAACCGCATCAATTCGCGCTTTAATGCCGATTTCAACTTGGGTGATCATCTTAATTTAGGATTGAATATCGGTTTTACTCGTAACGAGCGCTCGCTCATCGACGATGGTGTGAACCGCTACTCATCGCCCACCTGGCAAGCGGTTATCAAATCGCCTTTCCTGAGTCAGTATTCGTTTACCAACCAGGGCGAAATAACCGCCAATCCGGCTGTGACCGACATCTTCGATATTGGTAACCCTACGGCTGTAATCCGTTACTCGCAGAATTTTCAGAAAAAATACCGGTTCAACATCTCGGTAGTGCCGGAGTGGAAAATAACTCCCGATCTGAAATTAACCTCGCTGTTCGACTACAGCTTGTACAAAACCATCGAAGGGCATTTTGTTCCCGAAAAATTCACCCCGCTCCGGTACCTCGAAAACAAAGGTTATTCGAAAAACATGATTTCGAGTCAGGTAATGCGTAATACCAATATCTACAGCAATACCTATCTGACCTATACCAAGGCGTTCGATCTGCAACACCGTCTGAAGGCCCTGGCCGGGGTACGGTATATTTTCAATTACCTCGAGTCGGATTATGCCGAAGAGCACAACTCGGGTTCGAATAACAACACCACCATCACCGGTGCCTACGACTTTCTGTATGTCGACGGTTTGAATGTGGAAACCAAGTCGATTTCGAATTATTATCAGGCCGAATATGCCTACGATCAGCGCTATTTCCTCGGCGCATCGGTGTCGTTCGATGCTTCGTCGCGTTTCGGACGCAATACGGCCGGCGGTATTAACGGAGTGGGTGTTTTCCCTGCTATCAACGGAGCCTGGCTGGTGTCGTCGGAAAGTTTCATGAGTAATGTCGCTCCGGTGAATTTCCTGAAGTTGCGGGTGGGTTATGCGTTGTCGGGTAACGACGATATACGCGACTACGAATCGCAGACCTATTTCAATTCGGTACGGTTTATCAACCGGGCCAACGGGCTGGTACTTGCCAATCTGGCCAATACCCGCGTTCAGTGGGAATCCACGGCCCGTGCCAATGCGGGGCTCGATCTGGGGCTGTTCAACGACCGCCTGAATATCCAGGCCGATGTTTTCCATAGTACTACATCCGACCTGCTTACACTTCAACCGCTGCCCGAAATTACCGGTCTGGGATATTACTGGGCCAACGGCGGATCGATGACCAACACGGGCTGGGAAGCTGCTGCTCAGGTAAAGCTGGTCAATACCGGCAATTTCCAATGGGAAGTAGGACTCAGTGCAGGTAGTTATGTGAACGAAGTCAAGAGTCTGCCCGACGATAAACCGATTGTGACTGCTCGTTACGGAGGTGAGCTGATTACCGAAGTAGGCAGCCCGTATGCATCGTTCTACGGCTATAAAACCAACGGAGTATTTGCTTCGCAGGCCGATGCCGATGCTGCCGGATTAAAAAAGCTGATGCCCGATGGAACGTATGCGCAATTCGGTGCCGGCGATATGATTTTCGAAGAGGTGGTGAAAGATGGTATCATCGACGAAAAAGACCGCCAGGTAATTGGAAGTCCGATACCTACCCTGTATGGGAATTTCAACACCCGCTTCAACTACAAACGATTTACGCTGGATGCAGTGTTCTCGTACAGCTACGGCAATGAAGTGTACAACTACTACCGTCGTAACCTGGAGTCGGGATCCGACTATAGCAATCAGACGCTGGCCATGTTGCGCCGTTGGACGGGCGAAGGGCAGACGACTGTCGTGCCGCGGGCAGTGTACGGCGACCCCATGGGCAATGCCCGGTTCTCCGATCGCTGGATCGAGGACGGTTCGTTCCTGCGCTTCAAGAACCTTACGTTCTCCTATCGTTTACCGCTCAGCAGCGAGTTCATCGAAGGGTTAAGCGTATGGGCTTCGGCCGACAACCTCTACACCTGGACCTCGTACCTGGGCATCGATCCCGAGGTTGCGGCAGGTAATTCGGTGTTCGATCAGGGTATCGACAATGGTTTATTGCCTCCGACCCGTTCGTTCTCGCTGGGTGTTAAGATCAATCTGTAATTATATTCTTGAAAAAAATATTGATATGAAGAAGATAAGCAAACTACTCGTGGTGATTCTGTTCCCCGTGATGTATTTTTCCAGTTGCGAAAGCTTGCTGGAGGTTGATTCGGACCGGTTGGTGTTCGAGAAAAACCATGGGATGGACGCCGCTAACGATACGCTGTATTCGATGTTCGGAGTTTTCTCGCAGTTGCAGAAGCTGGCCGACAGTTATATAGTGCTGGGTGAACTCCGTGGCGATTTGATGGATGTATCGGAAACATCCAACCGATTCCTGAAAGAGGTGAATACATTTGATTTCAGTACCGAAAATCCCTATAGTTCGAACATCCGTGATTATTATGCAGTAATCAATAACTGTAACTACATCATCCAAAATATCGATACTTCGGTGGTCAATAAAGCCGAAAAGGTGATGTACAAAGTGTATGCGGCCTCCAAGGCAATCAGGGCCTGGACCTATATGCAGATGATGCTCAATTTTGGCGAAGTTACGTATTACGAGAAACCCCTGCTGACCCTCGAGGATGCTTTTGAAAATCACACGGTTTACAAGAGCATGAACGAACTGGCGCCGGTGCTGATTCAGGATTTACTTCCCTGGAAAGATACACCACGACCACAATTCGGGAACCTTAGCGCCTACAACTCGCGTAATTCGTTCTTCCCGGTTCGTTTCCTGCTGGGCGATTTGTACCTGTGGAACGGACAATATGAGCATGCAGCCAACGAATACCGCGATTTGATGTTCTACGACAGGGTAATGCTCACCAATCAGTTCCGTTCGTATTATCAGGTGGTAAATAATGCGTTCTCGGGTGGCGCTGTGGTGAACTGGGTTAATGTATTTAATTTCAGTTCCAGCGAACATCTCACTAAATTAGTTGCCTCCAACGAATATGGACGTTATTTTACACTCGACAGCCTGATGTTGCAACGGCAACTGATTCCTTCCGACTTAAGTATCGGCAACTGGCAGACTCAGGTGTATGTCGAAACGGCGAAGCTGGATACGCTTGGCGACCTTCGCAGAATTGGATCGGTTGCCCGGCAGTCTTTACCTGCTTCGCCCCAGGTCGACAATTATGTGATATACAAGTATACCGAAATGAATTCCGACGATTACGATACCCGTCAAATTGTACTGTACCGTGCTGCTACCCTTTACCTGCGGTATGCCGAAGCGGTAAACCGGCTGGGCAAACCCCGTCTGGCATTCGCGGTGCTTAAGAACGGTCTGAAAGCGGCTACCATCAACAGTCCGTTTATTGTACCTTTGAGCGAAAGAGATTCCATTCTTCCCAACTATATGAATTTTGCCGATGCCCGTTTTGAAAACAATATCGGTGTACGGGGACGAAGCCTGGGATATCCCGAGCGCGATACTACTTATTTTGCGATTCCGCGTTCAATCACTTCTCAGGATGAAATGATGAATTTTGTGGAAGATAAGATTATTGAAGAAGCTGCGTTGGAGCTTGCGTTCGAAGGCAACCGGTTCCACGACCTGATGCGGGTGGCTATTCGTCGCAACGACAACAGTTACCTTGCCGATCGTGTGGCCGCTAAACATACCCATAACAAGGAAGCAATTCGTTCCAAATTGCTGGATCGTAAAAATTGGTACCTGAAAAAGTAATATGAGTTAATCGGCAGGAGGATGTGTTGCGGTTGTCCGGAATGCATCCTCTTTCGTTTTTTTTAAGTTATGAAGAAAATTGTAGTGTTAGGTCTGTTGCTGGTTGTTGTAGGTGCATTACCGGCAAAACAGGTATTTACGGTGAAAAATCCGGATTTCAAAAAAAGTCCTTATACAGGAATGACCCGCCAGCATTGGAAGGATGCGGCATTGTACATGCTCGAAGGTGCATTCGGTTATGTGCATAACATCGACGACCCGATGAAGTTTCCCAAACAGCATGAAATCACTTATCCCCGCAACGACGGGCAGATCCCGACCGAAAAGCTGGAAGGGCTGAGTCGTACCTTGTTCGTAGCTGCTCCTTTGTTGATGGAAGATCCCGATCTGACCCTCAACGGAGTGAAAGTGGCCGATTATTACCGTCATCAGTTGACGAATCTGGCGAAAGAAGGCCATCCTTCGTTTATTCGCCACCGGGCGCGCAACGGAGGACCCAGCCAGAACCTGGTGGAGTTCGGAGCCATGGCCATTTCGCTGTTTACTGCTCCCAGGGTGCTGTGGGATCCGCTTCCCGAAGCAGAGAAAGATAAACTGGCGGCGCTGATGCTCAGTTACGCCGACGGTCCTACCGTGGATTCGAACTGGAAATTCTTCAATATTTTTGTATTGAGCTTTTTCGATATGCAAGGGTACGAGGTGAATAAGAAATTGCTGGAGGAGTACCTCGATCGCTCGTTGAAGCATTACCGGGGCGAAGGTTGGTACCACGACAGTCCGGCCTACGATTACTATTCGATGTGGGCTTTTCAGATGTATGGCATTTTGTGGGCCGATTTCTACGGCAATAAGCACTACCCCGAACATGCCCGCAAGTTTACCGAAAATTTCTCCGATTTGAAGCACAATTATCCTTACCTGTATGCACGCGACGGAAAGATGATTATGTGGGGACGAAGCATTGCCTACCGTTATGCTGCAGCTACTCCGTTTATGCTGATGGGGCTCGAAAACGATCCCTCCACCAACTGGGGTTGGATGCGCCGTATTTCGTCGGGCAACCTGCTGCAGTTTTTTCAGCATCCCGATTTTCTGGAAGATGGCGTACCGACCCTGGGCTTTTACGGACCCTTTGAGCCGGCTACGCAGATGTACAGTTGCCGGGGAAGCGTATATTGGGGCGGCAAGGTGTTTTTAGGCCTCGTGGTGCCCGAAAGTCATCCGTACTGGCAGGCGAAAGAGAACGAAGGTCCCTGGGAAAAGGAACTGAAGAAAGGAACTGTGTATAATAAGTTTCAGCCCGGTTCGGAAATGTTGATTACCGATTATCCGAATATCGGCGCTGCCGAAGTGCGTGCCTGGTGTCATGAAACGGTGGCGGGCGATTGGCAGAAATTCCGAAGCACCGAGAACTACAACCGGTTGTCGTACAACAGTGCTTTCCTTTGGCAGGCCGATGGTAAAAACGGCGAAGTAGCCATGAATTATCTTACCAGAAATGCAAAAGGAGAATGGGAAGCGTTGCGGCTGTATACTTTCCGGGGTTTCGAGGAGGGAATATACCATCGCGATGCTGTATTGGAAACGAATCGTGCGCTCCGCTATTCGTTGTATGAGAAAACCTTACCCGATGGTATCTATCGCAACGATACCTTGTTTTCGCCTGTCGATACCGAAATCCGCCTCGGTCATTATGCATTACCGGTGCTCGACAAACCAATTAAAAAGCAAATCCGTACACTTGGAAAACATACGGTGTATGTGCTCGACAACGGATATTACAGTTTAGCAATGGCCGTGAACGCCAATTTCGGTAGAATGGAATTTGTGGAAGCCGAAGGTTTGCATCCCGAAGCTCCCAAAAGTGTTGTTATCAATGCGGTGGCTACTGTAAAAGCGGGCGAACCATTGCCTTTGCAGTCGTTGATGCTGTGGAAAAAATCGGGTAAGAAATTCAAAAAGTCCGATTTGAAACCGCTCTATTGAGTTATTGTCAGCATCCTGCGGACGATGCGGGAAGACACCAAACAATGTCCTGTTATGACGGCGCCGTTATAACAGGACATTGACATATTGGTACCGGTCGGTCGCCGGGTTAAACCTTTATTTCCGTTTGTTTTTTTCCAGCCATTCTTTGGGCGTAACTCCGAATTCATTTTTGAAGCAGCGACTGAAATATTTCGGATCGCTGAATCCTACCGAATAGGCAATCTCGGAAATGTTACCAATATTATTGGCCAGCATCTGCAACGAATGTTTCATGCGGATACTCCGGATAAACTCACCCGGCGAAAGCCCGGTAAGCGATTTTAGTTTACGGTGGAGGGTCGATTTGGAAGTCGACATATCCACGGCGAACTGATCGAAATCGAAGGTTTCGTCGGCCAGTTTTTCTTCAACCACCTGCACCGCCTGTTTCAAAAACACCTCATCGATCGAATTGTATTCCATCGACGAAATATTGATTTCCTGTCCGTGCTGGAAACTCTCTACTTTCTGACGTCGTTTGCCGATAAGATTTTTCACCCTTGCATTCAGTACACCCAGTTCAAAGGGTTTGGCAATAAACGCATCGGCTCCGGCATTATAGCATTCGATCCTGTCCTCGGCAGTATTCTTGGCCGTAAGCATCAATACATTGAGGTGACTGGTGTTCACGTCGTTTTTAATGATCTTGCAGAAGGTCAATCCATCCATTTCAGGCATCATCACATCGCTGATAATCAAATCAATCTCCTGTTCACGAACGATATGCAGCGCCTGCAACCCATTTTCGGCACGATACACCGTATACTGATCCTGAAAATGATCGGAGATCAATTGATTCAGATCTTTATTGTCCTCCACGATCAGAATGCTGCAGTTCTTTTGATCGGCCGATGTTTCGGTAGCCGGCACTGCAGCATCATCATCGGGCTGGTTCAATTCATTTTCCGTCAGTTCATCTTCCACAGCCTTTTCGGTGGCCGAATACGCATGCTCGTTTACCGGAATCTCGATCGTGAATACCGAACCTTCGCCCAGCACACTGTTCACCTCGATTTTCCCATGATGAATCTGAAGCAGATCCTGTGTCAGCGAAAGACCGATACCATGACTCTGGCTCTGATCGGCCGTACTGCTGATGTAAAAACGTTTGAAAATATGCGGTAAATCGTTTTCCGGAATACCGCTACCGGTGTCGGATACCGAGAGCCGCAAGATGATATCGTCCTTACGCGGAACAAAACTGGCTTTCACAGCAATCGCACCGCCTGCCGGAGTATACTTGAACGCATTCGAAAGGATGTTGTACACCACCTTGTCGAGCTTGTCGGGGTCGAACCAGGCCTGGTAACTGTCGTACTGAATATCGACCGTAAACTGAATTTGCTTTTCGGTTACCTGGGGCTGAAAATTCGACTGGCATATATTGCGGACAAAAGCCACAATATCGCTCTGTACCACCTTTAATTTCATATTTCCAGTTTCCGTTTTGCGGAATACCAGAATCTGTTTTATTAAGCGTTTCAGGCGGTTTACATTGTCCTTCATGATTTCAAACTGGACGGTATGCCCGCTGAACTGCTTTTGCAGACTTTCAATCTGAAGCATAATGATGGTGAGCGGCGTGAGCAGTTCGTGCGAAATATTGGTGAAGTAGCGCAGCTTGATCTGGGTGAGTTCTTCGGTTTTTTCTTTATCGATGAGCGAAATCTTCAACTCGTTTCGTAATCGGATCCTGTTGGCAATATTATGCACGATCAGGTAGGTGAGACTTATTGTGACCAGGATGTAGAGTAAGTAGGCCCACCAGGTTTGATACAACGGAGGTTTGATGTGTATGCGCAGCGAAGTTACTTCGTCGCTCCAGACTCCGTTTTCGTCGCTCGAACGAACTTCGAAAAGGTAAGTTCCGGGCATCAGATTCGCATAATTGACAAAACGGCGGTTGTTTCCGACGTAATTCCAGTCCTTATCGATACCCGACATGCGGTAGGCGTATTGAATTTTCCGGGCGGTGTAATAATCGGGCGAACTAAATTCGATACCCATCGTACTTTCGGTGTGTTTTAGTTCGATCCGGTTTTTCTCGGGATCGAAATGCTCGCCCTTTCGGATATCGAACAGCGAACGGTTTTGAATCAGAATATCCGAAATCTTCACCTTCACTTTCGAACGGCCGGTGTTGATGGCCTGTTGCGCCGGGTCGATACTGCATAAACCATTGTTTCCCCCGAAAAACAATTCGCCCGTACTACGCTTCAGAATCGAGTTTTTGAAGAATGTACTTACCGCAATACCATCTGCGGTCGAATAATAGTTGGAAGCATGCGATTTGGGATTGTAGCGGATGATGCGCTTGAGGGTCGTAAACCAGATCGTTCCCTGGTTGTCCTCCAGTACGTCCAATAATCCTTCTTCCGATATTCCATAAGTATTGCTTATTTCTTCGGCATAATTTTTATCGGGATCGTACAGATATACTCCGCCCTCTTTGGTGGCGATATATACTAAACCGTTCTGCTGGCACAGAATGCTTTGTACGCTCAAACTTTCGTATTTGTCGATGTGTAGTTTGATTTTTTGAAGCGTCCACGACTTGGCTGCTCTGTCGAGAATGAACACGCCGTCTTTTTCGGTCCCGATCCAGATACGCCCCCTCGGATCATGTTTAATATCGTTGATAAACCGTACCTTGTTGGATATAAGTTGGGTGTTTCCGTTCAAATCGTGAGCAAAAATGCCGTTGGCGGTTCCGATCCACATAACCCCCCGGGCATCTTCATGAAAAGCGGTGATATTATGATTGTCGGCCGGATCCTGAAGTTGTACGGTGGAAAGGTGCTTTAAATTGGCGCCGCCCAGAGGGCTGAAGATATGGAAAAAATTATCGCCTTCGCTGGCCACCCAGATGGTGTTTTTCTTGCTGTGATTGGCAAGTGCTATAATCGATCCCTGCCGGCGCAGAATCGGATCTTCGGGCCTGTTGACCTGCCCCGTTACCGGATCGAAATGAAAGAGCCCGACCCGGTTGATTACCACGAACAGCTGCTTATTGTTGGTTTCGGCGATACGGGTTACATAAGGTTCGGCATTCAGGCTCCGTACCTGGGGTAAGGTGAAGTTTTTAACCGGCAGACGGTTGTAATCCATCTGGAATACCCCTTCGCCTACCGAACCCAGCCAAAGGTTGTTGTTACGGTCGCGCACAATGGAGTGGAATAGCTGATAATCGCCGTTGCCAAACAAATGACGGGATCCGGAAACTATAAATTCGTCACCCCGGATTTCGATCGACCGCAGTCCTGAATAGGTAACCACCCATAAGGTGCCGTTTTTATCTTCGGTGATGCTGTACGAAATATCGTCGATGGTTTCGGTCGATGCAGGCGATGGAACGCATTTCTCAAAACGGAATTGTCCGGGCTTATCGATGTGCATTTTAAACATACCGTCGCCCCAGGTGAGCACCCAGTAATAGCCTCTGCTGTCCTGCAAAATCCGGAACGGGTTGTTTTTGCTGCCCACCGGCGCCGTATATATTTTCTTTCCGTCGTGCGAAATCATACACATCCCATGACTCCAGAACGAGATCCATATATTGCCGTTTTTATCCTTGTAGATATGATTCACAGTGTTGCCGGGCAAACGAAGCGGGGAGTCGGCATCGGCCGAGTAACGGATGAATTCTTTGGTTTCGGGATTCATTCGCAATACTCCGAAATCGGTTGTGCCTATCCACATCATTCCCTCATTGTCGAGCAGCAAACAATTGACCCGTTCGTTGTTGACGTAAGGATTGTCGAGGGTCTGGATGGTAAAAGTCGAATTATCGATAATATCCACTCCTTCCGAAGTTGCTACCCATATACGGCTGTTGTTGTCCTCGGTAATAAACTGAATTTCGTTGCTGGTAAGCTTTCCGGGAGTTTGCGGACTCGAACGGAACACCTTCATATCGTAGCCGTCGAAGCGGCTTAAGCCGTCGCGTGTACCAAACCACATGTATCCTTTGCTGTCGTGAAACAACCGGTTCACCGAGTTGGAAGGCAGTTTATCGTTGTAGAGAAAACGCTCGAAGCCGGGTGTGTCGTTGTCTGCGGCCAGCACCGCGGGCAGTAAACTGAGAAATAGCTGCAAAAGGAAAGAGTGTTTCTTCATTATGCTTAGTTTTCAACAAAGATACAAAAAAAGGAGGTACAGTTCCAAAAAGCCGGAATCTGTACCTCATAGTTAACAAAAAATACGGTGAATTAGTTGTATTTTAATTCTTTCAGAATTCGTTCGGCTCCACCGATTTTATCCATCACGAAGAGCATGTACCGCACGTCCACATTAATCGTTCGTTGTAATTCGGGTTCAAAAACGATATCGCCACTCATCGCTTCCCAGTTACCGTCGAATGCCAGTCCCAGCAGTTCGCCTTTCCCGTTGAAAATAGGACTTCCCGAATTACCTCCGGTAATGTCGTTGTTGCTGAGGAAGTTGACGATGAGTTTGCCTTCCTGGTCGGTATAAGGCGCCACATCGTTGGCAAGCAATGCTTTTTTAAGTTCGGCGGGAACATCGAATTCCATATCTCCCGGGATTTCTTTTTCCAGAATTCCGCGGCCGGTAGAGTAATAATTGTATACCACGGCATCGGCGGGAGCATAGCCGCCGATCGATCCGTAGGTCAGGCGCATGGTGAAGTTAGCATCGGGATAGGGCTTGATACCCTTTTCCCGGTTGATTTCCAGTAAGCCGGCCTCAAACAGGCGTTCGGCATTGCGTATGACGGCATGACTTTCGGCTATTTCCTTCGAGTCGAATGCATCCAGCTTCGCAAGCACCTCTTTCCTGAACTGCAGGGCGGGATCTTTCTTCGGATTGATTTTCCCGGCATTCAGTAAACGGATGAATTTATCGTGGCTGCTAAAGGCGGAGCGCGCAAAGATCGATTTCGCAAATGCGGCATAATTGCCTTTGAATTTTTTGTCGATTTCGGTGTAGAAAGCGGGTAAATCGGATGCCTCCACATAGTTGCGATAGGTTTCGAGCATTACTGCAAAAGTGGCCTCGTCCACTTCGGGGTAATAATCTTTGTATACTTCGCCGGCACGTTTGAGGGCAGCTTCTTTCTCCTCTTTCGAACCTGCGAGGTGCTCGAGAGCGCCGGCAATACGCGGCATCTCTACTCCCGAGAGGAGCGCTTCGCGGAGGTAGGTCGATGCACGCAGCGACCGGTATACTTTTTCATTGTTGCTTTCCAGATCGGCCAGTACCTTACCGTATTTCTGCACACGAGCCGCATCGGCTTTCACCCATTGGTCGAAATTACGTTCAATTTCTTGTTTGCGGGCCATTACATCCAGTTTGGCAATGGCATTATTCATTCCGATACTGTTTTTCCAGTAGTTCGAACTTCCGGCATATTTGCTGGCATAGGCAATGTTGATGGCTTCGTCGGCTTTCATGTACGATTTCCATACGGCTTGTTTTTCGCCGCGGACATCGATGCGGGCCTGGTTGGTAGCTTGTGTGCGGTTGCGGATTCCCCAGGAGGTAAGGTAGCGTGAAGTGCTGCCCGGATTTCCCATTATAAATGCAAAATCGCCTGCCTTGTAACCTTTCGTGCTCACCGTGGCAAACCGTTTGGGTCGGTAGGGTACATTGTCGGTCGAATAATCGGCGGGTTTGTTTTCGGCATTGGCATATACGCGGAATACCGAATAATCGCCGGTATGGCGGGGCCACATCCAGTTGTCGGTGTCGCCGCCGAATTTCCCGATTGAAGTAGGAGGGGCGTGAACAAACCGGACATCCTTAAATTCTTCGAGCTGAAAAACGTGGTATTCGTTGCCCGAATACATGGCCCGGATCTGTACGATGTAATGAGAGTCTTTTTCAAATTCGTTTTTAATTACATTGATCACCGAATCGAGGGTGTTTTTACGTTTCTCGATCGACATCGACTCGTCGACACTCGACAGTACCCGGGTGGTTACATCGGTTACGCTTACCAGGAATTTAACGGTCAGTCCCGGTGCCGGAATTTCGTCGGTCAGTTCTTTGGCGGTGAATCCGTCGCGGAGGTAGTTGTGTTCCACCGAGCTAAGGCGCTGAATAGCTCCATATCCGCAATGGTGATTCGTGAAAATAAGACCCTGTTCGGATACCGCAATGCCTGTACAGCCCCCGCCAAAAACGATGACGGCATCTTTCAGACTTACCCCGGTATCGCTGTATATGTCGTCGGCCGACAGGGTGCAGCCCATTTGTTGCATTTTTTCGATGGTGTACTTCACGGAAGGCAGCATCCACATGCCTTCGTCGGCTTTTGCGGTAAAAATGGCTGACATCACTACCGCGGCTACGAGCGTTTTCTTCATTAATTTGTTGTTGTAAATGGATAATTACTAAAAAAAGGATACAAATTTACAATATTATTCACAAACTTTGTCCAATCGTGTCGTTAAAAATAGTTCTTTGTCGGTTTTTAAGAAAGCCGGTGGCTTTCCGGTAAAAAAAATGTCGATGGATATCGGTTTACAACTCCGGAAACATTAACTTTGCCGGAAAATGAAAGATAAGTGATCCATGCGTAAAAGTCTGTGTTTATTTTTAATTGCGATTGTATTGGTGGGCTGTGAATCTGTCCGCTTGGTCAAAAAAGCCACTTCGTATGAACTGTCGGGGATGTACGAACAGGCCGTAGTCAATTTTTTACAATCGCTCGAGCGTAAGCCGTTGAAAAATGAGCGTGCGCTGTTGGGGTTGAAACGTACGGCAGGCGCTTGGACCGACGAGTTGCTTCTTCAGTTGGACGATGCGTACGCTACCAACGACGACGATGCCGTGGTGGATCTTTATCAGCGTTTGATGCGGTTGAAAAATGATGCCGGTCCCTATGGTTTTCAGCCGGGCATTCCCGTACGAACGCATATTCAGTACGAAGAAGCACGTACGCGCTATGAGTTCAACAATTACCAGGCTGCTCAGGCCAGTCTGGACAAGGACGATTTCCAGCAAGCCATTATTCATCTGGAGCGTATCATGAAGATCGACCCGGGCTACGAACAAACGCGCGAATTGTACGATTATGCAAGGTGCGAGCCGATTTACCGTTCGGCGCTGGAATCGATGGATCGGGGGCACTACCGTTCGGCATGGAATAAACTGGAGCGCGTACGCCTGATTGATTCGGATTACGATGATGTGGTGAATTTGCAGCGGGAGGCGCGGGTGGCCGGCCTGATGACCATTGCCCTGCGGTATTATCCCGAAGAACTTCGCCGGCATCCGGGTTTGTACCGCCTCGTCGATGCCGAACTTAAATCGCGGTTCTCCAAACTGAATCATCCCTTTATACAACTTGTATCCGAAGAATATATTCAGCAAACGATGGAGGAACAACGGCGTTCGCTGTCGGAGCACCGTCAGGTCGATCCTTTTGCTATGATCCCGGTAAGGGTGCAGTTTACAGGCTCGGTCGTTCAATACCGGGTAGAAGACGGACCTGTAAGAAAAACCGAACGTAAAGCCTGGTTAAAAGAAACCGATCGTGAACGTAAGACGGTTTACAAAAAAGTGAGTTTGTACGAAGTGGAACAATCGTGCGTGGTAACCATGACCTTTTCTTACGAATTTGTATCGGTTGAGAATGCGCGTGTACTGGTAGCCGGAAAGGTAACCGACAATTACCGCGACGCGGTGCGTTACGCCACATCTGCCTACAATCCGAACGATTTAATACCGGGCGATTGGGGTGCGGGACGGAAAGATACGATGTACACCGATGCCCACCGGCGTTCGGAAATGCTCACACTTTTAACGGCACGCAGGGAGCTGAAGCAACCGATGGACTTCGATGCCGATTTTGCCGGACGTATAGCAGCCGATGTCATTCGCCGGATCAGTGCGTACGATCCGGAAAAATAAATCTGGCGTTTTTCCGATCCCCCGGCCGGAGAATGATCCGGTCAGGGGTCGAAAGCCTTTGACTACTCACGGTTGAGGAGCTCGATTTTGTATCCGGCATTTTCGATGGTGGTGCAGATTACATCGGCACTCACTCCTTCGGCTTCCACGGTAAGCAGTTTGCCGGGCGAACTAATATCGACCGACCAGCTTTTAATTCCGGGTAACTTATCGAGATGTGGTTTGACGGTGGCGATGCAACCACCGCATTTAATGTTGGTTGTGAACTTTAACTGAGTCATATTTTTAGTTTTTGAATTTTAACCGAATTGAATTGCTAACGACACTGACACTGCTCAGCGCCATTGCGGCGCCGGCAATCATGGGGTTGAGCAGAAAGCCGTTGATCGGATAAAGTATTCCGGCGGCGACCGGTATTCCGATAATATTGTAAATAAAAGCCCAAAACAGATTTTCACGAATGGTTTTTACAGTTTGACCGGAAATTCGAATTGCGGTGGGTAACTTGCTCAGGTCCGACGACACAAGGGTCATCATAGCTACTTCCATGGCAATATCGCTACCCGTGCCCATCGCAATGCTTACATCGGCCTGCGCCAGTGCAGCGCTGTCGTTGATCCCGTCGCCCGCCATGGCTACCACCTTACCGCTGGATTGAAGTGCCTTTACATAGGCGGCTTTCTCTTCGGGCAATACCTCGGCTTTGTAATGATCGATACCGGTTCGAAGGGCGATTGCCTGGGCGGTTGACCTACTGTCGCCTGTGAGCATATGTACTTCTATCCCTGCTTTCCGCAGCCGGCCGATGGCAGCTTCCGAACTGTCCTTTACCGGATCGGAAATTGCAAATAAGGCATACACTTGCCGTGAGCCGGCCAGCCACACCACGGTATGGGCGTCGCGAGTCCATTCTTCATACTTCCGCATAAAATCTTCCGGTATGACAATGCCTTTTTCGTCCATCAATTGAATATTGCCGGCATACCATGGGATTTCGTCAACGGTAGCCTCCACTCCCCGGCCGGTTATACTCTGAAAATTACGGATTCCGGGCGTCGTCCTGCTGTCAGGATCGTGGCGAAGGGAAGTCAACTGTCGGGTAGTTCCGGACAACCGGTTCGTCGGCGCCGGCATACCCGGTTCGAGGTATTCGGTTAGCGCCGATGCCAGCGGATGTTCCGAACGCTTTTCAAGTGCGAGGAGGATTCGTTTTGCATTGTTTCTCACAGAAGCGTCGACTACCGGCGAATCGGTTTCGGCATCTCGGGCCGAACCCCAATACTCCTCACTCACCGTCGGCTTCCCGATCGTAATGGTTCCGGTTTTATCGAGCACCACGGCTGTTACCTTACGCGCCAGCTCCAGACTCTCGGCATCTTTTATCAAAATGCCCTGTCCGGCAGCTTTTCCAATGCCTACCATGATGGCGGTGGGAGTTGCAAGGCCCAGCGCGCACGGACAGGCAATGACGAGCACAGTGACCAGGGCCAGCAATCCTTGCGTAAATGCATTTTCGGCTCCGAACAGGTTCCAGGTCAGAAAGGCAAACAAGGCAATTCCAATCACCACCGGAACAAATACGGCGGCAATTTTATCTACCAGCTGTTGCACCGGCGCTTTACTGCCCTGTGCATCGCGTACCATACGCACGATGCGTGCCAGCAGGGTAGTGGAACCCACTTTTTCGGCCACAAACGTAAAGCTTCCCTTTTGATTGATGGTGCCTGCATATACCGCATCGTTTGCTTCCTTATATACGGCAAGGGGTTCGCCGGTGAGCATGCTTTCGTCCACGTACGAACTGCCGTCGACAAGCTTCCCGTCGACCGCAATTTTGTCTCCGGGCCTCACCAGCAGCCGGTCGCCTACCAGCACCTGAGCAATGCCGATGGTCTGATAATTCCCGTCGCTGTCAATCCGGGTCACTTCGTTGGGTTGCAGCCCCATCAGTTTTTTCAAGGCCGACGAAGTATTGCCTTTGGCCTTTTCTTCCAGCAACTTTCCGAGTAAAATAAACGTGATGATCACAGCCGAGGCTTCGAAGTACACGTGAGCATGCAATCCGCGGTCGTGCCAGAAACCGGCTGCCAGCGTATTGAAAACACTGAAAAGATAGGCCACTCCGGTACTCAGGGCAACCAGGGTGTCCATAGTCGCTTTCCGGTGCCTGGCCTGTTTCCACGCATTTACAAAGAAGTCGCGCCCCAACCAGAACACCACCGGCGTCGATAGCGCCCACATCAGTTGGTTGGCGTAAGGCATGTTCATCAGCACCATCCCTATCAGCACCACCGGGAGCGACAATACGGCTGCCCAGATGGTTCTTCGCCGGAGCGACCTGAATTTTTGGGCTTGCAGCTGCGCCACCGTTTCCTGTTGGTTCTCCTGTTCTACGACCAGATCGTATCCTACCGATTGCAGTACTTTTTGCATGCCTTCGGGCCGGATGATGGCGGGATCGTATTCCACCGTCACTTCTGCCGATGCATAATTGACCGTAGCGGATGTAACTCCCTTACTTGCTTTGAGCATGCTTTCGACACTGGTTGCGCAGGCTGCACAGGTCATTTCGAGTACGGGGAATGTTTGTTTCTTCATTGCCGATTTGATTTACAACTGCAAAGATCGGGAAAAGGCAGCGTGTAAAGTTATAAAATTCGGGAATAGAATTATATAAATCGGGGATTATACTTCGTCGAGCGTTTTGCGTTCTGCCCGGGAGCGAAACTCCCGGGGCGATACGCCGGTAACTTTGCGGAACTGACTGCTCAGATGAGCTGCGCTCGAATAGTTGAGTTGCAGGGCAATTTCGCTGAGCGTCAGTTCGTCGTAGCTCAGTAACTCTTTAACCCGCTCGATCTTCTGCGCGATATAATATTGTTCGATGGTAGTGGCTTCTGCTTCCGAAAATAGTTTTGAAAGCGAAGAGTAATCCTGATGAAGTTCGGAACTGATATAGCTGGAAAGATTGACCTTCAGTTCGTTGTCTTTCCGGTGAACCAACTCGATCAGGAGGTTTTTAATGCGTTCCACCAACATCTTTCGTTTGTCTTCGAGCAGCGAAAAGCCTAAGTCCTCCAACCGTTTGGCCAGTTGCTTACGTTCTTCGTCCCTTAATTCGCGGGTTACCTCAGCCTTCCCCAGCTCCACCCGCAAAGGAGGAATTCCTGCTTTCTCCAACTCCTGCCGCACCACAAGAATGCAGCGGTCGCATACCATATTTTTAATATAAATCCACATTGAGCACCACGACACCGGCAGTTAAAACTTATTTAGCCCATTACCCGCCAATTTAGGCAGTTCGATGGCAGTATTTTTCTTTGGAACGTTTATCTTTGCACAATGTTCAAAACCGAGGCATATCACCGGTTCCTGTTGGGGTTGTTGTTACTGATGTATTCAACAGGAATAGTTCCTGCGGACACAACTGCAGTCCGTTCTGTGTGGCCCCGCTGCTCGCCTGCCGAAAAATGGTTGTTTACACCTGTCGACGCATCCGCCGGATTAAGCGACAATCAGGTACGGTATATCCTGCAATTAAACGATGGACGTATGGTGATCACCACCAGCGGCAACCTCAATATTTACAATGGATCGGAGTTCTCGTACCTGCACCGGCAAGCTCGTGATGTGCGGTTTTTACCTGGCTACAAAGGATATTACCGGATGTACACCGAAGGCGATACCCTGATGTGGATCAAAGACTGGCAAAAATTGATGCTGGTAGATCTTCGCGCCGAACGATTCCTGATTCCCGGAAAATCGTACTTTAAAGTCGACAGTATACTGGATCTTTTTGTCGATTCCGATCAGCGCCGATGGATACTCACCCCTCGGCACCCGCAGTCGGCGCGATCGCAGGATAACCCTCCGCCATCGCCACCGGACCGGTTTTTTCTTTACAACCCGCAATCGGATATTGTACTGCAACTCGATCGGGCCTGGGGCGAACTGCAGGATGTAGCATCCGACGAGGGGAAGGTTTATTTGTTTTTTTCAACCGGCACGGTCTATTGTTTTGCAGTATCCACAGCTCAGTTGCTTTATTCGTCGGCGGCCTATCCCGGATCGAAGCACGACTGGTTCGACCGCACATCCCTGGTGGTAAAAGGCGAAAAAGGCTTTTATCAGTTACGGAACGGAACACGAGGCGGGTGCTTCTTTTTTAATACGCGGTCGAAAGGCTGGCAGCAATTGCTCCAAACCGGGTATGCACTCAATACTTTGCTGGTAAGCGACGGCAACCGGCTGATGATTACCTCGTCGCGCGGGGTGTGGGTGCTCGATCGGGAGGGAACAGCGCCCTGCCTGGTGTCGAACCTGCAAACGGTAACCGGCGAAGTGCTGACTACCGAAATCAGTACCGTATTTCAGGATTTTCAGGGTGGGTTGTGGATGGGTACGTACAATCGTGGTTTGTTGTATTATCATCCGGCGCGTTTCCGGTTTTTGAATGCCGGCCGGCCGGCATTCCCGGAGATAGACCCACTCAAGGATTTTCAGGTATTGGGATTTGCACGGGCCGGCGAGCTCTACCTGAATACCAACCAGGGAGTGTATAAAATGACGACCGGTCGCGGTACGAAGATACAACTCGAAAAAACCGGCTCGAACCAACTGCCCCCGGATGTGCGACGTGAATTCAGCCAGCCGCAGCGTTTTTTGTTTCGCGGACTTACGGCCACGGCGATGCTCGACGATAGTCGCGGCTGGACCTGGGTGGGCACTATGGACGGATTAGCCTTGTTTAAAACCGCCGGCCGACCGCAGCTTTATTATACCAGCCACGGGTTGGGAAATAATTTTATCCATGCTTTGATTGAAGATGATGACGGAAATGTATGGGCTTCCACCAGTTTTGGAATAACCCGGATCGGCGTGACCGGCGATGCGTTGCATTTTACGGCGTACACGCCGCAGGATGGTACGCTGGCCGGAGAATACAGCGATGGGGCTGTGCTGAAATCCGACGACGGGAGCTTGTATTTCGGAGGAATGAATGGATTCTCTGTACTGAAAAAGAATGCAGAAGTTTTACTTCCTCCGCTGGCTAAACCTTTATTTGCAGGACTGCTGATCAGAGGAGAACGGATTTTACCTTCCCGTAGTTATGACGAGCGAATCATCCTCGAAACAGCGCCGGCATCCACTTCTTCCATTGTATTGGCCCATGATCAGAACTTTATTACCCTGGAGTTTGCTTCGTTGAACTTTGTCAACCCGCATCAGACCACTTTTCGCTATCAATTGGCAGGAGTCGATCGTGAATGGCGCACCGCATCGTCGCACACCGGAAGTTTGCAGGCTATATACACCAACCTGGAGCCGGGTAATTATGAATTCAGAGTGCAATCGAACAACGGAACCGTATCGGAAGTGTCCACACTTCCAATTACCATCCTTACTCCCTGGTGGAAAACTACTTTCGCTCTGGTGTGCTATATAGCGGCATCCATACTGTTGGCAGGCGGAAGTATGTTGCGCTATATGAAGGTAGCGCAGCGTCGGCGCGAGCAGCTTCAGAAAGAAGAAATGCTGTTGTTCCGGATCCGCACCCTTATTGAACAGCGACTGGAATGGGAAGAAGAGCGGACTGCTTTGTTATCCGGACCGCGACCGCAGCCCAAGGCGGATATGCCCGGCCTTGCGTCGGGTGAAAATGATGCCTTCGTACGAAAGGCGATCGGGCTGGTGGAGCAGAATATGGATGTTGCCGGTTATACCGTGGAGCAGTTGAGTCGCGATTTGTGTATGGACCGGACGGGCTTATACCGCAAGCTCACGGCCTCGCTCGATCAGTCACCGTCGGCTTTTATCCGGAATATAAGGCTTCAGCGTGCCGCCCGTTTGCTGGCGCAGGGCGGCAAATCGGTCACCGAGGTTGCCGAACAGGTCGGATTCGGCAGCGTGAGTTACTTTAGCAAGTGTTTTCAGGAAGCTTATGGCTGCCGACCCTCGGAATATACAGGTAATGGCTGAAAAATCAACATCTATGCAACAACATTCAACACCTGTGTTAACAAAAGCCACAGTATATAAGCTATTTTTGCTTTGTTAACTGAAAATATAAATCAGGTTGAAAGCAGTGCTTTTTCAGCTGTAAAAAATTAATTTTGTATGAAACGAAGTAGTATCTTTTTTATGGTGTTTATGGCGGTGTCGTCGCTTGTGGTGTCGGCTCCCGGAATCGGACGCCAATCGGTGACGCTCGACGTGCAGGGAATGCATCTTAACGTTGAATTTTATACGCCTCAGGTGGTGAGGGTGTATTCAACACCGGTCGGCCGGCCGTACGAAAAACAAAGTTTGTCGGTTGTGAAAACGCCCGAACAGGTTCAGGTGACTACAGAGACCCGCTTACCCTGGATCAGCATGGTGAGTTCCGACCTGAAAGTGGAGGTGAACGTTGAAACCGGCGGCGTTTATTTTTACGACTCCCGGGGCAACCGCCTGCTTGTAGGTAAGGATTACGGTACTCAATTTACTCCATTCAACGATGCCGGTACGCCCTCGTACACAGTGCGCCAGGGTTTTGTACTCGATCCCGATGAAGCGATTTACGGGGTAGGGCAGGTGATGGACAACAAGATGAACCGCCGCAATTCCACCCATCGCATGCAAAACGAAAATATGTTTACCTATTCGCCTTATTTCATGTCGGTAAAAGGATATGCTGTTTTTTGGGATAATTATTCGATTTCGACTTTTAACGATAACCGTCAGGAACTGTCGTTCGAAGGTTTGGGGCATTGTGCCGATTATTACTTCATGGTGGGAGGTACTGCCGATGGGGTGATTGCCAATATGCGGACGCTCACCGGCCAGGTGCCGATGTTGCCCCTGTGGTCGTATGGTTTTTTCCAGAGTAAAGAGCGCTATCATACACAGGCCGAGGTGCTGGACGTGCTCAAGAAATACCGTTCGCTCCGGATTCCCATCGATGTGATGATACAGGATTGGCGCTACTGGCCCGAATATAATAAAACCGATAGTGCGTGGAATTCGCAGTCGTTCGACGCCGAGCGCTATCCCGATCCGGTGAAGTGGGTCGACGAAATTCATAAACTGAATTCGAAATTGCTGATTGTTACCTGGCCGGGTTTTGGCCCTAAAACGGAACAGCGAAAGGAGCTGGATAGTAAAAATATGATTATCAATTTCGATACCTGGCCGCCCAACAGCGGTGCACGTCCCTACGATGTGTTTAATCCCGAAGCTCGTTCCATTTACTGGCGTTACCTCAACAAGGGTATTTTCAGTTATATCCACAACGATGGTTGGTGGCTCGATTCAACCGAACCCGATCATATCAATAAAAAAGACAAGGATTTTGAATTGCCTACCTTCCTGGGGAGTTACCGCAGTGTGAAGAATGCCTACAGCATGATGCACAATGCCGGCATTGCTACCAACCAGCGGGCTACCACCAGCGATAAACGGGTGGTGATTCTTACCCGTTCGGGTTTTATCGGACAGCAGCGTTACGGATCGAATACCTGGAGCGGCGATGTGGCATCGACCTGGGATATGCTGGAGCGGCAGATTCCGGCGGCGCTCAACTTTACCTTGATGGGTATTCCGCATTGGAACAGCGATATAGGAGGTTTTTTTGCCGGCCGCTGGCGCAATGGAGGAGGCAATCAGCATCCCGAATTTCAGGAATTATACGTGCGTTGGATGCAGTTTGGCGCTTTTAGCCCGATGATGCGTTCGCACGGTACCGAATTGCCCCGCGAGATTTTCCAGTTTGGCGAACGGGGAACCTGGTGTTTCGATGCCCAGGAACGTATTCTGAAGTTGCGCTATCGCTTGTTGCCGTATATTTACAGTACTTCGTGGGACGTCAGCGCCCATCAGGGTACTTTTATGCGCCCGATGGTGATGGATTTTGCTGCGGATAAAAAAACGCACGACCTGGGCCATCAGTATATGTTCGGCCGTTCGCTGCTGGTGGCTCCGGTAACTCGTTACCAGGCCCGCACCTGGCCGGTGTACCTTCCCGAAGGAAGTGGATGGTTCGATTTCTGGACCAATAAGTCGTGGACGGGCGGACAAACGGTGGAAGCCGGCGCTCCGGCCGATCGGTTGCCGGTGTTCGTGAAGGCGGGAACCATTTTGCCCTGGGGGCCGGAGGTTCAGTATTCGACCGAGAAAAAATGGGACGCGCTGGAAGTGCGGGTATACCCGGGAGCCGACGGGCGTTTCGTGTTGTACGAGGATGAAAACGATAACTACAACTACGAAAAGGGGATGTACTCGACTATCGATTTTAGCTGGAACGAAGCAACACGCACGCTTACCATCGGCGACCGCGCGGGTAATTTCCCGGGAATGCTGAAATCGCGTACCTTCAGGGTGGTAGTGGCTACTCCCGACAATGCTGTGGCCGATCGAGACGCCGTGAAAACCATTGCAGTGCGGTATTCCGGTAAGAAAAAATCGGTGGTGTTGAAATAATGATAATTAATGACCGGCGCTTCAGCTGACTTATAGGGGTAGGATCGTATGAACCACATAAGGAAGCTGAAGTGTCGGTACGGCAACTCTTTTATACGATGAGACAATTGGTTTATTTGCTGACAGCGGGAGTGTTCTTTATTCAGCTTGGATATGCACAGCCACTTCAAATCAAAAACACGGAAAAGATCCGGGTTGAAGCACCCTTGGGAACGGCGCCCCGTTTGCCCTGGCAATTGTGGGTGGAATACTCCGACGGGAGCGCCGGTTTCCGGCAGGTAAAATGGACCAATTCGGCACGTTCTGTCGAAGAAGAGCAAGCCGCCTATCCTCTTGGGAAAGAATACGAGGTGATGGGCTATATTCTTGGAGATAATACCACCGATCGGGGATACCGGGTTACGGCAAAGGTAAAGGTGGTGCCCCAACAGCCTGAAATGCCTGAAGTGATGGCCGAGCCTTTCCCTTTGAATAAGGTGCAACTGACCGGCGACAACCGGCTAAGCTCCAACCGCGACCGGGCGATTCGCGAGATTTGCAGTTGGGATGTGGCGCAGCAACTCTACAATTACCGCGATACCTACGGGCTCAGCACCGAAGGTTATCCGAAACCGGATGGTTGGGATTCGCCCGCCACGAAACTGAAAGGGCATGGGTCGGGACATTATATGTCGGCGTTGGCACAGGCTTTTGCAAGTGCCGCAGATGCCGGACAGAAGAATATTCTTCGGGCCAATATGGCTCGTATGGTGAATGAGCTTCGCCTTTGCCAGGAACGTACTTTTGTGTGGAACGATTCGTTGGGCCGCTATTGGGAAGCGCGTGATTTTGCCCCGGAGGCCGAGTTGAAGAACATGAAAGGGGGCTGGAGCGATTTCGACCGGTATAAACGCGGGTGGGAAGACTATGGTTACGGATACTTGAATGCCATCCCGGCCCACCATGCCGTGTTGATTGAAATGTATCGCCCCTACAACAACGAACAGTGGGTGTGGGCGCCCTATTATTCCATCCACAAGCAACTGGCCGGCCTGATCGATATTGCTAGTTATGTGGACGATAAGCGTATCGCTGAAAAGGCTTTGCTGATTGCAAAGGATATGGGGCTCTGGATCTGGAACCGGCTGCATTACCGTACGTTTGTGAACACCGGGGGTACGCAGGAGGAGCGTAGGTCGCAGCCCGGAAACCGCTACGAGATGTGGAATATGTACATCGCCGGCGAAGATGGGGGCACCGGCGAATCGCTGGCACGTCTTTCGGAGATGGTAGCCGATCCGGAGGAAAAAGCACGCTTGCTCGAAGCTTCGGTTTTTTTCGATAGTCCGGCGTTTTACGAACCCCTCTCGCGCAATATCGACGATATCCGAACCCGGCATGCCAACCAGCATATTCCTAAAATTATAAGTGCCCTCCGCAGTTACCGGAACAATAACAATCCTTTTTATTACCGGCTTTCGCGTAATTTCTGGGAGTTGATCCAGGGCCGGTACAGGTATTCGTCGGGCGGAGTAGGGAACGGTGAAATGTTCCGGCAACCCTATACGCAGATGCTGAGTATGGCCACCAATCATCACCCTACGCTCAACGAAACCTGTTGCGCCTACAACCTGGCCAAGCTTACACGCGATCTGGCATGTTTTCACCCCGACGATGCCCGTTATATGGATTATTACGAACGATTGCTTTATAATCAGCTGGTGGGTTCGCTGCATCCTACGCACTATTTAACAACCTATCATTATGCTGTAGGGCTGAATGCATCGAAACCCTGGGGCAACCGTACTCCGCAGGAAAGCTGCTGCGGAGGTACAGGCTCCGAAAATCATGTGAGATACCAGGATGCCGCCTATTTTGCTTCGGATAATACCTTGTGGGTGGCGCTTTATCTGCCTACCCGGTTGCAGTGGGATGCTAAGAAAATTACTATTGAGCAGGATTGTTTATGGCCGGCCGAAAAATCGACCCTGCGTATTCAAAAAGGACGAGCCCGCTTTGCGATGAAGTTACGGGTTCCGGCCTGGGCTACCCCTGGTTTTGAAGTGAAACTGAATGGTGTGCCGGTGTCCGGCCATTATCGCCCCGGCACCTATGTTACTATTCCGGAGCGGCGCTGGACTTCAAAAGATGTTGTAGAAGTCGTGATGCCTTTTAGTGCCTACCTGGATTTCGGACCCGATAAGCAGGAGATTGCCTACGCCGGCAAAGATATGCCGCCGGTGCAGCTGGAACCCGAATGGGCGGCTACCGTCATGTATGGCCCGATGGCCATGACGGCTACCGGAGTAGAAAGCTGGGACGATGCTACCCTGGTGCTCGATCCGGGCCTGGACAGTATCCGCCTGAATGGCCCCTCGGCCGGCAAAGAACAAGTATATTCGCTCACGGTGGGTGGGCGTACCTTCGAACCCGATTATTACCGGGGCGAACATTCGACTCACTACTTCAGAATAAAGTACAGCGATGAAGCCGTCCGTGCTGCCGGCCGGGAGGAGGCTGTACCCGATCATGAATTGAAGATGCTGGCCGAAAGCAGAATTAAAGAGCAGGAAGCCTGGAACTCGTTGGTTGTCAAAGTACCCGAGCATGCTCCCTGGGCGCCCCACGGTTACGCCCGTATGAAAACTGCTTTGACGGACGTACAGCAGGGCGGTTCCATCTCCGCCTTAAGTCTGGCTATAGCCACCATGCGCCCGGGTAACCTGGCCGAACCCGAAGATCTCGGATCATTAACGGAATTGGTGCAGCGTGCCGGCAGCGTTGAACATGCTTCTCCGGCGTTTCCCGAAGCTATAGCCTATGCCCGGATGGTAATTAATTACGTGAACGATGGCAGCGGCACGAAGGATATGATTCAGAAGGCAATCGAAAGACTCGGAAACCGGTAATATCGATCGTTCGTCATCCTGATAGTTGGGTACACCACCGGTAAAGGTGTAGAGAGCCGGCAACTCGTCATTCGTGTGATTCGGATGGTAGTCGTACAGGATTTCTTTGAGTGCGGTGGTTGCGCAAGGTGTCAGCATAGCATCGGCTCGCCCAAACAACGGTTCGTGCTTATCCTGAAATATTTTTGTCATCAACGAATAGATGGAGCCGCTTACAACAAAATTTATGTGTGTTTTAGTCCTGTACCGGTCCCAATAGGTCTGAATATCGCTGTATATTGATTCGTTAACAGGGTAATTTCGTCTGTCCGATTATAGAATTTCATAACTCGTATTTTTATAGTGGTAAATTTTAGCCCTGTTGCAAGGTTAAATGAAATTTGGAATTTTGCAAAATAAAATAACGGATTTTTTATGGCGGTAAAATTTTCCTTGATACGAGGTTTTTTAAGGACGTTCTTGTCTTGTCGGTAAGACGAAAATAGACTGTTTTTGTTTTGTCAATAAGACAGTAATTTTTTTCAAAATTAGTAGTACATTTCAGAAACAAACCAAGACAAGATATTTGACTGAATCAGAATTATTTCTTATTTTTGTGAACTGAACATTGAAAATAATCCAATGAATAGTTTTCGAAATAGTGATTTGATTTTGTCGGTTTTTAGCGACACACGAACTGTGTTCTCGCTGAACGACATTGCTATGCTTATCGGAGAGAGCGATTTTAAGAAGCTGAACGAACGGTTGAATTACTACGTTCGCAAGGGGAAGTTGCTCCGTCCGCGAAAAGGCATCTATGTTAAACCCAACTACAACCCCCAAGAATTGGCCTGTACGCTTTATACTCCGTCGTATATTTCGCTGGAATATGTATTGCAAAAAGCCGGTGTTGTTTTCCAGTACGATGAACGGATCACTGCGGTCAGTTACTTGAGCCGGAGTATTGATGTAGAAGGCCGCACTTACTCCTACCGAAAAATCAAGGGTGAAATCCTTATTGTCACGCAAGGCATCAACCAAACCGGCAATGTAAATATCGCCACACCCGAACGTGCCTTTCTGGACATCCTATATTTAGATGCAACATATTATTTCGACAACCTGAATTCTTTGGATAAGAATTTAATAACCAAACTTTTGCCGGTATATAATTCCAAAATACTTACGGCAAGGGTTAAAAAACTGCTCGCAAATGGTTAACATCAACAAACATAAATTTTTCCTGACGCAGATACTCAAAGACATCTATGCTGATATCGAGTTGGCAAATAGCCTCGGCTTCAAAGGTGGAACGGCATTGATGTTTTTTTATGATTTGCCCCGTTTTTCGGTCGATTTGGATTTCAATCTGCTCGATTCGGCAAAAGAAAAGGCGGTGTATGAAAAGGTACGGAAAATCCTGTTGAAATATGGTAAGATATTCGACGAAGCAATGAAGTTCTACGGCCCGATTATCGTACTGGATTATGGTGTCGGCGAACGGAAATTGAAAATAGAAATATCCAGCCGTGAGTGGAATAACCATTATGAAAGAAAAAACTTACTGGGTATCAATATGCAGGTAATGGTTGCTCCGGATATGTTCGCTCATAAACTCTGTGCTTTACTTGACCGCGGAGAATTAACGAATCGTGATATCTTCGATAATTGGTTCTTCATGCAGAGGCAAACGCCGGTAAACAAAGAGATTGTTGAAGCCCGCATGGAAATGTCGTTGGCTGATTACCTGCAAAAATGTATCGACCATCTCGAAAGTAGGAACGACCGGGGTATTCTGAACGGTTTAGGGGAGTTAATGGATGAGGATATGAAGAAATTCGTTCGTACAAAACTACGGACAGAAACCATATCCCTGCTTCGGTTTTATAAAGAATTTCCGATTCTCGCATAGCATAATAGATAACATGAATATTATATCGGCTACATTGATTTTATGAATTTGCCTATTGAAGATAGTGGCATGGTTATTAATGCCACCTATTGGTATCCCATGGATGAGGTTAAATTGATCAGTCGATAAAGTGAAAGATCACCTGGAAATAACAAATTTATCACATCCAGATCAAGAGGTTCCTATTGAAATACAAAAAGATTTTTGTAACAAAGAGAAAAATTGAAAGAGCCTTTAATATTGAAAATGCAAAAGATTTATTTGAAACGATGTAAGCCAATGCAAGTGGAAAGGCTGTGTTCGTTTCCAAGCATTGCCATCGATATTTTTCTCTATCAAATTTCTCCTGCCACTTTTAATACCCTTTCGGGTGTCGTTTTCTTTTTCTGGTTAAAACAACACCCGAAAAGGTGCTATTTTAAAAAATAATCATTATATTTGTACCCGAAAAGGTATTGAATATGGATAATCTACCATTGAACGAATATGTGAAGTCGAAACGCAAGGCGCTTGGAATTTCGCGTGAAGAGTTTGCTCAGAAAGCGGGTGTAGGGCTGCGTTTCCTGCGTGAACTGGAACAGGGTAAAGAAACCCTGAAAATGGACAAGGTAAATCAAGTACTAAAGTTGTTCGGGATGCAATTGGGTGTTGTTCCGATGGACAGAAATAATCTGATAGAGTAATGAAGCAGGCTAAAATATTTATGTATGACCATCCGGCAGGTACGCTCACCGAAGATGAGAACGGCTACACCTTTGTGTACGACCCTGCCTATCTGGCGAATAAAAACGCTGAACCTGTAAGCCTCACGTTGCCTCTGACCGATAAACCATTTGTCAGCAATGTGTTGCATCCTTTCTTCGACGGGCTTATTCCAGAAGGTTGGCTGTTGGATATTGCCGAGAAGAATTGGAAAATCAACAATCGCGACCGCATGTCGTTACTGCTTGCCTGTTGTAAGGATTGTATCGGAGCGGTAAGTATTCAACCTATTCAAGAATGATAATCATGGAAAGATGCTTATATTGTTATCAACCGTTGGAACAGGGACAGGTTGATTTTCATCCGCAATGTTCAAAGAAAATGTTTGGAACGGCTGTCCCGCCTGTTCTTCCCTATACAAAAGCCGATATAGAATCGTTGGCATTGGAAGTAGTGCGTTCGCAGGTTACGATTACAGGCGTTCAGCCGAAATTGTCGGTTGACTTAGAAAAGGCAAAAGATGGCGAAAAACGTTTTACGATAGTGGGTTTATGGGGTGGATATATACTCAAACCTCAAACGGAACAATATCCATCGCTTCCCGAAAACGAAGATTTAACCATGCATCTGGCATCGCTTGCCCGTATAAAAACAGTTCCCCATTCCCTGATACGATTTCAAGATGGCTCATTGGCATACATCACCCAGCGGATAGACCGCGACAAGAAAGGCGGTAAAATTCCAATGGAAGATATGTGCCAACTGACGGAGAAACTGACCGAACAAAAATACAAAGGTTCTCACGAGCAAATCGCTAAAAAGATAGTGGAGTTCTCGGCTTATCCGGTGTTGGATTTAATCAACTACTTTGAGGTGTTGTTATTCTGCTATCTGACTGGGAACGCAGACATGCACCTGAAGAACTTTTCGCTTTACAAAAAAGTGGGTGAATGCGTTTTGGCTCCGGCTTACGACCTCTTATCTACTCAATTGGTTATTCCACAAGATAACGAAGAACTGGCATTGACGTTGAACGGCAAAAAGCGTAAGTTGAAAAAAGCAGATTTTGACGGTTTATTAAAAGCGATGAAAGTAGATGATAAAGCAATCGAGAATGTGTATGACAAATTCAGGAAGGTAGTCCCCGCATGGCTTGTATTGATAGATTGTTCATTTTTGTCGGATGAGATGAAAGAAAAATATAAAGCATTGATCCAAGAAAGAGCAAGTATTTTGGATTGATTCAAGCCAACTTCCCACAACCGACTACCACTGCCGGCCAGTTTCTAAAACCAGTCAGTTCAACCTTTATATTTGTTGGCAAAACGAATAAATACCGTCAATAATATGTAAAGTATCAATAGATTCGCTACACTTTTGATGTTTTTGTTTTCGTTATAAACTATTATCTTTCAGTCATGAAAGATAAAAAACGGCAAATACGAACACGTAAGAACTGGCTTAGAGTATATCAGGAGCTAGGTTCTGTATCAAAAGCAGCATTGTGGAGTTGCCAGATCGACGATGCATCGCTGGATAAATAGGTATAATGAAGAAGGGGAAACAGGATTGTCAGATAAGTCGAAACGTCCTAAAACGCTTTCTAACTTAAAGGTTTCATCCGAAATAGAAGCTCTTATCTTAGATATTCGCAGTAAAAAGAAGTGGGGTGCTCAACGTATTTCAATTCATTTATTACGAAATAAAGTTAAGCTCTCTCCGATGACAGTTTGGCGAGTGTTATCCAACAACCAAGTCAAACCTATAGTTAAAAGGCGCAAGAAATCGGACGATAAGCGATATAGCAAAGAAGTCCCGGGCGAAAGAGTGCAATTAGATGTCACTAAACTACGAAGCAGAGCAATATTAATTTACAGCTATCGATGACTGCACCAGAATGAAATGTATTAGAATTTATCCTAATAAGAAAGTTCAAAATACAATCCATTTTCTGGGAGAAATACTTGATAACTTTTCTAAGGAACTGGCTGAAATCCCATAGAGCCATATCTTACTTGTCCACATTAAGCATCTTTTTCAATCTGTCTTCCGCATCAATGTTTTCCAGATTGAATGTTAATGTCGCTTGTTGATTTGATATCCGAGACAAAACTGCCTCATCAATTATCTTGCTTATATCTGCTTTTAGTTTATCATCCATATCTCAATTATCTTTACTTCTATTACATATCTGCCAAATCCCAGCAAAGACTTTCTACTGTATGCTTATTCAGTTCCTTTGTTTTCAGGATTTTGACTTTCTCATCAAACAATTGAGGTTTGAAGTTCTTTTTCTGCCGTTTTACTTCAACAGCAACTGCATGCTTATCATCCAAATATACTCCCACAATATCAATCTCATTCTGATTCCCTTTTGGTTCCCACCACGAGCCTATTGCCCGATAAGAAAAGCTCTCCTGCATCTTTTGTTTAAAGTACAGTTCCAATGTCTTTCCCGAATAAGTGGGATAATCATCGAGCATGATTTTAGACAGTCCTTCAAAGTTTCCAATCTCAATCAGTGACCTGTTCCGTTCAATATATCTGAACCAAAAGCGCAGGAAATTATCGGTTACTTCGTACCTTACAGTTTGTGTTCCTTCTTTCGCAAAAATGGGACGTTGCTTTTTAATGACTTCGTAAACTGTTTCCAATTTCTGTAACTGCCCGCCGATACTTTTTTCACCCATAAATGCTTCAATCTCCGCTTGAGTATTTTTCCCCGATGAGATTGCGTCAAGAATAGAGAAGTAGCTTCCATATTTTTTCCCAAACTCTTGAATCAACAAATTACGCCCTTCATCTATAAATGGGGATTCGCGTTGGCAGATGTATCTAATCATTTTAGGGATAGTTAACGCCTTGTTATCTACCAACAATTCGATATATTTAGGTACACCACCGGTAAAGGTGTAGAGAGCCAGTAACTCGTCATTCGTGTAATTTGGATGGTAGTCGTGCAGGATTTCTTTGAGCACAGAGGTTGTGAAAGGTGTTATTTTCAGCATGGCATCGGCTCGACCAAACAACGGTTCGCGCTTATCCTGAAATATTTTTGTCATCAACGAATAGATGGAGCCGCTTACAACAAAATTTATGTATGTTTTAGTCCTGTACTGGTCCCAATAGTTCTGAATATCGCTGTATATTGATTCGTTGATATTGATAAACTCCTGAAACTCATCAATCACAAGGGAAAATTTAGTTTTGGTCCCCTGCTCAAGCAGAAAGCGAAATATGTCGGAAAAGTTGTTCATTGCAGGAACAAATATTCCCAACTGTTTCTCAATCTCTTTTGTGTATCCACTGCATAAGTCAGCCTCATTCTTCCGGCTGACAAACAAATAGATTACGGTCTCGTTTTCAAGAGTTTTCAGAATAAGAGAAGTCTTACCGACACGTCTCCGTCCGGTAAGTACTGTAAACTTAGAGTGGTCATTGTATGCCTGCTCTTTTGTTCGCTGCAACAGGGTAATTTCGTCTGTCCGATTATAGAATTTCATAACTTGTATTTTTACAGCGGTAAATTTTACCGCTGTTGCAAAGTTAAGTGGAATTTGGGATTTTGCAAAATAAATTGGCGGAGATTTTTATGGCAGTAAAATTTACGGCTGTTTAATTTGCCCTTCCTTTGTTCCGAAACCGTCAGTTCCGAAACAACCATTTCCGAAATGCACATTTCGCATAATTAATAAAATCGCAATCGGGTTTGAGCCGGGAAACAATTTCTTATCTGTTCAATCCGTATCATAGGCCGTAAACTTTTAAGAGCAGTTTTACCCTACGGGAAAGAACTTTACTCTGGAATTTGTCGCAATAGTCCATCAACAAATCTTTGTTCAAATCATCTTGCATGTAATCTTCATCCAAACGTAATTCCTCCAACTCCTGTTCGCTATCATAGAACGGGTAAAGGTACAATAAATCGAGCAATGCCTTTTCAGGTGTGGCAAACTGTATGGTGCGGTTGCCTGCCATTGGCTTTAACTCATATCCGAACATCAGATTTTCCTTGACACTATGATAAGAGTATTCTCCAATACCATTACTAAATGATGCGGTTTTCAACGATGATACACTAACAATTTGTACTACCGCTTCCGGTATCATTCCGTAAAATGCCAATGCCGTATGTAGGCTGACGTAGGACGGATGATAAATCCGGTTGGCAAAATAAAGGGAATAATCCGGCTTATTCTTATACTCCGAAAAAGCAAAATAGCCCTGTCGTAACCGGATAAGATACCCCTTCTTCACCCAACGGGTAAGATTATTCCGGTCAAAATCTGGTTGCCATGCGTAAACCTGATAGATATTGAAGCATGCCAAATCGAATAGTTGATTCTTAAATTCCAGAAAAGTCATTTTTTTATTTTGTTTCTATTGTGCAGCAAATATAGTGCACTTTGGAAACAAAATAAAATATTGGGATGTGGTAAAAGCTTTTTAGCCTGTGCTATCGGCAGACAAGCTTGTGCCTTTGGTTACAGAACCTTGTACTTTCCCATGAGTAAGTTCCTTGAAAAAATTACTGTAGCCAAATTGGAAGGAACACTCTTAAAACTATTATCACAAATTGAGAAAACACATCTTTTAATACTCGATGATTTTGGGTTGCAGCCTCTGGATCAAACCACAAGACTTACAATCTTACAAATTTTAGAAGACAGATATGGGCGAAAATCAACCATCATAACTTCGCAATTACCCGTTGCAAGCTGGTATGAATATATCAATGAATCAACAATAGCTGATGCAATAATGGACAGATTGTCAGCTTCGGCACATCGCTATGAGTTGAAAGGGGGAATCAATGAGAAAGAGAAATATCAAATAATTTATTTACATTTGTTGCAAATTTACCATAGCTTAACAAGTGGCTCACTTTGCCAGAATGCTGGCTCACTTTTATCGGAATAATCACCTAAGGCAAGTAGAGTTGCCGACAGGTTTCATGTTCAACAATTGGCATATGATGCCGTTCAGGAGCTACGTATAAAATACAGATGGGAAGCCTTAGACAGAGAAACTATCGAGATACACATTGCTAAAGCTAATGGAAGAAAATATAATCCTCCACTTCTTTCAAATGGCGATACACTAAAGCAATTATTGGCACGAAGTAGGTATCTGCTCTTCAAAAAATCAACAACATGGACACCATCTCAAAAGACAAAAGGGCGGAAATTCTTTTTGAACTCTATCCTGATTTAAAGAAGGCATATCACTTCTCTTTACAATTGGGAGCTATCTTTCATCAAACCAAAGACAAGGGAGTTGCATTCTCCAAATTGGCACAATGGTACGATAGAGTTGATAATTCAGGTATTCTGGCTTTTGGTTCTATAAGCAGAACCATTCAACCTCACTATTCTAAATTATTTTGATCATAGGAGTGCGAACGCTTCTGCTGAGTCATTCAATGCTAAAATTAAATCTTTTAGAGCTTCTTTCAGGGGAGTCAGAGATGTAAAATTCTTTCTTTTCAGACTGACAACAATTTACGCTTAATTCTGAAAAAACACAACTTTTCCGATTGATCCCGAAATTTGCTGTTTTTTGCTTCGTGGGGTAAAATGAAAAACTCCTGATTCCGTTTGAAAATCAGGAGTTTACTTCGTTTTACTTTTCTTCTCTGTGGTGCCACCAGGAATCGAACCGGGGACACAAGGATTTTCAGTCCTTTGCTCTACCAACTGAGCTATGGCACCTTGCTGTTTGCGGGTGCAAATATACGCTGTTTTTTTGATTCTGCAAAAGAAAAACAAAAAAAAATCGTATTTTTGCAGAAGTCACAATCTGCAGAAAATGGATATCTGCCTCGAAAATTAGTTAATTGCCTATGAGTCTGAATTTTGATTTTTTCATTTTAATTGGTTCAGTGTTGCTGTTCTTCAGCTTGATTGCCGGGAAAACCGGCTATAAATATGGAGTGCCTACTCTTTTGTTGTTTCTTTTTATCGGAATTATTGCCGGAAGCGGCGGATTGGGGCTGCAATTCAGTTCCCCAAGTATAACACAATACATCGGCGTCATTGCTTTGAATATTATTTTGTTTTCCGGGGGGATGGATACCCGCCTCTCGGAAGTGAAACCGATAGCCCGGGAAGGGGTGGTGCTGGCCACGGTAGGGGTATTGCTTACGGCGCTGATTACCGGTCTGTTCGTTTATTGGCTTACCAACAGTGTGTTGCATAGTGTTACATTTTCGTTGCTCGAATCGTTGCTGCTGGCAGGGGTAATGTCGTCGACCGATTCGGCCTCCGTTTTTTCCATCCTGCGATCAAAAAATCTGTCGATGAAGGAAAATCTGCGTCCGTTGCTGGAACTCGAGAGCGGAAGTAACGACCCGATGGCCTATATGATCACCATTGTATTGATCCAATTGCTGAATACTCCCGAAATCAGCGGGTGGATGGTATTCGTGCAATTTTTTCAACAATTAGTATTTGGGGCCGGAGCAGGTTATTTGTTGGGGAAATTCGCGGTTCGTCTCATCAACAGGATCAATCTCGATAACGATGCGCTGTATTCTGTATTGATGCTCACCGTTATGTTTTTTATTTACGGACTCACTACCCAGCTCGGAGGAAACGGTTATCTGGCGGTATACCTCGGCGGTTTGATTATCGGTAATCACAAAATCGTACATCGGCGCAGTACCCTGAAATTTTTTGATGGATTGACCTGGTTGTTTCAAATCATCATGTTCCTTGCCCTGGGATTATTAGTGGAACCCCGGGAGCTGCTTCCGATTGCCGGAGTCGGCATTATCGTGGGCTTGTTTATGATTTTGGTTTCCAGACCCCTGTCCGTGTTTTTAAGTTTGCTGCCATTTAAAAATCTTTCCTTCAGGGCGCGCGTGTTTACCTCCTGGGTAGGATTACGTGGCGCAGTGCCGATTATTTTTGCGACCTATCCGTGGGTGAACGAGGTTCCACAAGCTAAAATGATTTTTAATATTGTTTTCTTTATCACCATTTTATCGCTGATGGTACAGGGTACGACAGTGCCTTTGTTTGCTAAATGGCTGAATTTGTCGAAGATATTGCCTTCGCGTCCGAAACTGAAAGAATTCGATGTGGAATTTTCGGATGATATTAAATCGGCAACCTGCGAAATTACGGTTAACCAGGAGATGTTGAAACAGGGTTCCAATCTTTTAAATATCAATCTTCCGGAACACACGCTGGTAGTGATGGTGAAACGTCACGGGCGGTATTTTATTCCCCGTGGGAATACACACCTCGAAGAAGGCGATTCGTTGCTGGTGATTACCGACAACGAGGAAGCAATGCGGGAGACGTACCGGCAGCTGGGAATATCTCCGTTGGAGTAGTTTTTTAATTATTAATTATTAGTTATAGTATGAAGAAAGCGATTATTACAACAGAAAAGGGTGTTATGAAGGTAGAGTTCTACGAACATGATGCGCCCAATACAGTGAAAAACTTTTGCGATCTGGCTTCGAAGGGCTTTTACAACGGCCTGACTTTTCACCGGGTGATTTCCGATTTTGTGATCCAGGGAGGATGCCCTAATGGTACGGGAGCCGGCGGACCGGGCTATACCATCAACTGCGAACTCGATGGCGATAATCAGTATCACGACCGTGGTGTTCTTTCGATGGCTCATGCCGGACGGAATACCGGAGGCTCGCAGTTTTTCATCTGCCACAGCCGGCGTAACACGGCGCACCTCGACCGTCATCACACCTGCTTCGGTAAGGTTGTGGAAGGCGTTGAGGTGATCGACGATATCCGCCAGGGCGATAAAATGATCACGGTGGAGATTGTCGAGGACTAGAAACCGGCGTTCTGAATTGGGAAGTGCATTGCAGGATAGTGGCTATTCTGTCGTGCACTTTTTTATTTTTTACAAATTCATCTACTATACTGACTCGTTTTTATCCCCGAAGTTGTTCCGGTTCGGTTACTTTTGTGGAACTAAATAAAACTATATCATGCGAAAACTTTTATTGCCGGGCATTATCTGCCTTTTCTCCCATTCCTATGCGCAACCCTCCCGGGGCGCCGGCTATCCCATCACTCCGGTTCCGTTTACCGATGTTAAAGTTACCGACCAGTTTTGGAGTCAGCGGTTGAAAGCGAGTCGCGAAGTGACTATACCGCTGGCATTTGGTAAGTGTGAGGAGACCGGTCGGTACGAAAATTTCGTGAAGGCGGCCAACCCCAGCGAATCGTACAAAGTGGAGGGATATTCGTTCGACGATACGGATGTGTATAAAACCATCGAAGGCGCCAGCTATTCCATGCAGACTTTCCCGGACAGGAAACTGGACAACTACATCGATAGCGTGTTGAAGATCGTGGCTCAGGCTCAGGAGCCCGATGGCTATCTGTTCACCGCCCGCACCATGAATCCGAAACATCCGCATGCATGGGCCGGGAGTAAACGCTGGGAGAAGGAGGAAGAGTTGAGTCATGAGTTGTACAATCTGGGACATATGCTCGAAGGGGCTATTGCGCACCATCAGGCTACCGGGAAACGGAATTTTCTGGATATTGCCATCCGGTATGCCGATTGTGCGGTGCGTGAGGTAGGCGACGGTCCTGGCCAGGCCTGCGTGGTGCCCGGACATCAGATTACCGAGATGGCCATGGCGCGGTTGTATGTTCTCACCGGTGAAAAGAAATACCTCGATTTTGCTAAATTTTTGCTCGATAAGCGGGGACATACGCATCGGAAAGATGAATACAGTCAGGCTCATAAGCCCGTGCTGGAGCAGGAGGAGGCCGTCGGGCATGCCGTGCGGGCTGCTTACATGTATTCGGGAATGGCCGATGTGGCAGCGCTCACGGGCGATTCGGGCTATATAAAAGCGATTGATAAGATTTGGGAGAATATTGTCGGTAAGAAATTGTACATAACGGGAGGAATCGGAGCCACGAGTCATGGCGAGGCCTTTGGAAAAAACTACGAATTGCCGAATATGTCGGCTTATTGCGAGACTTGTGCGGCCATTGGAAATGTATACCTGAACTACCGCTTGTTTTTACTGCATGGCGATGCCAGGTATTTCGATGTGCTGGAGCGGACGCTCTACAACGGGTTGATATCGGGAGTTTCGCTCGATGGGGGAGGATTCTTTTATCCCAATCCGCTCGAATCGATCGGGCAGCATCAACGTCAGCCCTGGTTTGGGTGCGCCTGCTGCCCGTCGAACATCGCCCGTTTTATTCCCTCGGTTCCGGGCTATGTGTATGCCGTTCAGAATTCCGAAGTCTATGTTAATTTATTTATGTCGAATACTTCTTCGTTGAAGGTGGCCGGCAAAAAAGTTGAACTTCAGCAAAGCACTTCTTACCCCTGGAATGGAGAGGTTACCATCAGGGTAAATCCTTCGGGCGCCCAGACTTTTCAGCTGAACATCCGCATTCCCGGCTGGGTGCAAAACCAGGTACTTCCATCCGACCTGTACACCTATGTCGACCGGAAAAATCTGACTTACTCGGTGAAAGTGAATGGCGTTCCCCAGTCGGCCGTGCTCCGGAACGGGTATTTCGGGATCAACCGCCGCTGGAAAAAGGGCGATGTGGTGGAGGTGTATTTCGAGATGGAAGCCCGTACGGTGAAAGCCCATCAGGCAGTAGAAGCCGACCGGGGTAAGGTGGCTGTGGAGTGCGGTCCGCTGGTGTACTGTGCCGAATGGCCCGACAACGATTTCAGCGTGCTGAGCATCATCATGAACCAAAAACCCCGGTTTGAGGTGATTGCACGGCCCGATTTGCTGCACGGAATTAACCAGCTGAAAACCGGAGCCCAGATTCTCAGCTATACTTCCGAGGGAAAAATCGGGGTGAAGGATGTAGCGCTTACCCTGATCCCGTATTATGCATGGGCACACCGGGGCAGCGGCGAGATGGCCGTCTGGTTTCCCAACGAATTGTCGGCTACCCGGCCGGTGATGCCTCCCAGTATAGCTTCGGAAAGTAAAATTCAGGCATCGGTAATGGCCAAGTCGATTTCGGCCGTCAACGACCGGCTGTTGCCGCGCGACGAGCACGATCGTTCGGCGCCCTATTACCACTGGTGGCCGCGTGAAGGCACTACCGAGTGGATAAGCTACGACTTTGGCAGTCCCAAAACCATTTCCGGCAGTTCGGTGTACTGGTTCGACGATGCACCCTGGGGCGGATGCCGGGTACCCAAATCGTGGCGGTTGCTGTACCGCGATGCCGCCGGTAAGTGGATTCCGGTGGTCAATCCATCGGCATACGGCACAGCCAAAGGCACTTCCAACTACGTATCGTTTACACCGGTAAGCACCGATGCGTTGAAGATCGAAATTGAATTGCCGGAGAAGAATTCGGCAGGAGTGTTTGAATGGGAGGTGGAGTAAATATGAAAAATGATTGTCGCCGCTGGATGGTCAATCAAAATTCTCCCGTATATTTGCAGCTGTTATTTAGAAACAGTTGTAATAAATGAACAGAAGAGAATTCTTCGGATTACCGGCCAATGAACAGGGAGCCGATGTGGCAGTGAAAATTGCCGCCGGCGGACTTCAGCCCTATACCGGTCCATGGACCGAAAAAGAAGCAAGGCATTTGCTCAAACGTACCCTGTTCGGAGCTGCCGGTGCCGATGTGAAATATTTTAGTACCCTTACGATGGATGCTTGTGTCGACGAGCTGATCCATAGCCTCGAGGCCGATCCCCCGCCTCCGGTGAATTCCTATTCGCCGGGCACTCCCGACGCCAATATTCCTGCCGGCGAAACCTGGGTGAACGACACCGCTCCGGTTTCGGGAACGCTCAACAGCCGGCGGAGAGATTCGCTTCAGGCCTGGTGGTGGGGCCGGCTGATCCATCAGTCGCCGACGCTTCGTGAAAAAATGGTCTTGTTCTGGCACAATCACCTCACCGTGGAACAGCCGGGAATCAATGCCCGCTACTTGTACAGTTACAATGTGTTGCTGCGCCGCCATGCGCTGGGCAATTTCAGGACTTTACTCCGCGAAATGAGCCTCAATCCGGCTATGTTGGTATACCTCAACGGTGATAAGAATACAGCTGCCGCTCCCAACGAGAATTATGCGCGGGAACTGCAGGAGCTGTATGCCATCGGCAAAGGGAAGGATGCGCATTTTACCGAGTCGGATGTGCAGCAAGCTGCCAGGGTGCTCACCGGATACCAGATCGATAGTGCCAAAGCGGCTTATGTTTTCAATCCCGCCCGGCACGATTCCAACCCGAAAAGTTTTTCGGCCTTTTATAATTCGAAGGTTATTGCGGGACGCACCGGTACCGATGGGGAACTGGAGCTGGACGAATTGATCGGTATGCTGTTTGAACAACCGGAACTGGCAAAGTTTATCTGCCGGAAAATCTATCGTTTCTTTGTATATTATACGATCGACGAGCAGGTTGAAAATCAGGTGATCGTTCCGCTGGCTGCGATTTTCAGAGCTAATAATTACGAAATTAAACCGGTTTTGTCGGCGCTTTTCAAAAGTGAACATTTCTACCACCCTTTGAATATTGGTTGCATGATAAAAAGCCCCATCGATTATGTGTGCGGATTGGTGCGTGAGTTCAATGTGCAATTTCCCGACGAAAAGCTGTATTATGCCGATGCGTATTCGTTGTATCGCTATATTGCCGATCATGCTTACAAAATGGGACAGGAAATCGGGAATCCTCCCGATGTGTCGGGTTGGCCGGCCTACTATCAGGAACCTCAGTACCATCAATTGTGGATCAATGCCAGCTCGCTTCCGCTCCGAAGTAAATATTCCGAGTACATAACCACCACCGGATTTTCGAAAAACGGCAAAAAAGTGATTGTGGACGTGCTGGGATACTGTGCGTCGTTACAAAATCCTGGCGATCCGAATCAGTTGCTCGATCAACTTATCAACCATCATCTGACGATAACGATATCGTCCGATTCAAAAGCGTTTATTAAAAAAGAGATGCTGTTGTCGGGGCAAGAGTCCGATCATTACTGGACTTCGGCATGGGAGAGCTATATGGCTAATCCGTCGAGCACCACGAGCCGGAACATTGTACTCACCCGATTGCGGGCATTGTTGATTTACCTGATGAATTTAGCTGAATACCAGCTTTCCTAATCGATTGAACTGAAATGAAACGGAGAGATTTTATAAAAAATGCGGCTGCACTGGCGGCGTTGCCTGGGTTGGGTGGTATTTTATCGGCCGGGAATACCGATCCCCGGGCGTGGATTACTGCGCTGGCCAATGCCGGCGAAACCGGCCGGGTGTTGGTGTTGTTGCAGCTGAAGGGGGGAAACGATGGACTCAATACCCTCATCCCGCTCGATCAGTATGCTGCCTACAGCAATGCCCGTAAAGAAGTGGCCATTGCCCGGTCGGCAGTGCTTCCGCTCGACGGGTATGCCAACTGCGGTTTTCATCCGGCCATGAAAGCACTTCAAAAGCGGTTCAACGAGGGGAAGGTAAGGATCGTGCAGGCGGTTGGCTACCCTTCGCAGAACTTTTCGCATTTTCGATCCACCGATATCTGGATGAGTGCATCCGACTCCACCGAAGTGATCAATACCGGATGGGCCGGCCGGTACCTGGATAGTCAGTATCCCGGCTTTCCCGAAGCCTATCCCAACGCCTCCATGCCCGATCCGCTGGCAATCGAAGTCGGTTCGGTATTATCGCTCACCTTTCAGGGCGGCGAAATGAACATGTCGATGTCGGTAACCGATCCGGCCAATTTTTATAAATTGATGAACGGCATTCAGGATCCGCCTCCCGAAACGCCGGCAGGGAAGGAACTGGCTTATATTCGTACTACTTCGCTGCAGACCAATGCCTATGCTTCGGTGATAATGGATGCAGCTTCCACGGTAGCGCAGCAAAGCAGTGCCTATCCGGCCGAAGGCGAAAATGCACTCGCCGATAAGCTGAAAATCGTGGCCCGGTTGATTGCGGGCGGATTGAAAACCAAAGTGTATCTGGTCAGTCTGAGCGGGTTTGATACGCACAACGATCAGGTCGACGAAACCGACAGTTCACAGGGATTGCACGCGTCATTGTTGGGGAAAGTGTCGGAAGCCATCGATGCGTTCATGACCGATCTCGACTTTCTGAACATCGCGAATCGGGTAGTGGGGATGACTTTCTCGGAGTTTGGGCGCCGAATTATTGCCAATAAAAGTTTCGGGACCGATCATGGTGCGGCTGCTCCCTTGTTTTTGTTTGGAAACCAGGTGGTTCCGGGTATTCTGGGCGAAAACCCCACCCTTCCTGCTGTGCCTGTCATTTCCAGTAATATTGCCATGCAGTACGATTTCCGGGCTGTGTACGCAACGGTGTTGAACCAATGGTTTAAAATTGATAAGAACCTGGTGGATGCCGTATTGTTGAAAAGTTTTACAACGCTTCCACTATTCCGTGACGACGAAACGTCGGTGCCGGAGCTTCCGGCCGGGGCGACCGGTACGTTCCGGGTTTTCCCGAATCCGGTACACGACGAGGCCCGGTTGGAGTTTGAATCGGGAGCCGGAACTGTATTGCTGGAACTATACGATGCAAAAGGAGCTTTGCTTCAAACGCTGGCGGACCGGGAGTTTGAAGCGGGCACGCATTCGATCCGTTTTCAGGTCGCCGGGTTCACTGCAGGGATTTATTACGTCCGCCTGTACCACGCGGGTAACAGGCAGACGATTGCCGTTCTGAAGCAATGACGGAGGGGGCGTTATTCGGCGACTAATTCATCCACCAGTTTGTTGAAATCCTGCTTGAATTCTTCGTGGAACAGCCCCGTTGCCGGTCCATTGAAGCCCGTATGGATTTTGCGGATCTTGCCTTGTTTGTCGATAAAGATAGTGGTCGGGTAGCCGTTGACCTTTTCCAGCTCGGGTAGGGCCTTGCCGGTAGCTTCGGCTCCTACTTTGCCGCCAAACACGATTTCATATCCGGTATCGTACCGGTCGCGCAGGCGTTGCAGCGCTCCCTGGGCATATGCAAAATCATCTTTCCGTTCGAAGGCCAGTCCGATAATTTCAACTCCCCGGCTGCGGTTGGCTTTGTACCAGGGCGACAGGAACTCCATCTCGTCGAGGCAATTGGGGCACCAGCTTCCTAAAATCGAGATGATAACCACTTTTCCCCGGTAGCGTTCGTCGTTGATCGATAGTGTTTTTCCTTCGAGATTGGGCAGACTGAAGCTGAGCGTTTCCTTGCCCGGTTTCAGTTTGGTGAGGCTGTAGGGGTCGGCCAGTCCTGCCTGATCGTTGCGGGTAGCTATCAGCCGTGTTTTGCCCCGGGTAGTGTAAAAAATGCCCGTAAACGCATCGGCACCCTCGAAAGTAAATTCCAGTAAATACGGACTCAGGCCGGCAAAAGCCGAAAGTTGTACGCCGTTTTCGGTATAGCTGCCTTCCAGGAAACGGAGGTCGCCATAACTCGTAAGGATGGAACCGGTTACGATCAACTCACTTGCCGCTGTTCCCGAAGCCGGCGCCGGACTGGCTGCAGCAGCTCCTCTTACCGTGGCAGCTTCTACGGTTTGAAAGATCCCCACATTCCGGGTAGTATCCCCTTCATCGTTTATAAATAAAACATTCCATTTGCCGTCGATGCGATGGTTCGGGACTTTTTCGATGGGTTCGAAGCGATGAGCGGTGCCGTACACAGCACGAAACGGGACTCCCGAGTCGTTTTCGATATAGTTTTTTACGAACCGGCCTTCGAGTCCTTCGTGACCAATTTTAGCTTTGATATATGCATCGTATGCAAGAATAGGAATGAGCAGCGAGTCGTTTTTAATCGTCGCTCCGGTAAGTTCCACCCGTTCGGTCCCATTGAATAAGGTCACGGTGGCGGAGTCAGTTCCTGTTTTCTTCAGTTCAAACAGAAAAGGAGCCGATTTTTCGACCAACGATAATTCGCCTCTCCATATTCCTTCCTCGAGATGGGTATGGTGATGACAGCTTGTAGCCAGTACAGCAAGCAATGTAAGAAAAATAAGTTTGCGCATAGAATGATTAAAAAATGAATAAGCAAAAATAGCTATAAACCCTCAAAGAAACAAATCGGCTGTTGAGTCTTCCGGGTCGGGGCTGTCCGGTAACCGGAACCGTCCGGCGTTTGTCAGCGCAAACGCCGGACGGTTTGTTACTTGAAAATCCAGAGTTTAGTTTCCAGCACGTCGTTGCCCTGTGCTGCAATAGCTCCCTGGTAACTGCTTTTGTTCACGGTTTGTTCTTTCACCGGGTAATACAGCCGGGCAGGAGCACCTCCATCGCCAAATAAAGGATTAAAGGTATAACTTACCGGATTACCCTCTATGATTCCGGTATATACCACATCGCCTTTTTTGATCAGGAAGTCGGGATAACCGGTCCGCCGGTATTCGCTCCATACTTCCAGGAATTGGGTGAAGAGTGCGATGTATTTTTGATTGAGCACATTGCGTTGGTTGGCTGGCGGCAAAGCGGCCAGGTAGGTGTCGACCTCCGGAGCGCTCACTCCCCATTTTTCGAGCGAAGCCCGTACTCCTTTTTCGTAGTCGGCCTGGCTCCAGTTGTTGTATTCGGAAATGAGGAAGGCCACTTCGCTGTATTCCATCAATACTTCGCCGTAATTGGCAGCATTGTAAACAGTTCCCGGCAAACTAACCTGAGTGGCCGAGAATTTTCCGGCTTCTCCTTCGGTCAATCCGTAGGGAAGGCCGACGTAAGCGCCAGCATTGTTTTTCAGGGCGTAAATACTCAACCGGGGATCGGCTGCCGGCAGCTGGTTGTTTTCTCCTTTCAGCAACTCGATAAAGGGTTGCGAGAGTGCAAAATCTTTACGGTTGGCCGTAACGGTTGCCCGGTACAGGGGAGCTTCGTTGGGCGAGCTGCTGGAGTACTTGTAAATTGCATTGTCGGCATTGCCGGCGATCACCCCTTTGGCCAGGGCATCGGCAATATGTTGCTGGTAGAGTTCCGGATTTTTTATTTTCAGCCGGGTAGCCAATCGGAGCCGGAGCGAGTTGGCCAATTTTGCCCATTTTGCATTATCGCCGGCATAAATAATATCGGCGGCGCCAAAGGTTTTTTCAGCGGCGTATTTCAATAAGGTATCGCCCGATTCCCGGAGCTCTTTCAATAAATCGGCATAAATTTTTTCCTGACTGGCATAAGCCGGAGTTATGTTGTCCGGATGTTGTTGCAAGGCCTGAAATGCAGGATCGTTGTTGCCGTACGAATGGTAAGGAATATCGCCAAAAACATCGGTGAGGGCATAAAAAGCATAGGTTTTCAACACCCGGCTGATGGCAATCTGGGTAGCATTACGTCCCGCGCCGTTGGCGGTAACGATGTCGCGTGTGGCCGCATTGCTGTTTAATTCGATTATTTCCTGAAGATTATTGAGTGTGAGGTAGAGTCCTTGCCAGTAATCGGCCGAGTAACTGAAGGGAATGTCGTAACGCGACTGGCTGGTGTAGGTGTTCTGACTCAACTGTTGCACGAAAAGTGCAGAGCCGCGGAGCGAAACCTGTTCGCTTCGGAGGTTGTCGACCAATCGTTTCTGGGCTGTTACGATGAGCGATGTGGTGGGCACTGCGGCCGGACGGTTGGGGTCGATGTTTATATCTTCGTCGATGCAGGAAGACAGAGCTGCCGAAACGATAAGCAAGCTGTATAATAGTTTGAAGTTCATATGCTTATAGTATTGATGTGATCGTTGTTGTTAAAATTTGAAATTGATGTTCAGACCATAACTGATGGGAGTGGGCAGGTTTCCGCCCTCGATTCCCTGAATATTTCCTCCGCTGTTGGTTAATTCCGGATCGATGGTTTTACTGCTCCGGTAGAGGTAGAATAAGTTTCGGGCATAGAGCGATGTATGAATCGTGTTGATGGCACTTCCTTCCGGGAGTTTGTGCGTGTAACCAAGGGTAATTTCGCGCAATTTAACAAAACTGGCATCAAAAATATCGAAGGTGGTGGGGCCGTTGTAGTGGTTACGCGCCCAGGCCTGTGCCGATACCTGTTTGGTATTGGGTGCCGTATTGCTCACCGTGTATGTACCGTCCGGATGAAAAGCCACATTTCCGGTAACGCCATCGATTGTCACGCCGGTTTCCCGGATTCCGTTGGCTGCCGTTTCGGGCAGTATGCCTGAATACATGGCTACTTTGTAAGTCTGCGAGAAGAATTTTCCACCCACCCTTGAGTCAATCAGGAAACCCGCGTTGAAATTTTTGTAACGAAACTGGTTCTGGAAGCTCCAGAGGAAGTCGGGTAACACACTTCCCAGCGAACGCAATTGCTGTGTACGCATGTACAATCCGTCGGATCCGATTACTTTTTGCCCGTCGGGAGCGTACACAAAGTCGTAGCCCTGCAATTGTCCGTAGGTTTTTCCTTCTTCAGCAACCAGACTCACCAGCGTTGTACTCAGGTCGAGTTTCGATACAGCATCCGATAACTCGACGATGGTATTTAGGTTGCGCGAAAAATTCACCGAGCTGTTCCAGTCGAAATCGCGTGTTTTCACCGGATGGGCGGTAAGGGTTATCTCAACACCCCGGTTGTTGATTTCTCCGGCATTTATTAATTTAGAGCTGTAACCGAAGGCATCCGAAGTGGGTAAGGAGATAATTTGATTCCGGCTGCTGTTGTTGTAATAGGTCAGGTCGATCCCGATCAGGTTTTTAAACAACTGCACCTGCAGGCCGGTCTCGACCGACGAAGTGATTTCGGGTTTCAGGTTCAGGTTGTTGAGCTGCGAAGGTAATGCATAGGCAATGTTTCCATTGATAGACGATAGCGATTCGTACACTTTATAGAGTTGATAGGGATCGGTGTCGTTACCAACCTGGGCCCAACCTAACCGGAATTTGGCAAACGACAGCCAGGAGCTGTTTTTAAGCGCGGGCAATTCGCTTAAGATAACCGACGAGGTAAGCGAAGGATAGAGGTAGGAATTATGCTCTTCGGGTAAAGTCGACGACCAGTCGTTTCGCAGGGTGCCGTCGAGGTACAGGGTACTTTTCCAACCATACGAAAAGCTACCGAACACCGACGACAAGGCTTTGTTGTACACTCCGGTCGACGATCCGATCACCACAGAGGTCGCATTTTTCAGACTGTAATATCCGGGAATAATCAATCCGCCGGAAGTAACAAAATCGCTGATTCGGCGCGAGCGTTGCAGGTAATTGGTACCCAGGTTGGCCACGATGGAATGATTACCGGAGTTCTTGGTGGCAGTAGCCAGCAATTCGTAGTTAAACTCATTGTACACTTGAGTGTATTCCGAATATTGCGATTGCGATCGCGAATATACTGCAATCCGGTCCTGTGCATTGTATTGGTAGATGTCGCCATTGACCCGGCCGGTTACCGATAGCCAGCCGGTTGGATTGAGTTTGATGCCTATGTGGCCGTACAGCCGGTCGCGATCTTCTTCCAGGTAGCTTTCGAAGGCCGACCAATAGGGATTGTCGATGTATTTGGTACGTTCATCAGCTACCGTATTGGTATATCCGGTTCGGTTCCAGGCACGGGGAGTTCCGTCGGGGCGTTTGTATTCGGCCAGTTTTTTATAATCCACCTGTACCGCACCCCATTGGTAGGCTTCCAGGATGATATTCCGGTTCGAAGCTCCGGTCCATGGGCGACCGGTGGAGTTGTTTTTGAGGTAATTGGCGCTTCCGAAAAACGATATGAATTTACCATTGGTTGCACCGGAAATATTCACCGAATTCCGACTCAGGGAGGAATTCGGAATCGTTCCCGTTACGTTTTTGTTGGTTACCGACAGCCGGAAGCTGGTTTTATCGGTCGATTGCGACAACGAAACCGAGTTGGTATTGGCCACGCCGGTACGGAAGAAATACGAAACATCGTTTTCCGGATACAGCCAGGGTTCCGGGTTCAGGTAATCGGCCGGGTATTCCGGGTCGAGATTATACCAGTGAAGTACCGGTGTGCCATCGAGTTTCGGTCCCCAGCTTTCATCCGAAGCATAGTCTACAATTTTATACTCTCTGCCGTTGATCGTAGCGGTCGAAAAGGTCGGATTATATCCGCCTCCGTATAATTTCTGACGTTCGGGTAAGCGGGCGATCTTTTCAAATTCGATTCCGGTGTTTACTTCTACCGATAGTTTGCCTTTTTCTTTCGATCCTTTTTTAGTGGTAATCAGAATCACACCATTGGCAGCGCGCGAACCGTAGAGTGCGGCAGCCGAAGGGCCTTTCAGTACGCTGAGGTCTTCGATATCGTCGGGATTAATATCCTGGATCGTACTTCCGACATCTTTACCCGCACTACCGTTGATTGTGGATGAGGTGTTGAGATCGGTATTGTCGAGCGGCACCCCGTCGATGACAAACAAAGGCTGATTATTCCCGGTTATTGAGTTGATCCCCCGCAGGGTAATACGCGACGAACCACCCAGGTTTCCCCCGCTGCTGATGATTTGCAGGCCCGATATTTTGCCCGAGAGGGCGCTCAGTGCATTGGTCGGACGCGTTTGAAAAGCGTCGCCGGTTACATTTTGAACCGAATAGCCGAGCGCTTTTTTCTCGCGGGGAATATTCAGCGAGGTGATGACGATTTCGTTGAGAGCCGTTGCACTTTCGCTTAGCCGGATGGTAACCGGTTGGCCGGAGCTGGCGGTATAGTATTGAGTTTCGTACCCGATGTATGAAAACACCAGTGTTTCACCTTTCGGAATATCGATCGAGAATCTGCCCCGGGAGTCGGTACTTGTACCTGTGGTCGAATTCCGGATCCAAACGGTTACACCTGTAAGTTCAGTTCCCTTGCTGTCGGTCACGATTCCTGATACCGGAATTGTACCTTGATTTTGAGCCGCTAAACTGAAGCTGATTGCAAATAGCAAAAACAAAACTACTTTCTTTTTAAACCTTAGTTGTTGCATAGTTGTAAAAATCTAAAATTGTTTCGCAAAGGTATGGTGTGTAAGAAATCGAAAAAATACCCTCTTTGGTGCAAAACAGATACCTCAACTATGGTATATTTTGGCGTTGTGTGAGGGTTTATGCTGATATTGGTACGAATTTCCCGGGAACGGACCCGAAAGCCTGCTGCGTTCCTTCCCGTTCTGTCGTAGCCCCGGGTGCTGAGCTTCGATGCGGGTGGGCGGTCAACTTGTACGAATGTTGATAGTGGTACCCTTTACGCTTCGTTTTAGAGAAAAAATGAATGCACAAAGTCACAAACCGGCAATTTCCGGCGGCAATGCAAGGGGGATTTAGTATCTTTGCTGCGCTGGGGCTGGTCGAAATTCAGTTCTCTATCCGCCGCGGTCATTATCCAATCACTAACCATTTATCCAACATGTATTTTCCTCAATTTTTTACCGATTTTTCCAACAATCTCACTCGTTTGCTGCTGCAAAACGCAACCAACGAAGGTCTGCTGGCCGGGCAACTGCTTACCACCGAAGATTTTGATGATAAGTGGAGTCAGATAGCCCCCGAATACATGGCCGATGCCGTACAGGAAATTGCCGGATATCCGGCAGTGGCCATCGCCTGGGCGGCCTATGTGGGCATGGGCGTCGCCGTTTTGTGGGATACGGAGTGGGAGAAACATGCGATCACCCCCGACACCTATCAGCTTTTTAAAACTCCGCGCGGATTCGACGAAATGGACGAATACATCATGGAAGAACTGCTGGGAATACCGGCGGAGTCGGCAGGCTTCGTTCAAGTTGAAAAATTTCTGAGGGCCTCGGCCGAAGTAGCCCTTACCCTCATTCGTAAGGAAAATATTCCGCCGCAAAGCATCGAGGCCTACCAGCTTTTTTCCGATTGTGTGACCATCTTTTACCGCCTGGGCGCATCGCTCTGTCTGCATGGCCGGGGATATGCCTACCATCCGGCAGGAAATTAAGCCACAAGGATGCAACGGGCATATTGCATCCTTACGATAGTTTTGAACTCAAACAGGGCCGGTGGTCTCTCTTGCGGAGTTGTAACGCGGGGTATCGGCCGGTAAGCAAAAATAGTATGATGGGAATCGTATTCGATATCAAGCGTTTCGCAGTTCACGACGGACCGGGCATCCGTACTACTGTATTTCTGAAGGGTTGTCCGCTGCGGTGCAGGTGGTGTCATAATCCGGAAAGCATGGAAGCTTCGCCCTGCCGGTTGCCCAAAACCTACCAGGTGGGAACTTCTACCTTTACCGAGACGGAAGCGGTAGGGAGCGAGATGTCGGTAGAAGAACTGATGCGTGAACTTCGAAAAGAAAAGGTGTTTATGGAGGAATCGGGTGGGGGAGTCACTTTTTCGGGTGGAGAGCCGCTTTTTCAGCCATCTTTTCTGAAAGAGATGCTTGTGGCCTGTAAGGCCGAACGTATACACACGGTAGTCGATACTTCGGGTTATGCTTCGTCCACAGCACTTGATTCGGTAATTCCCTTCACCGATTTGTTTCTTTTTGACCTGAAAATCATCGATTCTGAGTTGCATTTGCACTGGACGGGTGTCGGGAATTCAATTATTCTTGCTAATTTTGACCGGTTGATTTCGGCAGGGGCGCGGGTTCGTGTGCGAATTCCCCTGATTCCGGGGCTTACGGTTGCTGTTGAAGAAAAAGAGCTGGGGGCCGATCGTGTACGGACGGAAACCCCGGAACCCGCACACGCTGGTTCCGGCCCGCCGTCAGTGTCGGCATCCGGCAATCTGGATGCGATGTTTAATTTTCTGGAGCCCTACCGCGACCGGCTCGACGGTATCGATTTACTCCCGTTTCACAGTACGGCTGCCCATAAGTACGAGCGGCTAGGCCTGCACAATGAGTTTAAAGGTCACAAATCGCTTTCGTCGGACGTGCTGAAATCGCTTATAGAAAAGTATAATCGTTAATTACTCAATTATGACCCCTCGTATTGAATTTCTCCGCACCCAGACCCTGGATGCCGTCAATCGTATTTCGGCCGAAAGGGCGCTCCTGATGACCGAGTTTTACCGCGACCATCTCGCTTTCGGCGATTCGGTGCCGGTGCAGCGGGCTAAATCGCTCGATTATGTGCTTTCGCATAAATCGATTTGTATCAACGATATGGAGCTGATTGTGGGCGAGCGGGGGCCGGCTCCCAAGGCAACACCTACTTATCCCGAAATTACGGTCCATTCGCTGCAGGATCTGGAGATCCTGAACAGCCGTGAAAAGGTGTGGTTCCGGGTCGACGAAGAGACTAAAACAGCATACGCAGATACCATCATTCCTTTCTGGCAAGGGCGCTCCAACCGCGACCGGATGATGGAGGCAATGACCGGCGAATGGAAAAAAGCTTATGCGGCGGGTGTGTTCACCGAGTTCATGGAGCAACGCGCTCCGGGGCATACGGTGGCAGGGTATAAAATTTTCCGGTCGGGAATGCTTGATTTGATTCGTGAAGCTGAGGAAAGCATGGCTCGTCTCGATTTTCTAAACGATCCGGAAGCTTATTCGAAACAAGAAGAATTAAAGGCCATGCAAATTGCGGCGAAGGCGCTTGTAAAGTTTGCAAACCGGCATGCGGAGGCGCTGGACCGACTGGCAGCGGATGAAAAAAGGTCCGGACGGGCTGCCGAACTCCGCGAAATGGCCCGCATTTGCCGGCGGGTACCCGCCCATGCGCCTTCGACCTTCCACGAAGTGCTTCAGCATTACTGGTTTGTGCACCTGGGAGTGGTAACCGAACTCAATCCCTGGGATTCGTTCAATCCCGGAAGGCTCGATCAGCACCTGTTCCCGTTTTATAAGCAGGAAGTGGATGCCGGAACTCTTACCCGCGAGTGGGCCGTCGAGTTGCTCGAATCGTTCTGGGTGAAGTTCAACAATCATCCGTCTCCTCCGAAAATTGGCGTGACGGCGCAGGAAAGCAGTACCTATACCGATTTTTGCCTTATCAACCTGGGCGGTGTAAAAGCCGACGGCTCGGATGCCGTGAATGAGTTGTCGTATGTGCTGCTCGATGTTATTGAAGAAATGCGCCTGCTGCAGCCCAGTTCGATGGTACAGCTCAGCCGGGTGAATCCCGACCGTTTTATCGACCGGGCGGTGAAAATCACCAAAACAGGTTTCGGGCAACCGTCGATATTTAATACCGATGCTATCGTGCAGGAACTGGTTAATCAGGGAAAAACGCCGGAAGATGCCCGCAACGGTGGAGCGTCGGGTTGTGTGGAAGCGGGAGCTTTTGGTACTGAAAGTTATATCCTGTGCGGCTATTTCAATCTTCCGAAGATTCTGGAGCTTACCCTGCACAACGGGTTCGATACGCGTACCGGTGAGCAGCTCGGTCCAACAACGGGTGAGCCGGCCAGTTTCGATGCATTCCTGGAGGCCTTTAAAACCCAGGTGCAATATTTTGTGCAGTTGAAAATTGCCGGTAACAATACGATCGAAAAAATATTTATGACCCATATGCCCACGCCTTTCCTGTCGCTCGTTATCGAGGATTGCATTGCCAACGGAAAGGATTATATCGAGGGAGGTTCGCGTTACAATACCAATTATATTCAGGGAGTGGGTATGGGCACCATGACGGATGCACTTACTGCGCTACGGAAACATGTGTACGAGGACAAGAGCATATCGTTGCGCGAGTTGACCGGAGCTTTGGTGGCCGACTTCAAGGGGTACGATAGCTTGTTGCACACCTTACTTCACAAAACGCCCAAGTATGGCAACGACGACGACTATGCCGACGAGCAACTCGTCAAGGTTTTTGATATCTACTACGATGCAGTAAAAGGTCATCGTAGCCCGCGGGGGGCCGAATACCGGATCAATCTGCTGCCTACCACCTGCCATGTGTATTTCGGAAGCGTGATGCATGCAAGTGCCGATGGGCGCCGGTCGGGGATGCCTGTGTCGGAGGGTATTTCGCCGGTTCAGGGCGCCGATGTAAACGGGCCCACCTCGGTGGTGAAATCGGCTGCGAAAATCGATCATCTGCACACGGGCGGTACGCTGTTGAATCAAAAATTCAGCCCTTCGTTTTTTGCCGATGATACGGCTATTGCTAAAGTGTCGTCGCTGGTGCGGAGTTATTTCCGGATGAACGGCCATCATATTCAGTTTAACGTAGTGGATGCGGCAACCTTACGGGAGGCACAAAAGCACCCCGAACGCTACCGGAATCTGATTGTGAGGGTAGCGGGATACAGCGATTATTTCAACGATCTGGGCCCGGAGCTGCAAAATGAAATTATCGAACGAACGGAACACGAAATTTTATAAGCCTATGTTTTCAACTTCAACGTATATACAACGCCGCCGCGAACTGGCCGCGAAAGTAGGTTCGGGAATCGTCCTGCTCCTGGGAAACGACGAAAGTCCGATGAATTATGCCGACAATGCCTATCATTTCCGGCAGGATAGTACGTTTTTGTACTATTTCGGGATCGATTTTCCGGGACTGGCGGCCCTGATTAATATCGATTCGGGGCAGGAAATTCTTTTTGGCGACGATTATACCATCGACGATATTGTTTGGATGGGGCCGCAGCCTACGATGGTTGAGCGCGCTTCGGAAGCGGGCATTTCGAAGGTATTGCCGTCGGCGGCCCTGTCCGGCCTATTGACCCAGGCCATGCAACGGTCGGTTCCCATTCATTTTTTGCCTCCCTACCGTCCCGAGCACCTTCTTAAGTTGCAGGCTTTGTTGCGTCTGCATACGGACACGATTTTGCCGAAGGTTTCGGTGGAATTGATTCGGGCGGTGGTGAGCCAGCGCGAAATCAAGTCCGGTGAAGAACTGGCCGAAATCGACCGGGCCGTGGACCTGACCGTAGATATGCACGTGGCGGCCATGCGAATGGCTCGTCCCGGGATGACCGAGGCGCAGGTGGCCGCCCGGGTGTATGAAATTGCCCGGGCAGCCAATAGTGAAGTTTCGTTTCCGATTATTGCTACCATCAACGGTCAAACGCTTCATAATCATTACCATGGCAATGTGCTGAAAAGCGGCGATCTGTTTTTGCTGGACGCCGGCGCCGAGTTGCCCAGCCGTTATGCCGGCGACTTGTCGAGCACTTTTCCGGTCGATCCGGTTTTTACACCGCAGCAAAAACTGATCTACGAGATGAGTCTGGAAGCTCACCAGGCTGCCATCGATGCGCTGGCTCCCGGGGTTGCTTTTCGCGAAGTTCACCTGGCCGCCTGCCGTTCGATCACCGATAATATGAAGTCGCTGGGAATGCTCAAAGGCGCTACTGAAGAAATAATTGCAGCGGGTGCACACGCCTTGTTTTTACCGTGCGGAACAGGACATATGATGGGACTCGACGTGCACGACATGGAAAACCTGGGCGAAGTGTGGGTGGGTTACGACGGCGAGCCGAAAAGCACTCAGTTCGGACTCAAATCGCTTCGGTTTGCCAAATCGCTTCGTCCCGGTCATGTGTTTACTATCGAACCCGGGATCTATTTCATTCCCGAGCTCATCGATAAATGGCGTGCCGAAAAGCAGCATCAGGAGTTTATCAATTGGGACGAAGTAAATAAATTCAGGGCATTCGGAGGCATTCGTAACGAAGAAGATTATTGCATGACGGCCGAGGGACCGCGAAGACTTGGAACTAAAGTGAAGCCTAAAACGGTGGTCGAAATAGAGTCGGAAAAAAACTTAAATATGGAGTGTTGAAAGCTTCGGAGTGTGTGGTAAACGGATAAATTTCGTATATTTACGCATCTGTTTGGTTGGCCCGTTCCGGTGGAATGTGCTTTAATATGCTAAAAAACACGTATTTATGAACGAAATTTATTACACTCCAAGACATTATTCAGCGATTGAACTTTGGAGAGATGTAACGGACGAAGAATGGCAGGATCCGCAGTGGCAATTACAAAATTCGGTTCGTACCATCGGTCAGCTGACAAAGATCATCAAGCTGAATGCACATCAGATTGCCGAAATCGAACGTACGATCAGTACCCTGAAATCGGAAGGCAAAGAGCCTTTCCGTATGACTCCTTATTATGCATCGCTGATGCAGGAAGACCCTTTTCATCCGGTCATGCTTCCGGGTGAAAAAGAAGAGCAACGTCTCGATCCTATTTTTTGGCAATCGGTTCCGACTCCGGCTCATCTGCTGTTTCCCGATACGGGACTCGAAGGTGCCATGTCGGAGGGATCGCGCAGTTATGGGGCTGCTTACCAGCGTTATCCCAACCGGGTGGCCTTGTTTGTGGCCGAAAATACCAGTTGTGCTTCGTATTGCCAGCATTGCCAGCGTACAAAATCGCTCGATGGTTCGGTGGATGTCAACAGTGGCCAGATCGACCGTGGCCTGTTTTACATTGGCTGGAATAAGAATATCAATGAAGTATTGGTAACGGGAGGCGATGCACTGATGATCGGTAAGCACCGCCTCCGGTATATTCTGGAGGAACTCAGCAGGATTCCCCACGTAAGGGTAATTCGCATTGCCACCCGTGTTCCGGTAGTGATGCCGATGGGAGTCACCGATGAAGTACTTGAACTTATCAGAACGTCGGCCTGCAAGTATAGCGGAGAATTACCCAAATATGTTTATTTTATGACGCATGTAAATCATTACCAGGAGATTACGGTCGAAATGCATGCGGCGGTGAAGCGAATTAATGCGCATGGCTTTACCATTCGCAACCAGACGGTTTTTCTTAATCATGTGAACGATTATTACAAAACACTGGCCGAGACTTTCCGGCGGATGTTTTGGATCGGCATCCATCCTTACTACCTGCTTCAATGCCATAAGGAAAAGGGTATTGTGCATTTTATCGCTCCTATTCAAATCGGTAAAATCTATATGAAGCACCTTCAGGGCTGGATGTCGGGCATCACGATGCCGCGCTATGCCGTGAATGTAGAAGGCGGCGGCGGAAAAATTGTATTAATGCCTTCCGGACACGATACCCTGAATACCGGCGTGCGTATTGATGACCGGATTTCGGAGAGTGCTGCCACGGTGCATACCTGGGACGGTCGTGAGATCGCGTATTACGAAGCATTGGGACGCACCACTTTTGAGGAATTTGCGGAAGGGGTGAAGATTATGGATGAGTTTATTGGCCGTAAAGGTGTTTTTCTACCTAAACTGATCGTTGTGGACGACAACGGAGTTCATATTGAAACTACGAACCGGACCAAGTTGCCCCATATTGAGAATATTAAAAAAGCCGAACTGCTCGACTATGCTTTACACGATGGGAACATGCCGCTGACGAATCCGGCCGCAATCGCCGACGAATTGGAGCGGGCGTTTAACCGGAGACAAAGTTAGTTTCGCGGTTCACTCCCATACCAAACAAGGCATAGTCGTATTTCCCGGGATCTTCGGGGTCGAACTCCCGCAACTTTTCGGTGATTTCGACTACTGCCTTCCAATCGTGTTGCCGGCGGGTGAGCAGGCCCAGCGACCGGGCTACCTTTCCCACGTGCACGTCCAGCGGAATCATAAGCCCCGACATGGGAATACCTGTCCAGATGCCAAAATCGACCCCGGTCGCATCGCGTCGAACCAGCCAGCGCAGCATCATATTGAGCCGCTTAGCCGCCGAACCCGTTTGTACCGACGATACATGCTTTTCGCTGCGATGTTCGTGGCTGGTCGTCAGAAAAACTTCCCGGAAATACGATAAGGCCGAATAAATCGACGAATCGCGCTGAAAGCCTTTGGTGAATACCGCTTCTAATCCCCCGTAATATTCATACATGTGCCGGAGCGATTCGACGAAAAACCGGCAGTCGGCACCATTAAAAGTGCGGTGTACAAAGCGATCGAACAGGGCCAGGTCGTGCATGCCGGCCGATCGTACAAATTCGTAAGGCTGGTAATCCATTAAGCTCATCAGCTCCAGGGCATGTTTAATGATGGTTGTTCGCTGGCCCCAGGCGATGGATGCCGTCAGGAACGATGCGATCTCGATATCTTCCTTCCGGCCGAAAAGATGAGGTACCTGGATGGGATCATCGTCGATGTACGAAGGTACATTGTAACGCCGGTACCGATCTTCGAGCAACTCGAATAAAACGCTATCCGCCTCTTTCATTACCAAGGTTAAAATCTAACTCCAAGCCGTATATCGGCATAATGGTATTTAATTCGTTCGAGCTCGTTGAGTTGGGGATAGGAAGTGTAGCTGTACTGCACTTTAGCGAAATACTGCCATCGCGAAGCTGTCCGGAAATTATACCCGAACTCGAATTGTGTCTGATGACCGAAAACAGTACCGTCGACGCCATCGAATCCCAGACTGTTCAAAAACAAACCATATCCGACAAAGGGCATCCACCGGGCCTGCTTCTTCAATTCATGCCTCACCGTCCAGCCGTAGTTGAGCATGGTCGTACGTTTCTGAGCCGGGTTGTCGGGCATCAGTATGGTATAACCCATGGGAACCGAAATAAAGGATTTTGCCCTGGAGCCGTCGAATCCGCTCAATTGCCAGGCATAATCGAACAAAGCTCCATAGCCGTGCGAAGCCATATTATTCATTCTGCTTTGATGAAAAACGGTGCGGTAACCGGCTTCGAGGCTATATTCTTTAGGAACCTTCCGGGTGGGAGTTGTTGCCTGTGCTAACGAAAAGTGGAAAAAAACGAATACCAGTACAAAAAGCTGTTTCATATAGTATAGAGAATATTGATTTCAGTTTTTCTAACAACCAATGTCGTGAATAGTTTTTCAACCTTCCCTCTAAACAAAAAATTAATCGTACTGACGAATAAAACACGTTGAGTTGAGGCGAAAGCCAAAATAAAATTTTAACTTTGCAAGGTTGCACGACTGCATTTTCAGGCAGTATGCTTTCATGAGTCCGAACCACTAAATGTGTTCAATAGTATGAAAAAAAATCTTCTATTAATCAGTTGTCTAATTTTAACAATGACAGAAATGAATGGTCAGGTGAACCTGACATATCAAGTGCCGCCCCGGCCCATTATGGAACTGGCCGATTACGAACGCGCGCCGGCAGTAGCGGTAGATAGCCGCAAGGAGTATATGCTGCTTAGTTACCGGCCTACCTATAAATCGCTCGACGATCTGAATCAGACGGAAATAAGCCTGGCCGGTTTGCGCGTGAATCCGGTGACCAATATCAGCTCGTCGATGAGCTATATCAATAACCTGAAGGTGCAGAAAGTGATGGAGAACGAAGCCGTTCAGGTCGGCGGCCTGCCGGCCAACCCGAAAATAGCGAATCTCACCTGGTCGCCCGACGAGTCGAAAGTGGCTTTTACCAATACGACAGCCTCGGGCGTCGAATTGTGGGTGATGGATTTCGCCACGGCTACGGCCCGCCGGCTGACCGACGCCAACCTGAATGCCAACCTTGGAAATCCGATCGACTGGTATCGTGATAATAATTCGTTGTTGGTAAAGATGTTGCCCGCCAATCGTGCGGCGCTCATTGATGCCAAGAGCGCTGTCCCGGCAGGACCGATAGTTTCGGTAAGCGATGGAACCGTGTCGCAGAACCGTACGTATCAGGACATGCTGAAAAATCCGGGGGATGAGGCCAATTTCGTGACGCTCACCACCTCCGAATTGTATCAGGTGAAGCTGGATGGTTCGAAAGTACTGTACAAACCGGCCGGTATGTATGCCGGCACTGCGTTCTCGCCCGATGGCAGTTTGCTGATGGTCACTACTTTCCATAAACCATTTTCGTACATAGTACCGCTGAATCGATTCCCCCAGCTTACCGTAGTGTACGATTTGGAGGGTAACCAGGTGAAGAAAATAGCCGACTTGCCCCTGGCCGAAGTAATGCCGAAAGGTTTTATGGCCGTGGCAAAAGGGATGCGTTTTATCAACTGGCGTTCCGACGAACCGGCTACCCTGGTATATGTTGAAGCGCTCGATGAGGGCGATCCGCAGAAAAAAGCCGATTATCGCGATGCGATTTATACCTGGAAGGCTCCTTTCACGGCCAAGCCTTCCTTGTTGGTGAAAACGAAGCTGCGCTTCGGCGGCCTTACCTGGGGTAATGCTACTACAGCCATCCTCGAGGAACAATGGTACGACACCCGCACCGAACGCACCCTGCTCCTGAATCCTTCGAAACCAGCCGCCGAACCCCGCCTTATCTGGGAACGTAATTTCCAGGACGTATACTCCGATCCGGGCCGTTTCGAAACCAATAAAAACGAATACGGAAAATATGTGTTGACACAGGAGGGCAATAAACTGTTCCTGATCGGCGATGGACATACCCGCGACGGACAGTTTCCGTTTATCGACGAGTTGGATGTCAAAACCCTTCAAACCAAACGCTTGTATCAATCGAACTACACGGATAAGATGGAAGAGATTTTCGATTTTACCGATGTGAAAACCGGCGAAGTGCTGGTACGCCTGCAATCGAAAAACGAATATCCGAATTACTACATCCGCAATCTCAAGCGCCGTATCGCTCCGTTGCGCCTGACCAATTTTCCGAATCCTTTTGCCAGCATCGAGTATGTATATAAGGAAGTGATTAAATACAAACGCGACGACGGCGTGGAGCTTTCGGGAACCTTGTACCTGCCTGCCGGCTACGACCGCACTGCCAAAACCGAAAAACTTCCGCTGCTTATCTGGGCCTATCCTGCTGAATACAAGGATAAAAACAGTGCAGGACAAAGTACCGCCAATCCCAATGAATTTACTTTTCCCTATTATGGGTCGTTCGTGTACTGGGTAACCCGCGGCTATGCCGTGCTCGACGATGCTGCTTTCCCGATCGTGGGTGAAGGCGATGAAGAACCCAACGACACTTTCGTCGAGCAACTCATTGCCAATGCAAAAGCTGCCATCGATGCCGTGGACGAATTGGGCTATATCGACCGGACGAAGGTAGGAGTGGGCGGCCACTCGTATGGTGCGTTTATGACTGCCAACCTGCTTACCCATAGCAATTTATTTGCCTGCGGGATTGCCCGGAGCGGAGCGTACAACCGTACGCTTACTCCCTTTGGCTTCCAGCGCGAACAACGCAACTATTGGGAAGCACCCGGGGTGTACAACCGGATGTCGCCCTTTATGAATGCCGAAAAGATGAAAACCCCGATGTTGCTGGTGCATGGCGAAGCCGATAACAATCCCGGCACCTTTACGCTGCAGACCGAACGCTATTTCCAGGCGCTGAAAGGACTCGGAGCGCCGGCCCGGATGGTGATTCTGCCCAAGGAAATGCACGGCTATGTGGCCCGCGAGAATATTTTGCACCTGTTGTGGGAGCAGGATCAGTTTCTCGAAAAATACCTGAAATAATCGCCCGGTCCTCCTCGCTGCCCTATGCTGCGGCGGGGAGGAAGCGGCGAACTATTCACCGGATTTTCCAATTTTAAACTAATATTTTATGAAACTCAAATCGTTTTTGGCAGTCGTTGTAGTAATGGCTGCAAGTTTACTGCAGGCGCAGGGTGTTAAACAGCTGGCGCGCGAAGTCTATCAGACTTCGGGAATGAACCTGATGGTGAAGAATGTTGATCAACAGTTTGCCAGTCAGCTCGATATGCATCCGTCGCTGGCCAACAATCCCGAGACCGGTCCCTACAAAAAAGCCATGCTGCAAGTGTTGAACGCGAAAAACCTTGAAAAACTATTTCTGACTTATCTGGAAGAAGAAGTTCCGTTGGCAGAACTTGAAACAATGGTTAAATTGTATAAAAATCCTATGGTACAGGAGTTTTCGCTGCTCGAACAGGGGTTGCTTCAGCCCGAAAAACAGAAAGAACTGGTAGCGTTCAGGGAACAATTGGTTGCTAATCCGCCTTCGGCCGATCGTCTGAAATTAGTCGACCGGCTGATCGATGATCAAAAAACAGCCGAAACAGCGATGGATATGACCACTACAATGGTAGGCGCAATGATCAGAGGCGGGAATGCCATGCTTCCGGAAGCTCAACGACTCGACGAGGAACAAATAAGCGAACGGATGAAGAAATCGTTCCCCCCGAATTTTGAGATGTTGATGCGTCAGAGCATACAAGCGAACTGTTTGTTTGCCTATAAAGATGTTGACGACGAAAAACTGGCCCGGTATGTTAGCTTGTGGCAATCGGACGAAGGAAGAACCACGGCTCAACATGTGATGGAGGCTCTGGCAACTGCTTTTGCTCAGATAGGCGAGCAGATGGGAAAGTCGCTGGCATCGGTGAAGAAATAAGCGGTTCGGATACCGGTGCACAATTTTCCGCTCCTCCCGCCTGGGCCCCGACAATGGTTTGGTACCAGATTTTCGTGGAGCGATTCCGCAATGGCGACCCTGGCAACGATCCGGTGGCGATCACGATGCGCGACGAGCATATGGGCACTATCGCCCCCGATGGCTGGTGCGTAACGCCCTGGACACAAGCCTGGGAGCGCCCCGACAACTGGATGCTCGGTGCGGGCCGTTTTCAGCCTTTGTTGCAGTACCGCCGCTACGGGGGCGATTTGCAGGGGGTGCTCGACAAGCTCGATTATCTTCAGGAGTTGGGGGTGACGGCGGTGTATTTCAATCCGCTGAACGATGCTCCCTCGCTTCACAAGTTCGATGCGCGGCATTATCACCACATCGATATTCATTTTGGTCCGGATCCGGAGGGCGATTTAGCCATCATCGCTTCCGAGGATCCGGGCGATCCTTCGACCTGGAAATGGACGTCGGCCGACCGCTTGTTCCTGAAGGTAGTGGACGAGATGCATCGCCGGGGGATGAAGGTAATCGTCGATTTCTCCTGGAACCACACCGGCACGCAGTTCTGGGCCTGGCAGGATATACTGAAGAATCAGGGACAATCGCCTTACCGCGACTGGTATAATATTACCCGTTTTGATGATCCCTCGACGCCCGGAAATGAGTTCGAATACGAAGGTTGGATGGGGGTGAAATACATGCCGGAATTCAGGAAGACCGACATCACCACGCACCGGCAGCCGGGCCGGCCTTATGAGGGCGATATTCATCAGGGGCCGAAGCGGCATATTTTCGACGTTACCCGACGTTGGCTGGCCCCCGACGGCGATAGTACCAAAGGTATTGATGGCTTCCGGCTCGATGTGGCCGATCATATAGGCCTGAAGTTCTGGCGCGACTGGCGAAAAGAGCTCAGAAGCATCAAGCCCGATGCTTATCTGGTAGGCGAGATTTGGTGGGAGCAATGGCCCGATCGGCTCATGGATCCGAAGCCCTATGTGGAAGGTGATATTTTCGATGCGGTGATGTTTTACCAGGTTTACCGGCCGGCCCGCTATTTTTTTGCCGTCACCGAACACCCGATGGATGCCCGGCAGTTGAAGGATAGCCTCGAATATCATTGGAACCGGCTGCGACCTGCTGCAGTGGGGGCGATGATGAATGTATCATCGTCGCACGATACGCCGCGCCTGCTCACCGACTTCTTCAATCCCAATCGATACAAGTATCAGGCGAATGCGCACGAGAATCCTGCTTACCGCACCGGTAAGCCCGATGCAAAGGCCAGAGCGCGGTTGAAGCTGTACCTGATGCATTTGTTTACCATCCCCGGAGCTCCCCAGGTGTGGAACGGCGAAGAGATGGGAATGTGGGGCGCCGACGACCCGCATTGCCGCAAACCGCTGATCTGGCCCGACCTGCAGTTTGAGCCCGAGCAGCGTTACGCGGCACCCGGTGATCCGGTTCGGAGTCGCTACGACAAGGTGAGGTTCGACAACCGGCACTTTGCGTACTACCAGCAGCTCATCGCCATACGCAAACAACATCCGGTATTGAGCAACGGCCCCGTCGAATTTGTAGTGGCCGAAGGGAAGGTGCTGGTCTATAAACGCTTCAACCAGGAAGAAGAACTATGGGTGTTCTTCAACCTGGAAGAAAAAGCGTTCGATTATCAGTTGCCCGAAGGAAACTATATCGACCTGTTGTCGGGGAAACGGCAAAAATCGAAATTGCGATTGATGCCTGAAAACGGTGTGATCCTGAAACGGCTCTTATGAAACGGCACTAAGGAATTGCTTATTGCCTCAGAATACAAAGGTTGCCACTTCGCCCGGTCGGAAGGTGTATTCAAATATCCGTTTTCCATCGGTTATTTTAAACGGCCGGTCGGACGTGCCGTAGAATACTGCCAGATACACCAGTGTTCCGTCCGGATTCTTAAAGGCGACGCCACTTAATCCGCCGGACTCCGATTCGATTCGTTTTGCTCCCGGCCGGACGGCTTTGCCAAAATGTCCCAGGGCGTAATACTCTCCGTTGTGATCGATAGTGCCATCGCTACGCACCGTTACCACACCGTAGCAATCCTGGCATCCGGCGTTTTTCGGACCGTGGTTCTCGTCCAGTGCCAGGTTCCAGAGCAATACATTCCTGCTCCAGCAATTCATGGCGCCGGCAATCAGATGGCCGGCATACCAGCGAACATTCTGATCAAAATCGGGTGCCCAGCCCCCTCCCGATTGCTCGGTGAAATAAAGATCTTTGTCGGGGTGGGCAGTTTTTACTTCACACAACGCTTTGATGTCGCCTTTGTAAAGGTGGAAACCCGAACCGGCAGCATAGTGCCGTGCCACACTATCGTTGAGGATATGGATAGGATAGCCGGGATTGTCGCAATTGTGATCGAACAGCACGATCTTGGTCGCTACTCCGGCTGCCTGCATCTTGGGGCCCAGGTGGTCGCGGATAAATACCTTCTGCTCTTCGGCTGTCATGTCCATGCACGGATAGGCAGCAGTGGAATATTCCGGTTCGTTTTGCACCGTCATGGTATGAATTGTAATCCCTTCGGCAGCATAAGCTTTAATGTACCTGATGAGGTAATCGGCATACACGCCGTAACAATCGGGGCGCAACTTGCCGCCGATCATGCTTCCGTTGGTTTTCATCCATGCAGGCGGACTCCAGGGCGAGGCCATAATCTGTAAGCCCGGATTAATTTTCAATATTTCCTTCAGCATCGGAATAACATCTTCCTGATCTTTTGCAATCGAAAAATTCGACAAAGTGAAATCTTCACGCTCGCTGTAACTGAAAATTTCGGAGGCAAAATCGGATGCGCCCACGCAGAGGCGGGTGTAATTCATACCGATGCCTTCGGGAGTAAAAAGCACGCGGAACAGGGAGTCGCGTCGTTCGGGCGTCAGGTTGCGGTGGAACACATAGGCCGAAGCATGCGTAAGTGCTGCTCCTACACCATCCACGATCTGCCGCTCCTGGTCGGGAAAGAGGGTCGCGGTTTCGGCAAGTGCGCTTCCTGTAACGAAGGAAGCGCTGCCGGTGATAAGTAACTGCTCCTTGTCGGAGGGTAGCGACGACCATACGGCAACGTCGGGTGCGGCTGGCTTGCATCCTGCAAACAACAGCATCAGAAAGGGGATGAAAAGTTTGTTCATGTTGATAGAGTTAAAAGGCGAGCAAGCGTTCCGATCCGGGCATTGAATGCCGGCCCGGTATCTTTGACTCTTGACGCTAAAATTTAAATGTAACCACCGATTCGTTGTATTGTTCATACCTGAATTTACGGTTTCCACAGCGTACATTATACATCAGTTTTTGTCCGCTACGGTTCAATACCACTACCGCCTTGCTGCCGTCGGTATTCATAAACGAGCTGATGGTGAGTCCGTTGGGTATCCCGGAGGCTACCGTGTGGGCGATCCGTTGTGCACCCAGGCGGACAAATTTCGAGAAATGCCCGATCAGGTAATATTCTTCGTTGCGCAGGTAAGTTCCGTCGGGACGGATGGTGATCACCCCCCGGCAGTTCCGGCAACCTCCACTGGTGGTGGTCGGACCATGATCGGGATTCAACGCGAGGTTCCACATCAGGAAGTTTTTTGAACCGCGGTTGACCGAAGCCATCAAAAACTCACGCATATAGTAAAACATATTTCCCATGCGGGTGTCGGTGTTCCAGCCACCGCCCGACTGTTCGGTGAAATACACATTCTTGTCGGGATGCGCCGCCTGCACCTGATCGATAGCCGCCGCCGTTCCACCGTAACCATGCCATCCGGTACCATCCACGTACATTCGGGTCACCGGGTCGTTGAGTATGCTCACCGGATAATAGGCCATGTCGAAATTATGATCCCAGATGATGATTTTGGTGGTCAGCTTGTTGGCTTTAAACTGAGGGCCGAGGTAATCGCGGATGATTTCGTTCTGTTCCTGCCAGAGCATTTTCATCGTCGGATACCCGTTGGTTTCGTGCATCGGCTCATTTTGCAGGGTAATGGCATCGATATGAATGCCCTCCGCAGCAAAAGCCTTAATATAACGAACGAAATATTCGGCAAAATCGTCGTATACCTCAGGCCCACGCAGGCTGCCCCCCATCATGGAATTGTTATTTTTCATCCAGGCCGGAGCGCTCCACGGGCTTGCCATAATTTTAATCGTCGGATTGATTTTCAGAATTTCTTTCAACACCGGAATCAGGTCCGTCCGGTCGCGTTCGGGAATCGCGAAGCTTTCGATCGTTCCGCCATCGGCATAACTGTACACACCAATATTAAAATCGGACGAACCGATGCTCAATCGCAGGTAATTGATACCGATGCCTTTACGCGGGTCGAATAAATCCCTTAGAATAGAATCACGCCGGGCGGCCGGAAGGTTTTTCAGCAAAAAGGCGGATGATCCCGTCAGTGCTGCTCCGAATCCGTCGATGGTCTGAAAAGTTTGAGTAGAATCCACCTGAAGAGTAAAATCGCCCAGCTCTCTCGAGAACTCGATCGAATTCCGTTGCTCGAGCAAATGAGCTTCGTTGCCGGTGGTGAGCCAGACCTTGACACTCCTGGTAGTGTCGATGGTTACCGGTTCGATATCGGGCGGTGTTACCGGATCTTTGCACGAAACAACTGTGATTACGGCAAGTGAAAATAAAAGAAAACGCTTCATGGGCAGTAGTTGAACGAAGATGTGGATGATAAATGCTGTGAGGTTCGAATGATAGTTGAACAGGTGTCGGCGCCGGGCTGCGAAACAATCCGACGGCGATCGGGTCCTGTAAAGATTGCACCTTGGCACGAATTGTCAATCCTGAGCCGGTAGTATGCCGGCTCAGGATTGATGAGCAGATTAATTTAGTTTTACGAAACTAATCGTTTTATTATTCGTGTTGATCGTAAAGCGGTATACGCCACTTTTCCCTTCAAAGTCGGGAGTTCCGACAAAGTTCCCTTTATCCGACTCGGTAGGGGCAAACAAATTAGGAGTCGAAATAGTATAGGTTCGTGCATCTTCTTCGCCTTCCCAGCCCCGTCGGTGGAAGAACTTCATGCTGAAGCGTTCGCGCCAGGGTTCCTCTATCGTTGCCGCTTCAATATGATTGGCGTAGAAGGTAGCCTGGAAAACTCCCTCCGCAATTTTCCGGCAGAAAATATATTCTTCGGGTGTGTTCCAGTTCCACGAGGTAGTTTTAACAAACGGAGCTACCGGCCGGCCGGCACCGACACCATCGAGCCACAAAGCATTCGGGAAGCGGGCATTCGGCTGTTCTATATACAGGTAGTTGGCCTCCGGAAGGAAATACAATTTGTAAACCCCGGTTTCGCCCAGAAATTTAGCCTTGTCGGCACCGGTAACTTCAAAGAAGTCGGGAGTGAGGGAGGTGGCCAGATTACCAAATCCGGTGAAAGTGATTTCCACATCTTTACCCATATACGTTTCCAATGTTTTCCAGTCTCTTTGATGCGCTACATTCAGATTGTCGATCGAGGTCAGTTTTTCAGCCGCAAAACCGGCAATATTTAATGCAGTGGCCGGTTCGAGTTTACGCCCTTCTCCGCTGACCGTGAAATTCAGCAAATCGACCGTGATTTTGTTGAAACCATAAATCGTAGGATCATAAAGTACAATCTGCGGATCGTTGATATCGTCGATAAGACCGAATTCGCCGTTGGGCATACCGAATGCCATCCCCGACCAATCGATGCGGTTGCCCGAACGCACCTTGGTAGCCAACCGGAACGTGATATTGTTGCTGAGAGTTAAATTGGAGGCCTGATAAATATGCTTAGCCGGATCCACCAGGGTTAACTTAATACCGACAGCCGCCGGGAAGGTCATCCATAAATCGGGTATGGGAACTCGTTTTGCAATCGTATTATGCAAAATGGTATCGGTAGTATAGCCTTCCACATTGATCGATTTCAAGTGTACTTCCACTTCGGCATTATCGGGCATACGGGCCGCAAAAGGAATGCTGTACTTAGAGGTATAAGCCGAACTGTTTCCTTTGGTACGAATTTCCTCCGATGCCAGCAGTACATCATTGACCACCACTTTAATTTGCAGGGTCGATAAAGGAGTTTTGTCGTCGGCCACTTCTACCTCCAGCGAAATCGAATCGCCGTAGGTAATCTGGCTTTCAGCAACAAGGGCTTTCTTGAATACCGGGTGCGATTCGTCGTAGCGGACCCGGAGTTCTTCTTCCTGACACGAGATGGTCAGTACAGCCATCAATCCAATCAGTACGAGTTTTATAGTAGTGTTCATACGTTTAATATTAAAATAAGATTAATAACCTAAATTCTGCACCAGGTTGGTGTTCAGGTCGATAGCGGTTTGCGGAATCGGCAGTAAATACGAATTGGCATCGAACTTCCGGCGTTGGGGCAGACGGCCCGGATCGCGGCTATTCAAAGTATTCATAACCGCTTCTACCTTTCCGAAGCGAACCAAATCGAACCAGCGCTGTGCTTCAAAGGCCAGTTCTAATCTGCGTTCATGAAGAATTGCATCCAGGAGGGCTTCGCCGGTTGCAGTTTGTGCAGCGGTGAGATTCCCCAATTTGGCACGCGTACGAATCTGGTTGACGATGCCGGCTGCTTCCTGCAGGTTGGCCGCTCCCCCCAGGTTGGCCAGGGCTTCGGCTTTCAACAGCAGGATATCGGCCAGGCGGATTTTAATAATGCTGTTCACTTCCGAACGAAGTTTGTACATAAATGCGTACTTGTTCGATGGGTAATAATTGCTCCAGGTAGTAGTGTAATATACTACCGATTGGTTGAGCCGTTCGGTATCGCCTTCGTCTTCAAAAGCTTTAATAAGATCGCGTGAGGGAGTGACCCATTTCGCCCAGGTGAAGTTTTCTTCCGGGTCGAGCAGGTCTTTTCCAAACATCCAGCTTACCCAGTTGCCTCCCCCTGTAAAGTATTGAATTTCAAGGATGGATTCGGACGAGTTGCGAATCTTTAAATCGATGCCAGCTGCATTCAGACTGAACAAATCGCCGAAAGAAGGGAGCAAGGTGAAGCCATCGGCAATGACCTCATTCGCGTATTGCACCACTTTTGTATAATCGCGCAGGGGTTTTTCGGCATAAGCCTTAGCCAGCAGTGCACGCGCGACCGATTTCGACAACATGGTTTTGTTGGAAGCCTGGTTGGCCGGTGCATCGGGCAATGCTTCCGTCAGGTCTTTGATAATCTGAGTATAAACTTCTTCCGGAGAGTTCTGCTTGGGATAATACAGCGGGTATACTTCTTCGATGTTTTCAGCGGTAATGTCAATGCCTTCTTTGGTCACAATCGGGATATTCCCCCAGATGCGTACCATGTCGAACCAAATCATGGCACGGAAAATCCTGGCTTCGGCTTTCCATTGTTTCCGTTCACCGGCAGTAAGAGTAGGGTCGGGTACTTTGTCGATATTGTCGATAATGGTATTTGCCTGAGCCACATCGGCCAGGTAACGGTTCCAGTCGCGTGCGAGTACCGAATTGCTGCCGTCCAATGCATTATTTTCCACCGGAACTACTTCCGAGCCTGTGGTGCCGCCATAAGCATTGTCGGAATGCGATTCCGCAATCAACATCAGGTCGAGGTACCCGTGTTCCTGATTGTCTTTCAGTTTTTGATACAGAGCCTGGTATTGCGAATACATCTCGGCTTTGGTCGTGTATTTGAGCGAATCGCCGGTTTCCGATTGGCCAATGATCACTTCACTGAATTCCGAAATCGGGTCCAGATCGATGCTGCACGACCATGCGGTAAACGAAACCGCAACAGCTATTGCGAGGTTTTTTATAGTTTGTGTTTTCATATGTCTATCTGTTTAAAATTCGATGTTTACACCTACGATGAATGAACGGGTTTGCGGATAGGTTCCCCAGTCGATCCCCTGAACAGTTCCGCTGTTGCCCCATTGATTAACCTCAGGGTCAAATCCCAGGTAACGGGTGATGGTAAACAGGTTAGAAGCGGTGAAATAAGGTTGTAAACGGGTAATTCCACTTGATTTCAATACTGTTTTTGCCAGATCGTACGATAGAGTGATGTCTTTTACCCGCAGGTAACTGCCGTCCTCGACAAAGAAATCGGAGACACGCAGATCGTAACCGGCTTTCGGGATGGAAGTTACCATGCCGGGACGCCGCCAGCGATCCACCACGCGGATCGATTGGTTTTTACCATCGTACATTCCTTCGGTTTCAATACGCGAAGCATTGAAAATGTCGTTGCCCTGTGATCCCTGTAAGAAGATGCTCAGGTTCAGTCCTTTGTAAGTGAAAGTATTGGTCATTCCATATACGAAATCGGGATTCGGGTCGCCGATGAACGTACGGTCGGACGAAGTGAGCTGTCCATCTTTGTTCACGTCGCGGTAAATGAATTCTCCGGTTTCAGGATCTACGCCATCGGTGAAGTAGCCGTAAAATCCTCCCAATGGCCTGCCCGGTTCGTTGCGCACAATGTATTCTTTGATTACATCGCTGGTCATGGCATCGTAATATATCTGAGTAAGATCGAGACGGACCAATTTATTCCTATTGAATGAAATATTAAAATCGGTATTCCAACGCAATGCCCCCTGCAGATTACGTGAATTTACTGCAAACTCGAATCCCCTGTTCGTCATTTCTCCGTCGTTTCGTTTGATCGATGAAGCCGCTGCTGATCCAGAAGGTAATGCTACATTCATCAACATATCGGTTGTGCGCTTGAAGTAGTAATCGACATTCAGGCTCAGCCGGTTTTTCAATAAGGTAAAGTCGATACCTACATTGGTTTGAGTGGTGGTTTCCCAGCTTAACTGAATATTGCGCAACGAAGATTGTGTGATAATGGGCATTGCATTTCCTTTGCCGGTTTCCCACCAGTTTACGCGGGTAATCGACGAACGTTCCAGGTAATCGTGATCGCCCAGCCCGGCGGTATTCCCGGTTTGCCCCCAACCTCCGCGTATTTTCAGGTCGTCGATCCAGGTTAGATCGCTCATAAATTCTTCCGACGATATACGCCATGCTCCCGAGAAGGAGGGGAAATAGCCCCAGCGGTAATCGGGATGTAGTTTCGAGGAACCGTCGATACGCATATTGGCGGTAAGCAGGTATTTGCTCATGTAGTTATAGGCAATACGTCCTACATACGACATCATCGAGTTGTGGGCATCGAATGTACCGTTGCCCTGCGAAACTTTGTTTCCGGCATTCAGGGTTTTAATAGCGCCGTTCTCGAAGTGGGTGACGGTTTGGTACGAGGTGGTATAATACGAAGTTGTTCCCGATGTTCCGCCCATGAGGTCGATGCTGTGGTCGCCAAAGGCTTTGTTGTACGAAAGGATATTGTCGTAAATCATTACGGACGTGAGCGAACGGTTGTCGGTGGCTACTCCGCGCATACTACGGCCATAACTCGTTTTCTGCGGATCGAGAAAACTGGTGGAATGGTTGTAGAAGCGGTCGAGGGTTACCGTGGAACGAAGTTTTAAGTTAGGAAGAAAGGTGATTTCGGCGCTTCCGGTACTTATTAACCGGTTGTTACGCGATTTGTTATCTTCCGAGCGTGCCATGTTTTCAACAGGCGATGTGATGTTTACACCATAGAAGTTGGTATTGTATTGGGTGGGGTTGTTGGGATCCATTACCGGTGCGTAGGTAGGTGTATTCAGTACCGATAGTACTACTCCTGCACGGTTGGCGCCCTGTCCTGAAATAATACCGTTGCTGGTATAATCGGAATAGGAAATATTGGCTCCGATTTTCAGCCACGGACGGATCTGATTTTCAATATTCGAACGGAAGTTGAACCGGTCGAAATAGGCTACTTTGATAATCCCTTCTTCGCCGGTATATCCTGCCGAAACGTAATAGTTAAGTTTATCGGTGGCATTGGAAACCGAGAGCTGGTAGTTTTGAGTCATCGCGGTTTGAAAGGTTTCTTTGTACCAGTCGGTCTGGTCGGTCAGGTTGTCGGGCAGAGCCGTGGTCGACCCCATATCCGACAATAGCTCGCGGTATTGGGTGGTATTCAGTACCGCCACTTTATTGGTCAGGCTGGTGAGCCCAGTGTAGGCATTCAGACTGATCTTAGCTTTACCTGCCACTCCGTTTTTGGTGGTGATCAGCACCACCCCGTTGGCGGCGCGCGAACCGTAAATGGCTGCCGACGAAGCATCTTTAAGAATCTGCATGCTGGCAATATCGTTCGACGACAGGAAGGAGATGTCGTCGAGAGTTACTCCGTCCACTACGTACAAGGGGTCGTTGCTCGAGTTCATGGAGGTGGTACCGCGCACACGGATGGCCAACCCGGCGCCTGGCGCACCGCTCGGGCGTACCACCGAAACCCCTGCGGCTTTACCCTGCAGCGCCTGGGCAGCAGTGACAATGGGGCGCTGATCGAGATCGTCGGTCGAAATAGTGGTGATAGCCGTGGTGACGTCTTTTTTCTTCACCGTACCATAACCGATAACGATTACCTCTTCCAGCTTTTGAGTGTCGTCGAGCAGTTGTACATTGTACACACTCGTGTTGTTTACTACCGGAATCTCTTTCGAAATCGTTCCGATGTAGCTGATTATCAGTACATCTCCGGTGGATGCTTCAATTCTGAATTTGCCGTCTAAATCGGTTACCGTACCTGTTGTGGTACCTTTAACCAGGATGTTCGCTCCAATAATCGCCTCCCCGCCGGCATCGGTAACAGTGCCGCTCACAGCTCGTTTTTGAGCCGCTGCCGGCAAGGTTATCGCCATCATCAGTACAAGGAGTGCAAACGATCGTGCCTTCCTCCTGAGGACCGACACGCTCGTACCGTGTTTTTCTTTTCTGATTTTCATGTGTATATAATTTAATTTTTATAGGTTACTTTTATCTTTTGATCTCCTGCAGTAAATTCAAAATCGCCGGGTTCGGTTACCCATTGGTTGCTGATATTCACAAAGGCCAGATCGCCGGCCCGGAGTCGGAAACGGACAGTTTGGGTTTCACCGGGATTTAAACTTATTTTTTCGAACCTGCGCAGACGTTTGACATCGGGCGAAATGCTGGCGTAGAGGTCGCTGCTGAACAGCAGTACCGATTCTTTCCCTGCCCTTGTACCCGTGTTGGTAACATCCACACTGATCTCCAGTTCATCCTTCGCACCGAAGCTGGACGCCGATGCTTTCAAATTCGAATAGTGAAAAGTAGTATAACTTAACCCATCCCCAAATTCATATTGAGGGTTGTAATCCGACTCGTAATTGTAGGCTCCGGCAGCCGGATTCTGCTCTTCCGAAGGCTTGTGGTAATAATTCACAATCGAATTCGGATAGGAGGGATAGTTAAATGGCAGTTTTCCCGATGGATTGACCACGCCGTACAGAATGTCGGCCAGGGCATCGCCACCATAATTTCCAGGTAAGTAGGTGTTTATCACCGCCTTTACTCCCGGTTCAATCGCAGCTATCGTACGCGGACGCCCCTGGTTCAACACCAGGATCACCGGTTTGCCTGTTTTGATAAGCTCCTGAGCCAAGCGTGTTTGCAGAGGGCTAAGTGTCAGATCGTTGAGGTCGCCCGGCTTTTCAGTATACGAATTTTCACCCACGAACAGCAGTACCCGGTCGGCGCGACGGGCAGCCGCCACTGCTTCGGCGAACTGATCTTCCTGTTCTTCAAAATACTTTCCGTCGTTGATGTAGCTCACTCCGGGGATATAGGTCACATGGGCGGTTTTAAGCCGGATCGCTTCGAGGAAGGTGTTGAATTCTTCGGTATACTGTCCGGTTTTTTCGCCCTGCCACGAATAGCTCCAGCCTCCGTTCAGCGTACGCATCGAATGGGCATTCGGGCCGGTAACCAATACCTTCAGGTTGGCGGTCAGAGGCAGGATGCTGTCCTGGTTTTTGAGCAGGGTGATGGCATCGGCAGCAGCTTCGTAGGCCATACGAGCCGATTTTTCGGAGCCGAAGCCGGGATAGTCGGTATACTTGGTTACCGGGGTTTCGAACAGTCCCAGGCGCAGTTTCACTTTCAGGATACGGCGAACGGCATCGTCGATGCGGCTTTCTTTCACTTCGCCTTCTTTCACCAAAGCTACCAGATCGTTGAAGAAATCTTCGTAATGATAGGGTACCATCGACATATCCACACCGGCATTAATAGCCAGTTTTACTGCTTCACGGTTATCGACCGCAATTTTATCGCGGGTGTGCAGGTTGATGATGTCGTTCCAGTCCGATACCACCAAACCTTCGAATCCCAGTTCTTCTTTCAGTAATTTGGTGATGATGTCGTGCGAAGCATGAACCGTCACTCCATTGATAAGTCCCGAATTAACCATTAAAGTGGATGCTCCCGCTTCAATGGCTTTTTTAAAAGGCTCCAGGTGATATTCGCGCAATATATGGTCGGGGATGTAGGCCGGCGTACGGTCCTTTCCCGATACAGGTACCGAATAACCCAGAAAATGTTTCACGCATGAAGCTACCTTAACGGGCGAGGAAAGACTATCGGCATTCATACCCTCGTATCCTTTTACCAGTTGCACACCCATGGCGCCGATCAGATAAGGATCCTCGCCAAAGCTTTCGTAGATACGGCTGTAGCGGGGGTCGGCTCCCAAATCGAGCACAGGCGAGAAATTCCAGGGAATGCCCGAGGCGCGTGTTTCGTAGGCGGTCACCACGCCCATATTGTAGGCATGTACAGGATTGAAACTGGCGGCTACGGTAAGCTGTTGCGGAAACATGATGGCTCCGTCGGTATATGTCACGCCATGAATAGCATCCACCCCGTAAATCACCGGAATTTTCATTCTGGTCTGCGTGGTGGCCACTTCCTGAATCTGACTGATGATGGTGTACCATTGCTCGGGTGTCATCGCGTAGTTGTTGGTGGTGTTGAGAATCGATCCTACATGATAATTAACCAGCGCTTTGCGGAGACGGGCGGTGTCGAGTTCAAACGGATAACCCGATGAAAACACGGTTTCGCCGTTTCCGATTACATCCAGCGTAATCTGCGTCATCTGCCCCACCTTTTCTTCCAGGGTCATCTGCTTCAGCAGCGACTCAACCCGGTTGTCGAGCTCGTTTTCCGGCGACTGGCAGGAAGTGTAAAGTACGGCTATTGCCAGTGCAAGTAAAAAGTAAGCGTTTTTCATATTGATTTCTATTTAGTGTCAGTTTAACAATAAGTTTTGCAAATATAGCAGGTAGTAATTGAATTACCAAATTTTAGGGTGTTTTTTTTACACTAAGTTAAAAAATAGGTTTGAAGTGTTTATTTGACACTTTTATTTCTACGGTTTAAAACAATTTATTTATCTTTGCACTCAGTAATAAGTGGAAAAAGATTTAAGCTTTCTCTCCGCAACAGAGTAGATGCATTAGCGTAGTTAATTATGGGATGTAATGGTGAAGTATTAGGATGTTTATCGGTCGATTGTGTAATTTTCGGCTACGAGGATAGCAGTCTGAAAGTATTGGTTCGAAAAGAGTCGATACCGCTCGACGACTCGATTGTCGAGGAGTGGAAATTGCCGGGAAATCATGTGTTGCGCCACGAAACCATCGACGATACGGCCGCCCGGATTTTAAAAGAGCAAACCGGCCTCGGGAATATTTTTGCCAAGCAGTTTTTTGTGTTCAGCGATCCCGACAGGTTGCGCCGGCGTCCGCAGGATTTCGAATGGGTCAAGCCCCGGCTACAGGACGAGCGGGTGCTTACGGTAGGATTTTATTCGCTGGTCAATCTGAAGGATATCGACAATAGCATGCTCATCGAAGAAGCTCGATGGATGAATGTGAATGAAGTAACCGAACTTATGTTCGATCACAACGATATTTTTAATGCAGCGCTGTTGAAGCTGCGGTACGATTTGACGCACGAGCCTCTTATTTTTGAGTTGTTGCCCGAAAAATTCACCCTCACTCAAATGCAAAAAGTATACGAGTCGATTTTCGACACGGTATATGATAAGCGAAATTATCGCCGGAAAATTAATAAGATGCCTTATTTAATTCCCCTGGATGAGTATCAGATCGGAGTATCGCATAAACCGGCCCGCCTATTTAGTTTTGATAAAAAAATTTACGAGGAAAACCGCATCGAGCGCTTCGATTTTCATGTTTAAATTCCCCACTTATCTTTTCCTTTCAGGGTGTTGGTAAGCTTCATTATAAAGATGTAAACGATCGGAATCAGCGATATGGCATTGGCCCAGATAAGCGGTCCGTCGTTGAGCAACAAGCCATATACCAGCCACATGCTGATGCATACGACGACAATAATATACATGGTGAGCGAAATGCTCTGTGTATCTTTCGTGCGAATTACTTTGAGGGCTTGCGGAAATTGATTGAGAATAGAGAGCAGCGAAGCAATATAACCTACAGTTTCTACCGGATTCATAAAGGGGAGGCATTTGATGTTAAAAAAAGGATGCTCTATAAGCATAGAACATCCCTTTCTGATTATTTTTCGTGACTACAAGCTGTTTATCGTATCATTACTTTTTGGGTTGCGCCATCAACACGAAGGATATACACACCTGCATTGAGGGTGGTGGAAGTGAACGAGCCTACGGTGCTTACCGATTGGATAGTGCGGCCGGTAAGGTCGTACAATTCGAATTTTGACGTAATACCGTCGACAGATACTGTTTTGTTCGCTACCCGTACGGTGTACTTGTCGGTATCTAATGTCGGTACTCCCGATGGTGCCGGCCATGCAGCAATCACATCATTGAACGTAACAGCCAGCTGAGCATCGGCTTTGCGGTTTTCAACTCCTTTGCCATCGGCAGTTTTTTCTTCACCGGTCCAATCCTGTTTGTTGTAATATTTATACTCGATAAGGTCGAATTTAAATACAAACGTAAAAGTACCGTCCTGGTTTTTAGTTCCGGCCTGCCAGCTTGTTCCGTCCCATCCGAAGTGGCTTCCCATCATGTAAACTGATTCAGTTCCTGCAGGAGCAGTTACATTGATAGTAACATCTTTCAGCGCAGCTTCACCCGGATAAATCCTTTTGAATTTCGGCATGAAGTTGTACACCTTATCCGCACTGGTGTCGGTGATTTTCAGGTCGGCAGAATCCTGTTCGTAAACCCACGATGGACCGGCAGCAAATTTGTAGGCTGTTTTATTGGCATCCGGGGTGTGAATGGTAAGGAAAAATTCATTACCACCTTCATCCGACATTTCTTCGTTCCAGGTCATTTTGGTTCCTTCCGAGCCAGGACTTTTCCAACCATTGTGCCAACCTGTAACATAGAGTTCTTTTACAGCTTTGGGAACATATACTTCTATCAAAATGTCTTTTTCGATAGGAGCAACATTAGGATTGTAAACAGTAGCCCATTTCTTTACGACATCGGTTACGCCGGCTCCCGGATAATCACGGTCGCTGATTTCACCGCCGTTTTCGTTTTTTTCAACATATGCCCAGTCGCCGGGGCCGCTGAGGTACTTGTATTTCAGGGTTGCAGCAGTGATTCCATCATTGAAGGTAGCTTCGTCGAGGGTAATGGTGTAATGAGTATCATCCACCTTGTTCATTTTTGTTATTCCATTGTTCCATCCGTTGAAATTACCTACCAGCCATACTTCATAAGTAGGAGTCGGAACCTCCACGGTAAACGTAATTTCGGCAGCCGAAGCCTGATTGGCGAATGCCAGCCAGCTTACGAAAGCAGTAAAAAGAGTAAAAAGTTTCTTCATAACATTGAATTTAAAAATTAATAAATGATTTTTCCGGATACTTGGTGTCAAAGTTACAATATTAAACAACATATGAAAACAAAATGTTTTGTAAATGTATGAAAATGTAGTGCAAACGTTTGCACCCGGTTTATATCAGGCTTCGCTCAGCCCTGTTTCCGGATGTCGATCCCTCACAGGACGAGCGAAACCATCAGTAAGATAATTTCAATAACCGATATTCTGCACCAGGTTGGGATTTGCGTTCAAATCCGATGCAGGAAGTGCAAATACATTGTAGTAATGAGCAAAGTCTTTGCCCGTTTTTTCGCCCCCTTTCCAGGGCCACAGGTAATTGTTATTGCCTCCGAACTTATTGAAACGGATCAGGTCGACGCGGCGGTGTCCCTCAAAGCTGAATTCACGTGCTCTTTCGTCCAGGATGTAATCGAGTGTAACGGCAGTTTGCGTACGTGCACCGGCGCGGCTACGTAATGCATTCACGGCTTCCAAAGCCGTCATCCCGCTAACCGGTGCTCCGCGCAATACTGCTTCGGCATAGGTTAAATAGGCTTCGGCTGCCCGCATAAACGGTACATCGGTATCCGTGTACTGTCCGTTACTGGTCGGCTTACCATCGGCCCGTACATTGGTCCATTTTGCTACCGAGTAACCTTCGACAAAACGAGCGGGGATGTCAATTTCCAGTTGGCGATCCTTAGCAAAAAATAAAGCACGAGCATCGCGGGTCCAACGACTTACAGGGGCTGTTGCTCCGGTAGTAAGGTCGGTAGGGTCGGTATAGTTAAAAACGGTAGGGAAAAACTTACGGATAATGGACGAACGGGCACGGTTGCCGGCCCAGGCTTCCGAGGTGCCTGCCGGTTTCATGTCGGAACGGAAGGTGGAGGCGATCAGGAAAAGCGAATTTCCCCAGCTGCGCGTTTGGATTCCGTCGCAGGCAATCGGGAAGATGATTTCTTCGGGTGCCTTATTCACGGTCGATCCGTCGAGAATACCGGCATTATCGGCCATAAACAGGTGATGGTAAACAGGGGTAAGCTTATAGGGCGAATCGATCACTTTTTTTGCCCAACTGGCAGCTTCGTTCCAGTAGGTCGTGCCGGCTTCCAGTACGGTTCCTTCTTTATCGTACACGGTAGTGTAAATTTCACCGTTGATGTACAGGCGCGATAATAACAACCAGGCAGCCGCTTTATCGACCCGGTAGTATGGAGCGGTTTTGGGTTCGAACATATCCTCTTCGGCCGCAATCAATTCCTTTTCGACCCAGGCAAACAACTCTTTACGTTTTATCTGCATAGGAGGTTCGAGCGCTACTACCTCGGTAAACGGCACATTGCCGAACATATCCATGAGGTAATAGTAATTCATGGCGCGCATGAAGCGCGTTTCGGCACGCTGACGTTTGGTTTTTTCGTCGGTCATGTTCTTGGTCATTTCCAGAAACTGGTTGCACAAGGTGATGTTGAAGTAAAACCGTCCGTACAGTCCTTTTGTGAAATCGTTGGCATCCGACCACGAATTAAAATTCAGTTCGGGAATGCCGGTGTCGCCCCACGAACAAATAGCTTCGTCGGTAGGAAGTTCGTTGAGGTTCCAGATGAGGCGTATAAAGGCCGAAAATCCTTCGTCGATACCCGCCACGTCGCCATCGCCGGCCGGTCCTTCCTGTCCGGTAAGGGTAAGCGAAGAGTAGATTTTGGTAAACACCAGATCTTGCTCAAAAGACTGGGTTACGCTTTCGTCGATAGGCTCAACGTCGAGGTCGCCTACGCAGGAGGTGAGCTGCAGGGTAAACAATCCCGTCAGTGCCAGTACAAAATATGTTGAGATGTTACGTTTCATATCCATTTTGTTTTTAATAAGTTAGAATTTCAGACTTAAACCGATGAGCGATACCATGGGCCGTGGATAGAGATCGCGGTCGATACCATCAAATTTTTCGGGATCGAGTCCGGAATATTTGGTGATCACAAACGGGTTCTGAACGGTTGCATAAATTCGTGCGTCGGAAATCACTCCGAGCACATTCTTGAACGAATAGCCGGCCGTAATATTATCCATTCTCAGGAACGATGCGTCCTGTACATAATAATCGGACAGATGCGCATTGGTTTTGTTCTGAGTGAAATTGGTTTCAAGGGCCGATTTCGGTTTGTTGGAGAAGAATCCCGAAGTCGACCATATTCCGGCGGTACTCATGTCGTGGCTACGTGCGGCCACATCGTTGAACATGTAGTTGCCGATGCTCGAACGCAGGCTGAAGCTGAAGTCGAAATCTTTGTAGATTAATTTCGACGAGAGGCCTGCCAGTAAATCGGGAGCCGGACTTTTGTAGAAGTAAAGATCCTGGCTGTTGATGATTCCGTCGGCTACTAAATCTTCGAACTCCCCTTCGATGGGTTTACCGTTGGCATCGTATTTCTGTTTGTATACGTAGAACGAGCTTGCCGGGTGACTGACTGAATGTGCCTGGGCATTGGTTCCTGTTCCCGTCGATATTCCGCCGGTTGCTACATAATACCCTTCACCGGTGCCGGTAGTAAGCTTTGTGATTTTATTTTTGTTGTGGGTGAGGTTGAATCCTATTTCCCAGCTGATGTCTTTTTTCGAAATAATACGGCCGTTCAAGGCAAGTTCGATTCCATTGTTGGTAAGCGAGCCGATGTTGCTCACCACACGGTTGCTGAAATTGGTTCCCAGCGGAATATCGACCACGTTGAGCAGGTCGTTGGTAATGCGATGGTAATAATCGATCGAACCGGTAAGACGTTGTTTAAATAATCCGAAATCGATACCTCCGTTCCAAGTAGTGGTTTCCTCCCATTTCAGTTTGCTGTTGAACACGTTCGGACGGTGGGTTTTGTAATATTCCAACTGGCCGTTTTCGTTTTCAAACGGATAATGGGCGCCATCCTTATTTTCTTTGTAAACCGGGATGTAAGGGTAGTCGCCTTGTCCGAGATCCTGCTGGCCGGTGACTCCATAGCCAAGGCGCAGTTTGAGATCGCTGAGCTGATCTACATCGGTCAGGAAGTTTTCTTCGTTCATTTTCCATGCAAAAGCAAACGACGGGAAGAGCCCCCAGCGATTTTCTTTCGAGAAGCGCGAGCTGCCGTCCAGACGTACGGTTGCTGTGAGCAGGTACTTGCCGGCAAAGGAGTAATTGGCCCGGCCAAAGAACGATACGAGATAATTTTCGGTTTTCCACGAATTTATTTTTTCGTCGTAATAATTGTCCGATTCGTTGACCACACCATCTTCGTTCGAGTCGAAGCGGAGCAGTCCGCGGTATTCGCTTTGTCCTTCACGGTAGAAATGCTGCCATTCGTAACCTCCCATGATATCAAAGTTATGAAGGTCCATTTCTTTGGCATATTGCAGCCAGGCATTGAGCGATTCGTTGGTTTTGCTTATTTCATCCCAACCGGTGCGTCCCCAGTTGTGATCGCTGGCAGCCGTAACGGGCAGATACAATTCCTGACGGCCGAAGGCTCGTTCGGTTCCGAGACTTAAATTGGCACGTAATTCGGGTATGCCGTGGAATTTGTAATTAATGTCGGCGCTTCCGATGAAGTCCCACGATTTTGCCACATCGTCTTTTTGCATCAGGGTGGCTACCGGGTTGCGAGTAGCCAGGGTATTGAACCAGGGTTTTAAAACGCCATCGGTTCCTTTAATCATATTGTACCACTGGAAATAGCCCCCGAAGCTGGTTGTGTAGGGTTCGTCGTTGCTGGTTACAGGCTGGGTCGGGTCCATTCCCACAGCGCTGCCCACAGCACCGGTTTCGGCATAGCGGTTTTTGACCCACATTCCTTTGGCATTGAGGTTCAACCGCAGGTGATCGTCGAAGAAAGTAGGAGTGAGGCTTACTGCTCCGGTTATGCGTTCGAACAGTGAAGTTTGAATTACCCCTTCCTGGTTGGTATAACCTATCGACACACGGTAGGGCAAATTCTTGAATCCTCCGGTAACGCTTACGTTATGATCGGTACTGAAAGCATTCTGGTAAATATAGTCCTGCCAGTCGGTATTGGCATTACCTAATTTAGCCACCACTTCGGGTTGCGATGCGTATACTTCGTTGACCAGGTTGCGGAATTCGTCGCCCGTAAGTACATCGTACCGTTTGTTCAGGGTACTCAGCGAGGCATTGCCTTCGTAAGAGACAGTCGGTTTCTGGTTTTTCTCTCCCTTTTTAGTATTGATAATGATTACTCCGTTGGAGGCCCGCGAACCGTAAATGGCAGTAGCCGAAGCGTCTTTCAATACGGTGAAACTTTCGATGTCGTTCGGATTAATGGTGCTGAGGAAGTTGGCCACTCCTTTGATACCGTTGTTGTCCATTGCCAATCCGTCGATTACGATAAGCGGATCGTTGCTTGCCGAAAGCGACGATCCTCCACGGATACGAATAGTAGCGCCGGCACCGGGCGCTCCGCCGGCCGAAACTACATTCACACCGGCAATCTTACCCGAAAGCATGTCCTGTGCATTGGTAGTCATCCCTTTGTTCATCGCATCGGGCTTGATGGCCGTAATCGATCCGGTAGCATCGGTTTTCTTCACGGTGCCGTAACCAATAACGAGCACTTCACCAATCGCTACGGCATCTTCCGAGAGGCCGATATCCAGACGGGTCTTGCCGGCTACGGGAACCTCAAGGGTTTGATAGCCTACATACCTGAATACGAGAACCGCGTTTGCGGGTGCAGAAATGGTAAATTGTCCGTCGAGATTCGTAATGGTGCCGTTGCTGGTTCCTTTCTCGAGGATGTTGACCCCAAACAAAGGTTCGCCGCTCACTGCATCTTTTACTATTCCCGTAACGGATAGTTGCTGCGCCGACAGGTTGAATGCGACGAGAGCAACCAACACTACGGTCCATAATTTCCGTAAGGTGTACGTGTAAGTCTTGTTATTCATGCAATTGCAATTTAAAGGTTTATTAAATTATTCAATGAGTTTGATTGTTGTGCGATTCCCTATTATACGAGTTCAACAAACTGAACTGCAAAGCCCTATCGGTTATATAATGAAATTGCGATACAAAAATAGAGCTTTGTGGAAGATTCGTCGGAGTGCTGTCATTTTTTCAATTCAATTTTCGACGCAAACGTTTGCATCTCAAATTATTTTCATATATTTGACCTTTGTTGACTAAAAATCTACCATTCTTTATCTTTGTGCCATGAAGAAGTCTCCCATTACCATCAAAGACATTGCAAGGGCGCTGAACATCTCACCCTCGACGGTTTCGCGTGCGCTTCAGAACCATCCCGACATCAGTGTTGCTACCCGTGTGTCGGTACAGGCCTATGCCAAACAGCACCATTACAAACCCAACGGATTGGCGCTGAGCTTACGTACGAACAAGAATAATACGATAGGGGTTATCATTCCCGAGATTGTGCACTATTTCTTTTCGTCGGTACTGGCAGGTATCGAGGAGGTAGCCGATCAGGAAGGCTTTAATGTAATCGTATGCCAGTCGGGCGAAAATTATGACAAGGAAGTGCGCAATACCACGGCTTTGATTTCGAGCCGGGTGTCGGGGGTGCTGGCCAGCTTGTCGAAAAACACTACCAATTACGATCATTTTCAGGAAATTGTGGATAGCGATATTCCGTTGGTGTTTTTCGACCGTATTTGTATCGGCATTTTGACCGATAAGGTAGTAGTGGATGATTATGCCGGAGCATTTGCCGCCACCGAATACCTGATCGGTACCGGTTGCAGGCGGATTGCCTTTTTTAGTTCGCCACCCCATCTGGAGATTTCGAAAAACCGGAAAAACGGTTACCTCGATGCTTTGCGTAAACATAAGATGGAAGTGGATGAGTCGTTGATTCGGATCTGCGATACCCGCGATGAAGCGATCAAGGTTACTCCGGAGTTTCTGGCGCTTGAAAATCGTCCCGATGCCTTTTTTGCCATCAACGACCAGTGTGCTGCCGGTATCTTGTATGCGGTGAAACGCTCGCAGTTTAAGGTTCCCGACGACATCTCCATTTTTGGTTTTTCGGATGGGGAGTTTGCGTTGGCTTCGGATCCGATGCTGAGCACGGTTGAACAACATGGTTTTGAGATGGGGGTGCATGCCGCTAAACTGTTGATATCGAAAATTAAAGGAGAAACGCAGGGTAAATACACCAATAAGATTATTAAAACCAATTTGAAACTTCGTGGTACCACCCGTCCTCTATTACAATCACTGACCATATAATTAATGAACAATAAATGAAAAAGCCGCGCCTTTCATTTTTTCAGATTCTTTCGATGTCGATGGGCTTCATGGGGATTCAGTTCGGATTCGCTTTGCAGAATTCCAATGCCAGTCGCATTTTACAAACTTTCGGTGCCGATATGGAGCATCTTTCGTGGTTTTGGCTGGCCGCTCCGCTTACCGGCCTCGTTATTCAACCGGTCATAGGGCATTATTCCGATAAAACCTGGACAGGTCTCGGTCGGCGCCGGCCCTTCTTTCTCGCCGGTGCATTGCTGGCTGCAGCGGCACTTTTACTGATGCCCAACGCCGGCGAATTCGCGCATTACCTGCCCCCCATGTTCGTCGGAGCGGGTTTCCTGATGATCATGGATGCTTCCATCAATGTGGCCATGGAGCCTTTCCGTGCCCTGGTGGGCGATATGTTGCCCGATGAACAAACCACAGTTGGCTTTTCGGTGCAGACTTTCCTTATCGGTGTAGGTGCGGTGGCAGGTTCGTGGTTGCCTTATGTACTGGCCGAATGGTTTGGAATTTCGAAAGTGGCTCCCGAAGGCGCTATCCCCGATAATGTGGTTTTCTCGTTTTACATCGGTGCGGCGGTACTGGTGCTGGCTATTCTGTGGACAGTTGTCACCACCAGGGAATATAGCCCGGAGCAATTGAATATTCCACAGGAAGAGGAGAGCCATCCTTCGGGTTTCTCCGGTATTTTACGGGATATTACACATATGCCGGTCACCATGAAGCAACTCGGACTGGTTCAGTTCTTTTCGTGGATTGCCCTTTTCGGCATGTGGGTGTTTACCACACCGGCTATTGCGCAGCATGTGTATGGAGTGGCTGCCGACGATACGGCATCGGTTGCCTATCAGGATGCGGGCAACTGGGTAGGGATTTTATTCGGGGTATATAATGGTGTGGCCATGGTGTACGCGTTATTGCTTCCTTCCATCGCGCGACTTATCGGTCGTAAGGGTACGCATGCTGTTTCGTTGATTGCCGGCGGCGTGGGACTCATTGCTATCTATTTCATTTCCGACCCGACGGCATTGATATATCCGATGATCGGCATCGGGCTGGCCTGGGGAAGCATCCTGGCCATGCCTTATGCCATTTTAGCCCCGGCTCTCCCGGCCCGCAAAATGGGTATCTACATGGGGATTTTCAATATTTTTATTACGCTTCCGCAAATCGTTAACGGTGTGTTCGGCGGACCGGTTGTAAAACGTATTTTCGACTCACAGGCCATCTATGCACTCCTCATGTCGGGTGTATTCCTGCTGATTGCTGCGGCCAGCGTGCTGTTTGTGGACGATAAAGTAAAAAAGTAAAAGTATGGATAAGCGAAAAATTACTTCTGCAATCGTTGGGACGGTGCTGGCGGTAATGCTGTTGCCGTGTGTGCCGGCACAAGCATCTGAATTACAGCGTGTGGAGCCTCTTCATTGGTGGACGGGCATGAAGGAACAGGTGGTACAGGTGATGTTTTACGGCGAAAATATGGCAGCAGCCGCTATCTCGGTCCGGTATCCCGGGGTGAAAAAGCTGCGTTCGGCGTTTACCGACAATCCGAATTATCAGTTTGTTTACCTGCAAGTGGGGAAACGCGCTAAGCCGGGCATTCTGAAGTTTACGGTGAGAAAGGACGATCAGGTGATTGTTCACGATTTTGAGCTTAAAGCCCGGGAAGCCGGCTCGGCCGAACGTGAAAGTTTTTCGGCGGCCGATGCTGTTTATCTGATTTTTCCCGATCGGTTCGCCAACGGTAATCCGGCCAACGATGTGGTAGAAGGGTATCATCAGGGAGTCGACCGGAACGATCCGGGTGGCCGGCATGGAGGCGATATTGAAGGGATTATTCAGAAACTACCTTACCTGGCCGATTTAGGAGTAACGGCTCTGTGGACCACCCCCGTGTTCGATAACAACGATGTGCAGTATTCCTATCATCATTACGGATGCTCCGACTATTACAAAGTGGATCCACGCATGGGAACCAACGAGGATTACCGCCGTCTGGCCCTCACTGCCCGCGAACAAGGTATCAAATTAATTCTCGACGTGGTGCCCAATCATTGCAGCTCGGCTCATTGGTGGATGAAGGATTTGCCGGATAAGGAGTGGTTTAACAGATGGGACAGCTATACGTCGTCGAATTACCGCATGATGGCCTGGATGGATCCGCACCGTTCGGAAAAGGACCTGCACCGGCTCACCCACGGCTGGTTTGCACCCAATATGCCCGATTTTAATCTCCGGCATCCGCTTCTTTTCGATTACCTGAAACAGGCGTATATTTACTGGATCGAGTATGCCGGAATAGCCGGTTTACGGGTCGATACCTATCCCTACAACGATTTGCCGACGGCCGCCCGTTTTATCCGGTCCATTCGCAACGAATACCCGAACATGACGGTGGTGGGCGAATGTTGGATGAATACGGCCCAGGAAATCGCCTATTTCATGTCGGGGAATAACAATAAGGACGGATTTGATTCGCAGCTGCAGAGCGTGATGGATTTTCCGCTGGGCAATGTTTTTCAGCAGGCATTTACCGAAAAAGAGGGTTGGAACGAGGGTATGGCCCGCTTTTACATGCATTTCGCGCTCGATTTTGCCTATCCCCGTACCGATTTGATCATGAATTTTATCGATAATCACGATATCGATCGCTACAGCGAAGTGGTGAACAAGGATGTCCGGTTGTACAAAATGGCATTAGCGATGCTCATTACTGTACGTGGGTATCCTCAGCTATATTATGGTAACGAAATTATGCTGGGAGGCGAACGGGGGTCGTACGAGGGACACCGGTTCGATTTTCCGGGCGGCTGGCCGGGCGATGCGGCCGATGCTTTTTCGGAAGAGGGCCGGAGTACGGCCGGCCGGGAGGTGTTTTCGTACCTGAGGACACTGTTGCATTACCGGAAAAACAATCCGGTGCTGCATACCGGTGCCATGAAACAATTTATTCCCAGCGATGGGGTATATGTATACTTCCGGTACAACGACGAGAAAACGGTGATGGTGATTGTGAATAACAACGATGCCGGCAGCGCTGTAGATCCCGGCCGTTACGCCGAAATGATGCAAACGGTTGTTTCGGGCCGCGATATCATTACCGGTCGGCAAATGCTTTTGAATCGACCCTTTCAGGTGGAAGCCAAATCAACAACAATACTTGAATTTATAAAGAATTGACCACTATGCATCTTACAAAAACGCTTGTGCCGATGGTGCTGACGGTCGCTCTGGCGGCCTGCAGCCCGTCGCTGAATGTACCGCCTGCCGACAGCAACAACCTGCGGCTCAATTCGCTGCTTACACTGGAATTGGGCGAAAACAGCATTTATCCTCAGGATTTTATTAACGACATCAATCAGATCGATTCGGTTACCGTCTCGGGTGAAGGAGTTCTGGTGCAATGGTACAACAACCGCCAGCTGGTGAAGCTGGAGCTCGAAGAGGAAGCATCACCGCTGATTGATTTGCATTTCTGGATACGGGGTAACGTGTATTCGGTTCCTTGCCGGAAAACCGATAAGCAAAAATTCAGCTTCGAATACGATCCGATGGGTGCTAAGCCCGGTAGGGTTCAGCTGGCCGGACAGATGAACGACTGGACCCCGTCGGCAACCCCCGATTTGCAGCTGAACGAAAATGGAAAGTACGAAGTGGAACTCTACCTGAGCCCCGGGACGTATCTGTACCAGATGAATATCGACGGCGATCAGAATCATGATGCCGGAAATCCGCAGAAAGTCGACAATGGCTACGGTAAATTTAATTCGATCCTTCAGGTTCCCGGAAACCATGATCGCCTGCCGGTGCTCGTGACCCGAAAAGCGGAGAACCGGAAGATTTACCTCACGTATCAGAACGATGTACAGCAGGTGTCGGTTTATTGGCAGAATCACCGCTTGCCCGATCATTTTGTACGTTTCGGGAAAGGCGATCTGGCTTTCGATATTCCTGTTGAAGCAACCCGGGTCGACCGTTCGTATTTCAGAGTATGGGCTGCCAACCGGTTTGGGGTGGGAAAGGAAGTCCTGATTCCGCTCCATAAAGGAAAACCGGTGACCGATGCCGGTCAGCTCACCCGCCACGATCCGCATACACAGATTATGTATTTCATGTTGGTCGACCGGTTCAACAACGGCTCGGCAACCAACGACCGTCCCATGAACCGCCCCGACGTACATCCAAAGGTAGACTATTGGGGAGGCGACCTGGCCGGACTTCAGCAAAAAATCGACGACGGTTATTTTGAGAAGTTAGGAGTGAATACGCTGTGGATTTCGCCGGTGAGCCAAAATCCCGACGAACCCTACGGGTTCTATGCTCCGAGAAACACAAAGTTTTCGGGTTATCACGGGTATTGGCCGGTCTCGTCGTCGAAAGTCGACGACCGGTTTGGGACAAACGACGAATTTAAAACCTTGGTACAACGGGCGCATGCTAAACAGATGAATGTGTTGCTCGATTATGTGGCCAATCATGTGCACGAGGAGCATCCGCTCTACCAGCGTCACCCGGAATACGCCACCGATTTGTACCTGCCCGATGGCACCCTTAATGTGGAGAAATGGGACGAACACCGGCTCACCACCTGGTTCGACACCTTTATGCCCTCGCTCGATTACTCCAATCCCGATGTGGTGGAAATGATGACCGACTCGGCATTGTTTTGGCTCCGGGAATTTAACCTGGACGGTTTCCGCCACGATGCATGCAAGCATATCCCCGAAGATTTCTGGCGAATGCTTACCCTGAAAATTAAAAAACAATGGCCCGGCCGTCAGTTGTATCAAATTGGAGAAACCTACGGAAGTCCTAAGTTGATTGCCAGTTACCTTACCACCGGGATGCTCGACGGCCAGTTCGATTTTAATGTATACGATATTGCGAACACCACTTTTGCCGGAGTAAGCGGCGATCTGACCCGGGTACAGGACGTACTTCGTTCGAGTTTATATACTTACGGACAGCATAATCTGATGGGCTATATCTCTGGAAATCACGATAAGCCACGGTTCATGGCCTATGCTTCGGGCGACCTGAAGATGGGAGAAGATGCCAAAAAGGCAGGGTGGGAGAGGGAAATCGGGATTACCGATTCGACCGCTTACGATAAGTTGTTCCTGTTTCATGCCTTTAACCTGACGATTCCGGGAGTTCCGGTGTTGTTTTATGGCGATGAAATAGGGCTCACCGGCGCAAACGACCCCGATTGCCGGAAAATGATGCGGTTCGAAGGATGGAATATACGAGAGTCGAAACTGTGGGGCAATGTAGCCAAGCTGACTAAATTACGCCGTTCCAATCCGGTACTTTTGTATGGTAGTTTTATTGATCTGAAAAACAGTCCGGCTCAATGGGTGTATGCGCGCAAATATTTTGACAAAGAAGCAGTGGTGTTGTTCAACACCAGCGATCAGGCCCGTAAAATCAGAATCTCGCTTCCCGAATATTTCGATCAGGAGGTGTTTACAGCTACCTTTGGACACGATTTTAGCGTGAACGGTAAGGAACTTATTGTCGAACTGCCGGCTTTGTCGGTCGAAATTCTACTGTGATATGAAACTGTTTACCTCCGCCCGGATTCGTGAACTCGATCGGTATACCATCGAGCACGAGCCCATCTCGTCGTCCGGTTTAATGGAACGGGCGGCAGATGCGTTATGCGATGCTCTGATGGGAGAATATCCGTTTACGGTGACTTCCTTTTATATTGTAGCAGGTCCGGGCAACAACGGCGGCGATGCGTTGGCGCTGGCCCGTAAACTGTGCGAGCAGGGTTATCCGGTGGCGGCACACCTGATTCACGCAGCTACCCATCATTCGGGCAAGGGAACCCCGGTTTCGTTATCGCCCGACTGCCGGTTGAACCGAGACCGGCTCAAAGCTGAATTTCCTTCTGTTCTTCAGGAATACCTCGACGAAAAAGCCGATCTCCCGCTTCCCGAACACGATGCCGTGGTTGTCGACGGTTTGTTTGGATCGGGCCTGAGTCGTCCGCTTACCGGCGGTTTTGCTGCCGTGGTTCGTCAGCTCAACGAATGGCCCAACCGGCGCATCGCCATCGATGTGCCGTCGGGTCTCGATGCCGATGCGTACCACAAACTTACCGATCTGACCGTAAAAGCCGATCTTACCCTTTCTCTTCAATTCCCGAAGCCGTCTTTCTTTTTTATCGAAAACGAGCCGTTTGTAGGCCGCTGGAAAGTACTGGATATCGGGTTACACCCCCGGGGGATTGCGGAAGCCGAATCGGCATGGATCTATATGGATACCGAAGAAATGAAGCCCCTGCTGCGCAAGCGAAGCCGGTTCGCACACAAGGGGAATTTCGGGCACCTGGCGATTATCGCCGGAAGCAAAGGAATGGCCGGAGCATCGATTCTTGCTGCCAAAGCAGCGTTGCGCAGTGGAGTAGGTTTGCTTACCTTGCACGGTCCCGAAGGCAACCGCTGTATACTTCAGACCGTAACTCCTGAAGTGATGTTTGAAGCCGACCGGAATACCGATTGTGTTTCCGAGTTCTATCATTCCGACCGGTACGATGCGCTGGCCATTGGGTGCGGACTCGGTACACGCACTGTTACAGTGGAAATGTTGCGTCAGTTTTTAAATCATCTCAACGAGCCCTGTGTGTTCGATGCCGATGCCCTCAACATAATGGCCGCTCATCCGAAGATGCTCGAGTCATTGCCCGAAGGAAGCATCCTGACCCCGCATCCGAAAGAATTTATCCGCTTGTTCGGCGATAGTCCGAATTCCTATCACCGGCTGATGAAAGCACGCGAAATGGCGATGCAGTATCAGATTGTATTGGTAATGAAAGGGGCTTATACAAAAGTGGTGGCTCCCGATGGTACCATTTATTTCAACAGTACCGGAAATCCGGGAATGGCCACCGCCGGTTCGGGCGATGTGCTCACGGGCATCATCGGTTCTTTGCTGGCACAGGGTTATCATCCGGTAACGGCTGCCCGCTTGGGGGTTTACCTGCATGGACTGTCGGCTGACCTGGCCCTGGAGCAAGAGTCGGAAGAGTCGCTGATGGCAGGGGATATAATTGCCGGGCTGGGAAAAGCTTTCAGGATGCTGGCCGGTTAAAATTGCCGCAAAAAATCGATCAGGTTGGTTTCCCGGTTTAAATCAAACTTCTTACGAAGACGGTAACGGCTCATTTCCACACTCCGGTACGACATATTCATCAGGGGGGCAATGTCTTTCGAGCTCAGTTCCATTTTCAGATAGGCGCACAGTTTTTTATCCGACGAACTTAATCCGGGATACTCTTCACCTAACCGTTTCAGGAAATTTTCGTACACCATGTCGAAGTTTTCCTGAAACTTCTTCCAGTTGTTGTCGGTCTCGATATTGTTTCGAATATCATCCTGGATTTTTTTCAACTGTTTCTGTACTCCGATGTCATGTTGGCGTTCCTGGAGTTCGGTCGCAATCTTATCGATCTTTTGTAAAATTCCCAGCAACATCTCGTTTTTACGAATTAAGTTCATGGTCGAATTGGCCAGATCCTGCGATTTGTGCCGTAATTCGTAATGCAATTTCTGATTTCGAAGTGAGATGATTTCCCTTTCTTTTTCGTTAGCCTCTAATAAAAACTTTTCTTTCTGATCGGTCAACTCTTTTTCTTTTAGTTGTTTTACCCGTTCGATCCGTTGTTCCGAATGCCGGCGTATGGTTCGTACAACAAGGGTAAAAGCCAGGGCGAACAGCAACAGGTAAACCATTTTTGCCCATAGGGTTTCGTACCAATGCGGCAAAATGATAAATTCAACCATAGTTTCTCCTTCCGACGCATTGTAGTTGTTTTTTGCCTTTAACCGAAACCGGTAGTGTCCGCCGGCTAAGTTGGTAAACTCCTTTGAGTTGGAGCTGTTATAGTCCGACCAGTCCTGATCGGAGGGCTCGAGCCGGTAACTGTATTGAACAACACTCTCGTTGCGGAATTCGGTTGCATTGAATTCAAATCGTATGGAATTATAACGAGGCTTGATTTCGGGAATTACAGCTTGTCCGGGGCTATACTCCTGTAACAATGAATCGGTGACACCCGTGAGGTACACCTTACGGATGGCCACGTGCAAGGTGGGCTGTGTGAGCGTGGCACGACTTGGTTTAATTACCGCAAATCCATCTTCGGTTCCGAGAATACCGATTGTGTCGTTGATAAACGTACTGTGCTCAAATCCGGGAATCAGTTTGTTTGTCAAAAGACTAAACGAGACGGAATCGATTTGAAGGATACCAGGCTGTTGTGTGATCTTTTTTATCACCCGGTTATTGTATGCCCAGGTCCATTGGCGGTTTTGCTGAATGATACGTGAATAAGGCAGTGTATGTCTGAATGCAGGATGTCTTTTTACATCGGATTTGATAAATCGATCGGAAGAGGCTTGGTATTGATATACGCCCTGCGTTGTGTTCATATAAATGGAGTCGTTGTACTGGAAAATACGGTTATTGTCGTTGGCAGGCAGCCCGTGACGGATGGTGTACTGATGATTGCCTGCGACCTGTTTCCAGTCGTCGGAGAGGGTCAGGCGATAAACTCCTTTGATCCAATGACTCAGCCAGATAGTGCCCTGTCGATCGAATTCGTAATTGCTGCCGGTTTCGGTAAAACCCTTAACGAAATGGGCAAATTGCCATCGTCCTGCCTCTTTTTGGAGTAAAAAGAACCCATTATAAGACGATCCTAATAAAAGATCGTGCCTACCGGGGATTGGTTTTAATGCCCATGTCCCGATCGTCTCAGCCAAATGCCTTATTTTTTGTCCTTCAATAAGGTAGCATCCGTGATCACTGCCGCAAAACAGTGTGTTGTCGTGTACCGAAAGATGCCATATCTGTCCTTTAATGGCTTCAATAGCCTGTATATCTGTAGTATTTATATCCGAGGTAAGGGGTAAACGGAGGTAATACAGACCCTGGTTAGTACCCAGGTATAACGTGTTGTTGTAAACCGCCGAAGTATAGCCCGAACCATACAGATTATGCTTACCGACCAGGTCGTACACCGGTTCGTTGACCATCACATAATCGATTCCTTTATCGAGTCCTAGCCATAGATTCTGATTTCGATCGAACGCAATACTTAAGATCGTGTTGTTTTGAAGCCCCGAATTTGTATTTGCATACACAAGTTCACCTGTTTGTAAATCAATCAGTACCATTCCTTTTCGTACGGTCCCGATGGCCAGTTTCTGATTGTGGTAGGTGGCGCAGAAAATCTGATTGTCTTTAATGAACCGATCGGCGGGAGTGGGATAAGATTGTATGTTAATTCCATCGTACTTGAAAATCCCGTCGTTTTCCGAAACAAAAAGTATCTGATTTTTTTCGACCGGCAGTATCGCTACAATTTTTTTTGTCAGTAATAGTTCGCTGTTGGGAATGGGTAATTGCAGGTTACCGTTGAGAACCGATACTCCTTTTTTCTGTTGTGCAATTATAATTGAATTGTGCGCGTTGGCGGCAGCAGAGATTTTTTCGGCGAAGCGGGTCGCTTTTAGCGAATCGTGTTCGTAGGAAAACAGTACATTGTTTCCCTGGAAACAGATTGCATTGCCTTGTTGAAAAATATTCCATATTTCCGAGAAATCGCGGTCGGCAGTACTTACTTTGGAGCTCAGGGAGGTATAAGTCATTTTGCCGGTATGCGTTCTTTGATAGAATCCAAACTCGTTGAAGGCCCCTGCATAAATTCTGCCCGAACTCCTGTCGATATAAATCGAACGCACATTGGTGTAATTACTGATGGGATAAATATTCCAATGTACACCATCATATTCTAACAATCCGTTGTTGTTCGCAAAATACATCCAATCGTTTGCAGCTTGTCCGATCGACCAGTTTTGGGTGCCCGAACCGGATTCTTTTCTGCTGTAATTCCTTACAAAAGGATGTGCCGACCAAAGGGAGATTGTCCCTGTAATGAATGCGGTAAAGATTAATGTTTTTTTAATATTCATTTCTTTTTTTGAGTGATTGGCCTTCGTTGAGCCACGTTTCGTTCACAGTTTTCATGGATTGAAATTGCATGGATGAAAAATCCACTCAATTTTACAATATTTGGTTGATAAATCAGTTGTGTTGAAATATGTTCTACAACATGTTATTTTATAATGCGTTGAAATATAGACTTTAATGTTGATTGTTGTAGAGTTTTTGTTGAGTTAAAATTATCTGTAGGCTGAGTTATTGTGTGTGGAATTATTTGGATAATAATTTCACATACGACTACATTTGCACCATTGGATTTAGTGCCAAAATTAAATTCCTTAAAACTTAAATTTAATATGTGTATGAACAAACTTGTTAAGAAGATGTCTTTCTCCCTCGGTTGCAGGTGCAGAACGTTTTTGTTGGTACTCACGGCTCTTTTAGCTGTAGGTCCGCTGATGGCACAGCAATTAACAGTGAAAGGTCAGGTAAAGGATCAGGCAGGTGAGCCTCTCACCGGAGTCAGTGTAACGGTACAAGGTTCCCGGGCCGGAACGGTAACCGATTTGAATGGCGTATTTACAATTCAGGCAAGGGCGAATGATGTACTTCGTTTTTCATTTGTAGGGATGACTACCCGTACGATTACCGTAACCAACGCTTCTCCGTTGACGGTGGTGCTGTCGGAAGATACGAAGGTATTGGGGGATGTAGTAGTAACAGCCTTAGGTATCAAGCGGGAAGAAAAAGCGCTGGGTTATTCGGTACAGGCGGTGAAAGGCGATGGTTTACAGACGGTGAAGGGGGTAGATGTCGCTACTTCGCTTACGGGTAAAGTTTCGGGCTTATTAATTCGAAACAGTACAGAATTCGTCGCAGAACCTACTGTTTTATTGCGTGGAGAATCGCCTTTGTTGGTCATCGACGGTGTTCCTTACGGCAATATGAGCCTCAGGGATGTACCTTCCGACGACATCGAAAGTATTAACGTACTGAAAGGTGCTACCGCATCGGCCTTATATGGTTCGAGGGGAGGTAGTGGGGCTATCATGGTCAGCACGAAAAAAGGTTCCGGACGCAAAGGCTTGTCGGTTTCGATCAACAGTGGTACCATGCTCACAGCAGGATACCTTGCCATACCGGAATTACAATCGGTGTATGGCCGGGCTTTAAAAACGAATACGGATGGCACGCTGGAGTATGTACGATCGGGCGATGGTTCGTGGGGTGCTCCTCTCGAAGGTCAGATGGTTAAACAGTGGGATCCGCTGGCAAAGACTATGACCATGATGCCTTATTTGCCCGTTGGGAAAGATAACTTTGCCAATTTCCTGGAACAGGGGTATATCCTGAACAACAATATCAATGTGGTTCAACAAGGTGAATCCGGTAGTTTTCGTAGTTCGGCTACCTGGGTGAAAAATAAAGGACAGTATCCCAATTCGATGTACGATAAACTCACCTACAGTATCGGTGGCGAAATGAAGTTCGAGAAGTTTACCTTGAGTTCGTCGCTCACTTACAATAAACAAACTACTCCCAATAAGGGATTTAGCGGATACACTGCCTACGATCCCATGTACAACCTGCTTATCTGGTCGGCCCCCGATTGGGATGTACGGCAGTACAAGGACTACTGGCTAGTGCCTAACGAAGTGCAAAACAGCAGTTATACGGCAGGCAACAACAACCCCTATTTCGATCGTTACGAACGTACCCACAGTATGGATAAAGATATTCTGAACGGAACTGTTTCGTTAACCTACGATTTTACCGGTTGGCTCAAGGCTACATTGCGTTCTGGTTACGATACCTACAGTAATCGCCAGGAAGTGCGTGTGTCGAAAGGATCGTTCCAGGGAGCGGGAAATGCAACCATGATTCCCAATGGGACCGAAGTGTGGGGTGAATCGCAAAAAGGTTCGTACAATATCGGATTAAGCAGGGGCTATAGTACCAATACCGATTTGATAGTAACGGCAGAGCAAAAGCTGGCCGATTTTCAATTCGATGGTTTCGTAGGCGCATCGATGTATTATAATCAGGACGAAGGGATTGAAGCCCGGACCAGGGGAGGCATCTCTATTCCGGCCTTTTATTCGCTCAAAGCCTCTGTCGATCCGGTGGTTACGGCCTCCAATATTTACCGTCGCCAGGTGAATAGTGTTTTTGGCCGGGTTGGTATTTCGTGGAAAAGTATGGCATATGCCGAGGCAACACTTCGAAACGACTGGGTTTCGACCTTGCCGTCGACCACCCGCTCGTACGCATATCCATCCTATTCCGGCAGCTTTATCGTATCCGAATTGCTTCCCGGACTGCATTGGCTTTCGCTGTGGAAAGTGCGCGGTTCATGGGTCAACACCAAAGCCCCTGCCGGTATTTATACTATAAATTCGGTTTTTTCGATCGCAAATAATGTATGGGGTACCCTCAGTTCGGCTACCTTGCCAACCACTATTCGGGGAGCCGATGTGTTGCCCGAGTCGTCGGATACGTACGAAATCGGTACCAATGTAAATTTGTTTGCCAATCGGGTATCGGTCGATCTAACTTATTACAATAAACGAATGTACGATTTTATCCGTTCGGCTGGCGTGAGTCCTGCTTCGGGATATTCGAATAATTTTATCAATACAGATGAGGAAATTTCGAGAAAAGGTGTTGAAATCACGTTGAACGTGACTCCGGTTGCGACGAAAGACATGCGCTGGGATCTTTCATTCAACTGGTCGAAGTACGCACGGTATTATACCCAGATCGATCCGGTGTATTCGACCGATCGTCCGTGGGTAAAAGTAGGCGAACGTGCCGATCATTATGTGCTTCGCGATTACCTGAAGGACCCTCAGGGCAATGTAATTCATAATAACGGGATTCCGCAATATGCGGCCTACGATTCCCGTTACGGATATGCCGATCCCGACTGGATATGGGGGTTCAATACTTCGTACCGCTATAAAAACTGGCAGTTTGCCGTTTCGTTCGATGGCCGGGTAGGAGGGTTAACTCAGTCGACAACGGAGATGTACATGTGGCGATCGGGAGGGCACCCCGGTTCGGTAGTCCCTGAACGATACCTCGATGCTACGGTTCCCAATTCGAAGAATTACTTAGGAGATGGCGTGAAAGTGGTTTCGGGAACAGCCACCTACGACACCTATGGCAATATACTTACCGACAACCGTGTGTTTGCGCCCAACGATGTAAAGGTTACCTATAAGTCGTATATCGAGGCTGTTCACAAAGGAACTGCCTGGGGCGGTGCGCCATCGCCGCTGGATGTGTTAAGTACTACTTTCCTGAAACTGCGTGAAATGTCGGTTAGCTATCGGTTCCCAACAACTCTTGCCTCAAAAATTGCAGCCAACAATATTTCAGTTTCGGCAGTCGGACAAAATATTTTCATGTGGGCCAGGGATTTTAAATATTCCGACCCTGATGGAGGTTCTGAAAACTTTGTCGATCCCTCGCAGCGTTACGTGGGTGTGAATCTGAAAGTCGAATTTTAATTCATAACTTTTAAATAAACTATCGTATGAAACAAATTCAATATAAATTTTTATCGGTATTGATGCTCATTGCCGTTCTGGTAAGCAGTTGCGAAAATTTTGAGGATATCAATACCAATCCGGATTCGATCACCGAAGCATCGGCTTCGATGGTGGCCACCGGCGTAATACTTCGGAACATCAAGTTTAACGGAAGAGATGCACATGCTTATTTGCAGCCTAATGCATTGGCGAAATACCTTGGCTATGCCAATCAGGCTCAAATGCCATCGCAATACAACGAATTCGGAAACGGCAGCTTCGGCGATATGACCTTGCTTCCTAATATCGAAAAAATGATTCAATATGCTAAAGGGAGTGTGATGGAAGATTCGTACCTCGGGCTGGCCAAGTTTTCTCGTGCCTGGATGTTCTATCGGCTTACCATGCAGATGGGCGATATTCCTTATTCGGCTACCAATAAAGGTCTCGAGGGAGATTACCGCCCGAAGTACGACACTCAGAAAGATGTTCTTGTCGGTATTCTGAATGAATTGAAAGAGGCCGATCGGTATTTTGCAAAAGGGGTGGCCTTTACAGGCGATCCTACTCCCTACAACGGCGATCCTGCCAAATGGCGCAGGGCCACCAATGCGTTTGCCCTGAAAGTGCTGATGAGTATGAGTAAAAAAGCCCTGGATGCATCGCTTAATATTCCCGGCCGTTTTGCCGAAATTGTGAATTCGGGACAACTGCTGCAAGCCACTACCGGCTTCCTTGGGTTAGAGTACTCCAATGTCAATATGCACCCCGTATCGGGCACCAACGATCTGTTTACCAGCCGTACCCCCATTAGCTCGTTGTTGATCGATCATTTGAAGTCGCTCAACGATCGTCGCCTGTATTACGTTGCCGATCCTTCGGTAGCTCAGCTGGCTGCCGGTAAAGCCGAAGGCGATATGGATGCGTACATCGGAGTGGATGTTTCGATCGATTATGCAACCATGACCGCCGAACATTTACAAGGTAAATATTCGCTTATCAACTCGCGTTACCTGAAAGAAGCTGCATCGGAACCCCGCATGATGATTACGTATGCCGAACAGCAATTGATTCTGGCCGAAGCCCGGATACTGGGCTGGATTACTGTGGGCACTCCAAAAGACTATTATGAATCGGGTGTGAAAGCCGCATTGGCTGCGATGATGGCTACCAAAGCATCGTATGCTCACGGCAAAGCAATCGACCAGGCCTATATCGACGGGTATTTTACAGGCGAAGCTGCTTTCAAAGCTAACCAGGCCGATCAGTTGAAACAAATCTGGTTGCAGCGGTATATTCTGAACTTTATGCAAGATGCTGAATTCAGTTATTTTGAATACCGAAGAACTGCTTATCCGGAGTTTCCGATCAACCCGGCCACCAACCTGAATATGGACAATAAAAATGCGATTCCGGTGCGCTGGTTGTATCCTTCCAGCGAAACCAACTACAATAGAGAGAACCTGATTGAGGCGCTTAATCGTCAGTTTGAAGGTTACGATGAGGTAAATAAAGTGATGTGGCTGCTGAAATAATAGCAGCAGGTTAACGTTGTGTGTACTACAGCCGTCTTCTGGTGTCGGGAAAAGAACGAAGAAAGGAGGACGGCTGTAATTTTCTAACATTAAAAGGACGAGTATGAAGACAAGAAATGCATTGTTAGTACTATTAATAACCGGCATCCTGTTGCCGTCGTTTAGTAGTGCACAAATTGAGGTTACCGGAAAAATACATGTTGCCGGTCGTGGTATTGCCGATGTGGAGGTGACCGACGGTGTGAATATCGCCATCACCGATAGTAAAGGACGTTATAAATTGCTGGTGACCGACCCCCTGAGCGATCTTGTGTATTATTCGCTCCCGTCGGGGTATCAGTCGCCGGTAGTCGATGGCGTGCCGGTTTTCTATCGCAACCTGAATACGCAGGCCAAAAGGCAAAAAATTGATTTTGAGTTGATACCTGCTCAAGGCAATCAGCATCGGCATGCCTTTGTTGTGTGGGCCGATCCGCAAGTGCTGGATAAGGAGGAACTGGAGCAGTTGAAGGAAGTTGCTGCCGATGTGAAGTCGACGGTCGATGACCTGAAGCAACAAATGCCGGTACATGCCATTGCGGTTGGCGATCTGGTATTCGACCGGCTGAATCTTTTTGAGCCCTATAAAAAGGTGGTTGCAACCATGGAGTTGCCTTTTTATCAGGTGATTGGAAACCATGATCTCGATTTGAATAATCGGTCGGACGAACGGTCGTCCGACACCTATCGTTCGCATTTTGGGCCGGAATACTATTCGTTTAATGTAGGGAAAATTCATTATGTAGTGTTGAAAGATGTGTTTTATTATGGTTTTTCGTACCGGTATATGGGCTATATCAACGAGCGTCAGCTGAGTTGGCTCGAAAAAGATCTGGCCAGGGTGCAAAAAGGCTCTACGGTGGTGGTGGCGCTGCATATTCCTACGTATTACGGGGAGTCGGAAAAGCTTCAGGGACCGGTCGGTAACCTGGTCGACCGGGTTATTAACAATGAAGCGCTGTATAAAATTCTGGCGCCTTATACTACCCACATCATGGCCGGACATAGTCACAAACAATGGAATAAAATAATTTCGCCCCGTGTTTTCGAACATGTACATGCTGCGGCCAGCGGGGCCTGGTGGCAGGGCGATATCTGTATCGACGGAACACCCAAAGCCTATACAGTGTATACAGTCAACGGCGATTCGCTGCAGTGGGAATTGCGCACCTTCAAGGGTGATTCCGACGATCAGTTTAAAGTGTATCATCCGGGTGCAGAGCCTGCGTATCCCCATTCTATCCTGGCCAATGTGTATAATTACGATCCGGCCTGGAAGGTCGAATGGTTGGAAGATGGTGTGGTGAAAGGGGAGATGAATCCGTACTGGGGCATCGATCCGTTGGCAAGAGCAATCTATGCCCCGGGTAAGAATAAGAAACACAGTTGGTTGAGTGCCAGCGCTACCGGCCATCTGTTTCAGGCTGTTCCGTTGAACAGGTATGCTCAGCTGAGTGTTCGTGTTACCGACCGTTTCGGAAGGGTGATCACTAAACCGGTGCCTCCCCCGTCGGTTGCAACCCATCAGGCTGTGACTCCGGCCGGAAAATGGAAGCTGGTTTGGCACGACGAGTTTGACTATACAGGCTTACCCGACTCAACCCGCTGGAGCTACGATACTGCCGGTAATACGACCCGCTGGGGTAACAACGAACTCCAGCATTATACTGCTTTCGATACGGCTAATGTATTGGTGAAGGATGGTAAGATGACGATTAGTGCCCGGATTCAAGAAAAGGAAGGCAAGCAATTCACCTCGGCCCGGATGATTACCAGGAACAAGGGCGATTGGAAATACGGAAGGTTCGAAATCCGGGCAAAAGTACCTCGTGGTAAAGGTACCTGGCCGGCCATCTGGATGCTTCCTACCGATTGGGAATATGGAAGTTGGCCCGCCAGCGGCGAAATCGATATCATGGAATATGTGGGCTACGAGCCTGACACTATTTACGGCTCGGCACATACTAAAACGTATAATCATACCATCGGGACTCAAAAAACGGCTGGATTATTTGTGAAAGATCCGCATCTGAATTATTATGTATATGCGCTGGAATGGGATGAGAAGGAATACCGGATTTTCGTGGACGATACACACTATTTTACATTTAAAAACGAGGGCTCGGGCTTTGCCGTTTATCCTTTTGACAAACGCTTTCACTTGCTGATTAATCTAGCAATAGGAGGAAACTGGGGTGGAAAATACGGAATCGATAGGTCGTTGTTTCCTCATCAGTTATCGGTGGATTACGTGCGGGTGTATGAATTTAACGACTGATTGGCTGGCTATGAAACATCATTTTCCACTGATTTTTTTTGGATTGATTTTGATCGTTGCATGCCGACCGGCATTGCCGCTTCACCCGTTGCCTGCTACAGCCGATACTAATGTAGTATTGCCGCCCTCCTGGGCTTTCGGGTTGATGTATGGCTCATACGCCAATCAAGAACAAAGCATCGAGCTGGTCCGGCAGCTGATCGGGAGGGATTATCCGATAGATGCATTCTGGACCGATTCATGGATCTGGGATTGGAAAAATCAGGGACGTGGTCCGGCAAAGTACATCGATTTCATTGCCGATACGCTGTCGTATCCCGATATGCACGGTTTCTGGACGGGTTACCTGCAGAAAAACTCGATCAAAGCGGGTATGTGGGTGTGGGATTGCATTCAAAAAACGGGCAATGAAAAGGATTTTGAGGATTTTAAAGCCCGAGGTTTTTTTCGTGATGAGTTTATACATACAACAGGTTGGCACAACGGCAGTATGACTACTGTCATCGGCGATCGGGGCGAGCCGGTGAAAGGCACGCTTACCGGAAATATCGATTTCGAAAACCCGGAAGCGGTAAGGTATTTCAAGCAACGGATGAAGCACTTCTTCGATCAGGGGGTCGATTTTATAAAATTAGATAAAACCGATGCCATCCCGGTAGCGAAAGCAATGTTCGAAATGAGCCGGGAGCTGGGTAAAGAGTCGGAGGGAAGAGGTTTTGTACTTACGCACAGTCATGGGGTTGAAAAGGAAGAGTATAAGCGTTATCCCGGGAAATGGACCGATGATACACGCTCCGATTGGTCGGTGGGTCATTCAGGACGAGCATTTTCTCCCTGGTTGCCCCGGGTCGCTTTTCAGGAAAATATTGCGATGTATACTGATACTGCCCGTCATTTTTGGAAAATCCCGTTTTTAGCAAATGATATGGGAGGCTTTGCCCTCAGTAATGATGGATACGTGGATGAGGAGTTGTATATACGGTGGACGCAGTTTGCGATGTTTGTACCACTGACTACGGTTTTTTCGCAGCCCGAAAATCCGACCGGGAATATGGCTTATAAGGTTTCATCGCGCGCCGATAGCGTTTTCAGAGCATATGCTCAACTTAAACTCCGGATGTTTCCTTATATTTATTCGTATGCCCATCGGTCGCGTTGGGACGGCGTAAATACCATTCGCCCCATACCGGGTTATCTGTATCAATATCTTTTTGGAAACGAATTGTTGGTCGCTCCTGTATGTGAACAGGGAGCGATGACGAAAAACGTATTTCTTCCGGCAGGTTCCGCTTGGTACGATTGGCGAACCGGTGAACGGTACGAAGGTGGCCAAACCGTTACAGTGGCTGCTCCGCTCCGCGAAATACCGGTACTGGCAAGAGCCGGGGCTATGATTCCTATGCGTAACTATGCCCGCTCGGTGGAGCTGGGTTCCAACGATACCATAAACCTTCATGTATTTGCAGGCGATGCGGGTGAGTTTGTGCTGTACGAGGACGATGGTCAAAGTAACGATTACCTGGCCGGTCACTATTCTACTACCTGTTTTCGTTTGAACTCGAACGCTGATGGTTACGAAATAGTGATTGAGCCGGTACAGGGTGCTTACCGCTCGATGCGGGAGGCTACCGTTTATCAGTTAATTGTTCATGGAGATCAACAGTTGCATCAAATACAGATACAGGGTAGCGCACTTCATTTTGTAAAAATGAACGGGCACCTGAAAACCGGTTATTTCAAAAAGTTGAACGACCGGAAAATGGTGATTTCTCTTCTCCGGTAAAAATAATCCACCTTTTGTGAAGCGAACCCCGAGGTTTGGATAACAAACGTTGGGGTTTATGCATGAAAAGCAGCCAGGCCTTCGATCGGGTTTTGTTGGATAGTTGCTATCTCCAGTTGGTGCTCCGAAACTACGATTTCAAGTACGTCTTTGAAATGCCAGGCGATAGAGCCGATAAAGCCGATCGGCAGCTCCGGGCTATCGTATTGTTTGATATTCCGTACAATGAAACTATCGAAAGCATCGTATACCAGATTGAATAAGGAGGGTTCTTCGATATGAGCCGACAAAAAGGGCGTAAACGAAGCCAGGAAGCGGTTGGGGAACGGTTGTTTGTATACCCGGTCCAGAATCATGGCTGGTGTGAGTTCGTATTCGTCGAGGAACTTCTCAAGCAACCACTCAGGAAGCTGGTTTTTAAGGCAATCGCCAATAAACAATTTGCCCAGCACGGCTCCGCTTCCTTCGTCGCCCAGAATAAAGCCAAGTGGTGAAACGTTTTTGACGATTTCTTTTCCGTTGTATTCACACGAATTGGAGCCCGTACCCAAAATGCAGGCAATACCGCTTTCATGGTTAAACAGGCCGCGGGCCGCTCCCAGCAAATCGCTCTCCACGGCAATGCTCGCCTTGGGAAAACCACTTTTCAGAGCATTGGCCACCATCCGTTTTTTATCGTCGAAAGCACATCCGGCGCCGTAAAAAAACAGCTCGTCGAGCCGGTCGGTGTCTTTTAAGAACGGCACCAGCGAGTGGAGCACTAATTCGCGTATTTCGTCCTCGGTTTGGTAAAACGGATTTATTCCGGAGGTTTGCAGTTCCTGAACATGCAGGGAGCAATCGCTTACGAGCCAGGTCGTACGCGTCGAGCCACTATCGGCAATTAGTTTCATGAATCAATAAATGCTAAAAATTTATACAAACCTAAGAATTTTTTTTAGATGTTTGTGTATCTTTGGACTTTAATTGAATAAAAAACTGAAATCATGGCAACGATTGATTGTTTTATTCCCTGTAACCATGCCGCTGATGCTGAGAATGCCGTGAAGCAATTCGATGCATGCCCGCTGGTGAGCCGGATATGCTTCTTATCCGATACTTTCTTTGAGGCTGGCGACAAAGCCGATGTGATGGTGGTTGACTCGCTTACCGGTACGCGACTTATCCAATCGATAGCGGCCGCAGCGGTATCGGAGTTCGTGATGGTGGTTACCCGCGATACTGCCGTCGAATTAGGGCAGTTTGCACTCGACCGCATGGTACGGATCGCGCAGGATACAGGGGCGGCGATGGTATATTCCGATTACTATAAAATGGCAGGCGATGTGCGTACAGCCTATCCCGTGAACGATTATCAACAGGGCAGTTTGCGCGACGATTTCAATTTTGGTTCGGTATGGGTTCTGAATACGGAGCTCTTTAAAAAAGCAACCGGTTCCTTTACGGACGAATACAAATTTGCAGGCTGGTACGACCTGCGGTTAGCGCTTTCGAGGTTGGGCGAATTGGTACATATCAACGAATTGCTGTATTCGGAAGTCGATACCGATTCGCGTAAAAGCGGCGAAAAACAATTCGACTATGTCGATCCGCGCAACAGGGCGGTACAGGTGGAGATGGAGCAGGTGTGCACCGCACATCTGAAAGCGATCGGAGGCTGGCTGGCTCCTGTTTTTGAAGATATAAGCCCCGAGGGCAGCGATTTCCCGGTCGAGGCATCGGTTATTATTCCGGTTCGTAACCGGGCGAAAACCATTGGCGATGCTATCCGGTCGGTACTGCGCCAGCAAACCCGTTTTTCGTTTAATTTGATTATTATCGACAATTATTCGACCGATGGAACAACGGAGCTGATTGCACAGGCGGCTGCCGGCGATACTCGCATACTGCACCTCATTCCCGAACGCACCGATCTGGGCATCGGAGGATGCTGGAACGAGGGCGTTTTTCATCCGTCCTGTGGAAAATTTGCCGTGCAGCTCGATTCGGATGATGTGTACAGCAGCGAGACTACACTTCAGAAAATGGTAGATGCTTTTTACGAACAGCGTTGTGCGATGGTGGTGGGCTCGTATACGATGACCGATTTTGCCATGAATGAAATTCCTCCGGGCTTGATTGATCATCGGGAATGGACTCCTGATAACGGCCGGAACAATGCTCTGCGGATTAACGGACTGGGCGCTCCCCGGGCCTTCTATACCCCGGTACTTCGTTCGGTAAAAGTGCCGAATACAAGTTATGGCGAGGATTATGCGTTAGGATTGGCCATTAGCCGCCGTTACCGCATCGGAAGGGTGTACGACCCGGTATATCTTTGCCGCCGGTGGGACGATAACTCCGACGCTTCGCTGGATGTGGTGAAGTTGAATGCTCACAATGCGTACAAAGATAAAATCCGCACCATCGAACTGCAGGCGCGGATGAATATGAACAAGTTACAATAGGGGGGATGAAAAGAGGACGGAATACAGTACTGTTGCTGTTGCTTACCCTGCTGGTACCTATGAAAAGTATCGCGCAGGAAATCACCGATTCGCTGATGAGTGAAGTAGAGCGGATTATTGAAACAGGCAAACGATACCTGGGAAAACCGTATCGGTTTAAAGCCGACAGCGGTTACCATTTCGATTGCAGCGGTTATGTCTCCCATGTGTTGCTCCAGCATAACATCCGGTTGCCACGGTCGTCGCGCGATATGCAAAAGGCTGTTCGTAAAGTTCCCTACGATGAAGTTAAAAAAGGAGATCTCATCTTTTTTAAAGGCCGGAATTCGAAATCGCCGGCCATCGGACATGTGGCAATGATAGTGGATGATACACCCGGTGCGTTGAAAATGATTCATGCCGCGAGCCGGGGCATTGTAATCGATCCGTATCCAACCCCCTATTATAAAAAAAGGTATGTGTCGGTGGGCCGTATTCCCAGATTGGCCGGCGATTCGACCGTAGCACCGGCCGATACCCTGCATGCAGCCTCGGTTCCCGATTCCTTGATCCATCAGTCGCTGTCGGTCAATTAGAAAGTTTAAAATCAATTGTTTATGAAAGTTCTGAAGTTATTGGTTGCATTGTTTATTGTTCATGTTCAACTGGCTGAAGCTCAAAACATAAATTTGTTTGCTCGAACGGATAGCTTGATCGGCCGGATCGAACAGTCGGATCGCGGAATGGGATCCGTGTCGGTATTCATGAATGGAGAAGAGGTTTATAAGCGGCATTATGGTTTTGCATCGCTCGAATCCCAAATGCCCATTGACGATAAAACGCTTTTTCGGATTGGTTCGATCTCTAAAACTTTTACAGCTACCCTGGTATTGAAACAGGTAGAACTCGGGAAACTGAAACTGACCGATTCGCTGAGCAAATGGTTTCCGATGTTCGGCAATTCGCGGAAAATTACAATCAGGCATTTGCTCTCGCATCAGAGCGGGATTTATAATTTTACGAGCGATGCTACGTATCTGCAGTGGAATGTACAGCCGCACAGCCGGAAGGAATTGCTCGAACGGATGCTCCGATACCCGAATGTTTTTATGCCCGGCGAAAAGACCGAATATTCCAACTCCAATTATGTGCTGCTCACCTTGATTCTGGAGGAGGTGAGTGGCGAGACTTATTCCAACTTGCTTGATAAGTGGATTGTAAAACCTGCCGGTTTGAAACAGACTTTTTTTACAACCGATCCGGCAATGCCGTTGGCTTCGTCGTACAACCGCACGACTAGCTGGATAAAATCGACCGATACGCACGAAAGTATCCCCTTGGGTGCAGGTGCTATAGTGTCGACCCCCTCGGAGTTGAATCGTTTTCTTTTTGCGCTGTTGTCCGGCAAATTGCTCAGTCCCGGATCGCTTACGGCTATGAAAACGATATCGGCCGACCGGTTTGGGTTGGGGCTTATTAAAGTACCTTTTTATACCTATACCGGCTATGGACATACCGGAGGCATCGATGGATTTCAATCGCAGCTCTTCGGTTTTCGCAACGATTCGGTAGTAGTGGCTATTACAGCCAATGCGGTGATGTACCCGATCAATGAATTAATGATCGGGATATTGAGTGATGTGTTCCAGCTTCCGTTCCAGTTACCGGTATTCAAATCTGCCGTCGAAACAAGCCCTGAACAGCTGCAAGCCTATACAGGCGTGTATTCGGCAGCAGGATTGCCTATCAAGCTTACGATCAGCGTGCAGGATGGTGTGCTCACAGGGCAGGGAACCGGTCAGCCCTCTTTCCCGCTTACCTGTACAGGGCCTCATCAGTTCGCATTTGAACAAGCAGGCATCGTGCTCGAATTTCAACCGGCCCAGCACCAGATGGTACTGATTCAGATGGGAAATCGTTTCGTAATGAAAAAAGAATAACTATGACACGGTTCAATCTTTGGTGTTTTGCAGTGGGGCTGATGCTATGGTCCTGTACACAAGTGCCGGGATCGGGCGATAAAAATCGTTCGATAAGCGATCCCGACTCGCTGGCATTCGATACGCTGGTTGTCGATTCCATGTTTGCCGGAAGCGCGTTTACACTCGATATGGTTCAATTTGCAAAAAAAGTGGTGAATCTTCCCTATACTACCGATATGACCAACGAAAGGCAGCGCCTCGATATTATTTATCCCGAAGAAACGATAGGACCGTATAAGGTAATTGTCGTTCTGCATGGAGGAGGTTGGATGACAGGCGATAAACAGTCGGAAGCAATCGCTCCGATTTTTGAAGTCATCAATCAGGGATATGCTGTCGTATCGGTGAATTACAGGTTATCGGGCGAAGCGCGCTGGCCTGCTCCGATTTACGATGTGAAAACCGCTATCCGTTTTTTACGTGAAAATGCAGATACCTATCGGCTCGATGCCGAAAAAATTGTGGTATGGGGTGTCGATGCCGGCGGGCATCTGGCACTCATGCTGGCAGCAACCAACAATCAGATCGATTATGAGGATTTGTCGATGGGATCTTCCGAGGCATCGAGTAATGTGGATGGTGTGATCGCCTGGTACGCGCCCACCGAATTACTGGCATTGCCGGCGGCGGTGATACCGATGGCGAACCGGTTAATGGGATTTTCGGTTCAAAAATCGCCCGACCGGGCTAAGCTGGCGAGTCCGCTCGAAATGGCCACCGCCGATTTTCCTCCCATGTTGCTGGTGCATGGTACCGCCGATTCCATCGTTCCGTATCAACAGGCACTCGATCTGGTACATAAAGTTAATTTACTGACGGGCGATCTCAGAGCCGAGCTAACCACCTACGAAGATGGAATTCACGGTGATCCGTTGATCCGTTCGTCGGTGAATGTGTTAAATAATCTTGATTTTGCCGATAATATTTATTATAAAGAGAAAAACCCTTATCGCACTTCGGTTGTTAAAGATATCAAGGTTGTATTTAATTTAAACGATGAAGATGATAATACATCAGATTTTGAGATCGAATAGATTACGGCGTATGGTATTGTTATTGCTCGTCATGACTGTAGCGACCGGAGCATGCCGTAAAAAAGAGGCTTCCAATGAAGTGAACATTATCCCCCTTGAAAAACATCAGAATACCTATAATACTGATTTTTATCATATTTCGGTTGAATATCCCATCGAGCAATGGGACTATGACGGCGATATAAAGCAGTTTGTCGACGATGTGGTATCCTATTACAAACGCGATTGGAGCCCCGGGGGATTTTATTATGAAAAGGAAATGAGTTTCAGAGGAGGGATACGCGACAAAAAACAATACCCGAAACAGGAACTGGTTATTCGTTACGAGAAATTTTTCTCCCCCCGTATCGACATTCACGCTTATTTGTTTACGATTTACGTCTACACGGGCGGTGCCAATGGCATGTCGACCGTCGCCACATTTAATTTTAATCAGAATGGGTTGATTCGTTCCGATGAAGCAATGAATTTATCGCCCCGCAAGGAAGTGCAACTGGCAAAGTTGATTGCTGCTACGGCCCTGAAAGATAGGGAACGTTTCCAGAAAGACTTTGTCTATGAGGGGCTTGGGCTTAACTATCTGTATGCCGACGGCATTACTCCCAATGCCGAACTGATGGGAAGAAATAATTTCCAGTTCAGTTCGGTGTATCAAAACTTTCTTTTGACCGACGAAGGGGTTCGTTTTTGTTTCGACAAATATAAAATTGCAGCTGGTGCTGTAGGTACGCCTTCGATTTTGTTAACCTGGGATCAAATGAATCCGTTTGTTGAAAAAAAATCACTGTTAATTAATTCTTTTTGAAGATGAAGGGCTTTTATACGATAATTTTATTAATTTTGTCGAATACCTTTATGACATTTGCCTGGTATGGTCATTTGAAATTTGCAGAATGGAAATGGTTCAGCAAGCTTGGGCTTATTTCTATCATATTGATAAGCTGGGGGATAGCATTGTTTGAATACATGTTTCAGGTGCCGGCCAATAAAATTGGTTTTCATCAAAACGGAGGGCCCTTTTCGTTGGTGGAGTTGAAAGTGATTCAGGAAGTAATCACATTAGTTGTGTTTTCGGTGTTTAGTTTGGTTATGTTCAAGACCGAAACGCTGAAGCCCAATCACCTGATTGCCTTTGTGTTTTTAATTCTTGCCGTATTTTTTATGTTCAAGAAGTAAAAAATCAGCTCCGGTGGCCGCTGCTCTTTCAATCTCCTTCCCGGCTTTCAATTTTTAAAACGGAAAAGTATGGATGAATTAGTAGTTAAAGAAAAATTAGTAGCGTGGGTCGATTCGTTGGTACCCTGGTTTTTATCGAGTGGATTAAAGATCTTCTTTATCGCCGTAGCAGCAATTGTATTAAACAAGGTTGTCAGTAAAATTATAGAGAAAGCCATTCGTATCGCTGTTGTCAGTCATCATTATTCGTCGAGAGATGCTGAAGTGAAGCGCGAAAATACCTTAATCCAGATTTTCACCATTACATTCCGTTCGTTATTGTTCATTGTAGCGGGTCTTATGATTCTCAAAGAATTCGGAATCGACATCGCTCCCATGATTGCCGCTGCCGGTATTGCCGGGTTGGCCCTGGGTTTTGGAGGCCAGTACCTGATCCGCGATATTATTACCGGTTTGTTTATTATTCTCGAAAATCAGTACCGGATCGGGGATGTGGTTAATTTCGACGGATTGGGCGGTGCGGTAGAGGAAATAACCTTACGTAAAACCACTTTACGTGATATGAATGGAACGGTGCACCACATACCGCATGGTGAAATTAAGCGCGTATCTAATTTATCAAAAGATTTTGCACGGGTCAATATGGATGTGGGTGTTGCCTACGATTCGGATCTCGACCAGGTAATCGCTGTTGTGAACGAGACCGGAACCCGGATGGCCAACGACGAACGATGGAAAGATGCGTTTATAAAACCGATTCAGTTTGTACGTGTCGACAGTTTTGGCGAGTCGGCTATCCTTGTAAAGGTAGTAGGCGAAACCCATGTATTGCGGCAGTGGGAAGTGGCAGGTGAGTTCCGTAAACGGCTGAAGGCGGCCTTTGATAAAGCAGGTATTGTAATTCCTTTCCCACAAACCGATATACATATACATAAAATGCCGGGAGTACCCTCTTAAGGCATATTCATGGTGGATTCCGAAAAACCTTACGAGTAGGAGACAACCTTTATAGCAATAGAATATGAAGACGCAACGATTATTTACGATGGGTATACTGGCGATAGGCCTGCTACTTTCAGGGTGCTCGCCGCGTATTATCGGGGTGTGGCAGGTAGAGAACTACGAAATCATCTCGAATAGCGCGGAAAGTGTAAAAGCTACCAACATCGGGACCATCCGTTTTACAGCCGATGGTAATGGGCAGAAGGAGCTGAATTTTAGTGTGTTGGGGATGAATCAGGTGGATAAGGCTGCATTTACCTGGGTGTTGAACGAGAATTTTATCACAGTGTCGGGCGATAGTTCCAGTTTCGTGAAAACATGGATCGTACTGGAGAACAAAAAGAACTTCCAAAAACTGACCTCCACCGACGGAGCACGACAGGTACAGGTGATGGAATTACGACGTATAAAACAATAAATGCCGGGCACGTCGTTTCGCTTTGTGTTTGTATAATTAACCAATAATTTGAAATAGTATGAAATTAATTGAAGAGTTTAAGACCTTTGCGCTCAAAGGAAATGTGGTCGATATGGCCGTAGGTATCATCATTGGTGGGGCATTTGGTAAAATAGTTTCTTCGTTGGTAAGCGATGTTATTATGCCCCCGATCGGTTTGTTGGTGGGTGGCGTTAACTTTACCGAACTATCCTTTGTGATGAAAGAGGCGGTTGGCGACAATCCGGCCGTGACCTTGAATTACGGCAATTTTATTCAGGTTGTATTCGATTTTCTGATCGTTGCTTTTGCGATTTTTATGATGGTAAAAGGGATGAACTCGCTTAAAAAGAAAGAAGAAACGCAGCCTGCAGCTCCTCCCGCTCCTCCGGCACCTTCAAAAGAAGAATTATTACTGACCGAAATCAGAGATCTGTTGAAAAAATAAACACAGTTCGCTTTGCTGGAAGAATAATCCGGGATTTCCGGAGGCATATGTTGTGTTATGCTATCAAAAACCGTCGGCTACTACCGACGGTTTTTGAGTATAATGAAGCAAGTTGTATAAATATTAATTCAATTCGTAAATGGTGCGGTGATTTATACGTTTTGGTGTATCGATTACCCGCTGGACGGCTTACTTTTGCATCGATTACAAAAAACGGAAGGAGGTGCCCACTCATGATAACCGAAGACATGAGAGCTTAGCCGGAGCTTAACCGGTAAAACAAAATGCTGTAACAGTGGTTGCAGTACTATCCAAAAGTTTATTTACACAAACCTGTTTTTAATTTTAAATCGTACAACTATGAAAAAGTTAATTTGTTTGTCGGTTATCGTGATGGGTCTCCTTCTTGTTTCCTGTGAGAAAAGCTCCGATAGCCAAGTGGAGAAAAAGAATGAATCCGCCGGACTGTTAGAAAAGGCCCGGCAGTTTTCGAAACAACACGATCAGTTGGTTCTGCAGATGATGGAGCTCGATAAAGAGTTGCTGCGTAAGGGCGTGTCCTCTGCTATTGGCAGTGCCGGTGGCCGGCTGCGCGAGCAAGTCCTGCAAGTGGTATTTCAGGTAACCGGTATAAAGCCCGAGATTGCCGATCCCGGATCTCAGAAGGTATTGCAGGCCAGTTCCGGCGATCCCGGTTATTTCTGGGTTTCGTTGGATACCGATGCCATCAGTCTGGCACCCTATGCCGAGTCGAGCACCGGTCTTCAGTTTTTGGGAAGTGTTGATGATCTTGTCGAAGATCAAAACCTGAGTTTGGAAGAAAAACTGGATCGTCTGGAGTTGTTATCGACCGAAGCCGCGAACAATACCCAGCTGGGAACAGCTGAGATGGAGCGCGTGCTTACTACCATCGAAGTACTGAAAGGTTCGTTGCAGCTCTGGAGCGGTTTTCCTGAGCAGGCGCCCTCATTGTCACCCGCTCAGGGTTTAATGAAAGTATCGATTCGCGATTGGAGCCGGTGGAAAAAACTAGGATTCGTTGCGGCAGCCGATGCCGTCGGCGGTGCGCTCGGTTTTTTTCTGGGCGGTTATATCGTTGTCAATGGTGTGCCTGTTTATTTGCCTGCTGGTCCGACGGGATTGGCCGGTACTGCCGCCGCCTTGTCGTTTATTGCTGCAAAAATGGTTGGATGGTGAAAATGAAAATAACGAATTGGTTATGAAGCGGATAATAAACATGTGTCTTGGTGTTGTGATCGTGTTTGCGTCGTTGTTGCCCCTGAGTGCTCAGGAACGAAACGGTTTCACGTTGGGATTATCGTCCGACTTGTTTTCAGTGCCCTTAACCGAAGGTAGTAATTCGGTACGAGCCGGTTCGGTATCGGTGGGTTATGGAGTTGGCAAACACCTGCACTTTGCTGTCGGCTGGGAAAACCATTTGCTTCTGGAGCCGGCATTATCGGGCTATGCAAGTAAGAATGGTTTGTTGCTGGAAGCTGAATATCGAACGGAATCCCGGCGCTATCGCCGGGGGGGCTTTGGATTCAATGTGCAGTTGGTAAAAGGGGGAGGCGATTTTTTCTCGGTCGATGATTATTCCGCAGGTGCCGGCATGCGTTGGTATACCGCCGGAAACTTCTTTATAGGAAGTGGTTTCCGATACGACAATTGGTTGCCTGCTCAACCGCAACTTCAAAATACTACTTCGCTAAACTGGTACTGGCAGCTTGGAATAAAAATATCATCCCGTAAGGAATGAGTTGCGTTCACCTGGTTTTGAACAGAAAATGTAGATTTTTATTGTTTACAGTCGGGGGTAAGTTCAACTTACCCCCGTAAAACGCAATGAATTGCTAATAGTGTTTTGCCTGTTCGTCGCCCCGTATGATCCTCAGGCCTGCTTGCGCCAGTGCTCTCATTTCATCTTCACCGGGATATACCGCAACTTTACACATGGGCGATATCATACGCGTAATATAATTAACGATCAATTCGTTGTAGGCTATCCCGCCCGTCAGTATTACGGCATCGGCTTTGCCTTCCAGTACAGCCAGCATGGAGCCGATTTCTTTCGCTACACTGTAAGCCATGGCTTCCAGTATCAAACGAGCATGAAAATCGCCGTTCATAGCCAGCTGATAGGCCGTATTTACATCGTTGGTACCCAGGTGTGCAACCAATCCGCCCTTACCTACCAGCAAGCGCTGTATCTCTTCCTGTTCGTAAATTCCGGCATATATAACCCGGATCAGCGCTCCGGCATCCATGGTGCCTGCACGCTGCGGCGAAAAAGGACCAAAACCATCGAGGGCCTGGTTGGTATCGACCACCCGCCCCAATCGATGAGCTGCAACCGAGATACCGCCCCCCATATGCGCAATCACCAGGTTTAACGATTCGTAACTCGTACCCATATCGGAAGCGTATTTGCGCCCGATAGCTTTGTGATTCAGCGCATGAAACGACGACCGGCGGGGGAACTGGGGCAATCCGCTGATACGGGCCACATCCTGCAATTCGTCGACAACCACCGGATCGGCAATATAAGCCTTGCAGTCGGGTATTTTATGCGCTATCTCCTGTGCCAGAATGGCACCCAGATTACTGGCATGTTCACCATTCAGTACCTGACGCAAATCATAAATCATTCGCTCGTTCACTTCATATACTCCCGATTGCAGCGGACGCAACAAGCCGCCGCGGCCTACCACCACATCGATGGTCGCTAAGTCGATCTTTTCTTTCGCTAAATATTCCAGTATATGATTGCGGCGAAATTGGTATTGATCAATAACATGAGGAAAATTGTGCAATTCCTGAGTCGAATGTTTCACTGTACTTGAAAGCAAAACATGCTCGTCGTCAAAAACAGCAATTTTCGTGGAAGTCGACCCCGGGTTGATGACTAATATTCTGTGCATATATTCGATTTAAGGTAGTTTATTTGGGTGCAGTATGATACAGGTAGAGCCCGATCCCCAGGAACAACAGGTTGGGCAGCCATACAGCCATCAGGGGCGACATGGCGCCGCTCACCGAAAAAGATGTCGACAAGGTTGAGAACAGAATGTACAAGGCACTCAGTGCGATTCCGATTCCAAGATTTATGCCCATCCCGCCGCGCACTTTTCGCGACGACAGGGAGACTCCCATCAGGGTCATTATAAATGCAGCCAAGGGCATCGCATACCGTTTGTAATACTCGTCCTCGAAGGCAAAAGTATTGCCTATTCCCCTGGTTTTCAGCCGGTCGATATGTTGCCGGAGTTCCTGGTTGTTCAGCTGGGCGCTTTCCTTTGCCGAAATAAAGAATTCGGCAGGTTGTACGTTGATGGTTGTATCGAGGCTTTCGCCCCGGTGCAGGTATTCGCGCATGCCCTGGAAATCGCGCTGCATATAATCCTGCACCTTCCAATGATAAGCCGAGTCCCAGCTCACGCTTTCGGCGGTGAGACGCGATACCAGTTTTTTCTCTTCAAATTTTTCCAGCGACATACGGTATCCCTTGTTCTGGTCAATTTCAAAGCGTTCGATGTATAGAATCACTCCCGGCTCGATTTCCATTTGAATATTCCGGGCGTAATTGGTTTTGAATTTTTTAATGTATTGATTTTCAAAGGCTAGTAATTCGGCGTTGGAAGGCGGGATGATGTAGCCACCCAGGAAGAATGACATTACGAAAATAATAAACGCCGAGATGGCATAAGGAACCATCAGGCGTTTAAAGCTGATGCCACTGGCCAGCATGGCGATAATTTCGGAGTTGCCCGCCAGTTTCGAAGTAAAAAAGATAACCGATAAAAAAGTGAACAGCGGAGTTAGCATGTTCAGATAAAACGGAATAAAATTGAAATAATAATCGAACACAATGGCCTCCAGCGGTGCATTGTTGTCGAAAAAGTTATCCAGTTTTTCACTCAGGTCGAAAATGACGGCTATACTGAGAATAAGCACAATCGAAAAGAAGAAGGTGCCGAGGAATTTTTTTATAATGTACAGGTCGATTCGCTTCAACCCGATTTTGCGGTAATCCAGCTTCATGTTTCAGTAGGGTGGTGTTTCACTGATTAAAATGCGTGTTGAATTTCTCGGGAAAGCGGGCGTTAACGGTCGCGTAAAAGCGTTGCAACTCCCGGAGATCGGCTTTCTCGTCGCCGGTAGGATGAAAAATACGGGTAATGCCCATTTCTTTTTTCTTGTAGTCGAGGTAAGCCAATTGGATGGGGACGTTCGCTTTCAATGCAATGTAATAAAATCCCATCTTCCAGGAACTGGTTCTGCTGCGGGTGCCCTCGGGAGTGATCGCCAGGTGAAACCGTTCGCGCCGGCTAAATTCTCCGGCCATTTGTTCGGTCACCGAATTCTTTTTCGACCGATCGACCGGCACTCCGCCCATCGAGCGCAGCAACAGGCCTAATGGAAAGAAAAACCAGCTTTTCTTCATCAAAAAGTTGGCTTCACGACCTGCCGACCAGTACGATAGTTTCCCGATAATGAAATCCCAGTTGCTGGTGTGCGGTGCAACACATATGACACTTTTAACCGGCTCATCCACCGTGATTTTCATCTTCCAGCCCATCTGCCGTATGATCCACGTGCTTACTTTCTGCATATTTATAATTTGAAGTGCAAATCTACAAAAAATTTGACAAGCTACCGTGCTATCCGAAAACAAAAATTAATTAGTAACTTTGCAATCTTTATAATTTTTGCAAGTGTTATTGTTTTCTTGGTTGTTAATTGATTGTACGTTCCTATAAATGAAGTTGTTAGAAGATTTAAACGACGATCAGCGCGCTGCTGTCGAATTTGTTGACGGTGCCTCTCTCGTGATCGCGGGCGCAGGCTCGGGAAAGACACGTGTGCTTACGTATAAAATTGCTTATTTGCTTAAAAAGGGCCTCGCTCCTTCGTCGATTCTGGCGTTAACCTTTACCAATAAAGCGGCGCGCGAGATGAAAAAGCGGATTGCCGATATGGTGGGCGAACGCACGGCCCGCTATCTTTGGATGGGTACTTTTCACGCTGTTTTTTCACGGATTTTAAGAGCGGAGGCTGCCCATATAGGCTTTTCGTCGCACTTTACCATCTATGATTCATCCGATTCGGGTTCGCTCCTCAAATCGATTATCAAAGAGATGAAGCTCGACGATAAACAATACAGGCCGGGTTTAGTCCACAGCCGTATTTCGGCAGCTAAAAACAACCTGATCACTCCTGCTGCTTATTCGGGCTCTACCGATTTATTGAAGTCGGACAACAATGCCCGTGTGCCCCGGATTCACGAAATTTATCACGTGTATACCGAACGGTGCAGGATGGCCGATGCCATGGATTTCGACGATTTACTGCTGCAGACCAATATACTTTTCCGCGATCATCCCGAAGTTCTGAATAAATACCGGGAGCACTTTCAGTATATTCTGGTAGACGAATACCAGGATACCAATTATGCTCAGTATCTGATTGTAAAAAAGTTGTCGGAACAGCACCAGCGTATTTGCGTGGTGGGCGACGATGCACAAAGTATTTATTCGTTCCGGGGGGCCAATATCGATAATATCCTTCAGTTTAAAAACAATTACAGCTCGGCGCAGGTGTTTAAATTGGAACAAAACTACCGTTCTACCCAAACCATCGTCAATGCCGCCAACAGCCTGATCGACAAAAATGCCCACCAAATACGCAAGAAAGTATTCTCCGAAAAGGCGAAAGGGCAAAAAATCAAGGTGTTGCAGGTGTATTCGGATATTGAAGAAGGGCAGGTTATTGCCAATCATATAGCCGATTTCAAGCATCTCGACGAATACGATTACCAGGACATCGCGGTGCTTTACCGCACCAATGCGCAATCGCGTGTCATGGAAGATCAACTGCGGAAAAATTACATTCCTTACCGCATTTACGGAGGCCTTTCGTTTTACCAGCGCAAGGAAATCAAAGATGTGATTGCCTACGGAAGGTTGATTGTGAATCCGAACGATGAGGAAGCGCTGAAGCGCATTATTAATTATCCGGCTCGCGGGATTGGCGATACAACGCTCAACAAGTTGCTCGAATGTGCGGCCTTGCATGCGGTAAGTGCCTGGGAAGTACTCAACCAGCCGCTGCAGTACAACCTGGCAGTGAATGCGGGCACCGCCAAAAAACTAACCGGTTTTGCCGATATGATGAAGGTGTTTATGGCTCAGGCCGAAGTGCTGAATGCCTACGAACTAACCGGGTTGGTGATTAAAAGTACCGGGCTGTTGAGCGATACCTATGTCGACCGGTCGCCCGAGAACCTGAGCCGGCAGGAAAACGTTCAGGAATTGCTCAACGCCATCCATGAGTTTTGCGAAACCAGGGCCGATGCCGATGAGCCGGCGCAACTGACCGATTTCCTGTCGGAGGTGTCGTTGCTCACCGATCAGGATACTGATAAAGAATCGGAGAAAGATAAAGTAACTCTGATGACGGTGCATGCTGCCAAGGGCTTGGAATTCAAGGTGGTTTTTGTTGTGGGGATGGAAGAGGAATTGTTCCCGTCGTTGTTTTCGATGGAGTCGCCCCGCGAATTGGAAGAAGAACGCCGCCTGTTTTACGTGGCCATCACCAGGGCCGAGGAACGTTGTTTCATCAGCTATGCCAAGTCGCGGTTTAAAAACGGGCAGATTCATTTTGCCAATCCCAGCCGGTTTATAAAGGATATCGATCCGGTGTACCTCGATCAGCCTGCCGAATCGCCTTTTGCAGGTCGTAAGACCGTATTCGACGATGATTTCGGACCTGATTCCGGTTTTAATCAGGGATTGAAGTTGCAAGGGGGACCTTTTCCATCGTCCGGGCGTTTGTCGAGGAAAGAGCCACCGGCTTCTCAGTCTTCTTCCTGGAAAGACGCTGCTCAGGAGAGGGCTTTGAATCCCGCCTCTGTAAATCCTAAAAAGCTTACAAAATTGTCGCGCCGGCAAGGCGATACTCCGGCAGCAGCTTCCTCGCTTCCTGTCGGTGCAAAAGTGCGCCACCAACTCTTTGGCGAAGGAGTGGTGCTTGCGGTGAGCATGGCCGGTGCCAACGAAAAAGCAGAGATCGATTTTGGCTCCAAAGGAGTGAAAACCCTGCTGCTTAAATTTGCCAAGCTGGAGATTTTATAAGCTTTCGGCCAGTATGTCCCTGATTATAAGCGATGCCAGCGTCATCCCAAACATAGCGGGCATGTAGCTGCAAGTGCCGTTGATGCGTTTGTGTGCGCTGTAGGGATTCGTTTCCGACTGCATGGCAGCTGTATCGCCCATCTTTTCGGCGTCGATACTGCCTTTGTTTTTAAATTGTTCTTCGCTGAAAACGCAGTAAAACTTCTTGTCGACCCCGCCTCCGGCACGCAGGCGACGGCGCACAGCAGCAGCCAGCGGACAACCGGTCACTTTATTGAATTCGGCTACCTTCATTTTTAAAGGGTCGGTTTTTAAAGCGGCCCCCATCGAAGCATACAGTTTGGCAGGGGTCAGGCAGGCCTGCCGGATCAAATGTACCTTGTGTTCGAGCGAATCGATGGCATCGACGATGTAATCGTAGGAGTCCAGTCCGAAAAGCGAATGCGTTTCGGAAGAATAGATCCGTTGCTGAATCGTAATTTCCGCCATGGGATTGATTTCTTTTAAACGCTCGTACATTACTTCCACTTTTGGCCGGCCTACTGTTGCAGTGGTTGCCGGCAACTGCCGGTTGATGTTCGATTCGGCCACCACATCGGCATCTACCAAGGTTATGTGCCCGATTCCCGAGCGCACCAGCATCTCGGCGCACCAGCTGCCCACTCCGCCTAACCCAAACAAAATCACCTTCTTGTGAGCAGCTTCTTCGAGAAACGAATCTCCGAAAAGCAACCCGGTACGTTGAAAAATTTCCATGTGCTATCCGTTCTGACTGATTAATTCCAGACTCCGTTTGTTGATAATCTCGAGGTGTTTACCCTGCATCCTGATGATCCCGTCTTTTTCGAATTCCGACAACATGCGGCTTACACTTTCGCGGCTGGTGTCGATGAGGTTGCCGATTTCGGCCTGCGACAAGGGGATGGTAAACCGGTCGGAACTGAAGATGTTTTTCGACATGTCGAGCAATACTTCGGCCAGATTGCCCCGGGTTTGTTTCTGTATGCGATTGGCACAGCGGCGGAACGAATCGATCTCGTACCGGCACAACGAGCGGATAATTTCAAATGCAAACTCATCGTTCGATTTCAACAAATCTTTAAATGTACCCATGTCGATAAAACAAACCTCGGTATCTTCCAGGGCGGTGATGGAATACTGATTGATTTTATCGCCCACGGTAGTGGGAAGTCCCAGGTAAGTAGGGGGCTTGGCCAGTTTGACGATTTGCTCGCTGTAGGGACCGGTGATATGGATTTTTACCAGCCCTTTTCGTAAAAAAATTACATTGGTAGAGTAGGTGCCCTGTTTGATGATGGAGTCGCCTTTTTTGAATCCTACCACGATGTGGTTGTCCGATAAAAGTTGCAGATCGCAACCGGCCAGCTTAGCGGCTGCGTCGGAAATATAGATGCAATGGGTACAATCGGTTTTCATGAAGATTGTTTGTTATGTAGCATAGGCACAACATTACAAGCTTCCTCGGTATTGCTGTACATATTTTACGCAAATATATACATTGTGATTTAAATCACAAAATGCCGGTACGGATTTAACATCTTGTTTCCCTTGCCTACGAACAGACAAGGGACGCCTACGGTAACCTCCCTTTCGTATCTGTGAAACGGTAAATGTATATGAAACGATATTCCGGTTGTAATGAAACATATCACATTATCAAGAGCCGTATCGCGGAGTATGAAGTTAACAAAGGTGAGTGATGGTATGGCTTTTTTTTGTATTTTTGGTTGCTCAAAATGTATATACAATGAAACGCAATTTTTTTCTCCTGGTTGGAGTGTTGGTAGCCAGCTGTTTAGTAGCGCAGACGCGCATTGTTCGAAGCATAGAATCGTGGCGGTTTTCGCGCAATGACGATCCGGCGGCATCGAAACAGGTGTATGACGACAGTAAGTGGCAACAGGTGGTGGTGCCGCACGACTGGGCCATTTATGGCCCTTTCGACAAAGAAATCGATAAACAGGTAGTGAAAATTGTGCAAAACAACGAACAGGAAGCTACCGAGAAAACCGGACGCACGGGTTCGTTGCCGTTTATCGGAGTGGGTTGGTACCGTACGGGGCTCAACCTGAACGAATATACTCCCGGTAAGCAAGTTTTACTTACGTTCGATGGAGCCATGAGTAATGCCGAAGTGTATGTAAATGGCACGAAGGTCGGTAACCGTCCCTATGGTTACAGTTATTTTTATTTCGATATCAGCAAGTTATTGCAGCCGGGTGTTCAAAATACAGTGGCGGTACGTCTCGAGAATCGTCCTTTCTCGTCGCGCTGGTATCCCGGAGCGGGTTTGTATCGTAAGGTCCAGCTCATCATAAAGGACCCGGTGAGTTTTCAGCACTGGGGACACGTCATTACTACTCCCTACGTTTCGGATCACCAGGCGAAAGTGGTGGTGAAGTCGAAGGTGCAGGGCGAAAATGTGAGTATCCGGACTATTATTCGCGACGGTCGGGGCAATCAGGTGGCCGAACATTCTTCCAATCAGCGGTTTGGCGATGAGATTGAACAGCAGATCGGTGTGGGGAACCCGCAACGCTGGAGTACCGAAACGCCGCATTTATATACTGCCGAATTGTATTTATATCAGGGCGACCAACTGAAAGATGTGGAAACCGTACGGTTCGGGATCCGCACCATCCGCTATTCGGCTGAAAAGGGTTTTGAACTCAATGGTAAAACAACCAAATTCAAAGGAGTATGTTTGCACCACGATCTGGGACCGGTTGGTGCGGCGATCAATACCGCAGCGTTACGACGCCAGCTTACGCTGTTGAAAGATCTGGGTTGTAACGCCATCCGTTCGGCTCACAACATGCCGTCGCTGGAGCAGTTGGAGTTGTGCGACGAGATGGGTTTCCTGGTCATTGCCGAGAGTTTTGACGAATGGAAGCGTCCGAAAGTGAAAAACGGCTATAATCTCTATTTTGATGAATGGGCCGAGCGGGATGTGGAAAATTTGGTGCGCGCCACCCGCAATCATCCGAGTATCGTGATGTGGAGTTCGGGCAATGAAGTGCCCGACCAGTGGGGCGCCGAGGGAGTGAAACGGGCCAAATGGTTGCAGAATATCTTCCATCGCGAGGATTCCACCCGGCCGGTGACCGTGGGAATGGATCAGGTGAAGGCGGTAATGGAGAGCGGTTTTGGCGCTATAATGGATGTGCCCGGACTCAATTACCGTGTGCATTTGTATGAAGAAGCATACAAGCGATTTCCGCAGGGATTTATTCTAGGTTCCGAAACGGCATCGACGGTAAGTTCGCGGGGCGTTTATAAATTTCCGGTGGTAAGTGGTGCCGATAAGGTACATCCCGATTATCAGAGTTCATCGTACGATTTGGAGTACTGCAACTGGTCGAACATTCCCGAAGTCGATTTCGAGATGCAGGATGATAAACCCTGGGTGATCGGTGAGTTCGTATGGACCGGTTTCGATTACCTGGGCGAACCCACTCCCTACGACAATTACTGGCCATCGCGCAGTTCGTATTTCGGGATCCTCGATCTGGCGGGACTGCCTAAAGACCGGTATTACCTGTATCGCTCGCGTTGGAATACCGGTGCGCCTACTTTACATGTGTTGCCGCACTGGAACTGGGAAGGTCGCGAAGGAGAAGTCACGCCGGTATTTGTGTATACCGGTTATCCGAAAGCCGAGCTGTTTATTAATGGTAAAAGCCAGGGTATCCGCGAAAAAAGCCGCGAGTCGCGCCTGCACCGTTACCGCTTGATGTGGAACGAAACCCGTTATGAACCAGGAGAGGTAAAAGTAGTGGCGTATGACGAATCGGGTCAAGCCGTTGCCGAAAAAGTAGTGCGTACCGCCGGTAAGCCTTACGCCATTCGTTTGGAGGCCGACCGCACACAGCTCGTGGCCGACGGAAAAGACCTTGGTTTTGTGACCGCCACCATTGTCGATCGCCAGGGTAACGAATGTCCCACCGCTAACCTTCAGCTTCAGTTTAAGGTGAAAGGAGCCGGCACCTACCGCGCAGCCTGCAACGGCGACGCTACCTCGCTCGAACTTTTTCACCTGCCTACTATGAAAACCTTCAGCGGGAAACTGGTGGTGCTGGTGCAAACGTCCACCCAGGCCGGGGATATCCAATTGGAAGTAAGCGGGAAAGGTTTGAAGAAAAATACAATAAAAATGGTGGCGGTTGACTAAAGGCCATAGTTCGCTCGGAAACAACCTGGAGAATCGCAGGCGATTACTTGGCGGTGTGTTGTTTTGCTTCTACGTTAACCGTCGGAGTTCACTGCATGCATGGATGAGCTTTTCGAGCCGTTGTGCCCGGGTGGTTTCCTGTTTGCCACTCATAATCCAATGGGTTACTGCCTTGCGGTACGATGGCGCCTGTTTCATGAAAAAGTCCCATGCCTGAGGATTGGCCTTGAACCGATCGTCGAAAAATGAATCCGGCGCTAACGCATTATTTTCATGCGAGTAAATTCCCGATTTGTCCTCCTTTCGGAGGTTAAAGGCTTTTAGTCCGGCCGGTTTCATAAGCCCAGCTTTGGTAAGTTCTTCCACCTTGTCGATGTTGATTTGGCTCCAGACGCTGCTGCTGCGACGCGGAGTAAACCGGATGCAATAACTTTCGCTGTCGATGGTTTTGCGGATGCTGTCGATCCAGCCGAAACAAAGCGCCTGATCTACCGATTGCGACCAGCTCATGGACGGTTTTCCGCTTTTCACTTTGTAATAACCCACCACCAATTCGCTCGCCGTTTCGTAGTTAAGCTCCAGCCACTTTCTGAATTCCTCCTGAGTGGCGAAGAAGGTGACCGATTCTTTGGGAATAGGCTGATTTACACGCTTATTGCTCATTTGTAGAGTAGTTTGGGGATAATCAATATTTTATCGCTTGTTATTTTTGGTACATCAGGAAACTATTGCGCAAAGTTAATAAAACTATTTTAAGTTGTTCTCAGCATCCAGCAATGCTTATTAGCAAACCGCCCGGTCCATCTTTCGACAAACCGGGCGGCTTCTTCTCTTCCATTTTTCCTATTCTTTCAGTTTCGCAAAATACATTGCAAACGACCGGTACAGAAAATGTGTCCATTTTCCGAAAGGTACAATCAGCAGCGCCCATTGTGCCAGCACAGTGAAATGTGCAATATACAGCCATTTGTTGCTTTCCAGCCAGTCGAAATCGATGAAGAGGCGTACCACGAAGGCGGTGAAACCCATCAGGAAAAGCCAGATTACGAAGAACCAGTCGGAGGGTTGCGAATGCTTGTTCACTTCGCGGTTCTTTTTCATGCGGCCCGATACGAAATCGATGGTGACAACAAACACCACGGCGCTCACTACATAGCCGAATACCTGTACGAATACCGATGGGGTGGAAAACCAGTCGAGGAACACAGTGGTGAATAAGAGCGAGAGGTATCCGAATACCAGAATCAGGTGCTCGAACCAGCGTTTCTGGTTGTCGTCGCAGCCCAGTGCGCGTTTTTGGGTAAACATGTGTACGAACAGTTCGCCCAGACTACTCACGTATTTTTTGAAAGGTACTTTCACACCGGGTTTCAGGATGGTGTAATTCCACATCCGGATAATATTCGGGAGTAAAATTACCAGTCCGATGGTTCCGATGGCTATCATTTCGAACCGATGCCCTAAGTGAAGAAGGGTCTCTAGTTCGAAGTTGACCGATAGGGCAAAAGCCATTACTCCAACCAACACCAGAACAAATGCAGCGATGCTAACCGGTAGCGATTTATAGAGCAGTCCCGAGAGCCCGGTCCAGTCGTATTTCGCAGTCAGGTAGCGGCGCAGCGACATCATCAACTCGCCCGGGTTGGCTTCCTGCGGACAGTAAGTGGTGCACTCGCCACAGTAATAACATTCCCAGGGTTTGAGCGAGGATTGGATTTCCTCTTCCAGACCCAGCGCGCTCAGGCGAACCATTTCGCGGGGAAACGAATTTTCGGTGGTCGAAAGTGAACAAACTGCCGTACAGTTGCCGCAATTGTAGCAGGCGTTGAAATTGACAGAACCGTATTTTTTCAGTTCCTTGCCAAAAGCAGGATTGATCGTTGCCATTATTTATTCAGTTTGTAGGTGTAATACTCGTCCATGTCATCTATATCTCCTACAAGCACTTGTCCGTATTTTACAAGTGAGCTCAGGTAGTACATTACCTCGTGCGAGGGCATCTCCAGTTTTTCAGCCAGTTGCTTCACCGTAAGCTCTTCTTCTTTCAGCGCTTCGGTAATTTTTTTCTTCTGCTGGTTAAACTCTTTCAGTTGTTCCTTGGCCTGCCCGGGGATTCCTCCCAACTTCTCGCGCAGGTATTTCGCGGTTTTTCCTTTTTCTACTTCCATAATTGTTCTGTTTTTAAAGTCATCAGGCCAACGCGTCGATCATGCTCATGATTTCGGCGCTCGAACAGGCAATCAGATCGATGGCGTCGGGTTCGCATACGGGCATACACATTCCGCATCCTTTGCACACGGCATTGTTGATCTGGGCAATCACGCGGCCGTTGCTCCCGGCTTTCAGAATGGCATCGAACGGGCAAGCTTCTTCGCAGGCACCACACCAGGTGCATTTATTTTCGTTGATGACGGCAATGAGCGGCTGGGCTTCCAGTTCGGGTTTGCTGACAATCGAATACGATTTGGTGGAGGCCGAAAGAGCCGAATTGACCGACTCTGCAATATTTTTCGGTCCCTGACAGGCGCCGGCAATGGTAATGCCGTCGATTACGGTTTCAACCGGACGCAGTTTCATGTGCACTTCGTTGAAGAATTGGTCGCGACCTTTCGGCAGTTTGAAGAGCGATCCCACCTGATTGTCGGCACGCGGTACCATTCCGGTTACCAATACCACCAGGTCGGCAGCTACTTCCAGTTCCTTGCCGGCGGTAAGAATGTCGTTGATTTTCACGATGGTTTTGTCGCCTTTCGGGGTTACGGTCGGCGGACCGTCTTCGTACGATTGCAGGTAGATATCGCCATTGCGCAATGAGTCGGCATACAGGATTTCCTGTTTTCCATAGGTACGCAATCCGCGGTTGAAGTGGAAATTGTTTATCTTCCCGAACTTTTGCTTAGCTGTTACCGCCGCATGAATGGTGGATGTGCAGCAGTTGCGCGAGCAATAGGTGTTTCCGCCTTCTTCCTGGCGACTTCCCACGCAGTAGATGTAAGCGATATTGTGCACTTCTTTTCCTTTGTGCATCAGCTTGCCTTCCTGCGTGTCGATCATGCGTTTGAATTGCGGCAGGGTGATTACATGGTCGGAGGTTGCGTAACCAAACTCGCCGTAAGCCGGCGTATACGAGTCGAAACCGGTAGCCATCAGCACCGAACCTACATTAAAATGCAGTTCTTCGGGCTGTTCCGAGAAATCGATGGCGGTGCATACTTTTTCGCACTCGCCGCAGCGGGTGCAGGCTTTCAGGTCGATCACCGGAGTCTGCGGGTATTCGCTCGGGTAATTCTTGTAAATAGCCTTGCGGTTGCTCATGCGGAAGTTAAAGGTATCGGGCACTTCCACAGGACACACTTCGATGGCCCGTTTCAGATCTTCCGGATGGCACGAGCCCTTCACGTAGCGGGGTGTCTTGCGCACGGTAAGTTCGATATTTCCTACCGAGCCCTTGTTGCCAATCAGTTCGCTGTTGGTGAGGATGGTGATGTTCCCGCGACGCAGTAACTCATTGTACAGGCGCGTGATCATTTCCTTGCCCGTTTCGGTAGTGGTCGAAAGCGTATCCCACTGGGCCACGCGTCCGCCTACAAAGGGTTCTTTCTCGATAAGGATTACTTCGCATTCTTTGTCGGAAAGCGACAGCGCCGCTTTCATGCCCGCTACGCCGGCGCCTACGACGGCCACCCGTTTTTCGGTTTTCACCCTGGTGCTTTCCAGGGCTTCGGCGTAATGAGCCTTTGCAATGGCTGCTTTTACGAGGTGAATTGCTTTTTCGGTAGCGCCCGTCTTATTGTCGGAATGCGCCCACGAAGCCTGTTCGCGGATATTGGCATGAACGTAGGTATATTTGTTCAGGTCGGCCCGTTCGGAAACATTCCGGAAGGTAGTAAGGTGGAGTTTCGGTGAGCAGGAAGCCACCACAACGCCATCGAGCCGATGCGTTTTGATATCGTCGACCATATCGCGCTGGTTCGAATCGGAACAGGCAAACATGGTGGTTTTCGACAAGAAAACGATTTCATCTCCCGCAACGGCTTCGCGTACTTTCTCCACGTCCACATAGTCGGAGATATTTCCTCCGCAATGGCATATATATACGCCTATTTTCTTCTTCTCTTTCATAGGTGTTGAATTAAGTAACTGATTGCTTCGGAGGAGGCGGAGCCTGCCGAGAGAATAGAATCGGGGATATCCATCGGACCGGTGGCGGTGCCGGCTACAAAAACTCCGTCGATACTGGTTTTCGAAGGATTGGCCAATGGGTCGGCTTGTCCCACGAAATTGAATTTATCGAGGTAGAGTGTTTCGCTCTCAAACAGTCCGTCGATGCCCTTGGGAGGAACTACGCCGGTGGAAAGCACAACCAGATCGTGATCGGCTTCCATCAGTTTGCCGGTGTTGATATCTTCGTAACGCAGGGTGAGATTGCCGTTTTCCTTTTCGGAAATTCGTCCGATTTTTCCTTTTACGAAATTCACGCCCATTCCTTTGGCCTGTTGGTAGAATTCTTCAAAGCCTTTCCCAAAGGAACGTATGTTGATGTAGTAGATGGTTACGTCGGCCATCGGCAGTGCGCCCATCAGGAGTTGTGCCTGCTTGATGGAGTACATGCAGCAGATTTGCGAACAAATCGGGTTGCCCACGGTGGCATCGCGCGAGCCCACGCAGAGCACATAGGCTACCTTGTCGGGCACTTTGCCGTCGCCCGGACGCAGGATAGTGTTGAACGGGCGGGTAGGGGCCAGCTGGCGTTCCATCTGCATGGCCGTGATAATGTTTTTGTATTCGCCAAAACCATAGCGAGGCATCTTTTTCGCATCGAAAAGATCGAAGCCGGTAGCCAGGATTACGGTACGTACGTGCAGGTTCATTGTTTCGGGCTCCATGGTGAAGTCGATACAATTAGTAGGACATACCTTTTCGCAGGCGCCGCAGAGCGTGCAGTTTTCAATATCGATGGCCGCCGCTTTCGGGCTGGCGATGCTGAAGGGGATAAAGGCCGCCTTGCGACCGACCAGTCCGAACTGGTACTGGTCGGTAACATTTACCGGGCAGGCCTGTTCGCAGAGTTGGCACGAAGTGCAATCGGCCACGTGCACATATCTTGGATTTTTCGTTACTTTCGCTACAAATCCGGTATCGCTTACTCTCCGGATATTCCCCACTTCCGATCCCGTGAAGATGGTGATATTCGGATGGCGCGATATCTCGGAGATTTTCGGTGTCGTGATACAGGCCGAGCAGTCGAGGGTAGGGAATACCTTGCTGAGCATGATCATTTTACCACCCACCGATAAATCTTTTTCCACGAGCAGCACTTTGTAGCCTGTGACGGCCAGGTTGAGAGCAGCCTCTCCGCCGGCAATGCCGCCCCCGATTACAAGCGCGTCGTAGGTGATGTTTTTTATCGTGTTTTCCATTAATTATGCAGTGTTTTAAGTAAATACTCGTTGAAGCTTTTTACCTGTTTTACGAAGGACGCACTACACACCGAACAGATGGCCGCCATACGCAGGCGAGCCGGATCCAGTTCTTTTTCCTTCATCAGAGTATGTGTTTTCGCGACCAGACTACCGGTTTTTTCGGTACACGACTCTCCATATACACAGTCGCTACCATCGGCTGCAATGAAAACGCCGTCGAAGCCTTTTTCGTAGGCATATAAAATCCAGCTCGGTTTGATAGCGCTGGAGCAGGGCACTGAGATGGTATAGACGGTAGGAGGATAATGTAATTTCAGAAGTCCTGCCATATCGATGGCAGGATCTGAAATTTTTTCAGTGGAAAATACGAGGATTTTCGCACTTTTCTTGTTGAAATCGCCCATGGCAGAACTTATTTCTTACGCAGGTAAATCTTGAAATAACCATTCTCCTCGATGGTTCCCAGGAATTCATGGCCCTGTTTGGTACACCATTTCGGAATGTCCACCTTGGTGCCTTCGTCGGCCGAAAGCACTTCCATTACTTCGTTTGCACCTACGCCGCCGATGGCTTTTTTAGCTTCAAGGAGGGGGCCCGGACAAGCGGTACCACGAGCGTCGACCGATTTTGCTACGGTAAGAGCGTTTAATTCTTCTTGTGTCATTGTTGTAAAAATTTATAGGGTTAAATAAAAAGCTGCATACTGCTTTCGCCGGCTTCGGCTACGAAGGTGGCGGCGCCGGCCATGCGGAGGTTGGGATAGTCGATGAATTCCTCTTTTCTGAAGCCCATCAGACCCGCCGACATTTCGCATACCGTGATTTCTATTCCCAGCTCAGCCGCCTCTTTCAGCATCTGCTCCAGCGACATCACATTCTGCTTCCGCATCAGGTGTTTAATCATCATAGGGCCCATTCCCGCCATATTCATGTTCGAGAGTTTAAGCTGGCCGGTACCCTTGGGCAACATCATGCCAAACATCTTCGAAATAAAATCCTTGCCTTTCGCTTTCTTCCGCGCGTCGCGCAGTGCCGCGAGCGACCAGAACGAGAAAAATAATTTTACCTGCGTATCCATGGCGGCGGCCGCGATACTGATAACGAAAGCGGCCAATACCTTGTCGAGGTCGCCCGAAACAACAGCGATCGACAGTTGATCCTTTCGTCCGCTTTCCAATTGCGCAACCCTTTGCTTCAATGCTTCCAGCTGCTCGAGCAGTTGCGCCGGGGTGGGTTCTGTAGTGTTACTCATAATAGTTGTATAATTATTCCGTCGGGGCAAAGATAGAGCGTATCGGCGAATTAATTCCTTAAACGGACGTGCAGAAACATATCAAAAATTGTGATAATTCTCACAAAAAACACCGCATCCAGATCAGCTTTTTTCCTGTTCTTAATTCAATTGATCCATGGGTAATACATGAAAAATATGTATCTTTGCAAAGTCGAATATTAAAAAAAACAGATTGCATGAGCACTACCAATGCCCAGTACGACAAAGCCGCCGCACAGTGTAGCGAGATATTTTTCAAAAAGCTGAAGGACTATGGTTCGTCGTGGCGGATCATGCGCACCCAGTCGGTTACCGATCAGATTTACATCAAGGCCAAGCGTATCCGGAGCATCGAAATGAAAGGCGTGTCGAAGGTCGACGAAGGCATTCGGTCGGAGCTGATCGGCATTGTCAATTATGGTGTTATCGGGCTCATTCAGCTCGAACGGGGCATCTCCGACGAAGATGATATGACCAGCGAGGAGGTGATCGGGCTGTACACCCGATTCGTGCAACAGGCCAAGGAACTTATGATGGCCAAAAATCACGATTACGACGAGGCCTGGCGCTGGATGCGGATGGAATCGTACACCGACCTCATATTGATGAAGATTAAACGAACCAAGCAAATAGAAGACAACAAGGGCGTGACGCTTATTTCCGAAGGTATCGATGCCAACTATTTTGATATGATTAACTACGCCATCTTCGGGCTGATAAAAATGGAGGAAGAGTAATTGGGTTTTAATTTCAGAAGAAGAAAAATAAGTTCGGCCGGCCTGCCTTTTACGAGTTCCAGGGCGGGAAGGATTACCTTGCACCTGTTGCGTTTACTGGCAGGGAGTGTGTTTGTGTTTTCCGGTTTTGTGAAAGCGGTGGATCCGCTGGGAACCGTCTATAAGATAAGCGATTACCTCGACGCATTTGGAGGGTTCGGGCCACAGCTGGCAGTGCTGGCGTATCCTGCGGCTTTTTTGCTTATCGTATTCGAACTGATGCTGGGGGTTCAGTTGATGCTGATGCTGCGTTTCCGGAGCAGTACCTTGCTGGCGCTTGTGTTCATGGTGGCGATGACCGGGCTTACGCTGTACATTGCCGTCTATAATCCGGTGACCGACTGCGGCTGCTTTGGCGATGCACTGAAGGTGTCGAACTGGCAAACCTTTTACAAGAATATTGTGCTGCTCACCATCGTGGTGCTGTTGGTGGTATGGCGCGATAAATTCAAATCGTTTTTTCTGAAACCGGTGGAGTACTGCATCGGTGGCGTTTTTCTGGCAGCAATCATTGCATTTATGGTGTACAACCTCCTGCATCTGCCCGTACTCGATTTTCGTCCTTACAAAATCGGAGTGAACATCCCGGAGGCTATGTCGGTGCCGGAAGGAGCTCCTGCCGATGTATACAATTATAGTTTTGTGTATCAGAAAGAGGGGGTGAAGCAGACGTTTTCGCTCGATGCGCTGCCCGATTCCACCTGGACCTTCGTGGAGCAGAAATCGGAGCTGGTTCGTAAGGGGTATGAAGCGCCCATCACCAACTTCACAATATTAAATGCCGACTATCAGGATGTAGGACATGAGATTCTCGCGTACCGCGGTCGTACCTACCTGGTGGTGATGTACGATCTTACCCGCACTTCGGTGCGGGGCCTTGAAACGATTACGGAAGCCCTGGCAGCCCGCACCGACGGGCGTGTGGCAGGTGTTACCGCCTCCAATCCGGCCGAGGTGGAGGCGTTCAAATCGGCCCATAAGGTGAAATTTCCGGTTTATACGGCCGATCCTGTATTTTTAAAAACCATGATCAGGGCCAATCCCGGGGTGGTGGTGATCGAAAACGGGACGATTACCGATAAGCGGAACTGGCGCGACAGCGATAAAATTCAATAATTAAATACGAAAACAAAAATGAGAAAAAACATTGTTGCAGGAAACTGGAAAATGAACAAGACCCTTCAGGAAGGGATGGCGTTGGCCGCAGAATTGAACGAAGTGCTGAAAGGTGCGAGTCTGAATTGCGATGTGGTGATCGGTACGCCGTTTATCCACCTGGCAAGTGTGGCTGCTGCCGTCGATAGTGCTAAAATCGGGGTTGCTGCCCAAAACTGCGCCGATAAGGAATCGGGCGCCTATACCGGCGAGATTTCGGCTTCGATGGTGAAGTCGACGGGAGCCGCTTATGTAATCCTCGGTCACTCGGAGCGTCGGGCGTATTATGGCGAAACGGCTGCTACCTTGAAGACCAAGGTGGAGCTGGCGCTGAAGAACGAGCTGACTCCCATTTTCTGTATTGGGGAAGTGCTGGAAGAGCGTGAAGCCGGAAAGCATTTTGAAGTGGTGAAACAGCAGATTGAAGATTCGTTGTTCGAACTGTCGGCCCAGGATTTCGGTAAAATCGTATTGGCTTACGAGCCTGTCTGGGCGATTGGCACCGGTAAGACTGCTTCGGCGGCTCAGGCGCAGGAGATTCATGCGTTTATCCGTCAGACCCTGGCTGCAAAATACGGACAGGAAGTTGCCGATGCAACGTCGATCCTTTACGGTGGTAGCTGTAATGCAGGTAATGCGAAAGAGCTGTTCTCGAATCCCGATGTGGATGGCGGGCTGATCGGTGGAGCTTCGTTGAAGGTTGCCGATTTCAAAGCTATTATCGACGCGTTTAATTAAGTTGTATGGCCAAGGCTAAAACGGTTTACGTGTGCCAGAGCTGTGGCAACGACTCGCCTAAATGGATTGGGAAATGTCCTGCTTGCGGCGAGTGGAATACCTACGTGGAAGAAATTGTCGCGAAGGAAACCAGGCAGCAGGTGCAGCTTTCCGGTTTAGAGCCGGCCAAATCAAAACCCGTGCTGATTTCAGAAATTGAAACAGCCGAAGAAGTCCGCATCGATACCCGTTCCGCTGAGCTGAACCGGGTACTCGGTGGCGGACTGGTTCCCGGTTCGCTGGTGCTTATCGGCGGAGAGCCGGGCATCGGTAAGTCGACCCTGGTATTGCAGGTGGTATTGAATCTGACCGGAAAGCGAATTTTATATGTGTCGGGCGAAGAAAGTGTGCAGCAGATTAAACTGCGTGCCGGACGCCTGCAGGCGCACAATCCCGGTTGTTATGTGGTGAGTGAAACCGCATTGGAGCAAATCTTCGCTCATATTAAAAATATTCAACCCGATTTGGTGATTGTCGATTCCATTCAGACCATCTCCACCGAAACCATCGATTCGTCGCCGGGAAGTGTGTCGCAGATACGCGAATGTGCAGCAGCATTGCTCAAATATTGCAAAACTTCTGCCGTGCCGGTGTTACTCATCGGGCATATCAACAAAGAGGGCAGTATAGCCGGTCCGAAGGTACTGGAACATATAGTCGACACCGTGCTTCAGTTCGAAGGCGACCAGCATTACCTGTACCGTATCCTTCGCTCCATCAAAAACCGCTTCGGTTCCACTGCCGAGTTGGGTATTTACGAGATGCAGCAGAGCGGACTCCGCGAAGTGAGCAATCCCTCCGAATTATTGCTTTCCCAGAATCACGAAGGTCTGAGTGGTGTTGCCATCGCTTCGGCCATCGAAGGTATTCGCCCTTTCCTTATCGAAGTGCAATCGCTGGTGAGTTCGGCTGCCTACGGCATGCCCCAGCGCTCGGTTACCGGTTTCGATCTGCGCCGGTTGAATATGCTGCTGGCGGTACTTGAAAAACGCGCCGGTTTTAAACTTGCTCAAAAAGACGTTTTCCTCAATATCGCAGGGGGAATAAAAGTAAACGATCCGGCTATCGACCTGGCGGTGTTGGCCGCCGTACTCTCATCGAACCTCGATATAGCGCTCGAGAAGCAGGTGTGTATGGCCGGAGAGGTAGGTCTTTCGGGCGAGATACGCCCCATCAACCGCATCGAGCAGCGTGTCCGTGAAGCCGAAAAGCTAGGGTTTACCAAAATGATTATCCCTTGGTTCGATATGAAAGGACTCAATCTCGGTGGAAGCACGATCGAGTTGATACGGGTACGCAAGGTGGAGGAGGCGTTTCGGGTGATGTTTAAAAAGTGAGTGTGGTTACGCTGCGGGCGTTGCCCTTCGCTAATGTTTACGCTGCGGGCGTTGCCCTTTGCTAATGTTTACGCTGCGGGCGTTGCCCTTTGCTAATGTGTACGCTGCGGGCGTTGCCCTTCGCTAATGTTTACGCTGCGGGCGCTGCCCTTCGCTAATTATGCGCTTTGCGCTGCGTTGCAGGGAAGTAAGTCGGGCGTATTAAAAAAAATACTTTTTTTATATGCAAAATCGGTGTTATTATTTGGTGATTCTAAAAATTATCGTATCTTTGCACCGCTTTAGTCGAAAAGCACTGTAGAAAAGAAAGAACGGGCGTTTAGCTCAGCTGGTTCAGAGCATCTGCCTTACAAGCAGAGGGTCGGCGGTTCGAATCCGTCAACGCCCACCAATACGATTCTTTCTCTTATCTAAAAAACACACTTCGGGCGTTTAGCTCAGCTGGTTCAGAGCATCTGCCTTACAAGCAGAGGGTCGGCGGTTCGAATCCGTCAACGCCCACATTACAAAACTAAAAAGGTTGGACATCACGTTCAGCCTTTTTTATTTTGCCGTCGAATCATGGTTATCTGTAAATAATCATGTAAATTTGTGCCACCTTTTTAAGTGTTAGCTGGTAATGGATTATTATTAACCGGCAGGCGAGAAGGTGAAGTAAGCTGTTCAAATTCTAATTGCAGGAAGCAATTAACAAGTAACAATTAATAATTGACAAGTAAAAAATGAAACGCGTCAGAGTGAGATTTGCTCCGAGTCCGACCGGTCCCTTACACATCGGTGGGGTACGTACTGCTTTGTATAACTATTTATTTGCCCGCCAGCATGGCGGCGATATGCTTCTCAGGATCGAAGATACCGATTCGGCCCGCTTTGTGCCGGGCGCCGAGGATTATATCGTTGAAGCGCTCCGGTGGATGGGCATTACCATCGACGAGGGGATAGGTGCAGCCACCGAAGGCTCGCACGCTCCTTATCGCCAGAGCGAGCGCAAGGCTATCTACCGGCAATATGTGGATCAGCTGCTCAATGCGGGTAAAGCCTATATCGCCTTCGATACGCCTACCGAGCTGGAAGTGAAACGTGCGGAAATTGCTAATTTCCAGTACGATGCTTCAACGCGTTTGACGATGCAGAACTCGCTCACATTGCCGGCTGATGAGGTGCAACGCCGTATTGCCGATGGCGAGAATTATGTGGTGCGCATAAAAATCGAACCCAACCAGGAGGTGGTGGTCAACGACCTGATACGGGGCGAAGTGGTGATTAACTCTTCGGTCATCGACGATAAGGTGCTTTTTAAAGCATCCGACGAATTGCCTACTTACCACCTGGCCAATGTGGTCGACGACCGCCTGATGGAAATCTCACACGTGATTCGTGGCGAGGAATGGTTACCATCGGCACCGTTGCATGTGTTGCTGTACCGTTATTTGGGCTGGGAGGCCGAAATGCCTGCATTTGCCCACCTGCCTTTACTGCTTAAGCCCGACGGAAATGGAAAACTGAGCAAGCGTGATGGCGACCGCCTGGGCTTTCCCGTGTTCCCGCTCGACTGGAACGATCCGAAAACGGGCGATTTGTCGCCGGGCTACCGCGAAGCAGGCTATTTCCCCGAAGCGCTGGTGAATTTCCTGGCTTTTCTGGGCTGGAATCCGGGTACGGAACAGGAAATCTTCTCGATGCAGGAATTGATCGATGCGTTTTCGCTCGAACGTGTTAGTAAAAGCGGGGCAAAGTTCGATTTTGAAAAAGGTAAATGGTTCAATCATCAATACCTTCAACTCAAACCGCTCGAAGAGGTAACCGATCGTTATCAGCACTTTCTTATCGAAGAAAAGGATTTGATTGAAGACAGCGACAAGGTGAAACGGGTTGTGGAACTGGTACGCGAACGAGCCGGTTTCGTGCACGAACTCTGGGATCAGTCGTCGTTTTTCTTTGTGGCTCCTGCCGGATATGCCGAAGCGGATGTGAAAAAACGCTGGAAAGCCGATTCGGCCAATCAAATGTTCCAGCTTTCGGAGCTCCTGGAAACGCTCGGCGATTTCACAGCGGCTGCCACCGAGGAAGTGATAAAGGCCTGGATACAGGAAAAGGGCTATGGAATGGGCGCAGTGATGAATGCGTTCCGGCTGTGCATCGTAGGCGCTTCGAAAGGCCCGCATATGTTCGATATTATTGAGATGATCGGCAAAGAGGAAACGATCAGCCGGTTGAAAAGAGCTATCGCGACGCTATGACAAAACCACGGGTTCTCATCATCAGTTACTACTGGCCGCCTTCGGGTGGTGCCGGGGTGCAGCGCTGGGTGAAGTTTGTTAAATACCTGCGCGATTTTGGCTGGGAACCGGTCGTGTATGTGCCCGAAAATCCGGAGTATCCGTCGCTCGACGCTACTTTTGCCAACGATTTGCCCGATGGACTGGAAGTAATTAAACGACCCATCTGGGAACCTTATACCATTTACCGCAAGCTGACGGGCAAAGGCAATGAGCCCATCAACGCGGGTTTTATCTCCGAAAACGCCAGAAAAGGATGGAAAGATGCACTGTCCATCCGGTTGAGAGGGAATTTCCTGATTCCCGATCCGCGTTGTTTCTGGATTCGTCCGTCGGTGCGTTTTCTTTCCGGTTATTTAAAACAAAAACCGGTGCAGGCGCTGGTTACCACCGGCCCGCCGCATTCGATGCACCGCATCGGGTATGGGCTGAAGAAGCGCTTCCCCGACCTGCCCTGGCTGGCCGATTTCCGCGATCCGTGGACCAATATCGATTTTTACCACGAACTGGGCCTTACCCGTATTGCGGATGCAGTGCACCGCCGCATGGAGCGGCAGGTAGTTCGGCAGGCCGATGCGGTGGTGGTGGTCTCGGGTGGAATGATGCAGGAGTTCAAGGCGTTGAAACCAAAGCGGCTGGTGATGATTCCCAACGGTTTCGATACCGCTGATGTCCGGCATACCGCTGTCCGGCCCGATGCCCGCTTTACCATTTCACATATCGGCACCATGAATGCGGCCCGTAACCCCGAGGTGGTATGGGCGGCGATCAGGCAATTGTGCGACGAAAATATCTTCTTCAAAAAAGATGTGAAAATTCAACTCATCGGTAAAGTCGATTTTTCGGTGCTCGAATCGTTGAAGAAATACCAGCTCGACGATAAGGCGGAGAAAACCGATTACCTTCCTCATGCCGAGGCTATTCGGCGCCAGCAGGCGTCGCAGGTGTTGCTGCTCATCATCAACAACACTCCCAATGCCAAAGGCATACTGACCGGGAAGTTTTTTGAGTATATTGCTTCGGGACGGCCTGTGCTGGGCGTAGGTCCGTCGGATGGCGATGCGGCACAGGTGCTGGACGAAACGGCAGCGGGCCGAATGGTCGATTACGAGGACGTGGAAACAGCCAAACGTATACTCGGGGAATGGTATGCGCTGTATCAGGAGAACAAGTTGGAAGTAGAAGCTTCGGAGGTAGAAAAATATTCCCGCAGGTCGCTCACCGGCACCTTGGCGGATGTGCTTGCGGAACTGCAAATGAACAGGACAACATGAAACGGATCATCACAATAGTAGGCGCTCGTCCGCAGTTTGTAAAGGCTGCCACCCTGAGCCGCGAATTCTCGGTGGCGGGAATCGACGAAAAAATAATTCATACCGGCCAGCACTTCGATGCCAATATGTCGGAGGTGTTTTTCACGGAGATGGAAATTCCGCAGCCAGCTTACCGCCTGGATATTAACGGGGTGGGGCATGGCGCTATGACCGGCCGGATGCTGGAAGGAATCGAAAAGATATTACTCGGCGAAAAGCCGGAAGGAGTGCTGGTATACGGCGACACGAATTCGACCCTGGCCGGTGCGCTGGCCGCGGCCAAACTGCATATCCCGGTACTGCATGTCGAAGCCGGACTTCGTTCGTTCAATATGCACATGCCCGAAGAAATCAACCGGATTCTTACCGATCGTATTTCGTCGGTATTGTTTTGTCCCACCGATGCCGCACTGAAAAACCTGGCTGCTGAAGGCTTTGTAAATACCGCCGGTAACGACCCGGGTTCAGACCGGCAGAAGTCCGGGCTCAACGGCGCTATACCCGTTCGTATCGTCAAAAACGGTGATGTGATGCAGGATGCGGCACTTTTTTATGCCCGGAAAGCCGCCGGAAAAGCAACGGTAGTGAAACAACTCCCCGTGAGCCGTTTCGTGCTGGCAACCGTGCATCGTCAGGAAAATACCGACGATCCCTCGAATCTGAAAGGGATTGTCGAAGGATTAAATGCCATTCATCGCCAGGTCCCGGTCGTATTACCCTTGCATCCGCGTACCCGGAATATCTTGCAACAGTCGGGGTTAACCCCCGATTTTATCACCATCGATCCGGTGGGGTATTTTGATATGATCGGTTTACTGCAACAGTGCGAGATGGTGGTTACCGACAGCGGTGGTGTACAGAAAGAAGCGTTTTTCTTTCAAAAACACTGTATTACATTGCGTGAACAAACCGAATGGGTGGAATTGACCGAACTTGGATTCAATCAATTGGCCGGAAGCGATCCGGTTGCCATAGGCGAAGCATTCAAAAAGCTGATGAATCAACAATCCGATTTCTCGGTTAATCTCTACGGAAATGGCGAAGCTGCCCGGAAAGCAGCCGAGCTGATAGCAACTCTTTAATTTTACAGATCATGGAAGCAGATCAATCGCAACAACTGAAAAGTACGATCGGATACTATGGAACGTTCCGTTCGGAAATGTTGGACTATATCCCGGCCGATGCCGTGAGAATCCTGGAAGTAGGATGTGGAGAAGGTAATTTTTGCCGCCAGTTGAAAACGTCCGGTCGCGAGGTATGGGGAGTGGAAATAAATCCCGAAGCGGCCCTGAAAGCAAGTGAAGTGTGCGACAAAGTGCTGGTGGGCAGCTTCGACGAACAATTGGCTCATCTGCCCGAACAGTATTTCGATTGTGTTGTTTTCAACGATGTGCTGGAGCATTTGTACGATCCGTGGACTACCATCCGGCAGGTGAAAGCCTTAATGAGCGATAAGGGAGTGTTGGTTACTTCCATTCCCAATTTCCGCTATATTTCCAATTTGATCACCGAAATTCTTTTTCGGAAAGATTTTGAATATAAACCGGAAGGAGGAATTCTCGACGACACGCATGTTCGCTTTTTTACTTCGAAAAGTATGTTACGGATGTTTCGGCAGGAAGGATACCAGGTACTCCGGCACGAAGGGATACGACCGTGCAGAAGCTGGAAAGAGAAATTATTCCTTACACTTACCCTGGGATTTCTGAAGGACGCCCGGTACAAACAATTTGCCACTGTTGCCAAACCCATTCGCCAATGAGTACTCCGCTGGTGTCGATTATCACACCGACTTACAATCACGAACTGTATATTGCCGATTGCATCCGCTCGGTGTTGCAGCAGTCGTATGCCCATTGGGAGATGATTATCGTCGACGATGGAAGCACCGACAACACGTTAACGGTAGCACGCTCGCTGGCTGCGGGCGATAGCCGCATCCGGGTGTATACCCAGCAAAATGTGGGAATCTTCCGGCTGGGCGAAACGTATAATTTTGCCGTGTCGGTTGCAGGGGGCGATTATTTGGCCGTGCTGGAGGGCGATGATGTGTGGACGGCGTCGAAACTGGAACTGCAGGTAAGAGCGATGGAAGCACAACCCGATGCTGTATTGTGTTGGGGCAGGGCCTACAGTTCGACCGCCGATCTTTCGTCGGATTACCGGCTTTTTCCACTCGAAGATAAGAGCAGGGGGGTGTATACCAATACTCCGCGTTACGAAGCGTCGAAGCAGCTGATTTTGAGCTGTTTTATTCCGGCCCTCACGGTGATGGTGCGTAAGTCGGCGCTGGCGGAGGTAGGTGGTTTCCTGCAGATGCACCGCCTGCCCCTGGTCGATTTGCCTACTTGGCAGCAGTTGTCGCTTCAGGGACCGTTTATTTATATTCCGGAGGTATTGGGCCGGTGGCGTATTTATCCGAATCAGGTTACTAAGACCTTTGCCATCGAAATGGTCGAAGGTTTTTATAAACTGGCGATTGACTTTTATGCCCAGTGCAAAGCATTGGGAGTGTTTACCGGTGCCGATTACAACCGTATCGTTACACATTATATGCGCATGCACGTGGTCAGTTATTCGCGTTCGGGGCGTTACAAGCTGATACGAAAAGACTTTGCCGGAGCGCGGCGCGATTATATCCGGTCGATTCTGCACTTTGGCATGCACGAACCCTTGTGGAAGTTGCGTTCGTTGGTGGGGATAGTGTTCAGTTACCTGAAAATGGATATTGAAGGGCTGGCAAAGCGCTTGGGCAGGGTGAGTTACCGTTAGTTTTGCTGTTGCCGGATGGCTGTTTCGTATACCTGCGTCAATTGGATGCCGATAGCGTCGAGGCTGAACCTGTTTTTTATTTTTTCGGTAATTCCGAAGCGGTCGTAATCATGTTCAATTACCTGTTCGAGTGCGTCGGTCCAGCTTTGAAGGGTGTTGTCGCATAAAATGCCATTGCTGGGATCGACAAGCTCGGGAAGTGCGCCGGTCCTGGAGCATACTACCGGCAGTCCGCTTGCCAGGGCTTCGGCAACTACGATGCTGAAGGTTTCGATGGTGCTGGCGTGTACGAAGAAGTCGACCTGCCGGAATTCTTCTGCAATTTTTTCTTTTGGTATAAAACCGGTAAACCGGGCATCAACTCCAGCCGAGCTGCAGCGTTGCCGCAATTCGTCCAGCCGGTCGCCTCCTCCGATGACGATCAGTCGGATACGCCGGTTGAGTTTCCGTTGCAGCTGCGAAAGTGCTCCGATAAATAGTTCAGGCATTTTATCGGGCTTTTTTTTATGCTGCCAGGTAGCAACAGCACAAAAGGTGAGAACGTCGGAGGTATTTTCTGAGGGTCTGAAATGGAACAGCCCGGCATCGACCACATTGCCGGTAACCGTAAATTTTTCATCGTCCAATTCGGGCATAAGCATTTGAATGTTCTTTTTCAGGAAGTTGGATACCGGCAAAATCCTGGTTGCAGCAGCATATACCTTCCGGGCTTTCCCGAAATAAATACTCGACGAGAAATCGGAGAGGCGGCTCCAATGTTCGGTAACGATATGAGGCCGGTTCAGTTTGCGGGCAAGTGCGTCGGCCCAGAGTGCAGCCGGATAGATCACCTGCGAATGGATGATGTCGGGGGGGAGCTGGTTCAGTTCCTGTTGTACGGCCTGATTCAGAAAATACTGCTGCAGATGGGGAAGATGAAACAAAGCAGCTTTCCATCGGCTGTGAAGTTCGCACTGGATGGTTTTTATTCCGAATTCGTCGGTATAATGATAGATCTTTTTGTTCAACAGCCCCTTACTCTTGTGCAACGATAATGCGAGCACCTGTACCGTATGTCCTGCCGAGTGTGCTGCCCGTACCTGTTCGCGCACAAAAATGCCAAAAAAAGGATTTTCTCTGTTTGGATACCATTGAGTGATGAAAAGTACGTTCATGAAGCAAGTTTTTTCAGAACAGGAATATAGTTTCCTGCAAAGGTAAGAAATTTATCGAAGAGCGAGCGGAAAAACAACCGCACGATGATGAGGTAAAGCGCCATCGCGACACTTCCCTGCACCGCAAGTAAGGCCACCGTTGGTAAAGGCAGTAAAAGCCGAATAAGTGCCGCAGCTCCCCCGGTTACGATTGCGGTTGCAATGCCGGGAAGCAGAAAACCGATTTGCTGACGGAACGACAGCCGGAGCTCTTTTTTCACAAAATACACCGACACCGGATAGGCCAGAAGCGATCCGATGGTAAAAGCAAGCAACATGTACACGATGCCTTGCCGGTAAAGCAACACTATCCCCGCAGCAATCAACACTTTTTTGAAGAGTTCTATCGCCATGGTCTGACCCGATTTGCCTTTGGCATTCAGTGCGTTGAGATTCATTGTGTAAAATGGAGCAAGAACCGATGCAATGCTCATCATCTGAAAATAGATTACCGCCGGTTGAAATTTATCGGTCCAGAGGAGGGTGATAAGCGGCGAGGCGACGGCAATCAGAATACTCACCACAGGAATCGTAACCAATGCGGTACGGCGGTGCATTTCACCCAGAATACGTCCAAAACGGGGAATGTCGTGTTGGAGTTGCGAAAACAGGGCGAAGGTACTTCCGGCAAATATCGATTGGAAGGTATAACTAAAGGTCTCCGATAATTTATTGCCTTGCGAAAACTGCCCTGCTTCAGCTTTCGAGTACGATCGTCCAAGAATAATTACAAAAAGATTGTTGAACAGCACATTGACGAGCGATGTGAAAAGAATCTTCAGGCTATAATCCCATAAATTCCGGATGATGCTGAAACTGAACTTCCCGGTGGGTTGCCATTGCACCGACAAATGGAGCAACATCATCTTTAAAAGATGATAAACCGACTGCTGGACGACCAGCGACCAGACCCCGAAATCGAGAAAAGCTACCGTAATACCTGCCACGGCTCCTCCTGTAATCGCGATGATATTTACTTTGGAGATGGTTTTAAAATCCATCGCCCTTCCCAGTTGTGCGTAGGGGATCAGGTAAAAAGCATTCACGATAATAACGAGCGACATCACTCGGATGAGCGCAACAAGGCTATCCTGATGAAAAAAATCGGCAATAAGCGGGGCCAGGAAGAAGAGCACCAGATACACTGCCACGGCAGTGGCCAGGTTGAAATAATATACCGAAGTGTAATCGTTGCTGTCGATATCGGTTTTACGGATCAATGCCTGGCCGAACCCGCTTTCCACCAGGACGAGCGAGACGGCGACAAAGATCATGATAATCCCCATCACTCCGAAATCCTCGGGCATCAGCAACCGGGCAAAAACCAATCCCGCCAGAAACTGAAGCACCTGCTGACCGAATTTCTCGATCGTACTCCAGGCCACGGCACTGATCATTTTCTGTTTCAGAGAGTCGCCCATTATTTGCTTTTGATCACATCGAATCCCTCGCCGTACACACCAATTACCGATGATTGTGAGATAAAGGCATTCGGATCAATTTCCTTTACAATCCGGAATACATGGATCGATTCATTCTTGCGTACCACCACCGTTATTACTTTCATCGGCTCTTTCGAATACCATCCCATACCGTCGAGTACCGTCACCCCCCGGTGCATATCGATATTGATCCGCGTGGCAATCTCATCGTAGTTTTTCGAAAAGATGAAAAACTGCACCGACTGCCGCACCCCGTTGATCACCATATCCACGGCAATCGTGGAAATAGCGAGCGTCGTGAGCCCGTATACGATCTTTTCGATGCTTCCGAATTCAAGAAAATAAGAAGAACTGATAATCAATACGTCGGTATACAACAAAGCCCGTCCCGGCGTAATATTCCGGTATTTGTTGACAATCTTGGCGATGATGTCGGTCCCTCCCGAACTTCCGTTATTCAGAAACACTAGCCCAATGCCGGTGCCCATCAGCAAGCCACCCAGCACGGTGGCCATAAATCCTTCGGTTTCACTCACGAAAAAACCAAGTTCGAATTCCGGAATCACCGACAGGAAAAAGGTGAGGATGCCGACACCCACGATAGTTCTGAAACTGAACTGCCAGCCAATAACCCTGATGGCTACAAATAACAATACCGCATTGATGGCCATGTAAATGGCGAACATCGGGATACCGGTGGCGTAATACACCAGTGCGGCAACTCCCGTTGCCCCTCCCGCGGTGATCTGGTACGGCAAAAGCAGGGCTTTCCATGCAAAAGCATACATAAACAGCCCCAGGGCGATCAGGATCCACTCCCGTACCACGACAAAGGTTTTTTTGCCGGTTATCGACAGTTCCCGGAGCGATTTTGCCGGAGTTGCGTTTTTATTACCTGCATCCATATCGTGTCAATTTATGATACAATGTTGATAATTTTTCCGGGTACTACAATTACTTTCTTGATGGTTGCCCCATTCAGCTGACGGAGTGTATTCTCGTCGGCCAAAGCTGTTTTTTCAAGCTCCTCTTTCGATAATCCGGCGGGTAAAGTAAGCGTGAAGCGTACTTTACCATTGAACGAGACCGGGTAGTTGATCGACGATTCGATCAGATATTCTTCATTATGCACCGGATAACCGGCATCGCATACGGTGGTTTCGTTGCCGCATACGCGATACAGCTCCTCGGCGATGTGCGGTGCAAAGGGAGCCAGCAATACCACCAAAGGTTCCAGAATGGCTTTCTTACTGCATTTCAGGCTGTACAACTCGTTGACACAGATCATAAAAGCCGAAACCGAAGTGTTGTACGAGAAATTCTCGATATCAAAAGTAATTTTTTTGATGGTCTTATGCAAAATCTTCAGCTCTTCGGCCGTAGGTTGCGCGTCGTTGAGTAGTAACTGCCCTTCGCGGTAAAACAGCGACCACAAGCGTTTCAGGAAACGGTGCACCCCGTCGATTCCGTTGGTATCCCAGGGTTTCGATTGCTCGAGCGGGCCGAGGAACATTTCGTACAGCCGCAGGGTATCGGCTCCGTAGCGCTCTACAATATCGTCGGGATTCACCACGTTGAACATCGATTTCGACATCTTTTCCACCGCCCAGCCGCAGATGTATTTCCCGTCTTCCAGAATAAATTCGGCCGTTTTGTATTCGGGATTCCAGTTGCGGAATTTCTCGGTGTCGAGCTGGTCGTTGTGTACGATATTCACATCAACGTGAATAGCTGTGGTTTCGTACCGATCCTTCAGGTTGAACGAAACAAAGGTGTTCGTGTCTTTTATACGGTACACGAAATTGCTTCGACCCTGAATCATCCCCTGATTGATGAGTTTACGGAAGGGCTCGTCTTCACAAACCAGGCCCAGATCGAACAGGAATTTGTTCCAGAAGCGGCTGTAGATGAGGTGCCCGGTAGCATGCTCGGTACCGCCGATGTATAAATCCACACTTCTCCAGTATTCATTGGCTTCCTTGCTTACCAGCGCCTGGTCGTTCGATGGATCCATGTACCGCAGGTAATAGGCCGACGAGCCGGCGAATCCGGGCATGGTCGACAATTCGAGCTGATAGCCTTCGCCGGTTGTCCAGTTTTCGGCACGGCCCAGCGGCGGCTCACCTTTTTCGGTAGGCAGGTATTTGTCCACTTCGGGCAGTACCAGCGGCAAACGGCTTTCGTCGAGCATATAGGGCAATCCTTCTTTATAGTACACGGGGAAAGGTTCGCCCCAGTAGCGCTGGCGGCTGAAAATAGCATCGCGAAGACGGAAATTCACTTTCACATTACCAATTCCTTGTTCAGCAATGTATTCTTTGGTCTTTTGAATGGCTTCTTTAACGGTGAGGCCGTTCAGGAAGCCAGAGTTCATCAGGATACCTTCTTTGGCATCAAAACTTTCTTCCGAAACGTCGCAACCTTCGATCAAGGGGATAATGGGGAGGTTGAAGTGGCGGGCGAATGCATAGTCGCGGCTGTCGTGGGCCGGTACCGCCATGATGGCGCCGGTACCGTAACCAGCCAGCACATAATCGGCAATCCACACCGGGATTTCGGTACCGCTCACCGGGTTGAGGGCATAGCTCCCCGAGAACACTCCGGTTACGCGGCGGTCGGCCTGGCGTTCGCGCTCGGTTCGTTTTTTAGTCCAGTCGAGGTAGGCTTCCACCGCCTGTGCCTGCTCGGGAGTGGTACAGGTGTTTACCAGCTCGCTTTCGGGGGCCAGCACCATGAAAGTAACCCCGTAAATAGTATCGGCCCGGGTGGTGAAAATATCGATGTCGATATCGGTACCTTTCAGCCTGAATTTCATTTCAGCCCCTTCGCTTCGTCCGATCCAGTTTTTTTGAGTTTCTTTGAGCGACTCGGTCCATTCGATGGTGTCGAGTCCCTGGAGCAGGCGATTGGCATAGGCCGAAACACGCAAACTCCACTGCCGCATCACTTTTTGCTCCACCGGATGTCCGCCACGAATCGAGAGGCCTTCGCTTACCTCGTCGTTGGCCAGCACAGTGCCTAAAGCCGGACACCAGTTCACCTTTAAATCGGCCAGGTAGGCAATACGGTAATTCAGCAGAATCTCCTGCTGCTCCTTTTCCGATTTGGCTTTCCATTCGTCGGCGGTGAAGCTCAGTTCCTCCGAGCCATGAGCGTGAACCCCCTCTGTACCCGCGGTCTCGAATTGGAGAACCAGCTCGTCCACCGGCCGAGCCTTTTGCAGCCGGGTGTCGAAATAATGATTGAACATCCGGATGAAAGCCCATTGCGTCCATTTATAGTAATCGGGTTCGCAGGTGCGGATTTCGCGGTCCCAGTCGTAGCAGAAACCGATTTTGTCGAGTTGCTCGCGGTAGCGTGCAATATTGCGGGCGGTGGTTACGGCCGGATGCTGTCCGGTTTGAATGGCGTATTGCTCGGCCGGAAGCCCGAACGCATCGTAACCCATGGGGTGAAGCACGTTGAAACCCTGTTGTCGCTTAAAACGGCTGTAGATATCGGAGGCGATATAGCCCAGCGGATGCCCGACGTGCAGCCCGGCTCCCGAAGGATATGGAAACATGTCCAGTACGTAATATTTCGGTTTACCGGGATTGATTTCGGTTTTATACGTCTTGTTGTCGCGCCAGTAATTCTGCCATTTTTGCTCTATCGCTCTGAAATTGTACTCCATAAATTTAGCTTAAATAAATAAACGTGCAAAATTAATTAAAATATTTGATTATTTTTGCCGGACTAATCTAATTTCAGGCTAAATGGCATCGAATAAAAGCACGATACAGTTTCATGTGCCCGAACCTACTTTACGCCGCCTGCCCTGGTACCTGGCCTTCGCAAAATTGGTGTTGAAGAAGGGAGAGTTACATCTTTCATCGACTCAGATTTCCAAAAACATCGCGGTAGATGCCTCGATTGTGGCTAAGGACCTTTCATATGTAAACATCTCGGGCCGCACAAGGGTAGGGTACGATGTGAAGCAGCTGGTCGACGTTCTGGAAGAATTTCTGGGATTCACCAATTTTCATAAGGCATTTCTATTTGGAGTGGGAAGTCTGGGGGGCGCGTTAATGCACGACAACGGTCTCGAACAGTTTGGTTTGCAGATCGTGGCCGGTTTCGACGTGAAGTACCAGCTGGCAGGCACCTCCATCAATCATATTCCTATTCATCATATCGAACGGTTTGAAGAACTCCAGCACCAGACAGGCGTGCATATCGGGGTGCTCACCGTGCCGGTCGAAAAGGCGCAGGAAGTGTCGGAACTGATGGTGGAAGGCGGGATTAAAGCCATCTGGAATTTTACTCCCTACCGTATTGTGGTTCCCGAAAATATTATCGTTCAAAACACGTCCATCTATGCTCACCTGGCTGTGATGTTCAACCGCCTTAATGCGTTGAAGGAACTGAACCAGGAATCAAGAACCAGGAATCAAGAGTCAAGTTTATGAAAATCATCGCCATAGGTCAGAATTATACCGAGCACAACAAAGAGCTCAACAGTAAGCATCCTACCGAGCCGGTCGTGTTTATGAAGCCCGATTCGGCCCTGCTGAAAAACAACAAACCTTTTTATCTTCCCGATTTTTCAGGAGATCTTCATTACGAGACGGAACTGATTATAAAGATCAACCGCCTGGGTAAGAATATTTCGCCGCAGTTTGCCCACCGTTATTTTGCCGAAATAGGGCTGGGGGTCGATTTTACCGCCCGCGACCTGCAGCGCAAGCTGAAGAACGACGGACATCCCTGGGAAATTGCCAAGGCCTTCGATAATTCGGCGGTGATCGGCGGTTTTCTGCCGGTGAGTGAGTTGGGCGATATCCACCGGATCGAATTCCGGCTCGATTTGAATGGTGTCACCGTTCAACAGGGGAACTCGAAAGATATGATTTTTCCTGTCGAAGAATTGATAGCGCATGTAAGTAAGTTTTTTACACTTAAAATCGGCGATCTACTGTTCACCGGAACCCCGGCAGGTGTAGGGCCGGTAAAAGTGGGCGACCGGCTCGAAGGCTACATTTTCGATACGAAAATGTTTGATTTCAAAATTAAATAATGTTATCATAACCTAAGTGTAACAACAAAAGAGCGAAAGTCCCGTTTTTAGGTTTGTATATCAAACGCTTTTCCCGGATGAAGAAAATATTGCTACGTATTCTTGTTTTATGTATTCTGGTGGCAGGGTCGGCCTATGCACGGCTTGAAGCCGGTATTCACAGTTATGTTCCGGAATCGGTGCTGTCGAAAGGTAAGTTTGTGAAAATCAGGGTGAAAAACTCGGGGGTTTACCGCTTAACGTATGAAGACCTTACGGCTATGGGCATCACTCCGGCCAATGTTCGTATTTTCGGGTATGGTGGCGCCTTGTTGCCTCAGAGTTTTATGGCGCCCAAGTACGACGATCTGCCCGAGATCGCCATTCACATGGAAAAGGGCTCCGACGGCGTATTTAATGCCGGCGATTATATCCTGTTTTATGCGCAGGGCACGGTGCTCTGGAATTACGATTCCAGCCGTGGTATTTATACCCATCAACCGCATTATTATTCCAACTACGGACACTATTTTGTAACGTCGGATGCCGGGACCGGCCGGTTGCTGGCTACTAAAACCGAAGATCCGGTCGATCCTCAACAGGTGAACACCATCACTACCTTTGTCGATTTCGGAGTGTACGAAAAGGACCTTCAGTCGCTCACCAATTCGGGCAAAGAGTTTTACGGCGAAACGTTTTCCGAAATGCTGAGTCTCAATATCGGCTTCAATTTCCCTAATGTCGTTCAGGGTACCGCAACCGTTGCCGCTCGTTTGGATGTGGCTGCCAATTCGGCCGAAATTCCGTCCGATTTCCGGTTAACGTTGGCAGGCGGGCAGGAAAAACGCTTGCAGGTGTCGGCCAAAAGTAAAAACGATAATTATGAAAAAGGGCGCGATGCCAATGCGACCTTCCTGTTCGATCCGGCTTCCGATCAGCTCGATTTTAAATTAAGTTACACCAAAACGGTACCAACGGGGAAAGGGTATCTTAACTACCTTTCGGTGAATGCCCGCCGGCAGCTTAAGTTCACATCGGGCAGCATGCGCTTCCAGAATACCGACTTCCTCGGGTCCGACACGTTCAACCGTTACCGCTTGTCGAATGCCGGCGCCAATGTGCAGATCTGGGATATCACCAACCCGGTGAACACCCAGCGAATGAGTACCGTGCGCGAAGGCAATGAATTGATTTTTACCGCTTCGGCAAAAACCCTCAGTTCGTATATGGCGGTCGACCTGTCGGCTGCATCGTCGTTTCCCAGGCCCGAAACGGTAGGGGTGGTGCCCAATCAAAATCTCCACGCCTTGCAAGCCGTCGATATGCTCATTATCACCCATCCCGATTTTATTCAGCAAGCCCGCCGGCTGGCCGATGCACACAACGAACGGGGCGAGATCAAAGTAGATGTAGTAACCACCGAACAGGTGTACAACGAATTTTCGTCGGGCAATCCCGATGCAACAGCCTATCGTTGGGTGATGAAAATGCTGTACGACAGGGCTATCGAAAAGCAGGATCCGTCGCTTCAACCTAAAAGTGTATTATTGTTCGGACGAGGTTCGTTCGACAACCGTAAAATTTTACCTTCGTCGAACCGGGGCTTTGTATTGACCTATCAAACCGAGCATTCCTTGTCGGAAACATTATCGTACGTGAGCGACGATTATTTTACTTTTCTCGAAGATCATGAAGGTACCCGTGTCGACTCCCATTCGATGGATATAGCCGTAGGCCGTTTCCCGGTCACCACGGTACAGGAAGCGTCGGATGTGGTGAATAAAACCATTTCGTACATGCAGAATCTGCAGAAAGGCATGTGGAAGAATCAACTCTGTTACCTGGCCGACGACGGCGACGGTGCCTTGCATATGAAAGATGCCGATACGGTTGCGGTGACGGTGGCCCGCAATCATCCTTCGTATCAGATTACGAAGATTTACCTCGATGCGTATCAGCAGATGGTCAATGCAAGCGGCGAGACTTATCCGCTGGCACGTACGCAATTTCATAACCTGTTGCGCAATGGCATGTTGTTTCTGAATTATGTGGGTCATGCCGGCGCTTCGGGTTGGACCAACGAGCAAATTCTTTCAACTGCCGATGTGAAAGCATTGTCGAATAAGAACCTGCCCCTTTGGGTAGGAGCGACCTGCGACTTTTTACAGTTCGACAATATCTCGGTATCGGCGGGCGAACAGGTGCTGCTGAATCCTGTCGGGGGTGGAATAGGTATCATTTCGGCCGCCCGTCCGGTGTATGCTTCGCAGAACAAGCATATTAACAAGAAGATTAACGAATTTCTGTTTTACAAGGAAAACGGGAAACATTTACGGGTAGGAGAGGTGTTGCGGAGGGCCAAAAACAGTTTAGGTACCGAAATCAACAAACTGTCCTATATTTTGGTGGGCGATCCGTCGTTGCGACTCAATTACCCCGACGAATACCAGGTGGTGGCTCAACAGCTGAATGGAAAAGTGATTTCGGGGAATGATACCCTTCGTGCTTTGTCGGTGGCAACTATTAAAGGAGCGATCACCAATGCGCAGGGAACTGTCGTGCCGGGTTTCAACGGAAAGATTTATGCCGACGTTTTTGACAAGGTGCAGCGTATCGAGACCCTGAACAACGATAAGAACGGCGGTTTTGTGTATCGCGATCGTCCCAATAAATTGTTTTCAGGTGTAACCGAGGTTACCAACGGACAGTTTGAGATAACCTTTGTAATTCCACGTGATATCAAGTACAATTATGGTACAGGCCGTGTGAATTTCTACGCCGAAGATGCGACGGTGGGTTCGGAGGCGCAGGGTATGCTCGAGAATTTTTATATCGGAGGTTCCGATGAGGCTGTTTCGTACGAAACCGATGGCCCGGAAATTAAAATGTACCTGAATATGCTTGATTTCCAGTCGGGCGACCAAACCAATGAAACGCCCTTGTTTATTGCCGATATCAGCGATGAAACAGGAATCAACCAGGTAGGAAGTGGAATCGGGCACGATATGACCCTGATAATCGACGACGATCCGGGGATGATTTATAGCCTGAACGATCATTTTACAGCCGAAATGAACGATTACAAGCGTGGACAGGTACGGTTTAAACTGCCCGAACTCAAATCGGGTAAACATACTCTTTCGTTCCGGGTATGGGATGTGTTGAACAACTCGACTACACAAACCATCGATTTTGAAGTAGTAAGAGGACTTCAGCCTACCATTTTCAGGATTTACAACTATCCGAATCCGGTCACTACCTCGACCCGTTTCGTGATTGAACACGATAGGCCCGAATCGGTGATTGCAGCCCGGGTGGATGTGTTTGATGTTGCGGGACGCCGCGTATGGACTTTCACACAATCGACCCTGGACGAGATCCAATGGGATGTGAAAGATGATTTTGCACGTCAGTTACCCCCAGGTGTTTATCTGTACCGGATCAGTATCGAAGATGCGAAAGGCAGCGTGAAATCGAAATTAAATAAGTTTATTTTGACCCGCTAAGGCGTACGATACAATAAACCCGAAAAAATCCGTTTAAGTTATTCCGATTATGATGTATTTTTGTATGAAATTTAAAACTGAAAATAGCAACCTAATGAAAAAATGTTTTTTAGTACTTGTTTTGATTGCAGCTATTCCCGCATTGAATAGGGCTCAGGAAGTTGAGAATCATCCGGTGACGATTGGAGTTCAATCGCTTACCATATCGCCCGAGGCTCGTGGATCGGCTATGGGCGACCTGGGTGCGGCCACTTCTCCCGATGTCAATTCTCAATTCTGGAATCCGGCCAAGTATGTATTTACCGAAAGCAATGCAGGACTCTCCTTTTCGTTTACTCCCTGGTTACGCCGGTTGGTTGATGACATCAACCTTACCTACCTTACCGGTTACTATAAATTCAGCGACCGTAGCGCCATCAGCTCTTCGTTGCGTTATTTCTCGCTGGGTGAAATTAAAATGACCAACTGGCAGGGGCAGGATGAGGCATCGGCATTCCCCAACGAATATGCATTTGATGCGGCCTATTCGCAGAAACTGTCGGATTATTTTTCGATGGCCACGGCATTACGGTTTATTTATTCCGATTTGAGCAACGGACGCAACACCACCGGCGGTAGCGAGACCTATGCAGGTGTGGCGGTAGCTGCCGATGTGGCCTTATTCTATCAGCGTCCGCTTCAGCTGGCTACCGGCGATGCAAGGCTGGGCCTGGGATTGAACATCTCCAATATCGGTTCTAAAATCAGCTACGATGCAGGCGCTTCCAGCAGTTTTATTCCGGCCAATCTTCGTTTGGGAGGTTCGTTCGATTATCCGATCGACGATTTTCAGCGCATATCGTTCAGTGCCGATGTGAACAAACTGATGGCGCCTACAACCGATTATTCGAAAACAGCCGAGAATATCGATTATTACAACGATATGACTTCGCTGCAGGGGATTATTTCTTCTTTTAACGATGCGCCCGGCGGCCTGGCCGAGGAATTGCGCGAAATTTACTGGTCGGTAGGTGCCGAATACCTCTACAACAACCAGTTTGCTGTGCGCGCAGGGTACTACCACGAAGATAAGTACAAGGGAAACCGTAAGTATTTTACCGCCGGTGCCGGATTCAAACTGAATGTATTTCAACTCGATGCCGCCTATGTGGTATCGGTATCACAAACCAATCCGCTCGACGGAACATTGCGTTTTTCGTTGTCGTTCGACTTATTCGGACTCCAAAATCTGATGCGATAACCACTATGGAACTTACTATTCGTACCGGCTTTGGCTACGATGTACATCGATATGCCGAAGGACGTGAATTATGGCTTGGGGGGATCAGGATTGATCACCCCATCGGCTTATTAGGGCATTCGGATGCCGATGTGTTGATTCATGCCTTGTGCGACGCCCTGCTGGGAGCCGCCAATTTGCGCGATATCGGGTATCATTTTCCCGATACGGCGGGAGAATACAAAGATATCGACAGTAAGCTGTTGCTGGCCCGCACGATGCAGTTGCTCGACGAAAAAGGCTATAGCTTTGGCAATGCCGATTGCACCATCTGCGCCGAACAGCCCAAAATAAACCCCCATATTCCGGCCATGCAGCAGAAACTGGCCGAAGTGATGCAGACCGATCCCGACCGGATCTCCATTAAAGCTACTACTTCAGAAAAGATGGGCTTTGTGGGCCGAATGGAAGGGATGAGCGCTTATGCTTCGGTGTTAATTTGTAAAAAAGGATAATATTGGACATCCCGGCTGCTTGATTTGTACGTTTTGCTACCTCATTAATAAGGATTGAATAGTATATTTGCGGTACTATTTACCTTATATGAATTGTTTAGATGCTAGTAAAATGTTATGGTGCTGCCGTACAAGGTATAGGCGCACGGGTGGTCACCATCGAAGTGAATATCAGTCCGGGAATACGCTTTCTGATCGTGGGGCTCCCCGACAATGCGGTAAGGGAAAGTCACGAACGGATTTCATCGTCGCTGGCCTGTTACGGTAAGAAGATTCCGCGGATGCAGGTGGTGATCAATATGGCGCCTGCCGATATCCGGAAGGAAGGGTCGGCTTACGATTTACCCTTAGCCATCGGCATTTTAGCAGCATCGGGGCAGGTCAGGGCCGCGTTGTGCGACGATTACCTGATCATGGGCGAGTTGTCGCTGGACGGAGTTTTAAAGCCTATCCGGGGAGTGCTGCCCATTGCCTTGAAGGCTCGCGAGGAGGGTTTCAGGGGGATGGTTGTGCCGCGTGCCAATGCACAGGAAGCGGCTGTGGTAGAGGGGCTGGAGGTGTACGGGATGCTTACGGTGGAGGAGGTGATCCGCTTCTTTAACGGGCATTCGGACCAGGTTCCGGTAACGATTGATAAGGACCGGTTGCTTCGGTCCGGGGACCGGCTCTACGGAATGGATTTTTCGGAAGTGAAAGGACAGGAAAGTGTGAAACGGGCGCTTGAAATTGCCGCGGCCGGATCGCACAACATTATATTGATAGGGCCTCCGGGCGCAGGGAAATCGATGCTGGCGCGCAGGATACCTACTATTATGCCGCCGTTGACGGTGCAGGAGGCCATAGAAACGACTAAGATTCATTCGGTAGCCGGGGTTATTGAATCGAATATGGCGCTGGTGATGCAGCGGCCCTTCCGGAGTCCGCATCATACCATATCCGATATCGCCCTCGTAGGAGGCGGGAATTCGCCTCAGCCTGGCGAAATATCGCTGGCTCACAATGGTGTGTTGTTTCTCGACGAACTGCCCGAATTTAAGCGTTCGGTGCTGGAGGTGATGCGTCAACCGCTTGAAGAACGGAAAATTCAGATAGCGAGGGCAAAGTACAGCCTGGAGTATCCGGCTTCGTTTATGCTGGTAGCCTCGATGAACCCTTGCCCGTGTGGTTTTTATAACCATCCCGATAAGGAATGTGTGTGTGCTCCGGGAGCGGTGCATAAGTATTTGAACCGGCTTTCGGGGCCTTTACTCGACCGGATCGATATTCATATCGAAATAGTTCCGGTACCCTTTGAAAAACTGGCCGAGCAACGCGATGCGGAATCCAGTGAGGCGATACGGCAACGGGTTGTGAAAGCCAGGGAGGTACAGGAACAACGGTTTAGGGCATTCGAAGGGGTGTATTGCAACTCGCAGATGTCGTCGCGTCAGCTCCGGATGTTTGCAACGCCCGATAAGCAGGGTGCGGAGTTGCTCAAAACGGCCATGCGCCGGCTCAATTTATCGGCCCGGGCCTACGACAGGATATTAAAAGTGGCGTTGACCATAGCCGATTTAGACGGATCGTCCCGTATATTGACGCATCATCTGGCCGAAGCCATCAATTACAGAAATCTCGACCGAGAAGGTTGGGCGGGGTGAAAAATCAATGGATAGTTATTTATAAAATTGGGTGGATGAAGTATTTTATTATTGCAGGTGAAGCTTCGGGCGATATGCATGGTGCGGGCCTTATTCGTGCGATACGCCAACGGGATGCTGCGGCAGTTGTCGAATGTTTCGGAGGCGATGCCATGCAGCATGCCGGCGGCCGGCTGGTGCGTCATTACCGGGAGATGGCCTTCATGGGCTTTTTCAATGTTGTGCTGAACGCCCATAAAGTAATTGCCAATTTCAGGATTGCTAAAAAAGCGCTCAGGAACTTCATGCCCGATGTGGTGATATTAATCGACTATCCCGGGTTTAATATGAAAATGTCGACTTATGTGGTCGGGCAACTGGGGATTCCGGTTTATTATTATATCGCTCCAAAGATTTGGGCCTGGAAAACCTATCGGGTCAGGCAACTGAAGCGGGAGATGAGCGGCATCCTCACCATATTTCCTTTCGAAACAGCGTTTTATGCCCGCTATGGGGTTACTGTTCAGTATGTAGGGAATCCTACGGTAGATACAATTGCTTCGTATATCGACAGCGATCCGATGACCGGGAGTGAATTCAGACAGTTCGCGGCCTTGGGCGAAGCTGATTATATCGCGTTATTGCCGGGCAGTCGCCGGCAGGAAATCGCGTCGTGTTTGCCCGAAATGATTAGAGCTGCCGAAAAGCTGAACCTGCCTTTCCTGATTGCCGGAGCTCCGGGAATCGATGCCTCTTTTTATGAGGCGTGCGGAGCCGATGCTTCGCGGGTCATTGCCGGGCATACCTACCGGATGATCCGTTATGCAGCCGTAGCTGTGGTCAATTCGGGTACTGCTACCCTCGAAACGGCTCTGCTCAACACCCCGCAGGTAGTGGTATACCACGTCAAAGGAGGACGGCTGACGTACTGGTTGAAAAACAGAATACTTAAAATCCCGTATATCTCCCTGGTGAATATTTTATTGCAAAAAGAAGTGGTGACCGAATTGGTGGCCCATCTGATGACGGCCGGGAAGATCGAATCGGAAGTCGACCGTATTCTCCGCGATAAGGAGGTGAAAGAGAAGATGCTTTCGTCGTACAGCGAGTTGAAAAGGCAATTGGGCGCTCCGGGAACAGCCGGGAGAGCGGCCGACTACCTGCTGAATAAGCTGAAAAAGTAACGGTCATGCGCAGTATTGTACTCATTCTGGCGATACTGATTGCCGTACACGCGAAAGCAGCTGACCGGGAACAGATGCCGGCCTGGATGAAAAAAATGTCGTTCGAGGCCGGTCCTGCCTATATTCAATACCCCTTTTCGCCGGCTCAGCTCAATCCGGGCTTCATTGCCCGGGAAATCGTGGTGCCGAATATTGCATTTAAAATGGGGTTGGCTTACCAGGTCAATGCATATTTATCGGCTAAAATGTCGTACCTGATGCCTTCGGCCTGGGTTAGCTATACGGTCGAAGCCGGTGAAACGGCATCAGCCACCGATCGGGCAGTTTCGCAAAACGGTACGCTGACCCGCCCCGTATGGATGAACTATGCCGGATTTACCCTGAACGGCCATCTCCGGCTTAGCAATAAAATGGAAGCTGTGGCCGAAGCCGGTGCCGCCCTGGTTACCCGCAAGGGGTTTGCTACCGAATCGAACCTGCAGGTTATCGATCATGCAACCTACTTTGCGCCTTTGGTGGGCGCCGGTATTCATTACAGGCTCCACGATTCGTGGTCGGTTGTAGCTTCGGGCGGCTTGATTCCCGCTTCGGTCGGGCATAATCAGCCGCGTACCACCTACGCTTCGCTGGGCATTCGCTTTAAACCACCCGTCGCACCAACTGCTCCGGGGCAAAAACCGGCCGCGATGATTCATCCGCGCCAATGGCTGCAGGTTGGTTATACATCCAATGGTTTGGGATATGGCGTCAACAGTTTTATATCCGGCATGGGAATATTCTGGGGCGGCAGGCTCGAAGTGGAAGAGGGTGTTCAGCTGCAATATCAACGCAACATTTACCATACTCCCCGGTGGTTTGCCATCGACTGGGGAATACATGCAGCCCGCTGGCAGCCGGTGCCGCTCATGGCCGGCGGACAGGAAATACAAGAAACCTTTTACACCTTTTCGGTTTATCCGGTGTTTCGTCTCAATTTTCTGCAAACGGCGCAAGCCGACTTGTATTTTTTCTACACTGTGGCCGGTCCCAGCTTTATCTCCCGATCTACCCTTCACAACATCGATCTGGGCCGGCAATTCATATTCACCGACACCATGGGTTTCGGCGCATTTGCAGGGAAGAACCGCCGGTTGGCGCTCGAGCTGCGCATAGGACACTACTCGAATGGCAATATGTTTCCGTCCAATCCGGGGGTGAAAGTTCCGCTGACCTTGCTGGTGGGAACCACGTTCTGATCCGTAATGGAAAACAGGCGTCAGAATATCCCGGCCAGGGCAATGCTGTTGAACTTCGAAGCGGCCGTATCGCTGCGCGATGTCATCACAACCGGTTTGTCGGTACCAAACAAAATGCCACCCATTTCGGCTCCTGCAAAAGTAATCACCGTTTTATAAAACACATTGGCAGCCTCAAATCCGGGGAAAATAACCACATCGGCATCACCCTGAATGGGGGTGTTTACCTGTTTAATGGAACCCAGTTCCGGATTCAGTGCCAGAAATATATCCAATGGTCCGTCCACGATGGCATCACCAAAAACACCCTTGCGCGCTTCCTGGATAATATGCAGATAATCGTCCATGAAATTCAATTTCGGATTAGGTTTCTCCGTTCCATGCAACAAGGCAATTTTCGGCCGGGCAATCCCGAAATTTCCGGTCATACGAACGGCGTATTCGATCATGGCGGTACGTTGTCGTAAATTGGGAGCCGGGATCACCGCCGGATCGCTCATGAACAGCAATTTAGGATAGGAGGGGATTTCCATGGCGGCAATAAATGTCACCACATTGCCATAAGGCACCAATCCGTGTTCTTTGCTGAGAATGGCTTTCAGCAACACATCCGTGTTCACCAGGCCCTTCATGAGAATGTCGCCATCGCCTGCTTTGACCATGGCGACGGCACGTTCGGAAGCTGCTTTAAGATCCTTACATTCAATAAATTCAAGCATGGGATGTGCTTCGATGAAGGCCATGTCGTAATGCTTGCTGTCGCCCAGCATCGTTGCATGCACCAGACCGGCGTCGACCGCACGGAGGACGGCTTCGAAAGTCTGCACGTCGGAAGGGTTAACAACGACCAGATGTTTACGTTCGTTCGTATTCTGCAAGTGCTTTGTCAGCTCTGAAAATGATGTGATTGGATGCATAGCGGCTCGTTTGTGAAATTTTACAAATATAGCATTTTTTATCCTGACAGAATGAATTTTCTTTGTATCTTTGAGCAATTTTTTTGAGTAATCATTCAGTTGCAGTGCGGAATTCGGCTTCTTGCAACCACGGTTTTTTATTAATTGAATAAAATGAACAAATTCCGATTATTAAACAATCTCTTTGGCTGGATTGCGTTTGCAATAGCCGCAGCTACCTATCTGACCACCATGGAGCCAACAGCCAGTTTCTGGGACTGTGGTGAGTTTATCGCATCAGCTTACAAACTCGACGTAGGACACCCGCCCGGAGCTCCTTTCTTTATGCTCACCGGACGGTTTTTCTCCCTTTTCGCATCCGATCCCACGCAGGTAGCGCTCATGGTGAATGCTCTTTCGGCACTGGCCAGCGCCTTTACCATCTTGTTCCTTTTCTGGACCATCACCCACCTGGCCCGCAAAATCCTGATTCGTAGCGAAGAAGATTTTACCCTGGCCCGTCTCATCGGAATCATCGGCGCCGGTATGGTCGGTGCGTTGGCTTACACTTTCTCCGATACGTTCTGGTTCTCGGCCGTCGAAGGCGAGGTATACGCCTATTCGTCGTTGTTCACAGCCGTGGTGTTCTGGGCCATTTTAAAATGGGAGGACGTGGCCGATCAGCCCGGATCCGACCGTTGGCTCATCTTTATCGCCTACCTGATGGGGATTTCCATCGGGGTTCACTTGCTCAACCTGCTGGCTATCCCGGCCATCGTGCTGGTGTATTACTTCCGTACTTATTCCAAAGTAACTACCTGGGGGGTTGTAAGAGCGATGCTGGTTTCGGTGGTGATCCTCGGTACCGTGCTCTATGGGATCATCCCGGGATTTGTAGAAGTGGCCAGCCGTTTCGAACTGTTGTTTGTAAATACCTTCGGTATGAGCTTCAATACCGGGTTGCTGGTGTATATTGCACTTACCATAGCAATACTGGCCTGGGCTATTGTGGAATCCACCACCCGTAAAAGCTACCTCCGCATTATAATCTCGTTCGTGGCAGCCCTGGCGATCACAGGTATTCCGTTCTTCGGCAGTCATTTCCTGCTGGGAATCGTACTGCTGGGCGGGCTCGCTTATCTGCTGGTCAAATTCAAATCGAAAGTGGACGTGCGCTGGCTGAATACGGCCGTGTTGATGATTACCGTTATCCTGATCGGTTATTCGTCCTACACGGTTATCGTGATCCGTTCGGCGGCCAATCCTCCCATGGATCAGAATTCTCCCGATAATGTGTTTGCGCTTAAATATTACCTCAACCGCGAGCAATATGGCGACCGTCCGCTGTTTTACGGACAGGCCTACAACGCGCCGGTGAAACTGCGCATCGAAGGTAATACCTGTATCCCGATTTATGAAACCGGCGATCCGCAATATTCTCCGATGCCTAAAACGTCGCCCGACCAGAAGGATAGTTATATTGTGACGGGGCATAAAATGGATTATGTGATGGACGACCGTTTTATGATGTTGTTCCCCCGTATGTACAGCTCGCAGGCCCACCACGTAAATGCTTATAAGATCTGGGGCGATGTGAAGGGCAAACGGGTTCGTTTCGATTATTGCGGTCAGCAACGCACCGAATATGTTCCTACTTTCACCGAAAACCTGCGTTTCTTTTTCAATTATCAGTTGAATTTCATGTATTTCCGTTATTTCATGTGGAACTTCAGCGGAAGACAGAACGATATTCAGGGACATGGCGAGGTGGAACATGGTAACTGGATTACCGGAATCGATTTCATCGACAAAAAACTGGTGGGCGACCAAACCAATCTGCCCCAGGAACTAAAGGACAATAAAGGAAGGAATAAATATTACATGTTACCGCTCCTGCTGGGGATTATCGGTATCTTATTCCTCGTTTACAATGGCAAGGAAGGCAAACATACTTTCTGGATTACCATGCTGCTGTTCTTCCTTACCGGTATTGCCATCGTTATGTACCTGAATCAGACTCCTTACCAGCCCCGAGAGCGCGATTATGCCTATGCGGGTTCGTTCTACGCCTTCAGTATCTGGATCGGGCTGGGAGTATTGGGAATCATTCAGTTGGTGAAGAAATACCTCCCCGAGACGGTGGTGGCTGCCCTGGCGAGTGTGCTTTCGTTGGGTGTACCGGCGCTGATGGCGGCCGAAAACTGGGACGACCACGATCGCAGCAACCGTTACGCCGCCCGCGATTTTGGATATAATTACCTCGTTTCGACCGATAAAGATGCCATCATATTCTCGAATGGCGACAACGATACTTTCCCGTTGTGGTACAATCAGGAGGTGGAAGGTGTACGTACCGACGTGCGCGTATGTAACCTGAGCTACCTGCAAACCGATTGGTACATCGATCAGATGCGTCGTCAGGCGTACGAGTCGGCGCCGCTTCCCATCTCGTGGACGCCGCAGCAATACATCGTGGGTACCAACGAGGTGGTTTCGGTGCGTGAAATCGACAGCCGGCCGCTCGATGTAAGCACTGCGTTCCGTATACTTCACGATCCTGAAATAAAGGTCGACGGCGAGGGCGTGATTCCTACCAGGCAGCTGTATATTCCGGTCAATAAAGAAGAGGTGCTGAAGTCGGGTCTGGTCGATTCGTCGCGCATCGATTCGATTGCCCCTCAAATGGAGATCACGCTCAACAAAACAAGGATGACCAAAAGTGAACTGATGATTATCGATATGCTGAATACGAACCGGTGGAAGCGTCCGATGTATTTCGCGGTTTCGGTAGGCGACGATTACTACCTGGGTATGAACGACTATTTCGAACTTACGGGTATGGCTTACCAGATCAAACCGGTGAGGAACCAAGGCAAGGGAGCTTCGGTGAATGTTGAAAAGATGTACGACAATATGATGAATAAGTTTAAATGGGGTAATGTTGCGGATCCGAAGGTGTATCTCGACGAAAATACCTCGCGCATGTGTCGTACGCACCGTATGATGTTCGCCCAGCTGGCCGGTGCGTTGGTCAACCAAAAGGATACGGTGCGGGCTGCCAAGGTGCTTGATTTCTCGTTCGAGGTGTTGCCGCCTTCGCAGGTGCGTCACGATATTACTTCGGTAATGATGGCCGAAAGCTATTATGCGCTGGGTAAACACGAGCAGGGAAATGCGATTATCGATTTTGTAGCCAACGATTGTGTGGAATACCTGACCTGGTATTTCGGTCTGAAAGGCGCTCATCGTTCGAGTATCAACCGTCAGATCGGGGAGAAGTTCGGGCTGTTGAACCATGTGCTGAGTATTGCCGATAAAAATGGCCAGAAAGCGCTGGTCGACAAATACATGGCTGCTTACGAGCAATTCAGCCAGCGGGTGCGGTAAGTAATGAAAGCGCAGGTTCCCTCCTGGCTCAGGCCGTTGTTGGGTAAAGGGCTGCTTTGGAGAGTCGATACGTCGTCGAAAGTAATTTATCTGACTTTCGACGACGGACCGGTCCCGGAAGTAACTCCCGAGGTACTTGCGATCCTGGACGAGTACGGGTGGAAAGCTACTTTTTTTTGTGTGGGCGAAAATGTGATGCGTTACCCGGAGCTGTACCGGCGGTTGATCGATAGCGGACATCGCACCGGCAATCATACTTACAATCACCTGCAACGCTTCAAAACGGCACCCGCGGCGTATCTGTCCAACGTATACAAAGCCCGTGAACGGATCGACAGCAACTTGTTTCGTCCGCCGCACGGACAGATTACCCGGAATGTTTCGCGTGTTTTACGGCGCGACTTTACGATTGTAATGTGGGATGTACTTACCTACGATTACGATGCTTCCATGAGGGAAGAAGATATAATGAACCTGCTCGGAAAAGAATTAAGGCCAGGTTCCATCGTGGTGTTTCACGATTCGTTGAAAGCCCGCGACCGTGTTCTGAAAGTATTGCCCAAAGCGTTGGAGTACTGGAAGTTGAACGGATATAGCTATGGCCTGCTTTGATACTAACCTGACTTAAAAATCCTACTCTATGAAAGAATCTGTTTTACAGTATGTATGGCAGCACAAATTGTTTGTGCAACATGGTCTCATTTCCACGGCCGGACAAAAGGTGAAGGTGATTGATGTCGGTAAACTGAATACCGATGGCGGCCCCGATTTTTTTAATGCTAAAGTTCAGATTGGCTCTACCATCTGGGCCGGAAATGTGGAGGTTCATGTGAACGCGTCGGATTGGTACCGTCATGGTCACGATGCCGACGAGGCTTACGATTCGGTGATTCTTCACGTGGTTTACCGTGCCGATCGGGAAGTGCTGGTACAAGGGAAAAGAATGTTGCCGCAGCTGGAGCTTCGGTTTCCCGAACTACTCGAACAGCGGTTCGAGGAACTGGTGTATAGCCGGAAATGGCTGGCTTGTTCCGATCATCTGCACAAGGTGCCATCGGTTCTTTGGACCAGCTGGAAGAATGCCCTGCTGTACGAGCGGCTCATGCATAAGGTAAACGATAGTAAAGGCCTGTTGTTGCAGAGTAATTTTTATTTTGAAGAAGTTTTTTTCAAAGTATTGGCCCGGAGTTTCGGTTTTTCGATCAATGGTCCGGCCTTCGATGCATTGGCAGCTTCGCTTCCCTGGCAGGTGATCATGAAGAACCGTAATTCGCAGCAGCAGCTCGAAGCCTTGCTGATGGGACAGTCGGGATTGCTTTTTAAAGCGTACCGGCATCATCCCGACGATGTGTATTTACAGCAGTTGATCGGCGAGTATCGCCAGCAGCAACGGAAATTCGGACTTATTCCCATTCCGGCTTCGTTGTGGAAATGGCTCCGGCTGCGGCCCGAGAATTTCCCCGAGCTGCGTATCGCCCAGCTGGCCGCTTTGTTGTCATGCAACAGGCATTTGTTCTGCGATTTGATGGAGAATGTAAGGGTGGAGGCCTGGCGCAAGGTATTGGAAAAGAGTGAACTGTCCGAATACTGGCAACACCATTTTCAGGCTGGGAAATATACTTCCAAAAAAGTGCAAAGGCCAGGTTCCGATTCGCTCACCGGATTGATTATTAATGCGGTGATTCCGGTGGCTTTTGCTTATGCCGATTATAAAGGCGATTTTGAATTGAAAGAAACCATTGTTGTGATGATGGAGCAATTGCCTCCTGAAAACAATAGGATAATAAGAAACTGGAACGATACGGGTGTAAAGGTCGAAAGTGCTGCCGATACCCAGGCGCTTATACAGTTGTATCGAAATTATTGTGAACCCAAAAAATGCCTGCGTTGCCGGGTCGGACATGCAGTGCTTACCCTAGGTTAAAGTGAAAGAAAGAATGAAGTGGATTAAATGTATTACCGGCCTGTTGCTGGTGCTGATTATGATTTCGTGTGCCAACCGGGCTGCCGGTCCTACAGGGGGCCCCAAGGATTCGATCCCGCCGGTGGTGCTGCGTTCGGTTCCGGTCAATGGCGCCATCAATTACAAGAAAAAGGAGATCCTGGTCTATTTCGACGAAAATGTGACCCTCGATAAAGTTACCGATAATTTTATAATTTCGCCTCCCCAGCAGGTGCAGCCTGTACTGAAGGCTAATGCCCGCGTGCTTTCGGTGACGCTGGAAGATGAACTGATGGATAGTACTACCTACAGTCTGTTTTTTGGCAATGCGATTGTCGATTTAAACGAGAAAAACCCATTGGAGAATTATCAGTTCGCATTCTCTACAGGCAATGAAATCGACACCTTGCAGGTAGGGGGGCGTTTGTACGACGCCTGGACCCTCGATCCGGTTCAGGGTATTTTTGTCGGGCTTCATAAGCACGATAAAGATTCTGCCTTATATACCGATAAATTTATAAGGGTGACCAAAACCGACGATGAAGGACGGTTTTCGATCCGAAACGTGAAGGCAGGCATCTATTCGGTGTATGCGCTGGGGGATGCAAACCGTGATTTCATGTACCAGCCGGGTGAAGCAGTGTCGTTTTTGGAGTCTGCGGTTGTTCCGGAAGTAAAGGTGCAACAGCGCAACGATACGGTATGGAAAGATTCGGTAACCATCGATACCGTGCGGGTGCGGCGTACGGTGGCCTACAGTCCCGATACGCTTACCCTGCGCCTGTTTAAGGAGGATATTAAGCGACAATACCTGGTGAAATCGGAACGTAAAGAGGCTTATTCGTTCTCCATGTATTTCAACCGGCCCTCCGACTCGCTTCCCCGGCTACGACCGTTGAATTTTGAACCCACCACTCCCTTGTTGCTCCAGAAAAACAGCACGCTCGACAGTCTTACGTGGTGGATTCCCGATTCGGCCGTATACGGACTCGACACGCTCAGCATGACGGTAGAGTACCTTAAAACCGATTCGTTGTTCCGCCTGGTGGAACAGATGGATACTCTTTCGCTGATTTACCGGCGTCCTGTGAATACCAAAAAAGAGGTCAGAAGTACTAAACCCAGCTCCAAGGCGCTGGCAGTGAGTGCTAATCTCAGTTCCTCCTTCGACCTGAACGCGAAGATCAGGTTGCAGTTCGGGATACCGGTGAATAAGGTGGATACCTCAAAAATAACGCTTTCGATGAAAAAGGATTCGCTCACCACGCCGGTACGGTTTACCTGGCAGGCCATCGATTCCATTGGATTACAATTCCAGCTCGATAATAAATGGGAAGAAGGCAAGAGTTACGAGTTGAAAATTGACTCGGCCGCATTTTTCGGATTGTACCACAATACCAATGTGGAGTTTAAAAGCGGATTTAAAACGAAAACAGCCGAGGATTATTCCACCCTGAAGATACTTCTCGAGCCTTTCGATTCGCTGGCGGTTTTACAATTAATCGATTCGAAAGAAACGGTTATCCAGCAACAGCCGGCACAGGCCAAGGGTAACTCGTTTCAATATGTGAAGCCCGGTGATTATTTTGTGAAGCTTTTTGTAGATGCCAACGGCAATGGGAAATGGGATACGGGTGAATTGCTGAACAAAAAGTTCCCCGAGAAAGTACTGTATTTCTCGAAAAAACTAACGCTGAAAGCCAATTGGGAGCTTGAAGAAACCTGGAATGTCGATTCGGGAGGTAATCCCTACGCCAAGCCCGACGATCTGGTGAAAAAAACGAAAAAACAATAAGTGTTTTATTCCTCTCCTGTCGAAGGAGGGGAATTTTTTTTGGAATGGCTGCGCACCCTGGTCTGATTTTTTGCTACAAAATCTTTCCAGCCTCTGTAGGAAGCATCGGAAGTAGGGCGTCCCAACTGCAGGTAATGACAATAAGCTGCAGCCAGGCCATCGGTGGCATCCATCTGTGGAAGCATCTGATCGGCGGGAATCGATAGAAACCGGCGCAGCATGTCGGCTACCTGTTCTTTCGATGCGGCGCCATTACCGGTGATGGCCATCTTAATCTTCAGCGGAGCATATTCGGTAATGGGAAGGTTGCGGTAGAGAGCTGCCGACATAGCTACTCCCTGCGCACGTCCCAGTTTGAGCATCGACTGCACATTCTTTCCGAAAAACGGAGCCTCGATGGCCAGGGCTTCCGGCTTAAACTCGTCGATCAGCGATAGCGTACGGCTGAAAATACGTTGCAGCTTCTGGTAATGATCCTTGTATTTCTTCAGATCCACTACCCCCATGGCAATCAGGCTTACCTTATTTCCTTTTACCGAAATAAGTCCGTAACCCATAATCGTGGTTCCGGGGTCGATGCCCAGTATGATTGTTTCGTCGGACATCGTTAGTGGGAAATAACTTCGAGGGTGGTGGCAAAAAACAACACGTTGCCGTTGAAGCGGCCAGTGCATACCTGCTGAAGCGATGCTCCGCCGGTACTCAGCCAACGGTCGATGGCGTGCAGGTGCTCGGTCCGGAACTGTAAAGCGTACGACAGCCCCTCGTCATCCGAAGGGGTGTGCACCCTGGCCAGCTGCGGACTATTGAAGTGTCCTGTGGCAATAATGGAAGGAATGAAACTGGAGCTGATCCAATCATTCCATTGATTTACAGCGTCACGGGCCACCAGAAAAGTTATATTGAGGATATACATTGCGTTGGTTGAAAAAATATTTATACAAAAGTAGTGATAATTTCCAAAACTTGCTTATCTTTGCACCGCAATTTCAAGATCAATACACGGGGGTTTAGCTCATCTGGCTAGAGCGCGACACTGGCAGTGTCGAGGTGACCGGTTCGAGTCCGGTAATCTCCACAATAAAACAGAGGGTGTATCACAATGTGATTTCACCCTCTGTTTATTCGGATACCTATCCGGGAACAAATCCGAATATTCAATTATCATAGACTTAATTGCTATTTTGAGACAGCCTCTTTTTTATTGTATCAATAACTAAGTCCTTCGCCAAAGTTGAAAAGTGCATACTCCGGCCCTTCTTCGTATCCGGGTACATCGGGACGGTTGTTTTGCACGGCCTCTTCGGTACGGGGTGTGGAGAACGGCATTTTGCCCGACGGATTGAAGGTGCCGCTTATCACATCGATTATCGCTTCGGGAGTAGTTCCGAAGGTTGCCAGCACGGCTTTGATGTTTTTAGTGTTTTCGTTGTAAATTTCGTCAATCACCCAGGGATTGGTGTAATTCATTACCAATACCGCAGGTTTACCGGCGGTCAGGCAGTTGATATAACAGGTGTTGATGCCGTTTTTCGAAAGCGACAGATGAAGGGGTTCTCCTTTGGAGTCGAACAAGGATTTGGCTCCCGGCGCTACCCAGACCAGTACTACTTCGGCCTCACCGGGTGTTTGTACGAACTCGATGACCGGGTGTTGAACGGCCGGAAGATACACCTGCGAAGCCTGTGCTTTTCCTTTTTGCGGGAAATAGGTTTCGAAATATACTTTTGTTTTTTCTTTCAGGGGCAATAGCTTGTCGTGGTTACGCAACAGTACGATCGATTTACGCAAGGCCAGTTCGGCGCGTTCCTGGAAACCCGGGTTTCCCACCGTTTCTTTGGCTTTCTGTACGTCCACATAGGGATTTTCAAACAATCCCAATTCAAATTTTTCTTTCAGAAGCAGGTATACCGATTCGTTTACAGTTTTCATTTTTACAGCTCCGGCGGCAATGGCTTTCAGCAATTCGGTAGGGTCGCCGCTGCCCGAATAAAGGTTGATTCCTGCTTCCTGCGATTTTTTGTAACGCTCGGTCACGTTCAGATCTTCCACTCCCCAGGGCATCATATCGATGGGGCCTGTGTCGGAATTAATAATTCCTTTGAATCCTAATTCTTTCCGGAGCAAGTCCTGCAAAATTCCTTTGTTGTAGGCATAGGCTACTTCTTCGTACTTTGTACCCACCGGCAGGGAGTAATACGGCATGATGGCCGAAACCCCGGCGTCGATGGCTGCTTTGAAGGGTATCAGGTTATCGCGAAGGGTGCGTTCGCTGAGGATGGCGCGTTTTCCCCAGGGGAAATGAGGATCCTGACCGCCTTCGGTGGCTCCGCCGCCCGGAAAATGTTTCACGGTAAGTGCAACCGATCCTTGCGAAAGTTTCTCCCCCTGAAATCCCAACACGATTTCGCGCATGGTTTCGGCGGCCAGTCCCGGATTTTCGCCAAAAGTTCCTTCCACCCGCTGCCAACGCGGTTCGGTAGCCAGGTCGGCCATGTACATGTAGCCTTTGCGTAATCCTACTGCTGTCCATTCCCGGCGGGCAATATCAGCAAATTCGCGTACCAGTTTCGGATCGCGCATAGCTGCCAGTCCGAGTTCGCCCGGCCAGGTGGAAAAAGCGGTTTTACCTACGCTTAAACCGATGGAGGCATCGCGGGTGATGTGGTTCCGGGGATTGGAAGTAACGATGGCCGGGATTCCTAATCCGTCACTCTCACACAGGGCCTGCAGGTGGTTCGACCACTCGGCCAGAATTTCGGGGGCTGTATTTACACGAAGGATGAAATTGCGGAGGTGCAGCTTGGTCACGCCCCTGGTGGTACCGGCTGCGAACAGCTGTGCCACAGGCATGGGTAAACGTGTAAACATGTTCTCCTTCATTACCAGATCGGTTTCGTTGAACCTGCCGGTAACGGGTGCGGTAGTTTTAGGCTTTTCGAACGACCAGTCGTTTTCCAGCCGGGTAGTACTGATGAGCATCATTCCGGCTTTTTGTTCCACACTCATTTTCGAGAGCAGGTCTTTTGCCCGGGTCTCAACAGGCAGACGCCAGTCTTCGTACTTGTCGAGCTTGCCGTTTTTATTCAAATCTTTAAACTGATAGCCCTGAAGGGTAAGGATGGGTGCCGAAGTGGCTTTCAATTCGGGTTGAACCGGCTTTTGAGCGATTGAAAAGGCTGCAAGAGCCAGAAACGCGGTGGTTGTAAGAAGTGTTTTCATACGATAGTTTTTATATTTTTTACGGGAGAGAATTTTTTTAGAATTTTACAGAGGCCTTTAATTCGAAGGTAAGGGGGCGCAGGTAACTGCCGCTCATATACACATTGTTGTACATCGATCCGTCGGTCATAAGTTCCGATCCCGAAATACTTCCCGAGGCGCCGGTCTGATTCAGGAAATTGACAACCAGTGCGCTTAATGTCAGATGCCTGTTTGCGGTGTAATCCACTCCTCCGAAGGTTTCCCAGCGGGGATTAAAGAAGAGGATATTGCTGATGCTGGCATATTGCCGGCTGAAGTAACGGAACGAGGCCCACAGGCGGAGGTTGCCGACAGGACGATAGCTGGGGTCGATTTCGAGCAGGATGCGGGAGATGCCCGTTACCTGTTTGTTGTTGAAATTGTATTCTTTTCCATAGGCCTCAAAGGCGTAATTTTCATACTGTGGGTTCTGGATAGTCGCCAGCAGATGAAGCTCGGCACCTTCGAAGGGCTTTATGACAGCGTCGGTAGTCCAGCCGGCGGTGGCTACATCGTATTTCAGGTGGTACATCGATGTCGCTGCCGGATTGGAAGGATCGACGAGGTTGAAGCGGCTCTGGAAATTGGTTTTCCGGATGTAGGTTACTGCCGATACCAGGCTGATAAGCGGGTGATTGTAATAAACTCCCACACGACCGTAGGGTACGGTTACAGCATCGGTGTAGGGCGAAACAAAACCGGCATAGTCGGACAATTTGGCGCCTTGTTCGCTATACGATGCTTCGGCCAGCAATCCCGCACGGCGGGTCATCCTATAGGTAAGATTGGCGGTGAAAGAGGGCAGGAGCCAGCTTTGACCGAATTCTTGCGGTGTGGCTGTTTCGCCGGTCGCCGGATTTTTTGAACCTGAGTGGAAATCGGCATAACGACGATAAGGCAGGTTCTCGCCGTTCAGGGTGAAGTATTCCAGGCGGGCGCCGGCATACAGGTTGAGTTTGCGGCTGATGTTCCAATCGTCGGTCAGATAAAGGCCGGTGCGGTTTTCGGAGCCGGTATAATATTCGCCGGCGCTGTTGAACGAGGAGTAGGTTGCGCCATTTTTATCCAGTTTACGGGGCGAAGGGGCCATCGCGTGTTGGAAACGGGTGCTGTTGCCCTGGTAGTCGATGGCATTAAACCATTCGTTCATCCCGATACGCAGGTTATGATTGCCCCGCTTGCGGGTGTATTCGGCCATCATCATAGCATCGTGTATTTGTCCGAAATCGATCATCGACATCCGGTTTTGCACGTATCCTTCGTATGGCTGTCCGTTGTCGGAATAGCTGTACCCATCGGCTGTGGTAGCGCGGGTGATGCTCAGTCCCGGGTGAAAAACGATGGCAGCATCGCTGTAGCTGTACTTGGCGCTGAATTTCAGCTTCGATCCGTCGTCGAAGGTGTAATGCCCCAGCAAACCGATTTCATCCGACCGGTTTTGCGCGGCATCCTCCAGTTGTATTGTTTTCAATTCGCCGGTTACGATGTCCCGATAGGTCATGTTTCCATCGATGGCCGAATAGTTGGTGGTTCCGAGTTGAAACCCGGGAAGTTCGGTGATGCTTCCATCGCCGTTGTACCGGAAGGGAGCCGTGTTGGCAGCGGCCATCATCGAGCGCGATACGGCATGTTTATACAGCACGGAAATCTGTCCGCGCTGATTGCCGAAGCGTTTTGTAAGGGCTCCTTTGTAAATGGAGGTGCGGTCGTAGAAATCGGTGAATTGCAGGTCGAACGAGCCGGGATCGAAATTCTGATAAACACTAACATTGTATAACCAGCCCTTGGCAAGCGGACCGGAAAAAGCCAGGTCGAATTGCTGCATGCCAAAATGGTTGAGGCGGTAATTGAGCCGGCCTTCAAAAGTACTGCTCCCCAGTTTGCTGTACGAATTGGTGGCATAGCCTACCCGCCCGGTGGTGGTTTGCACTTCGGAGAGTTTCAACAGGCCGATTTTATCGAGACTGGCATCGGCACGCCAATGGGTGTTGGGGAAGTGAGGCCAGTAATGATAAACTACCGGCAAATCGTTTTCAAGAATAATGACGTCGCTGGGATTTACCACCGGTAAGCCGATGGAGATCTGTCGCGGTCCGCTGTCGTCGGAAGCGTTGAGCATCACGTTTCGGTTGCTTTCTTCGTTTGCGGTTCGTTTCGTGCTCAATGTGTCCGGCCTTTGTGCAACAAGGGAGATCGACATCAGCAGAACTGCTAAAAATGAAAGAGTTGTTTTCATGGGATAAACGGATTGTGAGTTGAACATTGCGTTGAATCGATCTGCCTGAGAGTCAGGTTCTCGAAGTTTTCGGTGCAATGTTACAAACAATCCGTTTGCAGGTCGTCCCGCTCGATAATCGGGACGTCCCATCCGATCGGGACGAACAAGGTTTATGTTTTTTGTTTAAATCCGGTAGGTGTTTCTCCGGTAATTTCCTTAAACACGCGATAAAAAGCCGACTTGGAATTGAATCCGGCTTCGTAGGCCAGGCCCGTAAACGTGAATTGGTTGAACGCCGGATTTTTCAGCAGCTGTTTGAATTCATCCACCCGGTATTCGTTGATTAACTGGTAGAAGTTTTTTCCCAGCTCATCGTTGATGGTTTGCGACAGGTTTTGACGGGTGATATTCAAATCGCGAGCCATGGTTTCGAGATTATAGTCGGGATTCAGGTAGGGTTTTTGGTCGGCCAGGTAGGAGAGGATGGTTTGTCCGTAGGTGACTTTGATTTCTTTGTTTAAGCCTGATTTTTGATATTTTGCACTGTCTTCTTGTCGCTCTTCGGCATTCACCGGCATTGTTTTGAAAATGGCCGGTTGCATCAGTCCGACAATCAGCCACAGGAACGCAAGCATACCCAGGTTGAACTGGTTGAACCAGAAGATGCTGGTTTCGGCATGGGTGCTGAGCCCCGGGATCAGCGGTGCGAAAAACTCGGCAATAATGCTGAGGGCGAACAACACGATCATCACCACCACCCAATCGAGGGTGGTACGCCTCGAGCTGGTGGAAAAATAGTTGCGCAGATTGCGTTTGTGGTTGCGCCAGAGCAGAATAACCAGTGCCAGGTAGGTGAGCACCGAAAGCGATATGAGCGAATAGATAAGCAGGTAGCGAGGAGGCATTCCCAGATGATAGAAACCGGCAGGCGATACCGATTCGGAGATCGAGACCAGCCGGTATACACTCACAAAAACAAAGGGAAGTAAATGGAGCAGGTCGGTTGTTTTGAAACGAAAGTCGATGGTTGTCAGACTCTTTACATAAAAGTAAAAAAGAGGCCCGTTGAGAAACAAAAAGGGCAGGTAACCAATGACGAGATAGGTCGTAAGTCCTTCCGGCAGCAACATTCCCAGAAAATTGAGGCTGTTGATGGCGAACCAACCCGCGAGCAGCCGGTTCGACGGGTGCTTCGGCTGTTTCAGCAAAAACAGTCCGGCGCTGATAAGCGATTGAAAAAGCAGGAGATAGAGCATGGTGAAAAAGAATTACGGGTGGTAAAGATAGAAAAATTGAATGAATTGTGTATCGTGGGTAACTAATGTTTATCTTTGCAACAGAAGTACATGTACATAATTGACACGACTATGGTTAAACAGGATTTAGTAAACGGACGGTGTGGCTGGTGCGGAACCGACCCGCTGTATGTAACCTATCACGACAAGGAATGGGGTCGCTTGGTAACCGACGATGCTACCTTGTTTGAATTTCTGGTGCTCGAAAGCGCCCAGGCCGGACTGAGTTGGATCACCATTCTCCGTAAGCGCGAAGGGTACCGTAAGGCCTTTTGCAATTTCGATGCCCGGCAGGTGGCACAACTGACCGACGAAGATGTGGAGCGGTTGATGCAGTTTGATGACATCGTACGAAACCGTCTCAAGATCAAATCGACCATCACGAATGCCCGGCAATTTCTTGCCATTCAGCAGGAGTTCGGTAGTTTTTACGATTATACGTTATCGTTCCTTCCCGGCAGGAAGCCGATTGTTAATTCGTTTAAGTCCATGAGTGAAGTGCCTGCCTTTTCGGCCGAATCCGATGCAATGAGCAAGGATATGAAAAAGCGGGGATTTAAATTTTTCGGAACCACGATCTGTTATGCCCACCTGCAGGCTACGGGGTTTATCAACGATCATCTGGTGGGGTGTGGATGCAGGTGATTGCAAATCTGAAGTTGTTCGTTGAATTCATTCGTATATGGGAAATTTAAAAGTATACAGCAAGCGGGAAGAAAAAGTCAATTACCTGACCCATGCATTCGGAGTAGTTATAGCAGCAATAGCCACAGTGTTGCTGGTAGTCAGGGCGATAGATGCGGAAAACGGATGGGCTGTTGCTGCTTATTCCATCTTCGGATGTGGCATGATGGTGTGCATGGCGGCGTCGACCCTATATCATTACACGCAGGATCCCGAACGAAAAATAAGGTTGCGATATGTAGATCATGCCAGCATTTACCTGCTCATAGCCTCCAGTTACTCTCCCTTCACCCTGATTCTGATTCGAAACGAAGGCTATTGGGGCTGGGGCTTATTTACCCTGATCTGGCTCATTGCTTTTGTCGGAATAGGATTTAATTTTCGTGAACTCAAAGCCAATAGCCACCTCAAAACTGCTTCGTATGTGCTGATGGGTTTGTTGGCTTTTATCGCGCTAAAACCGATGATAGAAGTGGCAGTGGTCGAGGATGCCCTTGCTTCGCTCTATTGGCTGGGTATCGGTGGTGTGTTTTATATTGTCGGAGCGTTTTTTTATGCCCTTGCCAGGCGTGAATTTATTCATGCCGTGTTTCATCTTTTTGTATTGCTCGGACTCATTTCCCATATCATTGCAGCCTGGTTGATTCCGATCCGCTAGTTGCAATCCATACCGCTCAATGTTTTACTAAATTATCGGGAATGTCGTTTTTTTTCAGGATTTCTAATGGTGTTTTGATTAGCGATTTGCAGTAAATCTTCTCGTAAAAAACCGTTTCTTTTCCCGTTAATGCTCAAATTGTGCTGACTTACCCAGACACTTCCCGGACGATACGCAAAACATATGTCATAAGCCGGAGCCAATTGCCATTTTTCTGTTTTATTCATCAAGAATGCACAGTTTTTGGTGTGATCTTCACAATTTCGGGCAATGACATTAAATATCATTCGCTTTAAAAGTTGACCGCTCTCAAGACACTAAAAAGAGCCATATCTAACTCTGATAATGAGTACTGATAGGGCTCTTTTAGACTAAATGATTATAATTTGTAACTTTCCGGAGTGCTCAGTATAGTTTTGATATACCCGTATTTAACAATTATTTATAATCGTTCGTAATGTTAAATTATTTCACTTCTTCAAAATCTACATCGGTTACATCGCCTTGCTGGTTGCTGCTGCCACCCTGCTGGCCGCCGAAGTCCTGCGGACCGGCCTGCTGGCCACCCTGGGCGTTCTGGGCATTGTACATGTCCTGGCTGGCGGCATGGAAGGCATCGTTCACTTCCTTGGTGGCAGCGTCGATAGCGGCTAGGTCCTGGGCTTTGTGAGCGTCTTTCAGCTTGCCGAGGGCTGCTTCGATCGGCGCTTTTTTGTCGGCGGGAAGTTTATCGCCCAGGTCGGCCAGTTGTTTCTCGGTCTGGAAAATCAGCGAGTCGGCATGGTTGAGTTTGTCGATTTTTTCCTTTTCGCGGGCGTCGGCTTCGGCGTTGGCGGCAGCCTCGTCCTTCATGCGTTTGATTTCGGCTTCGCTCAGTCCCGACGATGCTTCGATGCGGATGCTCTGCTCTTTACCGGTGGCTTTGTCGCGTGCCGAAACGTGCAGGATACCGTTGGCGTCGATGTCGAAGGTTACCTCAATCTGTGGTTCGCCACGGCGGGCCGGCATAATTCCATCGAGGTGGAAACGTCCCAGCGATTTGTTCTGATTGGCCATCGGACGTTCGCCTTGCAATACATGAATTTCAACCGAAGGCTGATTGTCGGCAGCGGTCGAGAAGGTTTCCGATTTCTTCGAAGGAATAGTGGTATTGGCTTCGATGAGCTTGGTCATTACTCCGCCCATGGTTTCGATACCCAGCGAAAGCGGAGTAACGTCGAGCAGCAACACGTCTTTTACATCGCCCGAAAGTACACCTCCCTGAATGGCAGCACCTACGGCTACTACTTCGTCGGGGTTCACCCCTTTCGAAGGAGCTTTTCCGAAGAATTTTTCAACGGCAGCCTGGATGGCGGGGATACGGGTCGAACCACCTACCAGAATTACTTCGTCGATATCGCGGGTGGTCAAACCGGCGTTCTGCAAAGCGGTGCGGCAAGGTTCGATGGTACGCTGAATCAGGTCGTCGATGAGTTGTTCGAACTTGGCGCGGGTCAGCGTGCGGACCAGGTGGCGCGGAATACCATCCACCGGCATGATATACGGCAGGTTGATTTCCGAAGAAGTAGTATTCGAAAGCTCGATTTTTGCTTTTTCGGCTGCTTCTTTCAGGCGTTGCAACGCCATGGGGTCCTTACTCAGGTCGATTCCGCCGTTTTCGTTTTTAAACTCCTGTACCAACCATTCGATAATACGCTGGTCGAAGTCGTCGCCTCCCAGGTGAGTATCTCCATCGGTCGATTTTACTTCAAATACTCCGTCGCCCAGCTCGAGTACCGATACGTCGTGGGTACCGCCACCGCAGTCGAACACAGCAATTTTCATATCCTTGCTGGTTTTGTCCAATCCATAGGCCAGCGCCGCAGCCGTAGGTTCGTTGATGATGCGGCGAACGGTAAGACCGGCAATTTCGCCCGCTTCTTTAGTAGCCTGACGCTGAGCGTCGTTGAAGTAAGCAGGAACGGTGATTACCGCTTCGGTAACTTCCTGTCCGAGGTATTCTTCGGCCGTTTTTTTCATTTTCTGAAGCACGATGGCCGATATTTCCTGCGGCGTATACAGGCGGCCGTCGATATCCACACGAGGAGTATTGTTGTCGCCTTTTACTACTTTGTAAGGTACGCGGGCCACTTCTTTTGACAACCGGTCGAAGGTTTCGCCCATAAAGCGTTTGATCGAGAATACAGTTTTAGTAGGGTTGGTAATGGCCTGACGTTTGGCAGGATCGCCCACCTTGCGTTCGCCACCATCAACGAAACCAATTACCGAAGGGGTGGTGCGTTTACCTTCGCTGTTGGTGATTACGATAGGTTCGTTCCCTTCCATTACAGAAACACACGAGTTGGTGGTTCCTAAGTCAATTCCAATAATTTTTCCCATTTTAGTTGCTATATATGTTTTACATTTTTTTTCGTAGACGTTCGGATTTTGACAAAGCATGTGCCACCGGGTATGTAGCTTGAAAAACTGACATATTTTCAGAAAAACTGACAGCGAAAAGCGACTTTTTATCGTAAATACTGAAAAAAAGTCCCTCGCCGGTCGTTTTAGTCTTACCGTATATTCCCTACGAAAAAGCCCCGTACGCCATCTTCCGATGATGCACAAGGCTTTTCGTCTGGTAATATCTGGTTTCCGGTTACTGTTCTACAAAATGATACAGGAAAATAATGGTTCCTTCGAAAGCCGGTTTTTTGGTGTCCTTGATTTCCAACGTAGCTTGAATTTCGGCTTTTGAAACGCCGCGCAGATTCACAAGGGAGTTGAGTTTACAACGTACACGCACTTCACTGTTCACTTTCACGGCTTGTCCGAACCGCAGTTCCTTGATGCCATAATTAACGGTCAGTTTCGAATTACGCACTTCAACAATTTGTTCCCACAGGTGAGGGAGGATCGATAGATTCAGATAGCCGTGTGCAATGGTCGATCCGAACGGACTCTCCTTTTTACACCGTTCTTCATCGACGTGAATCCACTGATGATCGAGCGTGGCGTCGGCAAATAAATTAATCTGATCTTGGCTTATGGTGATATAATCCGATATTCCAATCTCTTTTCCAAGGTATTGCTCAAATTCGGCGTGACTGTTGATTACAATAGTACTCATATTAGTGATTAGTGATTAGTGAAAAAACGCATAAAACTGCACATTCAATTTATTATTGTGCAAAAGTAGGTAAAATATTTAAAGAAAGCAACACCTGGAGCGATAAAAAAATGATTTGCAGATATAGGGTAATTTTTTTACTTTTGCTAAAAAATGAAAAACGATGGTTTACAAACGGATTTTATTGAAACTGAGTGGTGAGTCGCTGATGGGCCGGCAGAATTATGGCATCGACGAGCAACGCCTGTCGGAGTATGCGCTTCAGATCGCCGAAGTATCCCGGATGGGCGTACAGGTAGCTATTGTGATCGGAGGCGGGAATATATTCCGCGGGTTGAGCGGGGCCACCAAGGGCTTCGACCGGGTATTGGGCGATCAGATGGGGATGCTGGCTACGGTTATCAACAGTTTGGCCTTGAACTCGGCGCTTTCGGCTGCGGGCGTTGCTTCCCGTGTTTTGACCGCCATACGCATGGAGCCGGTAGGCGAGTTTTACAGCAAGCAAAAGGCGATTGCATCGTTGCAGGCGGGCGAGGTGGTAATTTTATCGGCAGGCACCGGTAATCCGTTTTTCACCACCGATACCGGTTCTTCGCTTCGTGCCATCGAAGTAGAAGCCGATGTCATGCTGAAGGGGACGAGGGTGGACGGCATTTATACGGCCGATCCCGAGAAAGACCCCTCGGCTGTAAAATTTGAAGAAATAAGCTACGATGAAATTTACAACCGCAATCTGAAGGTAATGGATTTGACGGCCACCACTATGTGTCGTGAAAATAACATGCCTATTTATGTTTTCGATATGGATACCCCGGGGAATCTGAAGAAAGTGATGCTGGGGGAGAAAATAGGAACTTTAGTAAAAAAATAAACACTAACACAATACACAACACTATGCAGGACGTAAAACCAATTTTAAAGCATGCGGAAGACAGTATGGAAGGCGCGATTATGTTTCTCGACGAATCGCTGGCTCATATTCGTGCCGGGAAAGCCAATCCCCGCATTTTAGATGGCGTAAAGGTAGATTACTACGGTTCTCATGTGCCTCTGTCGAACGTGGCCACAGTGACCACCCCTGATGCAAAAACCATTACCATCCAGCCCTGGGAGCGGGCCATGATAAGCGTAATTGAAAAAGCAATTCTGAATTCCGACGTAGGTATCACACCCATGAATAATGGCGAGGTTATCCGGTTGGGGATCCCTCCTCTTACCGAAGAGCGGCGCAGGCAGCTGGCAAAACAGGCCAAGCATGAAGGGGAGGAAGCTAAGATTTCGGTTCGTAATGCGCGACGCGATGCGATCGAAAAACTGAAGAAACTGATCAAAGAGGGTTTACCCGAAGATATGGAAAAAGATGCGGAGAATGAAGCTCAGAAAATTCACGACAAGTACATCAAGAAAATCGACGAGATGCTAGCCGATAAAGAAAAGGAAATCATGACAGTATAAACAAAAACGGGAACCTGTAACAGTTCCCGTTTTTTTATTTAATAAGCATGGCGTCGCCGTATACTCCGAACTGGTATTTTTCGGCAATGGCCACCTCGTAGGCTTTCATTACCTGATCGTAGTCGCCAAAGGCCGCTGCCACCATCAGCAGGGTGGAGTAGGGCAGATGGAAATTGGTAATGAGCGAATTGGCAGTCGTAAATTCATAGGGTGGGAAAATGAATTTATTGGTCCATCCATCGAACGATTTGATTTTACCTTCGGTACCCACCACAGTTTCCAGTGCGCGAAGTACGGTTACCCCCACAGCACAGATATTGCGGTTTTCTTCGTGCGCTTTGTTGACGATTTCGACCGTTTCCTGCGGAATCACCATTTGTTCCGAATCCATCTTATGTTTTGTCAGGTCTTCGACATCGATATCGCGGAAATTCCCCAGGCTCATGTGTGAAGTGAGGAAGGTCGATTGTATGCCTTTTATTTCCATGCGTTTGAGCAATTCGCGGCTGAAGTGCATACCGGCGGCAGGAGCCGATACGGCACCTTCGTTACGGGCAAAGATGGTTTGGAATCGATCTTCATCATCGGGTTCTACCGCCCGGTTGATAGTACGGGGAAGCGGCGTTTCGCCCAGTTTATACAGCGCTTTTTTAAATTCTTCGTGCGTACCGTCGTACAAGAAGCGAAGCGTACGGCCGCGGGAGGTCGTATTATCAATTACTTCGGCCACCATCGAGTCGTCGTCGCCGAAATAAAGTTTATTGCCGATCCGTATTTTCCGGGCCGGCTCTACCAGCACATCCCACAAGCGGTTTTCCTGATTCAGTTCGCGCAATAGAAAAACTTCGATCTGGGCGCCTGTTTTTTCTTTGTTACCATACATGCGTGCGGGGAACACTTTTGTGTCGTTGAAGATAAACAAATCATTCTCGTTGAAATAGTGAATGATATCTTTGAACAGCTTATGTTCAACAGCACCTGTTTGGCGGTCGAGCACCATCAGTCGTGCTTCGTCGCGATGGCGAGCCGGGTATTGCGCGATTAACTCTTCCGGCAGTTTAAATTTAAATTTTGATAACTTCATACTTCTTTCCGTATTTTAGTTCACCGGTTGATCCCCGGTGGTTTCTTGTTGCTTCAGTAATTCTTGTTCGATATGCTGTATCAGGCTTTCGATATCGCTGCATTGCTCCACCCCTACGTCGCCGATGCGGGTACGGCGCAAGGCTGCCAGGTGCGCACCGCTCCCCAGCGCTTCGCCAATATCGCGGGCCAATGCTCTGATATAAGTTCCTTTGCTGCACACTACACGAATGGTAAGCAACGGAGGTTCAAAGCTCAGCACCTCAATCTCGTCGATCACCAGCAGTTTCGGTTTCAGCTCCACTTCCTTGCCCTCCCGGGCATAATCGTAGGCTCTTTTACCCTCCACTTTCACCGCCGAATACACCGGTGGAACCTGCCATATTTCGCCTGTAAATGTGGGTATTACCGTATTAACCAATTCGCGGGTAATATGTTCAACAGGATAGGTGGCGTCGACGGGCAGTTCCTTGTCGAAACAGGCCGTGGTTGCCCCCAGTTCCAATGTTGCTACATATTCCTTCGTCTGGTACTGAAATTCCTCGATACGCCTGGTGGCTTTACCCGTACAAATAATCATCACACCTGTAGCCAGCGGATCCAGGGTCCCGGCGTGACCCACCTTGATGTGTTTGACCCGCATCGTCTTCTGAATCTTCCAACGGATTTTATTCACCACGTTGAACGATGTCCAATGAAGGGGTTTATCGACCAAAAATACTTCTCCCTCTTTTATATTCATTTTTTTAACCAACGCTCAGGTCGCTACCTGTAAGCAATAATACTAATATAAGTATCCCTACAATAATACGGTAATAGCCAAAAGCCTTAAACCCGTATTTGGTAAGAAAACGAATGAAAAACTTAATGGCAGCCATCGCCACGATAAATGCCACCAGATTGCCGATGAGCAAAGTAGTGAGATTATCGCCCAGCATGGCGGCACCTTCGGGCTCCAGAAACAATTGCAGTAGTTTGTAGCCTCCCGCAGCTGCCATGGTGGGCACTGCCAGGAAAAAAGAAAATTCGGCTGCGTTTTTACGCGACAATCCCGACGACATACCTCCTACGATCGTAGCCATGGAGCGTGATACGCCAGGAATCATGGCGATGGTTTGAAAAAAGCCGATCTTCAGGGCCCGTTTCCAGTTCATCTCCTGATCCGGGTGTTCGTTGGCAAACCATTTGTCGACAAACAACATCACTATTCCTCCCAGTACCAGCATTACAGCCACTACCCATACATTTTCGAGCAAACTGTCGATGAAGTCGCCTGCCAGAAAGCCGATAAACGCTGCCGGCAGGAAAGCAACGAGCAGGTTACGGTAGAATTTCATGCTCTGAAAAAACCGCTTCCAATACAAAACAACTACCGACAGGATGGCTCCGAACTGAATATTCACCGTAAATGCCTTTACAAAGTCCGAACTTTCCATGCCGAGTAAGCTCTGCGTGATAATCATATGTCCCGTCGACGATACGGGCAGGAATTCGGTCAGTCCTTCGACAATGGCAATAATTATTGTTTCGAAAAGACTCATTTCCTGCGGGGCTTGAATAAGATGGCGAAAATAATGAACAAAAAGCCGAAGAAGGAAATCATCGGGCCTACCGTTATGCGTCGCTGACTGAAAATATCGGGATTAAATTCAACTTCGGTCGACGATCCGGTCATCAGCATAAAGCCGATAATGATGATGGCAAATCCGGCAACAATCAGATAAAGATTGATTTTACCCAGTGTGAATTGAGAGTTTTTTTCCATTTGGATTCAATATTTTATAATTATACGAAGTACATGTCGTTGGTTTGCATACGCAGGTAGCGGCCTACTGCCATATACGAGGAGATGGCCGTGAGCAATTGCCCCAGCACGATAACGATTGCCGCAACAGCCACCAGCGTACCGGTCGATAGGGTGAATAAGTTGATGTCGGTTTCGCGTGCTATATACAGCATCAACAGTCCGAGCATACTGAGTGAAATTACCGAGGCCAGAAATCCGTTAATCATGCCCCTGATCATGTAGGGTTTCCGTATAAACCAGGGGGTGGCGCCCACCAACTTCATGGTGTTGATAAGGAAGCGGTTGGCATAGATCGACACTTTTATGGTGTTGTTGATGAGGGCTATGGATATGAGCAGCAGCACTACGGCAACACCCAGCAGGAGCACGCTGATGCGGGCGATGTTGTCGTTCACCAGCGCTACGATATCTTTCTGATAGGCAACCCGGTCGATGCTGGTGAATTTGCGCAGTTTGGATTCGATTTTTTCCACGCTGTCGACAGTTGCATAGCCGGCCACCAGTTTTACTTCGATGGAGGCCATTAAAGGGTTGAATCCCAGGAATTTCGACGGATCTTCGCCCAGTGAGGCGATATGCTCGTTCAGGGCATCGTCCTTGGAGATGAACTTACTCTCTTTGGTAAACGGAGAATTGTCGAGGTATTGCTGAATGCGCGTCAGTTCGGTCGACGAGATTTCGTCGCGCAAGATAAGCGACATGCTGATGTTTTCGCGCAAACGGGTACTCATTTCCTGCGCAACGAAAATAAGCAGCACTACCATCCCGATCATGAACAATACCATGGACATGCTCAGGGTCGACGTCATGTGAATATTACGTATACTGAATTGTTTTTTTTCTTTTTCTTCCGTCATAGAACCTTATTTTTTAATGAGGCGGGTGTAGCGAACCACTACATAGCCGGCGATCAGTGCGAGCAGAATAATGGACGAGATGAGCGCGATGGTATTCCCGGTGTAATACGACGAGGGCTCAAAACGGAATTCCACGGTATAGTTACCCGGGCGCAGCGTCATGGCGCGGAGCAGATAATTGGCCCTGAAATAGGGTACTTCCTCGCCGTCGATAAATACATGCCAGCCTTTATCGTAGAATATTTCAGAGAATACGGCAACCCTTTCGGTTTTGATGTCGGCCGTGTAGGTGAGCCGGTTGGGACTACGGAGCGTAAGCTGGATAGTCGATGCGGTATCGGACTGCAATGTTTTGGGCACTAAATCGCCGAACCGCCGGTCGATCACCACTTCGTGCAAGGTATTGATTTCGCCGAGCAGTTTCATTTCTTCATCGGCATCGGCAGCCATGCGAACCGATGCGGGCAGCCATACATTGCCGTTGGCGTATTGGTTTTGAGCCGGCATGCTGTTCGGGTCCATGATGATGTACTTTGTATTGAGCATATTGAGTACGCCCAGGGTACGCAGTGTTGAGTCGAGCTGTTCGTAGGTGCGGACGGTATAGAATTTTTCCAGCTCCGGAGTGATCCGGTGTTCGATGAGTTCCTGGTAACGACGCAGTTTGGCAGCATGATAACCGCCTATATGGTCGTGAAAATAGGAAGTCGAGGCATCGTTGAACACGTTGGAGCTCAGGTTCAATACTCTGAATTCCGATTGGTCCTGCAGGATATACTTGTCGGCTTCGGAGGGTTGAATGAGGTTTTTGGCGGTACGTTTACGGCCGAAATTATCGTCGTTGAGGTAGCGTTTGGCTACCGGCATCAAGTCGAGCAGGAACAGCAAACCAATGGCGACGATCGCCAGGTTGATTTTTAGTTTGGAGTGAATGTACACCCAGATAAGGGCAGCGGCCGCCAGTACAAACAACAAGGAGCGGAATGCATCGGCCCGGAGCATTGCCTCCCGGTCGGCGGGCAGCGTTTCGGACAGGAACGACATGTCGGCCTGAAAAGCCTGCGACAGTTGCTGTACGTAATACTGATCGGTTTGCGGGGCGGTAAAATCGCCGGCCAGGGAAGGAACCAGTGCGAAAATAAGAGCGATTCCTCCGACTATCGCGGAACTGTAGATCAGTGGTTTTTTGAAACGGCTTTTATCGCCTTCGGAGAATAATACCTCCTTGAGGGCAAGTATGGCCATTAAAGTGACTGCGAATCCGGTAGCCACCAGGGTCATCGATACGGTTCTGAATTTATTGTAAAGCGGCACGTAGTTGATAAAGAATTCGGTAAGCGCCATGAAATTGCGGCCCCACGACAGAAGCAGTGTGAGGATGATGACCGGAACGAGCCACCACAGGGTGCGTTTATCGAGTACGAAAAAACCGAGTACAAACAGCAACATCACCACGGCTCCGAAGTATACGGGGCCCGAAGTGCCCGGCTGAGTTCCCCAATAGAGGCCGAAGCGCGTACTGTTCATCACTTTCTGGGCGTTGGCCTTTCCGAATTTCTCGGTCATCATTTTACCCGTTTCGCTTTCGTCGTCGAGCAGCAAGTTGCTGGCCCCTCCTTTAAAGTTGGGGATGAGTACGGTCATTGTTTCGTCGATTCCATAACTCCACTGGGTGATATAGTCGGTGCTTAACCCATGCTGTCCGGCTTCGGCAGTAGCGGTAAGTCCATTGGATGCTCCACGCATGGTGTAATGACTGTATTCGTTGGTGGTGAGCAGCGAAGTAGCGTTCATTCCCAGGGCAATTGCAAGGGCTGCCACCATTACGCCCACCGATTGGAGCAGTGATGCCAGTTTCTTGTCGCGGATGGAATACACCAGTTCCACGATACCAAAGATCAGCAGCACGTAGAGCGTGTAGTAAAGTATCTGGATGTGATTGGCGCGAATGGCCAGGCTCAGGAAAAAGGCAGTAAGAATTCCCCCTGAAATTTTATTGTTCCTGAAGGTCTGAAATACGCTGCCGATAAGCGGAGCCATGTAAGCGATAGTGATGGCCTTCGAATTATGTCCCGCGGCAATGATAATAAAATTATAGGAAGCAAAGGTAAATGCAATCGATCCGGCAATGGCCAGCCAGGGGTTGATTTTGAAGTTGAGCAGCAGGATATAAAAGCCGATCAGGTAGAGCACCACAAAAAACACCGGTGTGGGGATCGTTGCAATTGCTTTTTCGACATATTGCAGCAGGTTGTTGGGTTGCACCAGCGAAATCTGGTAAGTAGGCATTCCGCCGAACATGGCATTGGTCCAGAGGGCGACATCGTCGTTTTTTTCGTTATAATCCAGCGTTTCTTTGGATGCTGCCATCCAGCTTTCGGTGTCGTGCCCCAGCAGCTGTTTGCCCTCGAGCACCGGTTTCATGTAAAAAAATGCTAAAACCAGAAAAATGGAGATGGCTGTGAAATGGGGAAGATTACGTTGAAAAAAGTTTTTATCCATGTCGGGTACTGTTTTTTGAGCAGAATTCGGGAAAAATCGCACAAAAATACAGCTATTTTCGTCAAAAACCTTGAGTTAAAAGGTTAAATATCAAAAAAACATAGTACACAGCTGTTTTAAAAAATATGCTTACTTTTGCAGTTCTAAAACTGCAATTTATGTTATCGAACGAAGATATACTCCGCTTGCGGACCGATTTTCCAATTCTGGAAGAAAAAATATACGGCAAACCCCTGATTTATTTCGACAACGGGGCTACTACGCAAAAGCCGGTTCAGGTACTTTCAAAGATCGAATATGCCTATAAGCATCTCAATGCCAACATTCACCGGGGAGTGCATTACCTGAGTCAGAAAGCAACCGAAGCGCACGAAGAAGCGCGTTCGACGGTAGCTGATTTCCTGGGGGCGGCGCAGCGTGAAGAGGTGATTTTTACGCGGGGAACCACCGAAGCGATCAATTTGGTTGCGTTTTCGTATGGCGAAGCCTTTTGCACGGAAGGCGATGAAATTGTGGTGTCGGTACTCGAGCATCATTCCAATATTGTTCCGTGGCAAATGCTGTGCGAGCGCAAGGGATTGGTTCTGAGGGTTATACCTATGAATGAGCGGGGCGAACTCGACCTGGAGGCATATGCTTCGTTGTTGAACGGGCGCACCAGGCTCGTATCGGTAGCCCAGGTGTCGAATGTTCTGGGGACGGTGAATCCGGTAGGTGAAATGATTCGGATGGCTCACGACAAGGGCATCAAGGTGCTGATCGACGGAGCGCAGGCGGTACCGCATATTCCGGTGGATGTGCAGCAGCTCGATGCCGATTTTTACGTATTTTCGGCACATAAAATTTACGGGCCTACGGGCATTGGTATTTTGTATGGGAAGCAGGAGCTGCTGAACGCTATGCCTCCCTGCCAGGGTGGAGGCGAGATGATCGATAAGGTAAGCTTTGAAAAAACCACTTACAATGTGCTGCCGTTCAAGTTTGAGGCCGGAACTCCCGATTATATAGGTTCCACGGCGCTGGCCGAGGCCCTGCGGTATGTGTCGGCCATCGGACTCGACGCCATCGCCGGGTACGAGCAGGCGCTTACCGAATACGCTACGGAGCAGCTGATGCAAATCGGCCGGATGCGGATCATAGGTACGGCCCGTGAAAAAAGTGCCGTGCTCTCGTTTCTGGTGGGCGATATTCATCCTTACGACCTGGGTATGCTGCTCGATAAAATGGGAATCGCGGTGCGTACGGGACATCATTGCGCCCAGCCGCTTATCGATTCGCTTCACATACCCGGAACGGTACGCGCGTCATTTTCGTTTTACAATACCCGCGACGAAGTCGACCTATTTATAAAGGCACTGCAACGGATCGTGCCTATGTTATCATAAAAATTATTACAGTTATGACTATCAATCAGATACAGGACCGGATAGTAGAAGATTTCAATCAGTTCGACGACTGGATGGATAAATACGCCTTGCTCATCGAGCTGGGTAATGGGATGGAGCCGATCGACGACCAGTATAAAGTGCCTCAGAATATTATCGAAGGCTGCCAGAGCCGGGTGTGGTTGCATGCCGATATGGCCGATGGTGTGATTCATTTTAAAGGCGAGAGCGATGCCATTCTGGTAAAGGGGATTGTGGCCTTGCTGCTGGAAGTGTTTTCGGGGCGTACTCCCGACGAAATCCTTCAGACCGAACTTTATTTTGTGGATAAAATCGGGTTGAAGGAACATCTTTCGCCCACCCGTTCGAACGGACTGTTGGCTATGATCAAGCAGATCAAATTGTATGCGCTGGCCTTTAAAGCCAGGAATTCTTAAATTTCAGCCTGTGTTAGTATCGCAAATTTCGGCAGTATTGAGCGTTCCGGTGTATGGAGAAGTGCACGATAGGGAAATAGCTCATTTACTCACGGACAGCCGTTCGTTGGTGTTTCCCGGAGAAAGTTTGTTTTTTGCGCTGAAAAGCGAACGCAACGACGGGCACCGTTATATTCCCGAGTTGTATCAGAAGGGGGTGCGGGTGTTTGTCGTCAGCGCTATGCCCGATGGTTCGCAGTTTGCGGAGGCTGCATTTCTGGTGGTTGGCGATGCGCTCCGGGCCTTACAGATGCTGGCTGCCCATCATCGTTCCCGGTTCCATGTGCCGGTGGTCGCTATTACAGGGAGTAACGGCAAGACGATCGTCAAGGAATGGTTGTACCAGCTGTTGAGTCCCGATTATCGTATTGTTCGTTCGCCGCGCAGTTATAACTCGCAGATCGGAGTCGCTTTGTCGGTATGGCAGCTTCAGCCCGACACCGGATTGGCATTATTCGAAGCCGGTATATCCATGCCGGGCGAAATGGAACGCCTGCAGCAGATCATACAGCCCGACACCGGTATTTTTACCAACCTGGGCGATGCTCATCAGGAGAATTTCCGGTCGCGCGAGCAGAAGCTCCGCGAAAAGATACGGTTGTTTACGAACTGTGCAACCGTAGTGTATTGTTCCGATCAGGAATTAACTACCCGGGTACTGAACGAAGCTCTGCCGGGAACGCGTCTGGTTGACTGGGGCCGGCGCGAGGAAGCCGTTGTGCGTGTGCTTTCCATGGAGGTGACCGGAACAACGAGGGTACAGGTGCGCTATCGATCGTCCGCCTTTAGCATCGAACTGCCATTCACCGATCCGGCTTCTATCGAGAATGCGATGCATTGCGTGGTGTATATGTTGATTTGCGACTATAGCGAAGAGGTGATCAACCAGCGGATAGCGGTGGTGGAATCGGTGGCCATGCGGCTGGAGGTGAAGGAAGGAATCAATCAGTGTGTAATTATCAACGATAGTTATAATTCGGATGTCGATTCGTTACGCATAGCACTCGATTTTTTGGACCAGCAGGCCTCTTCGTTGCAATTATCGAAAACGCTCATTCTTTCCGATATTCTTCAGAGCGGATTTTCGCCGGAGGAATTGTACCGGAAGGTAGCAGAACTGGCGCGTGCCCGTGATGTAAAACGCATTATCGCCATTGGTCCCGGATTGAGTCAGTATTACGTTCTGTTCTCGGCCTTCGAGACCCGGTTTTTTCAGCAAACCGACGAATTGCTACATTCCGAAATTCTCGATAGTTTCCATCGGGAAGCCGTATTGCTGAAAGGGGCCCGTTCGTTTCACTTTGAAGCCATATCGTCGCGGCTCGAGAAAATCGCGCACGAAACCGTCCTGGAAGTCAATTTAAACAAGCTTGTTCACAACCTGAATTATTTCCGGTCGCAACTGCAGCCGGGAACGCGGATGATGTGCATGGTGAAAGCGTTTGCCTACGGCAGCGGTTCGGTCGAAATTGCCCGTACTTTGCAACACCACCGGGTCGATTACCTGGCGGTGGCGGTAGCCGACGAAGGAGCCGAACTCCGGCATGCCGGCATTCATATTCCTATTGCGGTAATGAATCCCGAGAAAAGTGTTTTTGATTTGCTTTTTGAACATCAGCTGGAACCCGAGATTTACAGTTTCAAGTTGTTGAACGATTTCATAGCTGCTGCAGCGCGCCGGGGGATTCAGGCTTATCCCATTCATATCAAACTCGATAGCGGGATGCATCGGCTGGGCTTCGCTCCGGCCGAGGTGCCGGCGTTGATTGCTTTGCTGAAGCTTCATCCCGAAGTTTCGGTAAAGTCGGTGTTTTCGCACCTGGCCGGAGCCGACTCGCCTGCACTCGATGCTTTCACCCACCAGCAAGCCCGGGTATTCCGGCAAAGTGCCGCCCAGCTTAAAGAGGCTTTCGGCTATCCGGTGATGCGCCACCTGCTCAATTCGGCCGGTATCGAACGGTTCGGACAGTATCAGATGGAGATGGTGCGGTTGGGGATCGGACATTATGGCATATCGGCGCTGCCAGAGGTGGCATTGCCGCAGGTGTGCAGTTTGAGAACGATCATTTTACAGATCAAAGATATTCCTGTGGGCGAAACGGTGGGCTATAACCGCAACGGGAAAGTGGTAAAGCCTACCCGGATTGCGATTCTGCCGGTAGGGTATGCCGATGGATTCGACCGCAAGCTGGGCAACGGGGTGGGCGAAGTACTGGTAAAGGGGAAGCGGGTTCCGGTGATCGGAAACGTGTCGATGGACCTGGTTACGGTTGATATTACGGGCATTGAAGCACAGGAAGGCGATGCGGTGGAGGTGTTTGGCGAAGAAATTACCATTGCCGAAATAGCCGGAAAAATAGGCACCATTCCGTACGAAATCCTGACCGGTATTTCACGCCGTGTAAAACGGGTATACTATCAGGAATAAAAGGAATAAGCAATACAAACGTCCTATAGTGAACCTTCGGATTCAGGATAGGACGTTTGTACGTTTTGCAGGAGGCCGGCTTATACCTTGAGCGATGCGCGGGCAGCTTCAATTTTGGTATCGGCGGCGGCTTCGGCGGCATCAAAGTCGGCGCGCGTTTTCATTTCACCACGCACTTCGATATAAAATTTGATTTTCGGTTCAGTTCCGGAGGGACGAACCGAAATTTTGGTACCGTCTTCGGTAAAGTATTGCAGCACATTGGAGGTGGCAGGCATATCCAGCTCGCTTACTTCACCTGTAACCACATTGGTCATCTTCAATGTTTTGTAATCCTTTATAATGCGTATAGCCGATCCTGCCAGCTCTTTGGGAGGGTTGGTGCGGAAGTCGGTCATTATTTGTGCAATTTCTTCGGCTCCCGATTTTCCCTTACGTACCACCGAAATACCCTTTTCCTTGCCATAGCCGTATTCCAGGTAGATTTGCTGCAGCAGTTGGTATACCGACATTCCATTGTCCTTTGCCCAGGCAGCAATTTCGGCCATCAGCGTACACGACGATACGCCGTCCTTGTCGCGAACAAATGTTTCGGGCAGGAAACCGTAGCTCTCTTCACCGCCCCCGATATAGGTTTTGATGCCTTCGTTTTCGCGCATCACCGAGGCAATCCATTTAAAACCGGTGAAACAGTCGAAACACTCAACGCCGTTCTTTTCAGCCAGTTCCTTAATAATTTCGGTGGTTACAATGGTTTTTACCACGTACTCGTTCCCGGTGATTTTTCCGGTTTCTTTCCAGCGACGAATCAGGTAATATACAAAAAGCAGGGCCGTTTGGTTGCCGTTCACCAGGATCCACTCGCCCTTATCGTTTTTAACGGCTATTCCCATACGGTCGGAATCGGGGTCGGTAGCCATCACCAGTTCGGCATCGGTAGCCTTTGCACGTTGGATGGCCATGTCGAGTGCAGCAGGCTCTTCGGGGTTCGGCGAATAAACCGTCGGAAATTCGCCACTGACCACGTATTGCTCGGGTACGTCGATGATATTGGTAAAACCATAGGCCTTCAATGCGCGGGGCACCATCATCACCCCTGTACCGTGGATAGGCGTATACACTATTTTCATATCCTTGTGGCGCTCGATAGCCTCGGGCGACAACGAGATGGTTTTAACAGCGTCGATGTAAATTTTGTCCACTTCCTCGCCGATAATTTCTATCAGATCCGGATTACCTTCAAATCGTATCTGATTCACATCGGTTATATTAGTTACTTCGGTAATGACATTTACATCGTGAGGGGCTACCAACTGAGCGCCATCGTTCCAGTATGCCTTATAGCCATTGTATTCTTTCGGATTGTGCGATGCCGTAAGGATAATACCGCTCTGGCAGCCAAAATGGCGGATTGCGAACGAGATTTCGGGAGTCGGGCGCAGATCTTCAAATAAATATACTTTGATGCCGTTGGCCGAGAAAATAGCTGCCGATATTTCGGCAAATTTCCGGCTGTTGTTGCGGCAATCGTGACCAATGACCACCGAGATTTGCGGCAGGTCGGGAAAGCTGGCTTTCAGGTAGTTGCTTAATCCCTGTGTAGCAGCTCCTACGGTGTAGATATTCATCCGGTTGGTGCCGGCACCCATAATGCCGCGAAGGCCGCCCGTGCCGAATTCAAGATCGCGGTAAAACGATTCAATCAGCTCCGTGCTGTCGCCGGCCGCCAGCATACGCGACACATCGGCTTTCGTAGCTTCGTCGTAATTCCCGTCGAGCCACAGTTGAGCTTTGGCTCTTACTTCTTTTAACAATGTTTCATTTTCCATATTGAGTCAAATTTTGTTTTCCAGTTGGATGTTGTTAGCGATGGCAAAAGTACAAAAAAACGTGGTTGGTCTGACAAAATAGCAGAAATATTTAAAAAAAACTTATGGGTATTAATTTTGTGGATTTAGCGCATCACAGTTAAAACAGTTCCAAAAAAATCTCTACATTTGTGAGTAGAAAAAAATATTACAACTATGACAGTAAATTATTCAGAGCAAGTGCACAATGTGTTGATGTACAGCACACAGGAAGCAGAGCGATTGGGGAATAACTACGTGGGTCCTGAGCACTTGTTGCTGGGCCTGTTGCGTAACGGCGAAGGAAAGGCAATTGAAATACTCACCAGCTATATGGTTAATCTTACTCATGTTAAGCAGTTGATCGAGAGCCAGATACGTACCGATAGCGAACCTACGAAAGAGGAGCTCCTCACCCTGAAAAGTACGGTCAGGATTAAAAAACTGATGGAGCTCGAGTCGCGTCTGTTCGATAAGGAGCTGGTGGATACCGAACATTTGTTGCTGGCTTTGTTGAAAGAACAGAATAATATGGCAGTGGAGGTGCTCAATTCGGTCAATATTACCTACGATAAGGTGAGGGCCTATCTCAATAAACCGGTATCCGATCAACCCCAGATGGATTCGGGCTACCGGGAGGACGACGATGAGGAAGAACCCCGGCAGTCGCACCAGCCTTCGTCGGGTGGTGCCGCCAAACAATCGGATACTCCGGCACTCGACAATTTCGGTACCGACATTACCAAGGCAGCACTCGAAAACCGGCTGGATCCGATTGTAGGTCGAGAAAAAGAAATTGAACGCCTGGCGCAGATCTTGAGCCGTCGCAAAAAAAACAATCCGGTGCTGATCGGTGATCCCGGGGTGGGTAAATCGGCCATTGTCGAAGGACTGGCGTTACGCATCGTACAACGGAGGGTTTCCCGTATCCTTTTCGATAAGCGGGTGGTGGCCCTCGATATGGCCTCTATTGTGGCCGGCACCAAGTACCGCGGACAGTTCGAGGAGCGTATCAAAGCTATTCTGAACGAATTGCAGAAAAATCCGAATGTGATTTTATTCATCGACGAAATTCATACCATAGTGGGCGCCGGGGGCGCTCCGGGTTCGCTCGATGCCGCCAATATGTTGAAACCGGCGCTGGCAAGGGGCGAAATCCAGTGCGTGGGAGCCACTACCATGGACGAGTACCGTCAGAGCATCGAGAAAGACGGCGCGCTCGAACGTCGATTCCAGAAAATCATGGTCGACCCTACCACCGCCGAGGAAACGCTCCAGATTCTGGAGAATATCCAGGACCGGTACGAATACCATCACAACGTAAGGTATACTCCCGAGGCCATAAAAGCCTGTGTGCGGCTCACCGATCGTTACATTACCGACCGGGCGTTCCCCGACAAGGCCATCGATGCGCTCGACGAGGCAGGATCGCGGGTGCATATCGGGTCGGTGTCGGTTCCGAAAGAAATTGAAGAACTGGAGAAGAAAATCGAGGAGCTCAAGAAGGAGAAGATGAAGGTGCTGGGCGAGCAGAAGTACGAGTTGGCCGGCCCTATCCGCGATCAGGAAAAGCAGGCGTTGTACCAGCTCGAAGATGCTATGCATCGTTGGGAAAAGGAGTCGCAGCTGCATCCCGAAACCGTTGACGAAGAAAAAGTAGCCGAAGTGGTGGCGATGATGTCGGGCGTTCCCGTACAGCGTATCGCCCAGGCCGAAGGACTCAAGTTGCGTCAGATGAGTGAGGTGCTGAGCGGAAAGGTAATCGGGCAGGACGATGCCGTGAGTAAAATCGTCAAGGCTATTCAGCGCAACCGGATCGGATTGAAGGATCCCGGGAAACCGATCGGTTCGTTTATTTTCCTGGGCCCTACCGGTGTTGGTAAAACGCATTTGGCAAAGATTTTATCCGAATTTATGTTCGACAGTCAGGATGCCCTTATCCGTGTCGATATGAGCGAATACATGGAGAAGTTCTCGGTATCGCGCCTCATCGGAGCACCTCCGGGCTATGTGGGCTACGAAGAAGGCGGTCAGCTCACCGAGCGGGTGCGCAGGAAACCTTATTCCATCGTCCTGCTCGATGAAATTGAAAAGGCTCACCCCGATGTATTCAACATCTTACTTCAGGTGATGGACGAAGGACGGATTACCGACAGCCTGGGGCGCAGAATCGATTTCAAAAATACGATCATCATCATGACCTCCAATGTAGGCACCCGCCAGTTGAAGGATTTTGGCAAAGGAGTGGGTTTTAATGTTCACAATGAGCTGGAAATCAATTCGGAATACTCGCGGGGCGTGATTCAGAAAGCGTTGAATCGTACTTTCTCGCCGGAGTTTCTGAACCGTGTCGACGAGGTTATTACCTTCGATCAGTTGAGCAAGGATTCGATCAAAAAGATTATCGACCTGGAGCTGAAAGGTTTGTTCGGCAGGGTTACTGCCATGGGCTTTCACCTCGAACTCACCCCTGAGGCCAAGGATTTTATTGCCGAGCGCGGGTACGATGTGCAATTCGGAGCTCGTCCGCTGAAGAGGGCCATTCAGCGGTTTCTGGAAGACGAGCTTGCCGATATCGTGCTGTCGGGAGTATTGCACGAGGGCGACACCATCGTGATGGGGCTGAACGAAACGGCCGATGGAGTGAAAGCCTCGGTTCGTAAGGGCGAGCTTACCGTGTAAATCGCATCGAAATTAAAGAGGGTGAAATCACATCATTGTGATGTCACCCTCTTTTTATTCGGATACCTATCCGGGAACAAATCCGAATATTCAATTCTCAGAGACTTAATTTCTTTTTTGAGACATCCTCTTTACCACTTTTTAAGTTCGCTGTACAAGCGCTGGATAGGCAACCCCATCACATTGTAAAACGAACCGTTGATCTGTTCCACCCCAACATAGCCTATCCATTCCTGGATGCCGTAGGAGCCTGCTTTATCATAGGGTTCGTAATGATCGAGATAGAAGTCGATCTCTTCGTCTTTCAGCATCGCAAACCGTACTTCCGATACCGACTGAAAGGTTTTGCGACGCATCAGCGAGCTAATGCATACGCCGGTAATTACCAGGTGATTCTTCCCCGATAAACTTTTAAGCATTTTTCGTGCATCCTCCCGGTTGGCCGGCTTTCCGAGTACTTGTTCTTCGAGCAAAACGATAGTGTCGGCCGTAATCAGTAAGGTGGAGTCGTCCATTTGAGCGGAAAATCCATCGGCTTTTTTTTCGGCCAGGTACATTGGAATCCTGATTCCCCTCAGGTGTGGAGGAAAAGTTTCTTCCACATCGATGGTTTGAACTTCGAACGGAATTCCGAGGCCGCTAAGCAATTCTTTACGACGGGGAGAGGCTGAACCCAAAACGATACGATATTTTTGCAGATTGTTGAGCATACTTCAGGTGTTTTTCAGAATAAACAGGAGTTAATGGGATAATATTGTGCGAGTTGCCAATTGTAGAGCAGGGAGTAGCCCAGCCCGCCGATCATGCTGGCTTTGATCAGTACCGAGGCTTTGTGGTAATGGGCCTGTTCCGATGCTTTCAGTATCCGCAACAGCGTAACCACCAGTGGAACCACTACCAGAACGGTCATGTAGATCCCGGCCGTGAGATTGTCGAAAGGGAGGAGGTGTTGGGTGAATATAAAGATCACCGGAATGGTGAAAACAAGCAAGGCGATGACGATACTCCGGGTGGTAGTAAGCCCGACAGCAATAGGAAGTGTGCGGTAGCCCGAATGTCGGTCGCCGGGCATATCCTCAATATCTTTTATGAGTTCGCGTACCAAGGTAAGAGAAAAAGCAAACAGGCTGAAAAACAGGGTGATTTTCATCACCTCGAGCGGGATGGAGGAGGCGAAAATGGTGGCGCCATACAAGGTGCGCAATTCGAGCAAAGGCACCAGTCCCGTCAATACGATGCTCAAGGCGGTGAGCAAGGCTACCAGCAGGTTGCCAACGAAGGGCAACCGTTTGAGCCACGACGAATAATACCATAAGGAAAGCGGGACGATAAAAAACACTACGGCCAGCGCGATACTCTCGACCCGGAAGGCCAGGATGCTCCCGGTGAGCAACGATGCCAGTGTAAGGTATAAGTGGATACGTTTTTGGGTTTGAGGTTGGTAGGAGGGTGTTCTTTTTTTGTTGATCCGGTCGGATTCCCGGTCGAAATAATCGTTAATAGCATATCCTCCTGCTGCTTGTAAAACCGAAGTTGAAACCAGCAAAAATACCGATATTGCCGATACACCCGTATCCATCGCAAAGGTGGAGAGCAGTGGCCGGATCATAATTACCGACAGAATTAGCTGTGATAGAGCTAGTATGAATAGATTACCGGTTCTTACCAGACGAAAAAAATGCATACGATTCTTCGATTCTTTTTTGTTAAATTGCTAAAAAGTTCTACAAATGTAGATGATTTTTTTGAAATTCTATAAAAATTTCCTCAATGAAGTGTCATTTTGTGTGATTTTTCATTGAAATTTAGTATTTTCGTAAAATTGATAATTATATTTCTAGCTTTCACAAAATTAACTATCTTTGCGTCACTTAACGATAAAAATTACTGATGTACAAAAAACAGATTCGTTTTTTGCTTTTTTTGATGGTGGTTTTACATTTTGCTTCATGTATCACCACAGAACGCGTAAATTATCTGCAAAAACCCGGCGGAACAATACCTTCGTATGCCGACAGTATCCGATACGAGGATTACCGTCTTCGGGTGGGCGATAAGTTATACGTCAGGGTTTATTCAACCCACCGCGAAACCAACGAATTGTTCAACGGAGGGTCGATTTATCAGTCAACTTATATGATGCAGGGTAATTCGGCTTATTCCGATTTGTATTCCTACACCATACAACCCGATGGCACCATCGTATTTCCGATGATCGGAGCTGTACAGTTGAAGGGATTAACCCTGAGGGAAGCCACTCGGACTATGGAACAATCGATTTCGCCCTATCTTCAGCGGACCGATGAACCCGATGCGCAGTTCGGGAGTGTGGATGTACGGGTAGTGGGACGCTACTTCAGTGTAATTGGCGGAGGCCGCACGGGTTATTTCCCGATTTTACGTGAAAAGATTACGATATTTCAGGCCCTGGCGATGGCCGGTGATATAGGGTTGTATGGCGACAGGAGTAAGATACGTGTCATTCGTGAGTCGGAAGCCGGTACACAGGTGAAGATGTTCGATATACGAAGTAAAGACATACTCCACTCGGAATATTATTACATCGAGCCGAATGATGTAATTTATATTCAAAACTTGAATGAGCAGTTTTTCAGCGTGTCCAATTTCCCGTCGTTGCTGGCCACCACCTTTTCCACCATTTCGTTTGGTGTGTTTATCTATAATCTGTTTACCAATCAACCTGCAACCAATTAATGCATGGCCGGAACGAAACCTACATACCGATTGATTATCCTGGTGATCCTGGCACTGGCAGCCACGTCGTGCTACAACTACAAAAACATAGGGTTGCTGCAGGAGCGCAATCCTGCTTTGCCGGTATATGATCCGGTCGATTATGCCGATTATAAATTACGCATCAACGATGAAGTGATTTTTCGGCTGATGAGTTCCGACGAAACTATTTCACGGTTGCTGCTCAGCGATCAGTATATATCGAACAATCAGCAGGTGATGGCTTACCGTATTTTTCCCGACGGCACCATCGATCTGCCCTATATCAAACGGATTCCGGTCGAAGGCCTTACCGTTCACGAAGCAGCCAGGGTCGTCGAAAAGCGTTTTCGCGAAGTATTGCCCGATGCATCGGTAATAATGGCCTTAGCCAATAAAAATTTCACGGTAATCGGAGAGGCCGGATCGGGTGTATTCCCGATCTATAAAGACCGGCTAACCATTTATCAGGCGTTGTCGATGTCGGGAGAGCTCAACTATACCGGCGATCATAAAAGAGTGAAGATTATCCGTGAGTCGGACACCGGCACCGAGATTCTGGAGTTCGATATCCGCCCGCGCAGCGTTATTAATTCAAAATACTATTATATTTATCCCAACGACATCATCTATATTCAGAAAGCCAAATCGAGCTTCTGGAAAATAAATAGTTATGGCTCGTTCGTAAGCATTTTTACTTCCTCCTTATCGCTCATTTTAACAGCTTATTATAACGTAAAGTAACGCTATGGAACAACCGGTAAAACCTCGTGAACGTGTAATCCCCGAAGAAGAAGAGTCGGGGTTTGATATTATGGAGTGGGTTGCTCATTTTATTGGGCATTGGTACCTGTTTGTAATCGGGCTGGTCATCGCATTTGGTTTGTCGTACATGCAAAACCGCAAATGGTTGCCCGAGTATAAATCGACGGGTTCGGTGATTATCGACGATAGCCGGACCATGATGAACAGCGCGCAGGTAATGATGCAGGGCTTTGGGATACAGGATGCTTACCGTAATGTGAACAATCAGGTGATAATGCTCGGGTCGTACGACCTGCTGGGGCGGGTAGTCGACAGTTTACCAGCCTTATCGATCGACTATATATCGCAGGGGCGTTTTAAAGTGCGGAATCTGTACGGCCAGTCGCCGGTGGTCATCCATACCGATTATATAGCGCCGGAGGCATATGGTATTTTATTCAAACTTTCGATTTCCGAAGATGGCACGTTTCTGATTACCGAGGAAGAAGAAAACCTCCGAAAAGGATTTGCATTAAGAGGCCGTTTGGGAAAGACCTTTCAGCACAATTTGTTTTTTATTACCGTGAACATGGCCGAAGGGGTGGTGCATGGGAAGAAAGATGTTTATTTCCGTTTTCGCAGCCGGGAGTCGCTGATTTCCGATTTTTCGGGACGATTGCGATTGAATTTTGTGATGGAAGGATCGTCGGTGCTCGAAATTTCGCTGGCCAGCGCCACTCCGGCCCGTGATGTGGATTTTATAAATAAGCTTTGCGAGGTATACCTGATCTCGAACCTCGAGCGGAAAAACGATGCCGCCTCCAAAACGATCACGTTTATCGACAAGCAGCTGGAAAGTGTGGCCGAAGAACTATCGATGTCGGAAGATGAGTTTACATCGTTCCGCCGTAGGAATCAGATTATCGATGTCGGAAGCTTTTCGGGCGACTTGTTGTCGAAAGCTGCCGCCTACGACACGGAAATCAACCAGTTGAAGTTGAAAGAAAGTTACCTCGATTATCTGGTTAAGTATGTGAAGACCAATTTACAGGATGGCTCGATCGTAGCTCCGACCAATTTGGGTCTGAACGAACCCATGTTGATGGCTCTTGTACAGCAAATCAACGAGTTGATCATGAAGCGGGCCGAGCTTCCCGAGAAAAGTATGTTCCACTCCAAGTATACCCGTGAAATCGAGACCGTTAAAAACGCCATCAACGAAATGGTGCGTAACATGCAGGTATCGATGGATATTCAGAAGAAGGATCTCAACCGGCGCTATGCCGAAGTACAGCAGGAAATCAATCAGTTGCCTGCAAAGGAACTGGAAATGATCGGCATAGAGCGCCGTTATAAGATGAACGACAGTTATTACACGCTTTTCCTTCAAAAGAGGGCCGAGGCCGAGATTCTAAAGGCCTCCAATACGCCCGATAATAATATTCTCGATCGGGCCCGTGTGATCAATGTAGTGAATCAAGGCGAGAAGTCCAAAACCACCTTGCTGTTTCTGCTGCTGGGTCTGGTGGTGCCGGCAGGATTTGTGGTGGTTAAGGAGTTGCTGAATGTACGGATTATGACCAACCGCGATGTGGAGAAATATTCCTCTTTCCCGCTTATCGGGATGATTCGGCATACCAATTCCGACAATCCTTTTATTGTTGCAGCCAACCCGCGATCGTCGTTTACCGAGATGTTTCGCATCATTCGTACCCGGATCGAGTTTATTACCCAGCGTAAGGATAAAATCACGATCATGGTCACTTCATCCGAATCGGGCGATGGTAAAACCTATTTCAGTTTGAACCTGGCGAGTGTGTACGGGCTGGCCAGTCCCCGGACCCTGCTGGTGGATCTGGATATACGCAAACCCAGTATTCATAAGCGGCTGGGGGTTGAAAACTCCCTGGGATTGACTAATTTCCTGGTGGGGCAGTGTAAGGCTCAGGATATCATTATGCGACCCGATGGAGCCGGATTCGATTTTATACCGGCCGGAACCATACCGCCTAACGCAGGAGAGCTGATCCGGTCCGAAAAGCTGCGTACCCTGTTCACTAAGCTGAAGGAATATTACGATTATATAATTGTGGATACCAGTCCGATAGGCGTGGTCGCCGATGCCTATTCGTTTGCCGATTTATCGGATATTAATTTATTTATCGTGCGGAGTGATAAGACGCATAAATTATTCCTTCGTACGTTGACAGCGCAATTAAAGTCGGATAATGTTCACGATTTTTATTCCATTCTTAACGATGTGGAATTAAAATCGAACTCGTATTCGCGGTACTATTCGCGTAAATATGCCTATGGCAATAGCCGCAGGTATGGAACTAAGAGCGGCTATGGTTACGGCTATGGTTATGGCTACGGATACACAAAGGTGTCGGATAAAAAGAATTCGGACGGTACTTATTATCAGTACTATCAGGATGATGCACATGATATTTAAAATAATTACACCATGAAGATAGCTATTGTTGGAACGGGTTATGTAGGATTGGTTTCGGGTGCCTGTTTTGCCGAAATGGGGCTGGAAGTAACCTGTGTCGATATTGACGAAAAGAAGATTGAAAATCTGAAAAACGGGATTATACCGATTTACGAGCCGGGGCTCGAAGCATTGGTGACGCATAATGTGAATTCCAACCGGCTCAATTTCACGACCCGGCTGACGGATGTATTACAGGATGTACAGGTGATATTTTCGGCTGTTGGTACGCCTCCCGACGAAGACGGGAGCGCCGATCTGAAGTATGTGCTCGATGTTGCACGTACGGTGGGCCGGCATATTACCGATTATGTTTTGCTGGTTACCAAGAGTACCGTACCGGTAGGTACAGCCCGGCTGGTACAGCAGGCGGTACGGGAAGAACTCGACAAACGCGGACTCGATATCGCGTTTGATGTGGCTTCTAATCCCGAGTTCCTGAAAGAAGGCGATGCCATCAAGGATTTCATGAGCCCCGACAGGGTGGTGGTAGGAGTTGAAAGCGAACGGGCCCGTGAGTTGATGACCCGTTTGTACCGTCCGTTTTTGCTGAATAATTTCAGGGTTATTTTTATGGACATTCCATCGGCGGAATTGACTAAATATGCGGCTAATGCCATGTTGGCCACGCGTATCAGCTTCATGAACGATATTGCCAATTTATGCGAACTGTTGGGAGCCGATGTAAGTATGGTCCGGCAGGGTATCGGAACCGATGCACGAATCGGAAGCAAATTTTTATATCCGGGTTGTGGTTACGGCGGTTCTTGTTTTCCAAAGGATGTGAAGGCTCTTTTGCATACGGGGCGCCAGTATGGCTACGAATTGCGTGTGTTGAATGCGGTGGAAGAAGTGAATGAAATGCAGAAGCACATTCTTTACAGGAAGTTGTTGAAGTATTACTCGGAACCCGAGTTGGCCGATAAAGTATTTGCTGTCTGGGGTTTATCGTTCAAGCCCAATACCGACGATATGCGCGAAGCTCCTTCGCTGGTGCTGATCCGGCAATTGCTGGAGGCGGGAGCATGGATCCGGGTTTTTGATCCGATTGCGATGACTGAAGCCCGGCACGCCATCCAAAGGCAATTTCCGCACTTGTCTTCCGACCGTATTTACTATGCTACCGACATTTACGACACTGTACTCGACACCGAAGCTCTTTTTATGGTGACCGAATGGAAAGAGTTCAGGTTACCCAGCTGGAAGGTTATACGCCGGAGCATGAAAAATCCGCTCATTATCGACGGCCGCAATATATACGAACGGAAAGAGCTGGAAGAACAGGGACTTCAGTACGAGACCATCGGTTCGTAGCTTAATGTACCGGAAGCCGGTTGCTGAAGTAGAGACGTTGAAATTCGTCCTCGAAATTGGGAGTAAACAGGTCTTTGCCCAGGTTCTCCAGTATTTCGGCAGCTGTCCAAAACCGGCCCTCTTCAATTTCTACCGCATCGGGAACCGGAGTTTGAGTAATTACGGCATAATAGCTGTGCACCAATTCCGATTCAATAGAGGAGGTAAAGCGGTACCGGTGCATGAAAACAGCCTGGAAGTTGCTGATTCCGAGTTCCTCCCGTGCCTCTCTGAACAGCGCTTGTTCGATGGATTCGCCATAGTCCACATGCCCGCCCACCGAAGTATCCCATTTCCCGGGTTGAACATCTTTCAGCATGGAGCGTTTTTGCAGGAAGAGAAGGCCTTCGGGATTGAGTACATGAAGGTGTACGACAGGGTGCAGCAGGAAGGTTCCGGAATGGCATTCCTGCCGTGTAGCTTTACCGGTAACACGTCCTTGTTCGTCGACGATCGGGAAAATTTCGGCCATCATTTTTTGTTTGCAAAGATATAACAATTATCTTTGCAATCTTTTCGTTTTTTACAGATTTGAGAATACTAAAACTGCAAAAAATCCGTTACACACGAAACAACAAAGCGTTGAAAGCTTTAATGAACTGATAAGAAGAGTTGTTATAATATGAGAAAAATTACCTTGTTACTTTTTGTTCTTCCGTTGTTGCTGGTGTCGGCCCAGGATTTGTCCAAGCTTACACCACAGCAGATTGCGCAGTATAAGAAACTGGCCGGAGGGATGAATCTGGATGTAAAATCGGATCTGTCGGATTTTGAATCTTCTGAGCGCAGTTATTTGGTTCCCGATTCTCTGATGCTGGACGAGCTTGAGAAAGAGGAAGATCAGAGGAAGTTGAAAGTATTCGGTATGAGGATGTTCCGCAAGTCGAAAATTACTTTTGAACCGAATATCAATCTTCCTACGCCGCTGAATTATGTTATAGGCCGGGGCGATGAATTATTGATTGATGTGTCGGGGCTTTACGATGTGAATTTTAAGGCCAAGGTCACCCCCGAAGGGAAAATCAGGATTCCCAATGCCGGGCTCATTCAAGTAGGAGGCTTGACTGTAGAGAAGGCAACCCGTGAAATCAAATCGGAGCTGTCGAAATATTACACCGGTATTCAGAACGGACAAACCCGTGTGGACGTAGCAGTGGGTAATATTCGCAGTATACGGGTGATAGTGGCAGGCGAAGCCGCATTTCCGGGTACGTATACATTACCATCGCTGGCAACTGCCTTTAATGCGCTGTATGCCTGCGGCGGGCCGGGCGAGATTGGTTCGATGCGCGATATTCGTGTGGTACGTAACGGCAAGCAGGTGGCAACGCTCGATTTCTACGAATTTCTGATGTCGGGTAATCTGACCGATAATGTGGTTTTACAGGATAACGATATTTTACTGATATCGCCCAACAATTCGAAAGTCATAATCGACGGGGCTATCAACCGTCCGGCCATTTATGAAGTAAGGCCGGGTGAATCGCTGGCCGACCTTATTCGTTATGGCGGCGGATTCAGGGAAGATGCGAATCGTTCTATCGTGAACATTTACCGTTACGAGGAATCGGTGCGCAAAGTGCTCGACGTGCCTCTGAGCTTGCTCACGACCAGTATGGTGAAGCCGGGCGACTCGGTGTTTATTGCACCGGTGCTCGATTTTTACGACAATATTGTATACCTTACAGGGGCTGTGAATCGTCCGGGTGCGTATTCGGTAGACGACGACGCCAGCGTTAAATCCCTTATCGAGAAAGCGGGTGGGGTGAGCGATGAAGCTTTTGTGAATATGGCCCAAATTGTACGCAAGCGTAAAAATCAAATCCCCGAAGCCATTAGTTTCAATCTTGGAAAAATCCTGAGTGGCGAACATGCCGATATCCCTTTACAGCGCAGCGACTCATTACGCATCGATTCGGTCAGTAATTTTCTGGAGAAACATCAGGTGCGTATTGCCGGCGAGGTGCTGGAGCCGGGCGATTATCCTTTGAAAAAACGGATGATGGTAAAGGATCTGATCTACCTCTCGAGAGGATTTACAGAAATGGCTTCGACCCACAATATCCAGTTGATCCGTATCATTAAAGATCCCCAGAAAATGGAGGGCGGAATTAAAAAATCGTACAATATCAGTTTCGAATTCGATAAAGAACTGAATATACTGGAGGGTAGTGGCGATATGGTGCTGGAAAACGGCGATCTGGTTATTGTCCGGCCCATCGAAGGCATTGAACCCATCCGTATCGCCTCGGTTCAGGGAGAGGTGAAAAATCCGGGTTATTACAATATAGAAACCAAAAATACCCGCGTGTCCGATTTGTTGAAACTCACCGGAGGGTTTACGCAATACGCTTTTGTGGAAGGTGCCTATCTGATCCGATCCGATAAAATTAAATCGAACCAGACCTCGATGAGCACGATTCTGAGCCGGAACCTGAAAAAAATCCTGCAATCCAACACCGGTACTATCGATGCCGCCGTGTTGCAAAAAATGCAGGTACGTAATATCGACGAGCTTACTGCCATCGATACGGTTGCAGGGGCAGCTAACTTCAAAGAAATAGAAACCTTGCTGTATTCCGAAGGCATTGTTTCGCTGAGTTTAAAAGATATTTTAAAGGATCCGGCATCGTATAAAAACTTATTGATTGAAGATGGAGATGTGCTGGTAATTCCCAAAAAACTGGAAACCGTGAAAGTGATCGGCGAAGTGATGTATCCGTCGTATGTGGTATACTCGTCGTCGAATGGTTTTAACGATTTTATAACAGCCTCCGGAGGATTTTCGGATAATGCATTACGAAAGAATAGTTTTGTGCTTCACCCTAATGGTAAGGTAATCGGTACCCGCACCTTTCTCGGTTTTAAAATCTATCCGCGGGTAGTGGCGGGCTCCATCATTGTTGTTCCGAAAAAGACCATCGACCTTTCGGGCCGGATCAGTGCGGGAGAATTAGTCTCCATCAGTTCGTCGATCACTTCGGTAATGGCGTTGGTATATTCGATTCTGCGTAATAATTAATTCCTGAAGATGGCATCAACAACACAACACAGTAATTTTAAAGAGCTTACATTAACCGATTTGCGTGCAATGCTAAAAGTATGGTGGAAAGCTATGCTCGGAAAGTGGTTGATTATTGTGCTGGTCGGCCTCACCGGCGGAGCAATTGGTCTGGGAGCATCTTTTATTATAAAACCCAAATACACAGCCCATCTGTCATTTGCATTAATTGAAAAGGGAGGGGGCGGCGGAGGCCTGGCATCGCTTGCCTCCAGTTTTGGTCTTGGTGGTTTGTTTGGGGGCGGTGGCAGTGCTTTCAGTGGCGATAATCTGCTTCAAATCCTTCAGTCAAGGTATGCTGTCGAAAGCACCTTGCTTAGTCCCATCGACTTTAATGGGCAAAAGATGACCATGATGGATGCCTATGCACAATTTATGGAAATGGATAAGGGATGGAGAAAGAGTAAAGACCCTCAGCTTGCATCGATGTCGTTTCCCATTGGTCAGCCACGGGAAACGTTTTCACGCGCTCAGGATAGTGTGCTGTATGAAGTTTATTATCAGTTTGTAAGTTCACGTTTACTCAAAGTAACTCGCCGTGATAAAAAAATCAGTATTGTAACCGTTGATTTTAAAAGTAAAAACGAACAATTCTCGAAAGTGTTTGTCGAAGAGCTAATGAACAGAACTTATGAGTTTTACAAGAATACGCGTACCTCTCAGAGTCGCGTCAATATTGATGTAATGCAGCAAACGGCCGATTCGATACGCAATCTTTATGAAACTGCCATGTCGAGAAGTGCCGGTATATCGCAGGTGAATGTCAACAAGGCTTTTTCAATGGCAGCAGTACCGCGTATGAAATACGAAAATGATGCGCAAATGTACGGAGCTGTATACGGAGAAGTATTGAAAAACTTAGAAACACTAAAACTCGATCTGGCCCGTGAAACACCTTTGGTTCAAATTATTGATACGCCACGTTATCCGCTGAAAAAGGATAAATTGGGTAAAATTAAAGGCATTGCGCTTGGAGGATTTATAGCAGGCATTCTCATTGTGTTTATCCTCACGCTCAACTTCTACCTGTCCGGTAAATTTACGAATTCATACCCGTTACAGGAGTAAGGCATGCAGGGCACTAAAGGGAAATCGGTACGTGGAATCATCTGGAGCGCCATCGACCGGATAGCTGCGCAAGCCATTCAGTTTATGATCTCCGTTTTGTTGGCACGACTTCTTTTGCCCGAAGATTTTGCAGCCGTAGCCATTGTATTGGTTTTTATCAACATTCTCCAGACGATTAATGAGTCGGGATTCGGAGTTGCTTTGGTACAAAATCAGCAGCGCGATGAGACCGATTTTTCGACGGTGTATTATTTCAATATCGCGTTGGGATTTGTATTGTATGGATTGTTGTTCTTTACTGCTCCTCTCATTTCGCGTTTTTTTGAACAAGATTTAACTTTACTGCTCCGGTTGCTGGGAATAAACCTTATTGCAAGTTCATTCGTGGTTGTTCACCGGGCCATTCTGCTCATCAAAATTGATTTTAAAACACAGGCAAAGGCTACCACTCTTGGAGTGCTTGTGTCGGGCATTGCCGGACTCACGGCTGCCTGGTCGGGGTATGGTGTATATTCATTAGCAGTACAATCTGTACTCAACACGGTGATTAGTTCGTGTTTGTTGTGGTATTTTACCCGCTGGACACCAAAGGCTTCGTTTTCGGCCGGCCGTTTTAAAAAGATTGTTGATTTTGCATGGAAATTGGTGATGGCGAGATTAATTAACGATATATTTCAAAACTTGTATACAGTGGTGATTGGCAAGTTTTTCCCACTCAAACAGGTTGGTTATTACAACCGTGCGGTCAGTTTTCAATATCTTTCCACCAATCTCATCACTCAAATCGTTCAACGGGTTTCCATGCCCGTTTTGTGTGAACAACAGCACGATGATGTAAAGATGCGGCAAACACATCTCAACTTTATGATGGTGGCGGCTCTGCCAGTTTTTCCTTTGCTTTTCGGTTTGTTTGTGCTTGCCGAGCCGCTGGTTGTGTTTTTACTTACCGCCAAATGGCTGCCAGTGGCATATATGTTGCAAATTCTTTGTCCCGTTGGTTTGTTGTTCGTCATCAATACGTTCAATCTGAATATTTTCAATGCAACCGGTCGTACCGATCTGGCGTTGAAAGTCGAACTGTATAAGAAAGTAATCATGGTATTACTCATTGTAGTTTCGTTAGGTATCGGATTTGAAGCGCTTTTGTACAGCCAGATTGTAGTTGCTGTCATCGAGTTGTTGGTGAACACATGGTACACCCGTAAACTGATCGGTTTGTCGTTAACCGAACAGTTGAGGTATCTCTGGCCGGTAGTGTTGAGTTCAGCGATTATGGCTTTGCTGGTTTGGTTTGCAGTACAATTCAACGTAAGCCCGCCCGTACAACTCGTCACGGGTGGCATGGTGGGAATTATAAGTTACCTGGGTATGCTCTACCTTACAAATACCGGTCCTATTAGAAGGTACATACAAGAGGTGGTGAAGAGAATAAAGAAGTGAAAGTTATGGGATTATTAATTCTTTACAGTCTGCTTTTTATTTATCTGATGGTGAGCTATTTCACGGTCGATTTTGCCGTTGCCCGAGTATTTCCTACGGCAGTGCTGTGCAGTGTCATATTTTTGGGGGCCGCCTATTTGTTTTTAAGAAATCGTCGTCGGCATTATTTTTTATCGTTTGAATTGTTTTTTTTCTTTGTTTTTTTTCTGGTTACTTATACTTTTCCGTTGATGGCGTTCAACGAAGACGATTTGCTGTTGTTGGTCGATATAAGCCCCTATCTGGTAAATAAAGCTGTTTATTTATCAACATTAGGTTTCATGTCGTATTTGCTGGGAGCTACCCTTCTGTCGAAGCCTCATCAGGAGGAACGGGACGAATGGAAGTTTAATTTTGAAAAATATGATTTGCCGAAGGCAGCCTATTTATTTAACCGTATTACCAGCGTTTTTGTACTCCTTTTTTTTCTGGTTGACGGCGCCACTTTGGTAATGCGTTACAGCAACGAAACAACTGAAGTTACAGGTGGATATATACTGCCCTATGTTCGGGTGCTGTTTATAATATCAACCGTGCTCGAATTTTCACGCTTGTCGTGGTCGCAAGTCGCTACCTTACGGGATACCTTGCAATCGGTAAGTTTATTCTATCTTTTCAATATTGTATCGTTGCTTCCTTTTTTTCTGGTTATTGGCTATCGAAGCGAATTTCTGGTGTTGGCATTAACTGTATTTGTCGTGTATGCGATGTTTATAAAACCAATCAACAAAGGCTTGATTCTGATACTGGTAGTAGCTGGCTTTTGGGTAATGGCGCTGCTTAAATTCTTCAGAGGGTTCAACGATGTGGATGTAAATGAGTTGCAGGGAGAGGGAGCATTTACGATGATCGGGATTTTCAGTGAGTTTTACATCCCGTCGAGTACATTATACGAGTTTGTTTTTTACGTTGATGCGAATGGTCCGACCTACGGTACCAATACACTATTACATGTTCTGGCTTTTGTTCCGTTTTTGCAGTCGTTGGTAGTAAAACTATTCGGGATCGATGTTTCTGCTCCGGCTTATCAAACATCTTCCGACTTTATTTCCAATTATATTTTAGGAGAAGATCGTTCGTGGGGGTTAGGTACTCATGTGATAGGCGATTTGTATTATACGTTTGGATTTTCGGGTGTGGTGATCGCAATGTTTGTCATGGGGATTATTGTATCCTACCTTACCGAGCGGATTATATACCGAAAACAGTTCAATTTAGTATCGGTGCTGTTTTTTATTGTACTTACCTCGCAGAGTTTTTTCTTCAGCAGAGTCGAGTTTTTTCGTCCCGTACGGGATTTAGGATTAATATTCTTTATTATGTTAATTGCACGATTTGCAATGCATCTGCGCAAGGCGCCGGTAGTTGAGCAGGCTGAACAAAAGGAGGAAGGATGAAAAAAGTGTTATTTGTTGTGCAGGGGTTCCGTCAGGGAGGAGCTAACCGGAGTTTACAATACTTGATACAAGTACTGGAGCATTCGGCCATTCAACCGTCCATCTTTTCGTTAACGCACCAGGGCAGTTACCATAAGTTGTTCAGTAAGTATGATTTGCTCGACGAAGATTTTTTCAGTAGTATTCTGTTGTCCGATTTGTCGCTGGAAAAACCTTCATTCAACAGAATCGTACGTTGGTTTCTAAGGACGATATTCCGACTGTTGCGAATAATGGGAATACCAGCATTTACTTTTTTTTTCACGAAGGCACGCCGACGAATCGAACAACAGGATTTTGACGTGGTAATTGCATTTCAGGAAGGACCTGCCACCACCTTTGTCGCCCCTATGCGCCTTCCCCTGAAAATTGCCTGGATTCATTCCGACTATGGGAATTATCTCAGCCAGGCCGGGATACGTCCTGAAACGACTATCTATAAACAGTTTGACAAGATAGTATGTGTGTCGGAATTCACTTCTGCGGTTTTTAAAGAGCTCATACCTTCGGTTGCAGCAAAAGTAAGCTCCATTCCTAACGTAATAGACCAGGATTCCATACGCCGGCAATCCTTATCCGCCATAACAAATCCCGATTTCAGGACTGAAGGGGCAGTATTGCTCTGTGTCGGGCGGCTCGATCCGGTTAAGCAATTTACAGCCATTCCGCCTATCGCAGCCGAACTGAAAAAAAAGGGAGTTCGCTTCCGATGGTTTATTATCGGTGATGGTTTGCCGTCGGAACGTGATGCAATTCAAAGTTCCATTTTGTTTCACGATGTTTCGGACTGTGTTGTTATGCTGGGAGAAATTGAAAATCCTTATCCGTACATTTCCAAAGCCGATTTGATGATCAGTTTGTCGCTTTCGGAGGCTTGTCCGCTTGGTGTTCAGGAAGCTAAAATATTGCATATTCCGGTGGTTGCCACCGATTTTGGCTCGGCGTGGGAGTTTGTAATCCGGGGCGAAGGAGGGAAAGTGGTTCCGCTGGCTGAAATGACAGACTGTTTATACCGGCTTTTGTCGGATGATGAATCGTTGAATGCGATGAAACAAGAATTGAAGTATCTTGAGTTTGATAATGAGCGGATTGTTCGCAAGATTGAAGATCTGTTAATTGAGGCTGAATGAGTAAGGATTCATTATACATCATCTACGCAGGACCTTTCCGGTTTCCCGATGGCGATGCCGCCGCCGCAAGAGTGCTGAATAATGCACGCGCTATGCGAATGGCGGGACACCGGGTCGAGTTTTTAAGTTACGGTGGCAGGCACGAATCTGAAGCATCATCCTCTCGGCAATCCGAATTCGATGGCTTTGAATATTCGATTACCCATGATATTGATCGTTCCCGTGACCCTATCCAAAGGCGGATAGTTAATTTTCTGGTTCAGGGATACCGAGCTTATGCCCTGTTGAAAACAAAGTCGGTCCCCGATGTAGTCATTCTTTATAATCCGGCATTGGTGATGGTGGTCAGAATGCTTTTTTTTGCCCGTTCGCGACGCATTCGCCTGGTGGCCGATCTGACCGAATGTTACCATTCATCGGAGTTTCCGGGCGGAAAGTGGATGCCCTTTGCATGGATGAACGAATTAAATATTCGTTGGGCACTCCGCACCATTTCATCTAAAATTGTAATAAGCAGCTTTCTCGATCATTTTTACAAGTCGTCCGTTAATTTGATTGTGCCTCCTTTAGTGGATATCAACGATGAAAAATGGACACGGAAATCGGAGGTTATCCCTGCATTTGAGGGAATCAATTGCATATATGCAGGCACACCATCGGGAAAAGATCAGGTGTTGTTTATCCTGGACGCATTGAAACGGGCCATCGGTCAGGGAGCCAGTGTCCGGTTGATTTTTTTGGGTGAAGGGTTGGACCAACTCCGGCTGTCGGTGCAATCGGCCGATTTTGCCATGTGCCGCGACTTTGTCGTTTTTCCCGGGAAAGTTCCGCAATATGATGTTCCGGCATGGTATAATACAGCCGATTTTTCGCTATTGTTCCGGGAGCACAACCGGAAAAATGATGCCGGTTTCCCTACAAAATTTGTTGAGTCGATGGCTGCTGGCGTGCCTGTTATCGGAAACCTGACCAGTGATCTGGGCAACTATCTGGTACACGATTACAACGGGTTTATAGTGAACGAGATTGATTCAAAAGTGTTGGCCGATTTGTTTGTACATCTCAGTAAACTCAATAAATCTCAATTATCAAACATGAAAAAGGCAGCAAAACAAACTGCTGTGCAATATTTTGATTTTAGAAATCATCAGGAGAGACTGAATAATTTTTTATCAACTACCAGATAGAGAAGCGATGAAGGCATTGATTGTAATTGACGAACATGTTTTCCATTACGGTGGACACTATTACGTTCGGGAACTTGGCACCGATCTCACCGAGCGGTACCTTCAGGTGTTTGATTCGATCAGGGTAGCTACCCGGGTCGATTCGGTGGAAGAGCTTGATTTGAATGTGCATCGTCAGATGGATAATGATCGGGTAGAAGTATTTCCGTTGAAGTTTTTCCGGGGTTATAAGCAGTTTTTACTCCAGATGCTATCCTTACGAAAGCAATACCGCAATGTTATCGGGGATTGTGAAGTCGCTCTCGTGCGGTTACCTTCCACCATCGGTTTTTCGATTGCTAATCTGGTGGTACGAAAAAAAATCCCTCTGGCTTGCGAGGTAGTTGCCAGTCCGTACGACTTTTTTCGCATCAAAAAACCGGGCATTGAGAAAATCCTGTATGGCATCTATCATTTTCAATTAAAAAGGGCCTGTGCGATGGCCGATGGAGTAGCCTATGTTACCGAAAAGGCTTTACAGCAACATTATCCTGCCTCCAAGGAAGGTAGTTTTACAACCCATTATTCATCAGCCAAAATTAGCCCCGCATTTTACACAGCTGCCCGTGAGCTGTCCGAAAGTGGTGCGTTGATGTTGTGTCATATTGCCCATCCGATCAATAATAGGGAAAAAGGTCACGATGTTGCTATCCGGGTAGTTGCCGAATTGAATCGTCGAATGTCGCGGAAAGTATACATCAGGTTTGCCGGCGACGGAGAATTGGTGCCGGAATTTATTCGGCTGGCTGAAAAATTGGGTGTTGCCAACTATGTGCAATTTCCGGGCGTATTGTCCATGTCGGAGTTGCATACTTTGTTGACTACCTCCGATGCGATGATTTTACCCACTCTTACCGAGGGATTGCCACGGGTAATCATCGAAGCTATGGCTACAGGTCTTCCTTGTGTTTCGACACCTGTAGGAGGAATTCCGGAGTTGTTATCACCCGGTTGTCTCTGCAATCCCACAGATGTAGGCCGGTTTGCCGATAAACTTGAATCCCTGTTGACCAACCGGGAGCTGTATCGTGTCGAAAGCGAACGCAATTTTTTGCGTAGTAAGGATTATGCTGAGGATAAATTACAACTTAAACGCACTAATTTTTTCAGGAGTATGATAAAAGTTGGTCATTATTGATTATTTTTGCAATTAAAATTATTTTCATGGAGAAAAAGAATTATCAGGTTTGCACTCGCTGTGTAATGGATACTACCGATCCTGCTATCCGGTTTGATGAAAATGGTGTTTGTGATCATTGCCATGATTTTGATAACAATGTAAAACCCAACTGGCATACCGACGAGCGTGGAGAGCAGCAGCTGACTAAACTGGTAACTAAAATAAAGGCTTCTGGAAAGGGCAAAGAGTTCGATTGTCTGCTCGGGTTGAGCGGAGGTGTCGACAGTTCGTATATGCTGCATCTTGCTGTAACGAAATTTGGATTGCGTCCCCTGGTTTTTCATGTCGACGGTGGGTGGAATTCGGAATTGGCGGTACATAATATCAACGTTATGGTTGATAAGCTGGGGCTCGATCTGTACACAGAAGTAATCAACTGGGAAGAAATGAAAGATTTCCAGTTATCGTGGTTTAAGGCTGGCGTTCCGCACCTCGATATTCCGCAGGATCATGCATTTTTTGCCACCATGTATTATTTTGCCGAGCGTCATAAAATCAAATATATTCTGAATGGGGGGAATTTCTCTACCGAATGTGTACAATATCCGATGGAATGGTTTTACTATGCCACCGATATTACGCATATCGACGATATACGAAGTAAGTTTGGTACCATCCCGATGCCCACCTATCCCTTCAGTTCGGTATTCCGGCACAAAATTTACCTGAAATACCTCAAAGGGGTAAATGTTGTGAAACCATTGAATTACATGCCTTTCTATAAAGATGAAGCAATCGGTACTCTGGAAAAGGAGTACGGGTGGAAATCGTATCCCCAGAAACACTTTGAATCGCGTTTTACGAAATTCTACGAAGGTTATTGGTTGCCCGAGCGTTTCGGGTATGATACCCGCAGGGTACAGTTTTCAAGTCTTATTTTAACCGGACAGTTGAGCCGGGACGAGGCGTTGGAGCGATTATCGCGGCCTGCTTATGATCCGGAAACAATTGATGAAGAATTTGTATATATTGCCACGAAGCTGGGAATCACTCCCGACGAGTTGCGGGGGTATATGAATATTCCTAAGAAATATTACTGGGATTATAAGAATCAGCAGAATGTTTTCCGCCTGGGAGCACAGGTGATGAATTGGTTGGGCATGGAAAAGGTTGTTAAACGAAAACAATGATTACTATTATCGACTATGGACTGGGTAATATCCGGGCCTTTCAACGGGTTTTCGAACATTTAAAAGTGGAGGTCAGCATTGCTACGTGTGCCGATGATCTGGTTAGCGCCACGAAGCTGATACTGCCTGGAGTCGGTGCTTTTGATTATGCCATGACTTGTCTCAACCACTCGGGGATGCGTGAGTTACTGGAAAAAAAAGTACTGAGTGAAAAGATCCCTGTTTTAGGAGTGTGTGTGGGTATGCAGATGCTTGCGTCGAAGAGTGATGAAGGTGTTCTGCCAGGTTTAGGCTGGATCGAAGGGAGCGTAAAGCGTTTTAATCCGGAAACGATCCCTTTTAAGACTCGTTTTCCTCACATGGGATGGAATTCGGTTATCCCTGTGAATCACTCACCGCTTATGAATGGAATCCAATCCGATTCGCGTTTTTATTTTCTTCATTCCTATTATTTCGAAGCTGTACATCCCGGACACACCATTGCCACTACGATCTACGGAGCCAAATTTTGCAGTGCTGTTCAGCGGGAGAATATTTTTGGCGTTCAGTTTCATCCCGAGAAAAGTCACTCTAATGGAGTGAAACTGCTTCATAATTTTGCAAACTTATAAGTTATGTTATATCCTCGAATAATCCCCTGTTTGCTCATCCACAACAAGGGTTTGATTAAAACGGTCCGGTTTAAGGATCCCAAATATGTTGGGGATCCCATCAATGCCGTGAAAATTTTCAATGAAAAAGAGGTCGACGAGCTCATTGTGCTGGATATTGATGCTTCAGTGGAACAACGGGAGCCCGACTATAAGCTGATTGAACATCTAGCTGCTGAATGCAGGATGCCGCTTTGTTATGGAGGTGGAATAAAAACGGTTGAGCAGGCGCAACGCATTTTCAATCTGGGTATCGAAAAAATTGCTGTAAGCTCATTGGCTGTTGAACAACCCGGGATTGTTGCCGAAATAGCCCGGCGGGTTGGCAACCAGAGTGTAGTAGTGGTGATGGACGTCAAAAAAACAGGTTTACGGAATCGTTATGAACTTTTCACCCACAATGCCAACAAGGGCAGGGGATTAGATCCGGTTAAATTTGCGGTTCAGATGCAAGACTTAGGTATCGGTGAACTGGTCATAAATTCGGTCGATCAGGATGGAATGATGACTGGTTACGATCACAAGTTGATTGATGCTGTAAAAGAAGTGATTACCATACCGGTAACCGTGATGGGCGGTGCGGGTAGCTTACAGGATATGGGCGAAGTAATCCGAAAACATTCTATCATAGGGGTTGCGGCCGGCAGTTTGTTTGTGTTTAAAGGAAAATACAAGGCTGTTCTTATCAGTTATCCCACACCAGAGGTCAAAGAGGCTGTTTTTAAAGAATATTTTCATCCGTAGGTCGATTGGGTGAAATAAATACTCCCTAACTAGCGTTAGTACTAATATTACGAAAATAATATCATGTTTAAAGATAAAATATTATTGATCACCGGAGGTACGGGTTCGTTTGGAAATGCCGTGCTGAACCGGTTCTTACACACCGATGTTGCTGAGATCCGGATTTTTTCGCGCGATGAAAAAAAACAGGACGACATGCGGCATCAGTATGCCAATCCTAAAATTAAATTCTACATTGGAGATGTTCGCGATAAACGTAGTGTCGACAATGCCATGTACGGCGTCGATTATCTGTTTCATGCGGCTGCATTGAAGCAGGTTCCTTCCTGTGAGTTTTTTCCGATTGAGGCTGTGAATACGAATGTGATCGGGACTCAACATGTGCTCGATTCGGCTGTGGAACACGGGGTGAAGAACGTGATCGTTTTGAGTACCGATAAGGCGGCTTATCCCATTAATGCGATGGGAATCAGTAAAGCGATGATGGAAAAGGTCGCGTTTGCGAAGGCTCGGTCCGTGGGTGAACATGCTCGTACCACCATTTGCTGTACGCGCTACGGTAATGTGATGGCCAGCCGCGGATCGGTGATTCCTTTGTGGATCGAGCAGATAAGGTCGGGCAAGGAAATTACGATCACCGACCCTTCGATGTCGCGGTTCATGATGACCCTCGACGATGCGGTCGATCTGGTGCTTTATGCTTTCGAGCATGGACGGAGCGGCGACCTGTTTGTCCAAAAAGCACCTGCAGCCACCTTAACTGTATTGGCCCAGGCGCTCAAAGAGCTTTTCGGAGCCGATACTAATGTGCGCTCCATCGGTACCCGCCATGGTGAAAAATTGTACGAAACGCTTGTAACCCGCGAGGAAATGTCGAAAGCACAGGATATGGGCAATTATTACCGGATTCCGCTCGATAACCGGGATTTAAACTACGATAAATATTTTGTCGAGGGAGAAGAGGAAATCTCGCAGATCGACGATTATCATTCGCACAACACTACCTTGCTCGATGTGGAAGAAATGAAACAATTGTTGTTGAAATTGGAGTTGGTGAGAAAGGAAATTGGCCTATGAAGTTATTAATTACCGGTGCTTTTGGTTTTGTGGGCCGTAACCTGACGGCCGAATTGCGTAACAGAGGTTTTAAGGAGGTTTTTCTTTACGATGTGGATACTGATCCGGCTTTGCTCGACGATTATACAAGTCGTTGCGATTTTGTATTTCACCTGGCGGGAGTGAACCGTCCCCAGGACCCTAAGGAGTTTATGGAAGGTAATTTTGGATTCACGTCCGTCTTGCTCGATTCGCTCCGCCGCCATAGAAATACAGCCCCTGTACTCATTACTTCATCGACTCAGGCTGCGCTCGATAATCCCTACGGACAAAGCAAACGCGCGGGGGAAGACTTGTTGCGTGCCTATTCCGCCGAGACGGGTGCCCGGGTGTTCATCTTCAGGCTTCCCAATGTGTTTGGAAAGTGGTGCCGTCCGAATTACAACAGCGCGGTAGCCACTTTTTGTCATAATATAGCTCATGGCTTGCCGATTCAGGTTAATGACCCGTCGGTGGTGATGAATCTGGTGTACATCGATGATGTGGTGAACGCTTTTATTCAACGGTTAACGGAAAAGGAGGAACGTTGGGTGGTTGGCAGCGGATTTGAAGAGGTAAACCCGGTGCATACCATTTCGTTGGGCGGAATTGTGGAGCTGCTGTATTCGTTTAAAGAAAGCAGAACCAGTTTGCAAGTCCCCGATTTGTCCGATGGTTTTACCAAAAAGCTTTATTCCACGTATTTAAGTTATCTTCCTGTTGATTCATTCGGATATCCGCTCAACATGAATACCGATGAACGGGGCTCGTTTACCGAATTTCTGAAATCGAATGACAGAGGCCAGGTATCGGTCAATATCTCCAGGCCGGGCATCACAAAGGGCAATCACTGGCACCATACGAAGAATGAGAAGTTTCTGGTGGTGAGCGGTAGAGGCGTGATTCGTTTCCGTAAGATTGATTCCGGCGAAATACACGAATATTTTGTATCGGGCGACAAGCTGGAAGTAGTGGATATTCCGGTGGGCTATACCCACAACATCGAAAACCTGGGCGAAAGTGATATGGTAACCGTGATGTGGGTGAATGAAATTTTTGATCCTGAGCATCCCGATACGTATTTTCTGAAGGTGTAAAATAAACGAATAAGATGAAGAAATTAAAAGTGATGACTGTTGTAGGCACCCGTCCGGAAATTATCCGTCTTTCGTGTGTTCTGCAGAAGCTTGATTCCAGTGCTGCTATCGATCATATCCTTGTTCACACGGGCCAGAATTACGATTACGAGCTCAACGAGGTATTTTTCGAGGATTTGGGTCTTCGCAAGCCCGATTATTTTCTGAATGCAGCGGGTGCTACAGCCACAGCTACCGCAGGCACGATTCTGATTGCCATCGATCTGGTGCTCGAAGAAGTGCGTCCCGATGCTTTTCTGGTACTGGGCGACACCAATTCCTGCCTGTGCGCCATCGCGGCAAAAAAGCGCCATATCCCGATATTCCACATGGAAGCGGGCAACCGCTGTTTCGATCAGCGTGTTCCGGAGGAGTCGAACCGTAAAATCGTGGACCATATTTCGGATATCAATCTTACGTACAGCGATATCGCCCGGGAGTACCTGCTGGCCGAAGGGCTTCGTCCCGACCGGATTATCAAAACGGGTAGCCCGATGTACGAAGTGCTAAGTAATTACGGGCCCAGGATCGCCGCTTCCTGTATTTTGGACACACTGGGTCTTTCCCGGGATGGTTATTTTGTAGTTTCGGCCCATCGGGAGGAAAACATTGCTTCGGAGAAGAACTTTTTCAACCTGATCGCCATTCTGAACCGGGTTGCGGAGCATTACGGATTGCCGGTTATTGTTTCCACCCACCCCCGTACGCGCAAGATGATGGAGCTCAAGGGGATCATCCCGGCTCCGGACGCACTGCCCGGACGCACTCCGGGCGGGTCTTCGGCGACTCCGTCGCTTCATCCGCTGGTGAAACTTATGAAGCCGATGGGTCTCAGCGATTACATCGCCCTTCAGGTGAAGGCCAGGGCTGTTTTGTCGGACAGCGGCACCATCAGCGAAGAATCGTCGATTCTGAATTTCCGTGCCTTGAATATCCGTGAAGCCCACGAGCGTCCCGAAGCGATGGAGGAAGCTTCGGTAATGATGGTCGGTCTTCATCCCGAGCGGGTGAT